>Ga0207674_10008380_pt1 | contig 11954 bp, 11 predicted proteins | sample KBSCornC72_FD_184303 | JGI IMG/M metagenome (GOLD analysis project Ga0207674, IMG submission 184303) | Corn rhizosphere microbial communities from Kellogg Biological Station, Michigan, USA - KBS Corn C7-2 (SPAdes) (version 2) | ecosystem: Host-associated > Plants > Roots > Rhizosphere > Soil ... | reverse complement strand
CTCGCGGAGGCGGATGGAGGCGGTCATGTCGGCCGACATGGAGATCTGGAATGCGGGCGCCTCCCAGGCTTCGGTCATGCGGCGCGCGATCGTCTTGCGCATCTGGTTCAACCTCACGACCTCGATCTCGCCGCTCGGAGCCGCCGCAGCTGCCGCCGGAGCGGCGCTCACGGCGCCGGTCGCGGAGGCGCGCTCGACGTCCTCGGCCACGATCCGGCCCTCGGGGCCGGTGCCGCGGAGGGCCGAAAGCTCGATCCCGCGCTCGCGGGCGATGCGGCGTGCGAGCGGCGAGGCCTTGATGCGGCCGCCGTTCTGCCGCTGCTCTGAAACCTCCGGTTCCGAAGCAGGCTCATCGTCTTCGCGCCCTCGCTCGCGCTCTTCCTCGCGCGCCGAGCCCGGCTCTCCCTCTTCGGCCGGCTCGTCCTCGGTGACTTTGGTCGGGTCCTCTGCCTCGGCCGAATCGACAGATTCGGCCGGAATATCCTCGCCCTCCTCACCGATCACGGCGATGGCCTTGCCGACCTCGATCTCGTCACCTTCGCCGGCGAGGATCTTCAGGAGGACGCCGGAGGACTCCGCCTCGACCTCCTGCGTCACCTTCTCGGTGTCGAGCTCGTAGAGGGGCTCGCCCTTCTCGACGGTCTCACCCTCGGACTTGAGCCAGCGCACGATCGTGCCGGTCTCCATCCCCTGGCCGAGCCGCGGAAGGGTGACGTTCGAGCTCATTCCCTGCCGACGGTCTTCTTGATCGCCGCGAGCACGTCCTCGGCGTGGGGAACGACCCACTCCTCCATCACGGGCGCGAACGGGATCGGAGTGAACTTGGCGCCCACGCGCTCGACCGGCGCGTCGAGGTAGTCGAAGGCCTTCTCCTGGATGACCGCGGCGACCTCCGCGCCCCAGCCCATGCGCGTCACGGCCTCGTGCGCGACGACGGCCCGGTTCGTCTTCTGGACGGAGGCGATGAGCGCCTCTTCGTCGAGGGGCTGCAGCGTCCGCGGGTCGAAGACCTCGACGGAGATCCCCGCCTCCGCGGCCTGCTCGGCCGCCTTCAGCGACTCGTGGACGAGGCGGCCTGTCGCGATCACGGTGACGTCGTCGCCCTCACGGTGGATCCGCGCCTTGCCGAGCTCGATCGGCTCGATCTGCTCGGGAACCTCGCCCTTGATCCCGTAGAGCGTGCGGTGCTCGAAGAAGATGATCGGGTTGTCCTCGTAGATGGAGGTCCAGAGGAGTCCGCGCACGTCCTCGGGCGTGGACGGGAAGATGACCTTGAGCCCGGGGACGTGGACGAACCACCCCTCGAGCTGCTGGGCGTGCTGCGCGCCGGGAGACCAGCCAGCGCCGCCCTGCGTGCGGATCGTCAGCGGCACCTTGATCTGGCCGCCCGACATGTAGCGGTGCTTGGCGGCCTGGCTGACGAGCTGCTCCATCGCAAGCGTCGTGAAGTCCTGGTACATGATCTCGACGATCGGGCGCATGCCCGCGATCGCGGCGCCGATGCCCGCCCCGACGATGGCCATCTCGGAGATCGGCGTGTTGCGAACGCGCTCGGGCCCGAACTCCTCGAGCATCCCCTGCGTCACGCCCATCGAGCCGCCCATCTCGGCGATGTCCTCGCCCATGATGAAGATGTCCTCGTCCCGCCTCATCGCGGTCGAGATGGCGTCGCGGACCGCCTCCCGGTACGAGAGCTCAGGCACTACGCGTACACATTCTTGAGGGCGTCCTCGGGCTTCGGGTCCGTTCCCTGCTTCGCGAACTCGACGGAGGCCTCGACGATCTTGACGATCTCGGCGTCCATCTCCTCCCACTCGGAGTCGGGCAGCTCGAGCTTCTCGCGCGCCTTCGTGATCGGATCCTGCGTCTGGCGGAGCTCGCGGACCTCCTCCTTCGGCCGGTAGACCTGCGGGTCGCCGATGTAGTGGCCCGTGAGCCGGTAGGTCTCGGCGAGGAGGAACACGGGGCCCTTCCCCTCGCGCGCATGCTTGAGCGCCTTCTTCGCCACGTCGAAGACCGCATCGACGTCCTGGCCGTCGACCTTCATCGCCGTCATGCCGAACGCCTCGGCGCGCTTCGTCAGGTCCTCGATCGGCAGATGCTGTGACGCAGGCGTGGACTCGGCGTAGTGGTTGTTCTCGCACACGAAGACGGCCGGCACCCGCCAGAGCTGCGCGAGGTTCAGCGACTCGTGGAAGGTGCCGATGTTCGTCGCCCCGTCCCCGAAGAACGCGACCGCGACGCGCGGCTCCCCGCGCATCTTGAAGGCGAGCGCGGAGCCGACGATCCCCGGCAGCCCGCCGCCGACGACGGCGTTGGCGCCGAGATTGCCTCGCTCGACGTCGTAGAGGTGCATCGAGCCGCCGTAGCCGTGGCTCATACCCTCGACCTTGCCGTAGAGCTCCGCCATGACCTCGTTCGGATGCGTGCCCTTGGCGAGCGTGTGCCCGTGCGCGCGGTGCGTCGAGGCGATGACGTCGTTCTCCTCGAGCGCCTGGCAGACGCCGACCGCGACGGCCTCCTGGCCGATCGCGACGTGGAGGAATCCGGGGAGCTCACCGGCGCGGAAGCGCTCCTCCACCTTCTCCTCGAAGCGGCGGATGAGCAGCATCTCCCGGAGGAACTCCTTCAGGCGTCCACTGGACGAAACCTGCCCTTTTTCCTCTAGCGTGGCCACCGCCGACACGCTAGCAAGGCAACGTAAACTTGCGCGCGTGCGATTCGCCGACCAGTGGAGGGAGATCGACGCGGCGCTTCCGGACGGCTGGACGTCCGCGCGGCTCTCGCTCTCGATCGCCGAAGACGCCGACCCGGACCGCGCCGCGCTCATCCTCGCCTCGTTGACGCCGGGGCGAACGGGACCGAGCTTCCGGCTCGTCGTGCGCCCGGACCGCGACCCGGAGAGGATCTTCCGGCGGCTCGACCGCGAGGGCATCCGGGGCCGGGTCGACCTCATCGGAACGCAGGAGCGCCCCGTGGAGCCGGCGCAGGTCGCCCCTCGCGGCGTCGAAGCCGCGCTGGTCGCGCAGTGGGACGAGCTCACCGAGGATCTCCCGCCAGACTGGTCGGAGGTGTACGCCGAGCTCGAGCTCGCGTCGTCCGATTTCATCTCGCGCGCAGCGCTGCTCATCGCGCCGGTCAATCCGGCGCGTTACGGCGCTCCGGCGGTTCTGCGCTTTCGCGTCTCGAGCCGGAACGGCTACGGGACGGCGGCCGAGATGGCGCGGCGCTGCATGGAACGGCTCGACGCCGAGCGGATCACCGGGTCTCTCCGCGCGCTTCGGGTGCTCTCGCACACCGCGCACGTCTCGACCCAGGGCCCCGTCTGGCGGGTTGGAGGCAGGTCGGTTTGAGCGCAGGCGAAGAGCCGCAGGTCTCGTGGAAGGTGGTCGAAGCCGGCGCGGACGTCATCTCCCCGGACGGGGAGAAGGCAGCCACGGTCAGCCGCGTCGTCGGGGATCCCGACGCAGACGTCTTCACGGGGCTCGCGGTCAAGGTCGGGATCCTGAGCGGAGAGCGCCTCGCGCCCTCGGAACACGTGACCGGCATCTGGGCGGACCGCGTCACGGTCGACCTGACGAAGGCGGAGCTCGAAGCACTCCCGGAGTACCAGGAAGCGCCGGTCGTCCGGCTCGAGGCGGAGAAGCCGGGGTTCCTCGCGCGCCTCTTCGGCCGTCGCTAGACGCGCGCCCGCGCCCTGCGCAGGTGCAAGGGAAGCGCGGCGTAGGCGGCGGCCTCGCGAATGAGCAGCCGGCCGCTCCATTTGGGCGCGCCGACGGTGCGCACCTCGATCCCGCTCCCCGCCAGGGCCCGTCGGAAGAGGACGCCGGTGCGGCGGCAATGCCACCAAGAGGTGACGGCGATCACCTCGTCGGCTCCGAGTCGACGAGCGAGGCGCGCGACATGGAGGGCGCTTTCGGCGGTGAAGCGCGCGTCCGCGTCGCACAGGACCCGCCCTGGGCCGAGGGGCCAGACCTCCCGCATCAGCTCCGCCTCGGGCCGCCCGGTGAGCAGGACCGTGTCCTCCTCCGTAGCAAGCTCTGCCGCCGCGGCCACGCGCGCCTCGCAGACGGGGTGCAGGCCGGCGCCGCGCCAGGCCGAGTAGCCGAGGACGGCGACGAGCCTCACCGGCGCCCCTTCATCCAGCGGTAGAGCAGGATCGTGCCGGTCACGGTCAGGACGAGGCTGACCGCCTTCCTGCCTGAGATTCGAGATTCGCCCGCCGCGCGCTCGCGCATGTTCACGGGGACCTCTTCGACGACGAGGCCCGCGTCCGCGAGTCGCAGGAGCCCCTGCACCTCCGGCGCTCCGGTCGTGTACGGCTGCGCGAGATGCGGAAATGCCGAAGCGGCTGCGGCGTACATGCCGCTCGTGGCGTCGCCGAACGGGCGCCCGAGCTGGAGCTTCAGGGCGCGGCGGAGCACTCCGGTTCCCAGTCTGCGCGCAGGGCTCGGCTTGTAGCGGTAGGGCTCGTAGCCGTCTCCCGAGACGAAGCGCGACCCGACGGCGACGTCGCACTCTCCGGAGCGAACGCGGTCGAGCAGGCGATGCAATTCCTTGGCGGGGTGCTGCCCGTCGGCGTCGACCCGCCCGCAGAAGGCGTAGTGATTCCGCGCGGCGTACTCGTAGCCGGCGGCGACCACCACAGGAAGTCCGCGGTTTTCGGGGAAACTGAGCACCTCCGCCCCGCGCTCGCGGGCCAGCTCGGCGGTGCGGTCCCGCGAGCCGTCGTCGACCACGAGGACGTCGACCTCGGGGAGCTCCTCACGCAGCTCGTCGAGGACTGCCGGGAGGCTCTCCTCCTCGTTCAGCGCCGGGATGAAGACGACGGTGTCCGCCTTCTGGCTCATGCCCGGAGCTCCGCGGCGAACTGCTCGCCCAGCGCGGCGACGATCTTCTCCCGCAGCTCGCGGGCGTCCTCGTCGGAAAGCGTGCGCTCGGGCGAGCGAAACTCGGCGTGAAAGGCGATCGACTTCCTGCCCCTTGGGATTCCCTCTCCACGGTAGACGTCGAAGACGCGCATGTCGCGGAGCTCGGGGCCGGCCGCCTCGCGCGCCGCCGCGACCAGGTCGCCGGCCGACGTGTCCTCACCCACGACGAACGCGAGATCCTGGCGCAGCGCGGGAAAGGTGATCACGTCCTCGTAGACGATGCGCTCGGGCAGAAGCTCGAGCAGGGTCTCCAGGTCGAGCTCGAAGACTCCCCACTCGCCGTCGAGAAGAGTCGGATGAAGCTCGCCGACCCAGCCGCCCTGCACCCGCGCCGCCTTGCCGGGATGGAGGAAGGGCTCGGTCGCCCGCTCGAAGCTCGGCTCGAGCTTGAACGCGGCGAAGAGGGTCTCGACTGCGCCGCGCGCCTCGGCAAACCCGCCCGCGGCGATTCCCGCCACGCGCCGGCGCTCCTCCGGCAGCTCCTCGCCGGTCGGGAGGTAGACCCGCGCGGCCTCGAAGAGCCGCACGTTGTCGTTCCCCATGTTCACGTTGTGGCGCGCGGCGGCCACGAGCCCGTCGAGCAGCGACGTCCGCAGAACCGCGTGCTCCGAGGTGAGTGGATCGGGAAGCCGGAGCGCCCTCTCGTCTCGGTCGGACGAGACGAGGCTGAGCGTGTAGGCCTCCGAGAAGCCCGCGCCGACGAGCACGTCCTCCACGAGCCTCCGCAGCCGCTGATCGGGTGCGAGCCGGCCGAACATCGCGCTCCGCGTCGGCAGAGTGAACGGGATCTTCTCCAGGCCGTGGACGCGCGCGACCTCCTCGACGAGGTCGATCTCGCGCGTCACGTCGATCGCCCTCCAGGTCGGGACGGTCGCCTTCCAGTCGGAGGCGACCTCGAAGCCGAGGCGCTCGAGGGCGCCGCGCTGCTCGTCCGGGGAGATCTCGAGCCCGACCACGCGGTTGACCCGATCCGTGCGGAGGGAGACGACCGGCCGCCGGGGTAGGTCGCCCTGCACATCGGTGTCGCCCGCCCACTCGGCCCCGGTGAGCTCGAGCATCAGCTCGGTCGCGAGCGCCGCCGCCTGCGGCGCGAGGTGCGGGTCGACCCCCTTCTCCCAGCGGTTCGAGCCCTCGGTACGTAGCGCGTGCCGCTCCGAGCTGCGCAGGATCCCGACCGGCTCGAAGTTCGCCGCCTCGAGGAGGACGTTCTTCGTGCCCTCACGCACCTCGGTGTCCTCTCCGCCCATGATTCCGGCGAAGGCGATCGCGCCCTCGGCGTCGGCGATCACGAGGTCTTCGGGGTCGAGCGTGCGCGGCGCCCCATCGAGGGTGGTGAACTCCTCGCCCTTGCGCGCGCGGCGCACGACGATCCTTCCGCCACGGAGGGTGTCGAAGTCGAAGGCGTGCAGCGGGTTCCCGAGGGCGAGCATGACGTAGTTCGTCACGTCGACGACGTTCGAGATCGGACGCATGCCCGCGGCGGTCACGCGGGCCTTGAGCCACGGAGGCGAGGTGGCGATGCCGACGTTCCTGAAGAGCCGGCCGATGTAGCGGGGGCAGCCCTCGTGATCCTCGATCGTGACATCCGGCGTTTCCGCGCCCGGCTCTCGGGGTTCGCGGCCCGGCGGCGGAGCGAGCTCGCCCGAGAAGAGCGCCGCCACCTCGCGCGCGATCCCGTACACCGACAGGCAGTCGGGCCGGTTGCGCGTCATCTCGATCTCCAGCACCTCCTCGCCCAGCGGGAGGACGTCTGCGAGGGGCGTGCCCGGCTCGACGGGGTCCGCGAGGACGAGGATGCCGCTGTGGTCGGCGCCGAGCTCCAGCTCCCGCTCCGAGAGGATCATCCCGTCGGAGAGCTCGCCGCGGAGCTTGGCCTGCTCGAGGCGGTTCCCGTCGGGGAGCACCGCGCCCGGGAGCGCTACGGCGACGGTCGCGCCCGCCCCGAAGTTCCAGGCCCCGCAGACGATCTGGCGCGGCTCGGCCTCCCCCACGTCGACCCGGCAGAGCTGGAGCCGGTCGGCGTTCGGGTGCTTGCCGGCCTCGAGGACGCGCCCGACCTTGAAGAGCCCGTAGTTGCCGTTCTCGTCGGCGACACCTCGGCGCGTGATGCGCTCCACTTCCCCGGTGGCGATCGCGAGGCGGTCCGCGATCTGCTGGGCCGTGGCCGAGACCTCGACGTACTCGCGGAGCCAGGAGACGGGAACCTTCATCTCAGAATTGCCGCAGGAGCCGGAGGTCGTTCTGCCAAAGCGGGCCGATCTCGGGCAGGCCGTGGCGGAGCATCGCGATGCGCTCGAGGCCGATGCCGAATGCGAAGCCCGTCCACTCCTCCGGGTCGTAGCCGACGAACTCGAGCACGTTGGGGTCGACCATTCCGGAGCCGCCGAGCTCGATCCAGCCCGACCAGCGGCACACGGCGCAGCCCTGCCCGGAGCAGAGGAAGCAGGAGACGTCGGGCTCGAGCGAGGGCTCGGTGAACGGGAAGTAGTGCGTGCGGAAGCGCATCTCCCGCTCCGGCCCGAAGAGCGCGCGCATGAGGTGGAGCAGCGTCCCCTTGAGATCGGCCATCGTGATGCCGCGGTCGACCGCGAGGCCCTCGACCTGGTGGAAGACGGGCGAGTGCGTCGCGTCCGGGGTCTCGCGGCGGTACACGCGGCCGATCGAGATCATGTAGACGGGCGGCTCGCCCTCCTCCATGACGTGGATCTGGGACGGCGACGTCTCCGTCCGCAAGACGACGTCGTCGTTCAGGAAGAGCGACTGGAGGTGCGAGCGCGCCGGATGCGTGGTCGGGAGGTTGAGCGCGTCGAAGTTGTAGTGCGTCGTCTCGACCTCGCGCCCGTCGACGACCCGGTAGCCGAGACCCAGGAAGACGTCCTCGACCTCCCGTCGGACCTGCGTGACGAGGTGCAGCTGCCCGCGCGGCGCGGCTCGCCCGGGAAGCGTGACGTCGACCTGCTCCTCGGCCAGGCGATGCTCGAGCTCCTGTCCGGAAAGCGCGGCCTCACGCTCGGCGACCGCGCGCTCGAGCTGTTCCCTCAGGGTGTTGAGGATTCGGCCCGATTCCGGGTCGCGAACCTCCCGCAGAGCCTGCTTCAGGTCGCTCTTCCGGCCGAGGTAGCGCACCCGCGCGTCGTCGAGCTCGTCGAGAGTCGAAGCGCCCGCAATCGCGCTTTGTGCCTCGCTTTCCAGGCCCTGGACGTCCACCGGCGGAGCGTATCATCGTGCCGGTGAGCTCCTACGACGCCATCGCCACGCTCTACGACCCCTGGAGTCGCAGCGTCACCGAGGACGTCGACTTCTACGTCGCGCAGGCGCGCAAGGCCGGCGGCCCGGTCGTCGAGCTCGGCGTCGGCACCGGGCGGATCGCCGTTCCGGTCGCCAAGGCCGGTGTGCACGTGATCGGCGTCGACGACTCGGAGGGCATGCTCGGGCTTTGCCGGGCGCGCGCCGAGGAGGCAGGGGTCTCCGACCTCGTGGAGCTGCGGCTCGGCGATCTTCGCCGACCGCCCGTGCGGGAGACGGTGCGCCTCGTCACGTGCCCGTTCCGCGCGCTGCTCCATCTGCGCTCCGACGAGGAGCGCCTGGACGCGCTCCGAGCCGTCTACCGGCTGCTCGTGCCGGGCGGGCGGTTCGTCTTCGACGTCTTCGCCCCGAGCATGGAGGACGTCGAGGAGACCAACGGCCGCTGGATCGAGCGCGAGCCGGGGATCTGGGAGCGCGCCGACTGGGATCTCGCGCGCCGCGTCCTCACGCTGGCGGTACGCGGAGAAAGCGGCGAGACCGCGATGGAGCTCGCCTGGCGCTCGACGGAGGAGTGGCGGGCCCTCCTCGAGCGGGCGCGATTCGAGGTCGAGGCGACGTACGGATGGTTCGACCTGCGACCCTACGACGGAGGCGAGGACACGGTCTGGATTGCCCGCCGCCCAGCGGTTTAGGGTAGGCGCGTGCTCTGGGTGATCGTGATCGTCGTGGTCGTCGTCGTCCTGGCGGGGATCCTGGTTGCGCTCTACAACCGCCTCGTCCGCCTGCGAAACCGCTGCGAGAACGCCTGGGCGCAGGTCGATGTCCAGCTCCGGCGGCGCTACGACCTCATCCCCAACCTCGTCGAGGCCGTGAAGGGCTACGCGGCGCACGAACGCGGCACGTTCGAAGAGGTGACGAAGGCGCGGACGGCCGCCCAGCAGGCGCAGGGCGTGCAGGAGCAGGCGCAGGCAGAGAACCTGCTCACGCAGGCGATCGGCCGGCTCTTCGCCGTCGCCGAGGCCTATCCGGAGCTCCGCGCGACCGAGAACTTCCAGCAGCTGCAGGCCCAGCTCGCGGAGACCGAGCAGAAGATCGCCATCTCGCGCCAGGTCTACAACGACGCCGTGCTCACCTACGACAACGCGCTCGAGACGGTGCCGACGAACTTCGTCGCCGGCATCTTCAACTTCGAGCCGCGCGAGTACTTCGAGGTCGAGGAGCCGGCAGCGCGGGAGGCGCCACGCGTCGAGTTTTGAGGGTCGCAGTCCTCGCGGCTGCGATCCTGCTCGCGCTCCTCGCGGCCGGCGAGGCAGCCGCGAAGTCCTTCTACCTCCCGGCCGCGGATGTCCACGTCACCGTCGAGACCGACGGCACGCTCGCCATCGAGGAACGGATCTCCTTCGTCTTCGACGGCTCCTTCAGCGGCGCCTACCGCGACATCCCGCTCCGCGACGGCGAACAGATCAGCGACGTCTCGGTCGAGGAGAACGGGCTTCGGTATGCGCCCGGGGCTTCCGCGGAGCTCGGGTCGAGCGGCGCGCCGAACACGTTCGGTGAGACGCCCATCGACGGCGGCCACCGCATCGTCTGGCACTTCCAGGCGTTCAACGAGCTGCGCACGTTCACCGTCAGCTACCACCTCAGCAACCTCGCGATCGCCTTCGACGACGTCGTCGACGTCGACCTCAACGTCTGGGGCGACCAGTGGGACCAGACGCTCCAGCAGCTGACCGCCGAGCTCACGTTGCCAGGGCCGGCGAGCGGGCCGTCGTGGCGTGTCTGGGGCCACCCCGTCTCCGTGCGCGGCGACGTGACGAGGGGGCCCGACAGCGCGATCCTGCGGGCGGTGGACATCCCGCCGAAGCAGTTCGTCGAGCTTCGCGCCGTCTTCCCGCGCAGCCTGCTCACGTCGACGGGCGGCGCGAAGGTGCGGCGGGGCGATGCACTGCCGCGGATCGTGGCCGAGGAAACCGCGAACGCGGGCGCGTTCGAGGAGGACCAGGAGCGGATTCGGAGCGCGCTCGACCACCTCCCGCGCACGATCCTGATACTCCTCGCCGCCGCCCTCCTGCCCGCGCTCGCCGTCCTCCTGGCGACGTGGTGGTTCTACGGCCGCGAGCGCAAGACGTCCTATGACCGCGAGTACGAGCAGGAGCCGCCCTCCGAGCTCGAGCCCGCGCTCGTTCCCCCGCTCCTGCGCCAATCGCCGACGGTCGGCTCCCTCGAGTTCACCGCGACGCTCTTCGATCTGATCCGCAAGGGGCGCTACAAGGCGGTGCCCGTGACGACGCAGAAGAGCACGTGGGGCGGCCTGCGAAGCGAAGACGTGGCCGACCTCGAGATCAGCATGGGCAGTGACGCACCCGTCTCGGAGGTCGAAGGGCCGGTGGCGAAGGTGATCGACGACGTGCTCGGCGTCGGGACGGAGCGCCTGTCGAACTTCCGGGACGAGATCACGAAGCACCGCACCGAGAACAGCAAGCGGTTCACCGCCTTCAAGAGCGCCGTCGGCGACGAGGTGCGCCGGCGCAAGTGGTTCCGCTCCGACGGCCTCAAGGTGCTCCTCGGCGCCGGGATTCCAATCGCTGTCGCAGGCGCGATCATGCTCGCGATCGGGATCCAGCGATTCGAGTCGTTCGCCCCGCGCTGGAACGACGTCCTCCTGATCGCGTTCGGCTCGTGCCTCTGCGTGAGCGCGCTCGTGCTCCTCCTCGCCGGCCGGCACGTCAGCCTGTGGCGGCGCCGCTCGCCCGACGCCGAGCAGGAGGCCGAGCGTTGGGACGCTTTCCGCCGCTACCTCACCGACTTCCCCCGCCTGGACATCGCCGCGCCGTCCACGCTCGAGCTCTGGGAGCGCTACCTCGTCTACGGCATCGCCTTCGGGATCGCCGAGCGGGTGCTCCAGGGCGCGCAGCTCCACATGCCGGACGAGCTGCACCAGGCCTCGTCCATCTACTGGATCAGCCCGACCGGCGACCTCGGCTCGGGGCCCTCGGCGCTGGGGATCGGCGACCTCTCCTCGGGCTTCGGGAGCGCGCTCGCCCCGCCCTCGAGCGGTTCGGGCGGCTTCGGCGGCGGCTTCTCCGGCGGCGGTGGCGGGGGTGGTGGAGGCGGGGGCGGCGGCGCCTGGTAGAAGCAGCCTTGTGTTGCACGGAAATGACTGAAACCAGCCCGTGATGCTTTGTTCGTGCGCGAATGACTTTGTGCGCGTGAAACACAAGGCCGGGATTGTCGGAACCCGACCGACCAGGACGGAGAGCCGCTCTTACGCTCGGCCAGCGCGCTCGTAGAGCGCGATCGCCCCAGCCGCCGCGACGTTCAGCGATTCCGCCTCGTCGGCCAGCGGGATCGACGCGAGGAGGTCACAGGACGCCGCCACGTCCTCCGGAAGCCCCTCGCGCTCGGCGCCCAGGACGAAGGTCGCGTGCTCACCGAGCTCGGTGTCGGCCAGGGCTGCCCCGCCACGCGGCACGAGCCCGATCCAGGGGCGCCGCGCGTCGTCGAAGCTCCCCGTCGGCACCCGGAAGATGGCGCCCATCGAGGCGCGGAGCGCCTTCGGAGATGTCGGGTCGGCGCATCCCGGCGAAAGGGCGACGAAGGCCGGCCCCAGCGCGTCGGCGGTGCGGACGAGGGTGCCCACGTTCCCCGGATCGGCGACGTGCCAGAGCGCGAGCCCGGTCGGCGCGGTCAGCTCCCGAGGCAGGTCCGCCCGGCGGAAGACAGCGACGATGCGCGGTGGGTGGGCGAGCGACGAGAGCTCGGCGAGGAGCCCCGGCT
>Ga0207674_10008376_pt1 | contig 11959 bp, 11 predicted proteins | sample KBSCornC72_FD_184303 | JGI IMG/M metagenome (GOLD analysis project Ga0207674, IMG submission 184303) | Corn rhizosphere microbial communities from Kellogg Biological Station, Michigan, USA - KBS Corn C7-2 (SPAdes) (version 2) | ecosystem: Host-associated > Plants > Roots > Rhizosphere > Soil ... | reverse complement strand
TCATCAACAAGGAAAAGATGAAGTGGCAGTTATTATAAAAGATTATGGCATCGGCATTGAAAAAGTAGAACAGGGAAAAATTTTTGAACGTTTTTACCGGGCAGAAGGAAAGTCAGAGCAAACTTACCCAGGCTTTGGGGTCGGTCTTTACCTCGCCAGCGAAATTATTCAGCGGCATAATGGAAGAATTTCCGTTGAAAGCGAAAAAACCAAAGGCTCAACATTCACAGTTACACTGCCTTTTGCAGATCGTGATGAAAAATAAAAATTAATGTGCGCGTAACCGAAGGATCATAAACGTCAATGACCCTTCATGCGCTTCTTCCCTGTACAAGCCTTATTACTATGGCAATAACTGCAATGACAAGCAGAATATGAATGACGCCTCCTGCGTAAAACGCGAAAAGCCAACCATCCATCCAATTATGGATACTTCCCATGTTTTTTCCCTTTTAGAAATGCAGAGGTCGATGCCATGCATTTTAATCTATGTAGTTGTTTGTATGAAACATAATTCCACAAAATAAGGAGCCAGTGATCGAGCAAGTTGCATTGAGTGAATTGGATAACATCCTGCGTGATCCTGGTTGATCAGTCTGTTTGCTCGGGCGGCGAGACAAACAGTGTTTGATGAGTCTGAATGATCTTCGTCATTGATTCATCATTAAAGTCATAGAATTTATAAAATTGAATGAGCAGAAAAATGCAGATGGATAGGAAATCATTTCCCCAAATGTCATAGCGTACTGGGCTCAGCAATAACAAGGAGCCCTGTATTTTATTCAATTTCAATTTGAAATGTTTGTTTAATTAAACTTTTCTTCAGGCTCGACTGTTGCAGGATTTTTGTCTTTGCAATTATAAAGCATTCCCTGTTGATATAATAGCGTTATGAAAATCCAAAAACTGGATATCGTTCGTTTTGCATCCAAAGGAAAGGATAGTTTTTATGACGCTATCATTTCAAAAGTGAACACTTATTTTGAAACTCTCAATGTTTCACCCTATGCGAATACTGAGATGTGGGTAAAGACAGGAGCAATGATGTCGCTGTATTTTATTCCCTATGTTTTACTGGTCACAGGGTTTTCTGCGAACAATGCCTGGATATTCTTTGGTCTTTGGTTTTTGATCGGATGGGGGATGAGCGGACTTGGCACTGCGGTAATGCACGACGCTAATCACGGTACTTATTCTCCCAAGAAAAAGGTCAATCATCTTATCAGTTACATTCTTGAAATAATAGGTGGGTATACAGTTAACTGGCGCATTCAGCACAACGTACTCCATCACACTTACACGAATGTAATGGGTCTTGATGAAGATATTGATACCATGGGATTATTGCGGCTCTCGCCCCGGCAACCCCTCCGCTGGTATCACCGGTACCAATATATTTATGCGTGGGTTTTTTATATGGGGTTTACCCTGTTCTGGATGACGGCGAAGGATTTCCTTGCCGTGGTTCGTTACAGACAACATGATCTGCTGGCAGGGCAGAATGTGTTATTAAAACAAGCCATCTTCCGCATCACGATGTATAAACTTTTTTATTATGGGTACATACTTGTATTGCCAATTCTGTTTTCAGGAATGCCCTGGTATTTTGTAATGGCCGGATTTTTATTAATGCACTTCACAGCCGGGCTTTTTCTTTCCTGCATCTTTCAGCCCGCTCATATCATGGAAGAGTCACCTTTTGAATTGCCGTTGGAAAGTGAAGGTAAACGTAGAATGGAAAATAGCTGGGCCATTCATGAAATTGTCAATACAACGGATTTCGCCCCGGATAATCGCGTGCTCTCATGGTTTGCAGGAGGTCTCAATTTCCAGATAGAGCATCACTTGTTTCCGCATGTTTACCATGTTCATTATAAAAACCTGGCGCCAATCGTGCATTCGACGATGACTGATTTTGGATTGCCCTATCATGTGCAGCCGACATTTTTTCGTGCAGTCCTCGAGCATACGAAGATGCTTAAAAAACTCGGCAGAGAAACGACGGTGTTCACTGTATGAAACCGGATTTCTCAACTCGAATGTTGAATGAACCACCACTCTGTTTTCAAACCCTAATATAAAGGTAAATGTAGAATCCTTCCCTTTTGGGGATTAATCTTCATATCCACTTTTTATAATCGTGGAGATCATTTTAAACTGTTCATTAGCGTTAAAGCGATGAGAAGAATGGGCAGGAATGATGATTCCTTCGCCCAACCTAAGCTTATATTTCTTGTCCCTGATTTCAACCTGTGCTGCGCCATCAATTATTTGAATGAACGTATCAAATGGTGATGTTTTTTCAGCTAACTCCTCACCAGCACCAACCGCAGTAACTGTGATGTTGCCTGTTGTTTTTTTAATAATGGTCCTAATCAAAATGGACTTGGGTATATACTCCAGTATCTCGACTAGAATGTGCGACTTTGATTTTTCCAGTTCTACATTGTCAAATTGTTTGCTAATGGTCATTTTTAGAATAGTCTGTTTGTGTAAAGATCATTCTATTGCGAAGAGAAAACATTACAACATTGTAGAAAAGTGTTGCAAGATTTAATGTTCGCCGACGAACAGGCCAGGTGAGAAGGTATTACAAATTCTCAAGGGCGATCAGCCTTTTATGTTTCATTTTCTTAAAAAAAGTAGGAGTTAAACCGGTAACCTTTTTAAACTGGTTGGATAGATGCGCCACATTGCTGTAGTGAAGTTTTTCAGCGATCTCCGTAAGTGTCAGTTCATTATAAATCAGCAGCTCTTTAGCCCTTTCAATTTTGTGCGCAATAATAAAATGTTCAATGGTAGTGCCTTTTACTTCAGAAAAAAGATTGGAGAGATAATTATAATCATAATTTAGTTTTTCACTCAGGTAAGAGGAGAAGTTTAACAAGGGGGCCTCGTCACTGTAATGGATCATTTCAACCACTATATTCTTTATTCTTTCTATGAGCATGCTTTTTTTATCCTCAAGCAACTCAAGCCCTGATCTCAACAAAGAAGTTTTAAGCTCCTGTTGTTGCTTTGAAGAAAGCTCTTCCATGATTTCTACTTCTCCCAATTCTACAACCGTAAATTGCAAATGCATTTTTTCCAGCTCAGACTTTACAATCATCTTGCAGCGAAGACTAACCATATTTTTGATAAGAAGTTTCATGTTTTGAAAGAGTTAGTAGCCTGGTCGCTGTTCCGGTTTAAAAGCGATGTGCCAGCTGTGAAAAGTTACGCAATAATTCTACATTACCAGCTGTTAGAACGGGAATCGAATTTAAAACTATTAGAGGATGTTGAATGTTACAAGCTAAGGGCAATTTTTTTGAACGGGGGTATAATTTTGAGGTGGTCTGGGTCAATTGGGGAATTGAAAAGGCAAAGGCTTGACTTTCTGACACAATCATACAATACTGAATAAACAGGAATAACCGCTCTATTCGAATTATTTTGCTATTGTCTGATTATGCTGATTAGCATCTTATCTAAATGATAAAGCCTGCCGGTTGTTAACACCTGCAGACTTTAATGTTGTCAGTAGAGCAAAGACTAAATTCCTATATCCTATGAAAAACCAGCATCGAAGATCAAGATTTCCCGCGTCTCCGTCATTACATCATTAGAGAAAATGCTTGCATAATTTACTGGTTCTTCGACATCTCTTTATGGCATTGCTCCTGTTGTAATGTAGTTCTATTAACCGGCAAAGACAGAGTATATAGGTTAAATAACACCCTACCAGTAAATGATACAACACAATCTGGTAATTGTGTAATAAGCAACAAAGACGTTGGGTCTAGCTTTACACAATTAGTAAAACATTCGTAAAGATTCACGTCTCAATCCATGATTGTGTTTTTGCTTCTGTAAAAAATCACTAATAAACATTTTATGAAAAGATTATTGATAGCAACTGGCTTTTTATTTCTATGCGGTTTTGTTATTGGGCAGGCAAAAGATGGAACGGCGGAACTTCAAAAAATGGCTACATCGCATCCCGCCGCCTTAATTTATTTGCCCTATTCGCCAGAGGTAGTTCAAAAGGCGTTAGCTAATTATTTGTCTGAAGGCACTGATTATTTTTTTGAAAGTAGTGAAAAGCAAGAGGAGAAAGTAGAAAGGTATTTGCTTTCTTCCAATACTCTTCTTGTAAAAAGCAACAAAACCGGTGCTGATATGCATTTTGTAATTGGGTTAAAGAACGATAGTAATAAAAATGAATCGGGTATCTATCTCAAATTGAATTCATTTTCGAACGAGGACAATAGTTGGGGAAAACCAATGCAATTTGATATGCAGGATGCAAAAGATTACCTGGACAACCTTGCTATTGCTATTAAACCATATGCAAGTGACCTTCAACTGAAATTACAACAGAAAAACCTATCGGATTCTCAGGATAAAAACAAGTCTCTGATTGCGGAAGGAAACAAACTTGAGGAGGAAAGAAAAAAGATCCAGGTCCAGATCGGGGAAAATAAAGGCCATGAAAATGAAAGGGGTCTCCCCGAAAGAAAAACAAAGAACGAAAGGTTAATTGATGAAAATCTGACCACCCGTCTGAACTTGGGCACCGATATCTCCAAACAAATTGCTGCGCTCGCATCACTAACAAATTAGGCCAACATAATTGCTAGACAGGGTAATTGTAAACGGCATGAAGAATTCTTCGTGCTGTTTTTTTTGAGATAGCGCGGTCCATGAAAGGGTATGAATATTATCGTCAACTGTAAAACTGGTTTTATTCTGTTTTTGGAAATGGCACGGAGTGGAGGATGCGATGTATGTCGTCTATAAAATTCACAACTCGCCTATTTCCAAAAATAATAGCGGCACCCGGCACGTTTGGCGCAATTCGATAAGTAAATGATGTAACAGCCAACGTATATTATGCAAGTGTGACCTGGATTATTTAAATGACCTTTACACAAGATTTAAAATTATTTTATGCGGGCTTATTACATTCTGTATGTAATCATATGTATCGGTGCTTTGTTTCTATTAGTTCGGTACCTTGTTTTGCGAAAAACTTCACTATCGACACAGTGGTATATTAAGGGCATGAGAGCCGAAAACAAGGGACTTTACGACGAAGCAGCCGCTAGTTATGAAAATGCCTTGAGTGAAATGAAGAAAAACAGGCTCAATCGTAGCCTTGAAATTAAGATCAGGGAGAAGCTTAAAGTTCTGCATACCGTTATTACCTACGAAAGAGATCAGCATTTTGTGCGTCAAGATAATTCCTGGGTAACTTAAGCTTATTAATCAGGTAGGGTGCCAGGCAATGTGAGTTCGTTCTGAAATCAGTGAATCTTCCAAGAAAGCAATGAAATTTTATATGCTTCCGATACGAAACGTCATAATAGGCTAAGTAAACGAAGTATTTAACCATTGCAACCTATAAAACAAGCAAATGCATGGCAGGGGTGGAGGAACGGATGATGCAAAACAAGTTTTCTTTATGCGCGCAGTTTCTTGGCCCCTCTATTGGGAATTTGTTACCCGTTCCAGTTGATAATTCAGATTGAGTAAAATGGCATTATTTTTTAATAATTAGATTGTTTACACGTCCCACTTGCTCACTGACCCTCTCCTGGATAATAATGTATTGCTAAACAACCCGGAACAATTGAAGATATGCTATAGTTATGATTAAGAAATATCCATTTTATCTGAAGGCGACTACGATCATTATCGGACTAATCGGTTTCTTCTTTGTCTTATTTATACTGAGATCGGTGTTAATGCCACTGTCATTCGGTTTGATGCTTGCAATTTTACTGAATCCATTTGTCAATTTTTTACAAAGACATAAGTGGCCAAAGACAGTGTCAATCACTGTATCGATATTGATTTCTCTCATAGCCCTCGCCTCGCTCATTTATTTTCTCTCCGTTCAGTTAGCCAGTTTTTCTGATCAATTACCAGTGTTCCAGAAGAAGTTTGTGGACCTGATTCATCAATTGCAGCAAGAAATCTCGCACCGGTTCAATGTCGATGTTAATAAACAAAATGAATGGCTCAATAACGCAGAAAACAACATGAAACCATTTGTGGGGCAAACGGTCGGAGTAGCCGCTACGATTCTTGAAGTCTTAGTGCTTATACCTTTTTATGCTTTTTTGTTTTTGTATTTCAAAACGCTATTGTTGAATTTTCTTTATGAAATATTTGCTGAAGCGAACTCAAAAGAAGTAGGGGCTGTACTGGCACAGACAAAAAGCTCGGTGCAGCAATATATGTTCGGATTGCTCATTGAAGCTGCAATAGTAGCGACATTAAATTCGCTCGCATTAATGTTCTTAGGAGTAAAATATGCCCTTTTATTAGGGTTGCTTGGCGCACTTCTGAATATATTGCCGTTTATCGGGGGCATTATCGCAGTTTTGTTGCCACTTATTATTGCAACTGTCACAAAGAATGGTTTCGGCACACAGATCGGCATCATCATTTCTTACCTGGTGATCCAGTTTGTTGACAACCATTTCCTCGTTCCCTATATAGTATCGTCAAAAGTGAAGATCAACGCACTGATCTCCATTGTAATTGTACTACTCGGCGGCTTGCTGTGGGGTATTCCGGGAATGTTTCTATCTATTCCGTTCATCGGGATATTGAAGATCATCTTTGACCGGGTACCTGAACTAAAGCCATGGGGCAAATTATTCGGGGATGAAGTTCCAACCCGGCATAAAGGTGAAATATGGAATTTAAACAGGTCACGCCGGGGAACTTAGGACAAATCTCAGAAAATGCTCTGGCAAATTCGCTATCGCTAACTGCTATCCGCATGGCTTGGCCCGTTAATCATGCTATTCTAAAATGCTTTTTACAAGCCGATGATCTCGAAGATTTCTAAAAATTGACTGTCTAAAAATGGCGAAAAATAGCGGCAACTACTGAAACTATTCACAGCGGCTCCTGCCCGTCAACAATATTACCCAATTTCCACTAAGACCAATATGAAATGTCAATTTGGAAAGCCAGCTGTGCTATGGCGGATTAAGTTCTCGATAGTGATTTGTCATTTGGGGTCGTTCTGTGAATATTCGAACCCCGGCATTACTTGACAAGCTCATTGAATAAACCTTCGAGTGTTTCATTTGCATTGGTACACAAACCCGGGTGTACCGGAGAAGTTTGCACAACCGTGCTGCGTACAGCAGTAAGCCAACGAAATCTTTGCGAGATGGGCAGCTTAGCAATATCACCACCAGATTCTTCTCCTTTACAAATTTGTTCAAATGCAGCCAATCTTTTTTCGAGTTCCTCAGTTTCTACTTCACAAACAAAAGCTGCAAGTTTTGTTTGGTTAATCTCAAATTTTGTTTTCAAAAAATTTTCTTTAGGGCAATATAGAATAACACCCACGTTAAGAAATTCTTCTCTCTCAACGCGCGGCACAACGCGAATAATTGCGTACTCAAATAAGTGTTTCTCTTGCATTGTTTGCTTCTTGTACAAATATTTCTGACAAGGAAAGTCTTGCCGTTAAGAATTTCGCATAGACGGTTCTTTTTTCCGTTGCCGTTTCATTCAATGCATCATCCATTAACCATTCATCAGGAATTAAAGAAACAATAGATTCAATCAGTTCCTTGTTCAAAATTGTTTTGCAAAATGTATCTGCAGCCTTCAGGTCACTTGCCTCTTTCAACAGCACATGATCTTTTATCTGTTTGAAAGGATTTGTCGCCTGCTTCTCAAAACCCTCCCATGAATGGTGATAGAACAAAGATGCGCCATGATCTATTAACCAGAGCTCTTTATGCCAAATCAACATATTGGTATTACGTACAGTCCTATCAACATTACTTACAAATGCATCGAACCAAACAATTTTAGACGCAAGTTCCAGATCAATTTTGATTGTTAAAGGATCGTACATAATAGCGCCGGAAAGATAGTGCAGCGCAAGATTTAGCCCTTCACTGGCTTTTAGCAGGTCTTGAATTTCTTCGTCCGGTTCTGTTCTGCCAAATGCTTCATCGAGATTTGCAAAAACAATCTCGGGGATTTTCAGTCCCAGTGCTCTGGCAATTTCACCGGCGACCAATTCGGCTATTAATGCTTTACTTCCCTGCCCTGCTCCCCGAAATTTTATTACATACATAAAATTATCATCAGCGTCTGCAATAGCGGGCAAAGAGCCACCTTCACGCAGTGGAGTTATATATCTTGTAACATTAACTGTTCTGATCGATGGCTGATACAACCGCATGAAACAAATTACTACCGGAGTTTCAAAGTAAAAAGTTTTTGTAATTGTTTAGTGCAAGCGAGCCTGTTTAGCCGAAAAGAATTAAAGACCTCAAATAAACCCGGGAGAAATTGGCAAATCAAGCGACGCACGCAAATAAAAAAGCCCCGCTAGAATGCGGGGCTTGTAGCCTGTACGAGATTATTTCCAATGATCTTCGCATTTGATTTACCCAAGGCCTTTGCATCCGCTTCGCGTCTGCACAGTCTTTTCATTTGTTCGCTTTTGCGGGCAAGCTCGCATCGCTACCAAATGAAAAAGACCTCCAGCTATCGCTGAAGGCCTTGTGGCCCGTACGAGATTATTTCCAATGATCTCTTTCGCATTTGATTTTCCCAAGGCCTTTGCATCCGCTTCGCGTCTGCACGGTCTTTTCATTTGTTCGCTTTTGCGAGCAAGCTCGCATCGCTACCAAATGGAAAAGACCTCCAGCTATCGCTAAAGGCCTTGTAGCCCGTACGAGATTCGAACTCGTATCACCACCGTGAAAGGGTGGTGTCCTAGCCCTTAGACGAACGGGCCCGTTAAAGGACGGCAAAGATACTTGGCGATAGTTTTTTAGCCAAAATTATTTACTTATGGTCTCTCACCGCCAGGACAAATTAACTTAAATCATAAACTTGAATTAACGCTAATGACGTAACTTCGCCCCTCTCAAAAGAGTCCCCAGGAGTCATTTCACTCTTGGGGTAACAAAAAAACGTTAAACGAAAATTTATAAGGAATCATGAGTACAGTAAAAGTAGCCATTAATGGATTTGGTCGCATCGGCAGGCTCGTATATCGCCAGATCTATAAAATGGAAGGTATTGAAGTAGTAGCCATTAATGATCTCACCAGCCCAAAAGTCCTTGCTCACCTGCTTAAGTATGACAGTGCCCAGGGTCGTTTCGGGCAAGATGTCACCTCAACCGAAGATTCGATTGTCGTCAATAAAGATACCATCAGGATATACGCACAAAAAGATCCGGCACAAATTCCCTGGAAAGATCACGACGTGGATGTGGTGCTGGAGTGTACCGGGTTTTTCACAGATAAAACAAAGGCAGAAGCGCATTTGAAAGCCGGCGCAAAACGTGTTGTGATCTCTGCACCTGCCACCGGCGATATAAAGACGATTGTTTTCAATGTAAACCATAACCTGCTCGACGGTAGTGAAACGGTGATTAGTTGTGCTTCATGTACCACCAATTGCCTGGCTCCGATGGCGCAGGTCCTTGATGAGAAATTTGGAATTGCAAATGCTTTGATGACAACCATCCATGCGTACACCAACGATCAGAACACCCAGGATGCACCGCATCCCAAGGGCGATCTTCGCAGGGCGAGAGCCGCAGCGCAAAATATCGTTCCCAATACAACCGGCGCGGCAAAAGCAATCGGTCTCGTGTTGCCCAATTTAAAAGGCAAAATGGACGGAACTGCGCAGCGCGTTCCGACTCTTACCGGTTCGCTCACAGAACTTACGAGCATCTTAAATAAAAAAGTTACTCTTGATGAGGTGAATGCTGCGATGAAGGCTGCAACGAATGAAAGCTTTGGGTATACGACTGATGAAATAGTAAGTAGCGATATTATCGGGATGACTTACGGTTCGTTGTATGACGCGACGCAAACGAGAGTGCAGACCGTAGGCGATACCCAGCTGGTAAGAACCGTAAGTTGGTACGATAATGAAATGAGTTATGTGAGCCAGCTTGTGCGTACCGTGAAATATTTTGCAGGGTTGATTTCAAAATAATGATCCTGAACGCCTGTTGCCTGCCTGCCTGCGGGCAGGTGTCATTCTCCCGATAGATATCGGGATCAAGGTTCTGAACGCTAATGAATAAATTAATTCACATAAAGACTTTCAATTTTCTGAGAGTCTTTTCTTTTTTATTTAATAAAGTCCCGTTGGGATGCAGGAGGGCTTATGTCAAAATTCTCTTCTTATAACTTCAAAGGCCAAAAGGCGTTGATCCGGGTAGATTTCAATGTGCCATTGAATGACAAATATGAGATCACCGATGATACAAGGATAAAAGCTGCCGTCCCCACGATCCGGAAAGTTCTTGATGACGGTGGAAGCGTTATTCTTATGAGCCATTTAGGAAGGCCTAAGGATGGACCCACTGAAAAGTATTCATTGAAACATTTGGTTGTTCATTTGCGGAGGCTACTGCAGGGAGCCACCATATTTTTTGCAAATGATTGCATTGGTGACGAAGCGAGGCAAATGGCTAAAGACCTGGAACCAGAGGAAATTCTATTATTAGAGAACCTGCGTTTTTATAAGGAAGAAGAAAAAGGCGACAAAATGTTCGCGAAGAAGCTGGCAGAGTTGGGTGATGTATATGTAAACGATGCATTTGGGACCGCACACCGTGCGCATGCATCCACAGCAGTCATCGCTGAATTCTTTGATCCGGAGAAAAAAATGTTTGGGTTGCTGATGGAAAATGAAATTGCCAGCGCCAATAAAGTATTGAATGATTCACAAAAACCTTTCACTGCGATTATTGGGGGAGCAAAAGTTTCCGACAAAATTTTAATTCTCGAAAATTTATTGGATAAAGCCACCGATATTATCATCGGCGGCGGCATGGCCTACACATTTGAAAAAGCACAGGGTGGACATATTGGTAATTCACTTTGCGAGGAAGACAGGCTTGAAACGGCAAAGGAACTACTGGCAAAAGCCGAAGAAAAAGGAGTGTCCATTCACCTTCCTTCCGATTCCCTGATTGCTGATAAATTTTCGAATGAAGCAGAAACCTCAACTGCACCCAGCAATAATATTCCCAATGGTTGGATGGGGTTGGATATTGGAGTCAATGCCTGTGAGCAGTTTTGCAATGTCATCATGCACTCAAAAACCATCTTGTGGAACGGGCCAATGGGAGTTTTCGAAATGCAAAAATTTCAGCATGGCACTAAATGCATAGCAGATGCGATCGCAAAATCGACACAGAAGGGTGCATTTTCGCTGGTGGGTGGAGGAGATTCTGTTTCTGCTGTGAACCAGTTTGGTTTTGCAAACAAAGTAAGCTACATCTCTACGGGAGGTGGCGCCATGCTCGAGTATTTTGAGGGAAAAACTCTGCCCGGAATTGCAGCAATTCGAAGTTGAAGATTTGATACCCAGTGAGAATTGAGCATTGAACGTTGATTATTGAATATTCCAACACTCAATTTTCAATGTTCCGTTCACTGATAGCAGGAGGTAAGGTGGCCACCGTAATTTGCTGCCATTCACCGTCAAAAAAATATCTGTTACCGGATAATCTTTACCCGTTTCCCCAATATCAGTTTATTTCGTATCGTGATTGACAATTTCAAAAACACTAATTTTATTATTCACTAAAACTTACGATTATGAAAAGAACGGGATGGCTCGTTATCGGCGGAATTGTATTAATTCTGTTGCTCTGGGGTTGCGGAGGATACAACGGCCTTGTTTCATCTGATCAAAATGTAAAAAAAGTCTGGGGTAATGTGGAAACCAACTACCAGCGCAGAACGGATCTGTACAGTAGCGTGATCAAAACGGTCGAAGCATCCGCTAATTTTGAAAAGTCAACATTGAATGCAGTAGTAGAAGCTCGTGCAAGCGCAACACGTATCAATGTTGACATTAATGATCAGGCAAGTCTTGACAGATATCAGCAGGCACAGGGACAATTACAGAGTGCATTTGGAAGATTGCTGGCTGTGGCTGAAAATTATCCCGAT
>Ga0207674_10008373_pt1 | contig 11962 bp, 9 predicted proteins | sample KBSCornC72_FD_184303 | JGI IMG/M metagenome (GOLD analysis project Ga0207674, IMG submission 184303) | Corn rhizosphere microbial communities from Kellogg Biological Station, Michigan, USA - KBS Corn C7-2 (SPAdes) (version 2) | ecosystem: Host-associated > Plants > Roots > Rhizosphere > Soil ... | reverse complement strand
CGTGACCTCACCCGAATCGAGCGGCAGCTCGGTCACCTTGGTCGCGGTGGCCGCGACCCGCCGCAGCGGCCGGAGCGAGAGCTGCACCATCGCGGTCCCCGCGACCAGAACCAGCAGCAGCACCGCGGCGAACACGACATGCTCGGTGTTCGCGACGTCGTTGAGCGTGCCCTGGACCGTCGCCAGGGGCAGCCCGGTGACCAGGGTTTCGCTGGAACTGATCTGGATCTTGGTCAGCCGGTAATCGCCGTCTAGCGACGCCAGCGTGCGGGTGTATGACGGCATGTCCGGCCCGCCAGGTCTGGCTGGAGCGCCCGGCCCGGCCTCCGGCACCTGCGTGGTGTGCAATGCCAGCAGGGTCTGCTCATCGGCGGCGGAGAGCTCACATCTCCCGGGCACCAGGTTGACGTTGGAGAAGGTGGTGCCGGTCAGCTCGGCCTCGAACGTGCCTGCGGCCTGACCGTAACAAGCCGGGTCCGGGCCCTGGCCTGTGCCGTGGTGCACGTCGGTGTCGCCGTCCGGCGAGGAACTGACGCAGTTCTGCCAGCGCATCGTCGCGGACTGGAGCTGCTGGTCGACCGATGACATCAGCGACTTGTTCAGCGAGCTGGAGGTGACGACGCTGACTATGATGCTGGCTGCGCCAAGCAGCACGACCAGCCCGATGATGAGCTTGCCGCTGATGGTCCGCAGCGACAGCAGGGCCGCCAGGCGGCTCAGCCGGTGCGGCCGCTGCGTACCTGGGGCGGGCCGGGTGGACATCAGCCAGCGGGCTTCAGCACGTACCCGACCCCGCGGACCGTATGAATGAGCGGCACCCGGCCGACGTCGATCTTCTTGCGCAGGTAGCTGATGTAGAGCTCGACGACGTGGGCCTGGCCGCCGAAGTCGTAGTTCCACACCCGGTCCAGGATCTGCGCCTTGGACAGCACCCGCCTGGGGTTGCGCATGAGGAACCTGAGCAGCTCGAACTCGGTCGCGGTCAGGTCGATGAGGTCGCCGTCCCGGCGGACCTCGCGGGCGTCTTCGTCCATGGTCAGGTCGCCGACTACCAGCGATCCCTCGGTCCGCGCCCGCGTTAGGTTGGCCCGGCGGAGCAGGCCGCGCAGCCGGGCCAGCACCTCTTCCAGGCTGAACGGCTTGGTCACGTAGTCGTCACCGCCGGCCGTGATGCCGGCCACCCGGTCTTCCACCGCGTCCCGCGCGGTCAGGAACAGCACGCACACCTGCGGGAGCTCGGCGCGCAGGCGGCGCATCACCTCGAGGCCGTTGAAGTCGGGGAGCATGATGTCGAGCACCACCGCGTCGGGGCGGAACTCGCGCGCGGTCCGCACCGCCTCCGCGCCGCTGCCCGCCGTGACGACGTTCCAGCCTTCGTAGCGCAACACGCTGGCCAGCAGTTCGGCCAGGCTGGGCTCGTCGTCGACGACGAGCACGCGCACCGGGGTGCCGTCCGGCCGCTGAACGTCCGCGTTACGCGCTCCGGGAGACTGCGCTGCCCCCGAGCCGTTGTTCTCCATGTTCGTCAAGCTCGCCCGTCTCAATCGGACCTATGCCCAGTATGCACAGGCCGAGATGTCATCTCAGGTTCTCATAACATGCGAACCGGGTCAGGCTCAGATCACGATCAGCTATGAATTAGCTCTGAGAGCCCGCTTCAGCCGGCGTCCATGACGCGCGCTAGCTTCGACCCGGAGGCCGAGGGTCTCGCGCCGGCCTCGCGCAGCACCGTGCCGACCGACTCGAGCATGGCTGCCGCCGCCCCGGAGTCGGGCGACAGCGCCTCGACCTCGATCTCGCGCCATGTCATCGGACCGCTGTCCGGCTCGCCGAACCGGATCGCCGTCACCAGGTCGTCGGCGACCTCCACCAGGGGGGCTCCCGACGGTCCGGGCAGGGTTACCACGGTCCGTTCGGTATCGAGGATGGCCACCGGATGCAGCGGCTGACCTGCCGTGATGTCCTTAACTTGATCGGCCAGCCTGGCCGGCACGCTGCCGCTGGTCCCCTCGCCGAGCGGCGCGTGCAGTTCCTGCCTGGTGTCCTTGCGCACCGGCAGCTTGAGGTGCCAGCCCTCGTCGTCGCCGCCGACGCGGCGGCGCAGCGTGACCTTGTGCTGGATGAGCGCGAGGTCCTCGGTGTCGTAGTAGGTGGCGCTCAGGTAGATCCGCTTCGGATCCGCGAGCCGCTTGCCGCCGAGGTCCGGCAGGCTGCCGAGCTTCGGCAGGACGAAGTCGGCATCGGCGTCGTATTTCTGCTCGGTCTCCAGGTGGTCGCCCTTGCTGCTCGTCACGCTTCTAAGGCTACCCAGATGGCCGCGAGCGCAACGACCGTATCGGCCTCAGCTGTGGTAGACCACGAAGCGCGTCGCGGACCGCTCGATCAGCAGGGCCTGGCCGGCCGTGGACGGCGCGGGCTCGTCCGTGGACGACCGCGGGTAAGCGTCCACGTGCAGGCGTGCCGCGCCGGGCTGACCCGCGGCGTCCCAGGCCCGCACGTGCGCGGCGAGGGCCGCGCCGAGCTCGGCGCCGTGCGGGCCGAACCCGGCTACCGCCAGGGCCAGCTGCCCCCGCCGCGGCCCGGGCGCCGGGACCATCTCGTCCGCGATGAGCACGGCGATGCCGCCGGAGTCCACGATCCCGGCCGTGGCCGCCATCCCGGCGCCGCCCAGCGGCGCCCGGTCGAGCCGTCCCGGGGTGTCCCCGGCCGCGACCTCCTCGGTGACCCCGCACGACCGGCTGTCACGGGTCGCCAGCCACAGTCCGAGTCCCCAGAAGACCTGCACCGAACTGGTGCGGACCCCGGTGCCGAACCCGGCGGGCGGCTCGGCCATGAAGGCGGCCAGCGCCGCGCCGTCCACCTCGTGCCCGTCCGCCAGCGTGAGGCCGTCCGGCAGCATGACGGAGAGCCCCGGCTGGAGCACCACCGTGCGTTCCGGGCCGGCCAGCGACCCGCGCATCCGCATGAACCCGCACGGCGCGATGGACCGGCTGACCCAGTGCCGGCCGGATCCGGAGCGCCCGAACGCCACCGCGAGCTGTGACCCGCGGACGTCAAGCGGCACCACGATCCGGGCGCCAGGACCGGCCTGGTCCAGCCAGGCCGGGGCCAGGTCGCTGACCCCGACGGTGGCGATCACCCGGTCGTACGGCGCCCCGGGCGGGTAGCCGTCCGCGCCGTCCGCGGCCACCACGGTCACGTCCGGGTACCCGGCGCTGGCCAGGTGCTCGCGGGCCTGGCCGACCAGGTCGGCGTCGATGTCCACGCTCACCACGGTGCCCGACGGACCGACCAGATGCCGCATCAGCGCGGCGTTGTAGCCGGTGCCCGCGCCGATCTCGAGGACCCGCTGGCCCGGAGCGAGGGTCAGCTGATCCAGCATGATCGCCATGATGGCGGGCTGGGACGAAGAGCTGATCGGCTGGCCGTCGGCGTCGCGCTTGGTCACGATCGCGTCGTCGAGGTAGGCGTCTTCCGGCGGCAGGTGCGGCAGGAACAGGTGCCGTGGCACGTCGCGGAGTGCCGCGGCGATCCGCTCGTCGCCGATCCCGCTGGTCTGCAGGACCTCGGCGACAAGGCGCTCCCGCAGCCCGGTCAGCGACATGCCCTCGGTCACGGGCCGGGCTCGCTCGGGCGTTCGCGCGTCCGGCACAGGACGGCCGCGACGACCAGGGCCGCCAGGCAGGCCAGCCCGGCCAGCACGGTGCTGTTCCCGGCCAGCAGTTGCAGGCCGTGCCAGTGGAACTCGTGGTACCAGGGCTTGCTGCCGGTCGCGAAGTAGGTGCCCGGCGCGTACCAGCCCAGGCCCGCCGGGGTCAGGCCGGACTGTCCCAGGTTCCAGAACTGCGGCCAGCAGGCGAAGATGAGGAAGAGGCAGGCCGCGGCGACCCACCACGCCGCCCGGACCAGGCCGCGGGCAGCGGACGCTCCGAGGTGGGCCAGCAGCGCGATCCCGGGCGCCACCCAGACCCAGTGGTGGTCCCAGCTCAGCGGCGATACCAGCAGGCCGGTCAGGGCGCAGGCCAGCATGGCGGGCACCGGCTGCCGGGCCCGGTACAGCAGCGCGGCGGCGGCGAGCCCGGCGACCGCGATCACGACGGCCGCCGCGATCCAGGGCACCGTGCCCGCCGAAACGCTTCCGGCCAGCCGGGTCAGCACGCCGCGCAGCGACTGGTTGCCCCTGGTGCCCAGGAACACGATCCGGTTGGCCTTCAGGAAAAGCCCGTGCGCCCAGTACGTGCTGGAATCACCCGGCAGGATCGCGTAGCCGAGCGCCGCCGTGGCCGCGAACACGCCGGCGGCCGTGGCGGCCTGCCGGTACCTGCGGATGAGCAGCAGGTACGGGATGAAGATCAGCGGGGTCAGCTTCACGCCCGCCGCGATCCCGATGCCGAGTCCGTGCCACCACCGGGTCCGCCCCTTAAAGCCGCCCGGCGTGAGCGCGCCGGCGGTGAGCAGGTCCGCCACGACCAGCAGCATGAGCAGCAGGTTGACCTGGCCGAGGGCGAGAGTCTGCTGGACGGGTTCGGTGGCCAGCGCCAACGCGGAGACCCCGAACGTCGCCCCGAGCCGGACCGCGGGCCGGTCCTTGTAGCCGAGCGCGCCGAACACCAGCCACAGCGACAGGCCGAGGGCGGCCAGGCTGGCCAGCGTCATCGCCCACCGCATGGCCGTCCAGGACAATACGGAGACGACCGCGAAGATCACCGCGGCGAACGGGGGATAGGTGAACTGGACGCCGTTCTGGCCGGTCCAGTCGTAGAGCGGCGAAGCGCGGTGCGGGTCGTAGGCGGGGGATACGTGCCGGACGATCAGCCCGCCGTCCCGGTACACCACCAGGTCCCGCATGGCGGCCATGGAGGACAGGTGCGTGGCCAGGTCGGCCAGGTAGACCGCGAGCACCGCGGCCAGCAGCAGCGCCCCGGCAGGCAGCAGCCACCGCGGCCCCTTCGGCTGAGGCCCGGTGGCTGCTGTGGCGTGGGTTACCGCCGCTGGCTCTGCCCGCACCGGACGCGTCCCTTCATCGGCTGGCACGGATGTGTCGTGCCGATGATAGTGGCAAGCGGTCCGGCGAGAGGCTTACCCGGCGCGGGCCTACCCGACGGTCTGCGTGGTGTCTTCGGTCTTCCGCCTGGGCAGCAGCCGGGTGTGCACCGGCCGCGTCTCCTCGCTCGTGACCGTCTCGCCCCTATCGGTCTCGTCCCGGACCGTGTCGCTCCTGACCGTCTCGACCGGCACGGTGTCGGCCGGCACGGTGGTCTCCGGGACCTCCTCGATCTCCCGGATGCCGGACGGCACCGAGGCGATCCGGCCCAGGGCCACGGCCGCGACGAACACGATCACGACGCCGAGCGCGGTGAAGAAGCCAAGCTGTTCCATGATCCGCATGTACACGGTGTTGCTGGCCGGCGACCCGCCCAGGGGGACGTGGTGGTTCCACAGCGGGCTCAGCACCGTGCCGAGGGTGAACCAGGCACCGGCCGCGGCGGCCAGCAGCGCGCCGAACAGCGCGGTGTGCCTGCCCCTGGCAATCGTCAGGAGGAAGCCGCCGAAGAATACCGCGGCGCCGGGCAGGAGCTCCAGCCACAGCCGGCCGGTGTTGTACGTCCAGGCCTTGTCCGGCGTGTACGCGTAGTCGAAATACGGTCCGACGAAGGGGATGAGGGCACCCCACAGCCCGAGCAGCATCAGCAGGAAACCGCTGAAGGCTCCTCTACTGCGCCGCATCTGCAGCATCCCAGCCATTACTATCACTTCCCGAGTGAGTAGCGATCTTGTGTTGTGCCGACTTATACTGCCCGCCCCTACCCGGAGAATGACGCTGTATTCCGCCGCCACCGAGGTATCGTTCGCGACGTGGATAGCAGGCGCAACGTGCCGCGCACTGACCTGCTGCTGGCCGATCCGCGCCTGGCGGAGGCCGAACGCAGGCTGGGCCGCGCTCTGGTCAAGGCCGCGGTAGGCCGCGCCCAGCAGCAAGCCAGGGACGGGCGGATCGGCCCGGAGCAGGTCGCCGACGCGGCCGTGGCCGGGCTGCCGGCCCGGGCCAGCGCGCTGACCCCGGTGATCAACGCGACCGGGGTGCTGGTGCACACCAACCTGGGGCGGGCGCCGCTGTCCGCCGCGGCGGCCGACGCCATCGTGGCCGCGGCGGGTTACTGCGACGTGGAGTTCGACCTGGCCTCCGGGGCCCGCGCCCGCCGCGGCGCGGGCGCCCTCGACGCCCTGGCCCGGGCGGTCCCGGCCGCGGAGGCGGTCGCGGTGGTCAACAACAACGCGGCCGCCCTGGTCCTCGCGGCCACCGCGCTGACGAGCCCGGACGCTGACGAGATCGTGGTCAGCCGGGGCGAGCTGATCGAGATCGGCGACCGCTTCCGCCTGCCCGACCTGCTCGTCTCCACCGGCGCCCGGCTGCGTGAGGTGGGCACCACCAACCGGACGACGCGGGCGGACTACGCCGCGGCGACCGGGCCGCGGACCGCGTTCATCCTCAAGGTGCACCCGTCCAACTTCCGCGTCGAGGGGTTCACCGCCGCCGTGGCCATCCCCGAGCTGGCCGGGCTTGGGCCCCCGGTGGTATTCGACATCGGGTCCGGGCTGCTCGTCCCGCACCCGCTGCTGCCCGGCGAGCCAGACGCCGCCACCGCGCTGCGGGACGGGGCCGCCCTGGTCACCGCCAGCGGCGACAAGCTCCTCGGCGGCCCGCAGGCCGGGCTGCTGCTCGGTCGGTCTGGCCTGGTGCGCACGCTGACGCGGCACCCGCTGGCCCGGGCGCTGCGGGTGGACAAGCTGACCCTGGCGGCCCTGGAGGCCACCCTGGCCGGACCGGTACCGCCGGTGGCCGCCGCGCTGGCCGCCGATCCGGCTTCCGTCCTCAAGCGGGCCGAACGGGTCGTGGCGCGTCTGGTTTCCGCCGGGCTCGACGCCCGGGTGGCGGCGGCCAAGGCCGCGGTGGGCGGTGGCGGGGCGCCCGGCGTGGAGCTGGAAAGCGCCGCGGTGAGCCTGCCCGAATCGCTGGCCGTGCCACTGCGCCGCGGCGATCCCGCCGTGGTCGGCCGTCTGGAGTCCGGCCGCCTCCTGCTCGACCTGCGCTCTGTCTCCCCAGACGACGACGAGCGCCTTACCGGCGCCATCCTCTCCGTCGCCGGAACGGAACTTTCATGATCATGGATAGTTTCGACCGTATAGCGACCGAAACTACCCATGATCATGGTCCAGGGCGGTTCATGTGCAGGTGATCGCGACCGCGGGGCACGTGGATCACGGGAAGTCGGCGCTGGTGCGCGCGCTGACCGGGATGGAGCCCGACCGGTGGGCCGAGGAGCGGCGCCGCGGGCTGACCATCGACCTGGGCTTCGCCTGGACCAAGCTGCCCGGAGGGGAGCGGGTGGCGTTCGTCGACGTGCCCGGTCACGAGCGCTTCGTGCCGAACATGCTGGCCGGCCTCGGCCCGGTGCCCGCGGTGCTGTTCGTGGTGGCGGCCGATGGCGGCTGGATGCCGCAGTCAGCCGAGCACCTGGCCGCCGTCGACGCCGTGGGCATCAGGCACGGCCTGCTCGCCGTCACCCGAAGCGATCTGGCCGATCCCGGGCCGGCGATGCGCGAGGCGCTCGACCACATCTGCCGTACCAGCCTGGGCGCCGTGCCGGCCGTGGCGGTCAGCGCGGTCACCGGCGCCGGGCTGCCGGACCTGCGCGATGCGCTGGAACGGCTGGTGGCGGCGCTGCCCGTCTCCGATCCCGCCGCCCCGGTCCGGCTCTGGATCGACCGGTCGTTCAGCATCAGGGGCAGCGGCACCGTCGTCACCGGCACGCTGCCGGCCGGGACGATCACCACCGGGCAGGAGCTGCTGCTCACCCCGTCGCTGCGGCCCGCCAGGATCCGGGGCCTGGAGTCCATGAACGAGCCGGTCACGTCGGCCGCCGGAGTGGCGCGCGTGGCGGTCAATCTCCGCGGCGTCCCGGCGGGCTTCCCTGTGCGCGGCATGGCCCTGGTCGAGGCGGGCCGCTGGACCCTGACGAGGCTGATCGACGTGCGGTTGACGCTCGGCGATCCGGAGGTGACGCTGCCGCCCGAGATCACCCTGCACATCGGCTCGGCCCGTACGCAGGCCCGGATCCGCCCGCTCGGAACGCCGGCGGTCACCCGCCTCATGCTGCGTGACCCGCTTCCGCTGCACGTCGGCGACCGGGTACTGCTGCGCGACCCGGGCAGCGCCGCGGTGATGATCCTGGGCGCGACCGTGCTCGACGTCGACCCGCCGGCGCTCGCCCGGCGCGGCGCGGCCACCGCGGCCGGGCGCGAGCTCGCCGGCTGGCCGGATCCGCCGTCAGCCGCGGACCTGCTGCGCCGGCACGGCTTGCTGCGGGCGGCGGCGCTGGCCGCGATGGGCGTTCCGGGCGGCATGGCTCCGGTCGCCGGGGACTGGCTCGCCGATCCGGACCGGTGGACCGCGCTGCGCCGCCGGCTGGCCGAGGTGGTCGCCGCGCACGCCAAGCGCGACCCGCTGGCCATCGGCATGCCGCCGGAGGCGGCCCGCGCCGCGCTCGGCCTGCCCGACCGCGCGCTGGTCGAGGCGCTGGCCCACGGACAGATCCGGCTCGAGGACGGCTACCTGCGCCCGGCCGGCCCGCCGGCGGACCGGGACCCGGTGACCGGGGACAGGGCGGCGTCGCTGCCGCCGCGGATCGCCGCCGCGGTGCGGACGGTCCTGGCGGACCTGGCGGACGCGCCGTTCCTGGCCCCCGACGCGGGCCGGCTGCGGGAACTGGGGCTCGATCCGCGGGCGATCGCCGCCGCCGCACGGGCTGGCCTGCTGTTGCGGGTGGCGGAGCAGGTCGTGCTGGCCCCGGGTGCGCAGGTCCAGGCGACGCAGATCCTGGCCGGGCTGCCGCAGCCGTTCACCACCGCCGAGGCCAGGCAGGCACTCGGCACCACCCGGCGGGTCGCGATCCCGCTACTGGAATACCTGGACCGGTCGGGGATCACCCAGCGGCTACCCGATGACCGGCGCCGCCTGCGGTTACTGCGTGGTCCACACGCGCGCGGTGCGGGTCAGCTCGCAGAAGCCCACGGCGGCCAGGAAGGCGCGGTAGTCGTCATAGTTGAGCCCGCCGGGATCGGTGCCCTCGAGCCAGGAGTAGTTGAGCAGGCGGCTCACCCCGGCCAGGCGGAGCCAGGCGGCGGCCTGCCCGAGCAGCCAGGATCCCACCCCGCGGCGGCGGTAGCCGGACGTGACATGCAGGTTGCCGACGTCAGCCCAGCCGCCGTGCCGGGACAGCCGCTCTCCCTGATCCAGGATCTCCGTCTCGATGTAGCCGATCACCTCCTCGCCGAGCACCGCGGACTGGCGGCAGCCGTTGATCCCGACCGAACGGCTCACCGTCAGCCCGTCCAGCGGCGGATCAGGGTTCCGGCCCGGACTGGGCAGGTCCTCGACCGGAGCCAGGTAGACGACCTCGGTGTGCCCGGTGTGGGCGAACCCGGCCCGCCGGTAGAGCGCGGCGATGTGCGGCCACTGCTCCGGGACCCCGTACACGCCGGGCACCGGCAGTTCCCCGCCGGCGTACCGGCGCGTCACGCCCCAGCGGCCGAATACACCGGCGCACGCCGCTATCAGCGCCTCCGCCGCCCCGGTCACGTCCGGCCAGTACGGGTTGCCGGCCGGGGCCGCGGGCCAGTAGAGCAACCAGCGGATCTCGCCGGCGTCGCGGTACGCGGGCCCGGCCCGGTCATCGGAGTAGTACCTGAGCAGGTGCGCGGCGGCGGCGACCCGGCTGCGCTGCTCGGCGACCAGGGTGACGCGCTCGCTCACCCAGGGGTCCACGATGAACTCCCCGGGCTGGCGTTCCAGCGAGCCCAGCACGGTGTTCACCGACACGCTCATGCCCGGCACCACCGCCTCGGCGTGGGCGTTGACGAGCCTGGTGAGCTGATCGCGATCGCCGCGACGGAACGGGCGTACCTGGACATCTGACATGACGGGCCTCCTGGCATGCTGGACGCGCGATGATGGAGGCCGCTACCCGTGCGGTACAAGCGGAATGTTACCAACCATGGCGCTGGAGATCTTGCAGGTGCCGGGGTGTCCCGGCGCCGACCTGCTGGCCGCGAGGCTGGATGGCCTGCTGGCCGGCCGCGCCCGGGTGACCCGGCGCGTCGTTGCCAGCCAGGCGGAGGCCGAACGGCTCGGCATGACCGGCTCTCCCACCCTGCTCGCCGACGGCGCCGACCCGTTCGCCCGTCCGGGCCTGCTCCCGGCGGTTTCCTGCCGCCTCTACCGTGACGAGCGCGGCCGCCAGGTCCCTTCCCCGTCGGCCGCGCAGCTCCGCGCCGCCCTCGGGCTGTGACGTGAGCGGGGAACGCTCGTCGTCACAGGCTGCGGAACTCGGGGGAGCGGCGCAGGGCGTCGGCCACGCGGCGGGCGGTCCCGAAGGTGTTGACCAGGCGGAGGAAGAAGAAACCGCCGCCGTGGACGCCGAACACGGACGCGCCCGGCTGGTCGCTGATGGAGATGCTGGCGTACATGAGCGGGCTCTTGCGCACCATGACCCGGCGGCCGCCATTGCTCTCCACCTGGTAGCCGGGGCCGAGCCTGCGGCTGAGCACGGTGACGATCTCGCCGGGCGTCACGTTCTTGCGCGGCACCCTTACCTTCGGCATGACCTCCAGAATAGTGCGACTTGCTGGATGAAGGCTGAATGCGGGGCTCAGCCGGCCAGCGTCACGTGCCGAGCCAGACGGCGGTGTCGGGCGGCAGGCTGCCGTCGGCCACGGGCCCGCTGGCGAGCAGCACATCGCGGTGGGCGGGCAGCGGCACCGGCGCCGGGCCGAGGTTGGCGGCGAGGACGAACCCGGGCTCCCGGGCGAAGCAGAGCAACCCGCGCTCGTCCGGGCCGAGCCAGCGCAGTGTGTCCTGGCCCGGGGTGCCCCGGCCCAGGGCGGGGTGGTCCCGGCGCAGCCGCAGCGCCGAACGGTACAGGTTCACGGTGGAGTGCTCGTCGGCGAGCTGGGACTCCACGCTGTACCGGCCCCAGTCCGGAGGCTGGGGCAGCCACGGTTCGGCCGGGCTGGAACCCTGACCCGTTCGGCTGAAACCGAAGCCGGTACCAGCGGCGGACCAGGGCAGGGGCACGCGGCAGCCGTCGCGGCCCGGGAACTCGCCCTTGGTGCGGAAGAACCGGGGATCCTGGCGGGCGTCGTCCGGGATATCGGTGACCTCGGGCAGGCCCAGTTCCTCACCCTGGTAGATGTAGGCCGAGCCGGGCAGGGCGAACAGCACCAGCGCGGCCGCCCGCGCGCGCCGGGCGCCCGCCTCGGCGTCGCGGTCGCCGAGGGCGATGAGCCGGGACACTGTCTCCGGGGTGAACCCCTCGTCCAGCCGGTAGCGGCTCGCCGGGCGGGCCACGTCGTGGTTGCCGATCACCCACGGGGCCCGGGATCCGCCGGTCACCGCGAGTGCCGAGTCGATCGCGGTGCGGAACTCGGCCGCCCGCCAGCCGGCCAGGATCAGCTGGAAGTTGAAGACCTGCGGCAGGCCGCCGGATTGGAGGTACGGCGCGAGCGTCTCCGGCACGTCGTACCAGACCTCGCCGACGGCGGTCCGCGGCCCGGGGAAACCCTCGGCCGGGTAGGAGTCCAGGATGGCCCGCCACGACCGGAAGAGCGGCTGCAGCTCGGGCCGGTGCCGGTACGCCGACGGCGCGTTCAGCGGCTGCGGACCGGTGAGATCGGGCAACCCGGGATCCTTCACGATCCCGTGCGCCACGTCCACCCGCAGCCCGGCCACGCCGCGGTCGAGCCAGAACCTGATCACGTCCTCGAACAGCGCGGGCACGTCCGGGTGGTGCCAGTTCCAGTCGGGCTGGCTGGTGTCGTAGAGGTGCAGGTACCACTGTCCAGGGTGCCCGTCAGCCTCAGTCACCCGGGTCCACGCCGAGCCGCCGAACTGCGACGGCCAGTT
>Ga0207674_10008372_pt1 | contig 11962 bp, 9 predicted proteins | sample KBSCornC72_FD_184303 | JGI IMG/M metagenome (GOLD analysis project Ga0207674, IMG submission 184303) | Corn rhizosphere microbial communities from Kellogg Biological Station, Michigan, USA - KBS Corn C7-2 (SPAdes) (version 2) | ecosystem: Host-associated > Plants > Roots > Rhizosphere > Soil ... | reverse complement strand
TGTACTTCTGGGCGATCGTGGGCAGCGCCACCGTCTTCGTCCTGTCCGGAATTCCCATGTGGTTTCCCGAGATCTTCGGCCGGATCGTCGTGGCCATCAGTTACGTGCTGCACGACCTCGCCGGCCTCGTGATGTTGGTGGGGTTCATCATCCACGTCTACGAGGGGACGGCTTCGCAGCCCGGCACCTTCAATGCGATGACCCGCGGCACCGTCGAGCGCCGGTGGGCGTGGACACATCATCCGGCATGGTATCGCCGCGTCACCGGACGCGATCCGCGAGCCGACCACGATCAGGAGGTCCGCAACCTTCGCTCGCCTGATAAGTGAGGAGCTTCGGTTGGCGCTCTCGCGCAGAGAACGCACGGATTTCGCGCGGAGACCGCGGAGAGCGCAGGGGGGGTGGGTTCGCCACGTCGCGCGTCGCGCGCGGAGGTGGAGCAAGACGGCCTGGGAATCTCGGCGTGCTCGGCGTCCTCTGCGCGAGATCCGTCAAGGACCGACGCGACAGGTGCGCGCGAGCAGCGCGCGGAAACGAGCCGTCGACCGCAGCGGGTCGAGGTTCGGCGCCACGCGGATCGTCATGATCATGAAATCGTTGTCGGAGCAGGCTTGCTCCAGCCAGTCGAGCGCATGCGACGGGTCGCCGGCCTGCCCCACGATCTCCGCCATCTCGAAGGGTCGCAGGCCCTCGGCTTTGCTCTCGGCGAGCTCCTGCTGAAGCCGCGCCGTCCAGTACTCGCGGGGGCTCGTCGCGTTGGCGGCGACACGCAGCGCCGGCGTGAGATCGGCGTTCAATCCGACTAGACGCCGCCGCGTCTGGCGCGCCGCGATGCTATCCGCATAAAGACCCTTCTGGTCGTATGCGCGCTTCAGATACTCGAAGACCTCCGGAAAGTTACCGTCCATCTCGATGACGCGATGGCACGCATCGATTGCGTCGTCGTAGCGCCGCGCGAAGTACAGAAGGCTCGCCTGCACGGAGTTGACGATCAGCGACAACGGGTCGACCTCAGCGGCGCGCCGGATCTCCGTTAGCGCTTCGTCGTGCCTTCCCATGGCGGACAGGTACTCCGCGTACCACTGGTGGACCGTGGCATATCCGGGGTCGAGCTCCAGCGCCCGTTTGAACTCCGCCTCGGCTCCCGCCCAGTCCCATTCGTAGAACTGTTTGATGTAGGCGGAAGAGCCATGCGCCTCGGCGAGCCCGTCGTCGAGCGCCAGAGCGCGCTCGGCCGCCGCCTTCGCCAGCGCATACGTGTCGCGCGCGGGCACCGCGTGATACTCCGTCAAAAGCCCGTAGGCGTCGGCAAGTCCGGCGTATGCCGCGGCGAACGACGGCTCGCGCTGAACAGCCTGATTGAAGTAGCTCACACTCTTGCGCAGATCGACCGCCGTCCGCTTGTTCCAGAAGTAGAGGCCGCGCAGGTAGAGCTGATACGCTTCGGGCGATGCGGCGCCGCTCTGCGCCAGCCGCTGCCGCTGCGACAGTGTGAAGCGAAGTCGAAGCCGGCTGGCAATCTGCTGCGAGAGCTCTGCCTGCACGAACTGTACGTCGGCCAATGGCCGCTCGAAACGGTCACCCCAGAGACGGCTGCCGTCGCGCACGTCGACCAGTTCCGCGTCGATGACGAGCGCCGCGCCCTGCCGCGTCATTCGTCCGGTCAGCACGGCCTCGACGCCAAGATCGCGGCCGGCCTGACGGGGATCGCTCTTCCCTCCCGCGTATCCGTAGACCGAATCGCGCGCGATGACCTTCAGTCCCGATGCACGGGAGAGACGCCGAATGACATTTTCAGTCATGCCCTCGGTGAGGTAGTCGAGATCGCCGCCGGGTTGCGAGGAGGCGAACGGAAGCACGGCGATCGAGGAGATTACCGGCTGGTCGGCGCGCCGCGAGGTCGAGATGGAGTAGACGCCGAGGACGAGGAGAGCCGTTATGCCGAGGGCCGCGGCTGCAACCAGGTGACGCCGTTCCCGCAGCTGGCGGAGCGCCCGCGCGGCGGTGCTCTCCGGCCGCGCGAGAATGCGGTCGCCATTCAAGTGTCGACGAATGTCGTCCGCGAGCAGCTGCACCGAGTGATAACGCCGTGCCGGGTCCTTATGCAGCGCGGTCAGAACAATGGTGTCGAGATCGCCGGCAAGCCGCCGCCGCAGTGCTTCGGGCGCGGAGCGGCGCCGCATCGCCGCGTCCGGATCCACACCTGTACTCGGTGGCTGCGGCACCTCTTCGCAGATGGACCGCTCGGTCTCCTGAGGCGTGCGCCCCATACTCGATTGCGGATTCCGCCCCGTCAACAGCTCGTAGAGCAGTACGCCGAGGGAGTAGATGTCTGACGAGGTGCCCACCGCTTCGCCGCGAATCTGCTCCGGGCTGGCGTACTCCGGCGTCATCGGACGTAAGAGGCCAGTGGCGGTGTTCGTCAGCAGCGCCGATTCGGGATCGAGCAGCTTGGCGATGCCGAAATCGAGAAGTTTGGGAACGCCGCCCCGCGTCACGACCACGTTCGCGGGCTTCAGATCACGGTGAGCGATACGGTTCTGATGCGCATGATCGACGGCCGCGCAAACGCCGAGGAACAGGTTCAGCCGATCGGACACTGAGAGCTGATTGCTGTCGCAGTAGACGTCGATCCGAAGTCCGTCGACGTACTCCATGATGAAGTACGGGAGTCCGTCGTCGGTCGCGCCGCCGTCGAGGAGCCTGGCGATGTTCGGATGATCGAGGGTGGCGAGGATCTGCCGCTCGTGCAGGAAGCGTCGCAGGATGGCATCGCTGTCCATGCCGCGCTTAATCAGCTTTACCGCGACTCGCTTCTCGAACGCCGCGTCGACACGCTCGGCGAGGTACGCCGTCCCCATTCCGCCGCGGCCGATCTCCGCGACGAGCTGATACGCGCCCACACGACGTCCGACGAATGACCCTACGGCGAGCTCCGCTTCGGTCAGCACGGCGTGGAGGCCGGCGGTGCTGATGAGCGGTCTTTCGAACAGGTCGGTGGCTTTCAGGGCAGCGGCGACGAGCGACTGCACCTCCCGGCAGAGCGCCTGATCCGCGCCGCAGCGCGAAGCGATGAAAACGGCGCGTTCGTGCTCCGCCAGACCGAGCGCATCGGCGGTGATCGCTTTGACGTCGCGCCATCGCTCGCGAGTCATCATTCCTGTCTTACGCGTGGAAGCCGCCAAAACCGGCTCACTCGGCGCCACCGGTCAGTTCGCGGTACAGCCATCCTTTGGCCACAGCCCATTCACGCTTGACCGTCGGCGCGGAGACCCCCAGCGCCGCCGCCGTTTCCTCGATCGTCAGCCCGCCGAAGAATCGGAGTTCGACGAGGCGTGCGGCGTCGGGATCGATTCCGTCGAGTTTCTCCAACGCGCGGTCCAAATCGAGCGCATCGACCGCGTCGAGAGCCTGGGATGCGGGCGCGAGGGCCTCATCGAGCGTCAGCGGGATGCTGCTGCCGCCACGCTTCGCGCGCCCCTCGCGACGCGCGTGATCGACCAGAATGCGGCGCATCAGCTGCGCGGCGATGGCGAAGAAGTGCGCCCGATCCTGCCAATCGGCGCGCTGCCCCATCAAGCGCAGGTAGGCCTCGCTGACGACCGCGGTGGTTTGCAGCCGTCCGGGCCGCCACTCGCCCGCGAGCTGCCGCGCGGCGAGGGCGTGGAGCTCGGCGTAGACGAGCGGGATCAGCCGATCCAAGGCGTCGCGGTCGCCCGCCTTCCACTCGTGAAGCAGGCGCGTCACGTTCGTCGCGGGTGAGTCGGGCATGTGGGGCGGGCATTACTCCTTCGATACATCCACGCCAGAGAACTCCGCCTGGTAGGTGTTGCCGCGGTACTCCAGCTCCTGCTTGATGCCGATCTCCGACGTGTAATACGCGTCGACGACGCGGGACTTGAGCGCGTTGAAGAAGTGTTCCTCGGGCTTCTCCGGCTTGGCTTCCCTTGCGGCAATGCGCTCGAGCAGCGCGAGCCGCTGCGCGGCGGTCGACTCGAGGAACGCCCGCCCGCTCGCCTGTCGCGACAGCTGTTCGATCAACTTCAACCCGTCACGCCACGTCGTCCGATCCGCGGCGTCAAAAGCCTCAGCAAGCCGCGCGTCAATGTAAGCCGCGACCTTCGCCGCGCGCGCGCCCGGCGAATGATCGTCGGCTGGAATGATCATCTCGGCCAGCTCGTCGACCAGTGCGAGCTCCTCGCGTGTGAAGAAGCTCGCCGGCTGGGCCATCGCGTTCGTGCCTTCGATCGATACCGCAACGGTGACGGCGGCGCCCAGCTTGATCGCCTCGCGGCGGGTGAGTTCGTCGCTCACAGGTTCCCCTTTCTGAACTCCGACACCAGGTAGTCGCACGACCGCCAGGCGAGCGACATGATCGTCCACGTCGGGTTCTGGCACGAGGCGCTGACGTGGCTGCTGCCGTCGACGACGAAGAGGTTCTTGACGTCGTGCGACTGCTGGAACTGGTTGAGCACCGACGTCTTCCTGTCCGTGCCCATGCGCGCGGTGCCGAGCTCGTGGATCGACCAGCCCTCGGTGAGGACCGTGCGATCGACGTTGACGACCTCGAATCCGGCGCGCTCGAACATTTCCTGCGCGGTCTCGACCATGTCCAGACACATCTTTTTTTCGTTGTCCCCGAACCGGTAGTTGAACCGCAGCACTGGAATGCCCCAGCGATCCTTGAGGATGGGGTCGAGCTCCACGTGGCTCTCGTAGCGCGGCAGCACTTCGCCGAATGCTCCCATGCTGATGAACGCGCCGGCGTAATCGCGGACGCGCGTCTTGTACGCGGCGCCGAAGCCCGGCGTCTCGTGCGCGTTGCCCGGGAACATCGTCGTGCCCGAGCCCCCCTCGAAGCCGTAGCCGCGGATGAAATTGGGGTGCTTCTCGGCGAGATTGCGGAAGCGCGGCACGTAGAAGCCGCCGGGGCGGCCGTCGTCATTCGTGCGCGGCGCGCCGATCCGATCCTTGACCAGGCCGGTGACGCTCGGCCCCATGACGTGCTCGCAGAAGTTGTGGCCAACGTGACCGCTGGAGTTGCCGATCCCGTTCGGATGCGCCGCGGATTTCGAGAGCAAGAGCAGCCGAGCCGATTCGAGCGTGGACGCGGCGACAACGACGACGCGGGCGCGCGCCTCGTAGCCGCGCCCATTCTCGGCGTCGGTGAAGGCGACGCCGCGGGCCTTGCCCGTGCCTTTGTCGACGAGGATCTCGCGGGCGATCGCGTTGGTGCGCAGCGTCAGATTTCCCGTATCCATCGCGGGATAAATCAGCCCGGTCGGCGAGTCGAATACCGCGTGGATGTCGCATCCGCCCGTGCGCCTCGAGCACGCACCACGTCCGTAGCAGCGGCTGCGATACTTGTTGTGCTTCAGCCCTTCGGTCGTCACGCCGGCGCGGTAAGGCGTGAGCACGCGATCCATCGTCTTCAGGGTGTTGCGAAGCGTGACCTCCGCGGCATTGAGCCGTGTCGGCCGCTGGAAGATGCTGTCGGGCAGGTGCGGCAGGTTCTCCTTCACTCCTGAGATGCCTAAGTACTGATCGACGCGATCGTAGTACGGTGCGATGTCCTTGTAAGAGATCGGCCAGTCCTCCCCGTAGCCGTCGCGGCTCTTCGCCTTGAAGTCGAAGTCTGAGAGGCGCAGCGCCAGCCGTCCCCATATGTTGGTCTTTCCGCCGAGGCAACGAGCGCGCACCCAGGCGTAGTTGGTTCCCGTATAGGGGTGATCCTTCTCGTTGACGACGATGTTCTTCGAGTAGTCGGGGCCGCTCCAACCCTGCACGTACGAGTGGACGTTCGGTTCTTTGAGGCCCGCGGCGTACGGCGGTTTACGGATCGTGTATTCGTTGAGGGTGAGCGCGTGATGTCCGGGAGGCATGTCGCCGCGGCGCGTGTGATCGTACGGCCATTCCATCGACTTGAGCTCCTTGTCGATGTCGAGCTTCCGGCCCGCTTCGAGCAGCAATACCTGCATCCCGTGCGAGGTGAGGACATGCGCGGCCATGCCGCCCGCCGCGCCGGAGCCGATCACAACGGCGTCGTACACACGGGTGAGATCGGCCTGGGGCTGGGGCGTCCCCTGGATCAGGCGCAGAAGGTTCATGGCGGAAATACTAATCGCGAATCGGCCAGCTCAATCGGCAATCGGCAATCGGCAGTCGACAGATCGGCACCCGGCACCCGGCATTCGTCAATCGGCCGGCTCCTCTTGACAACCTAAATGACAAGTGCCACTATCCCGCTTCATTTCGATTCCCTAAAGGAGCGCGGTTGGACAAGCTCGACATCCCGCAGGGCACGCTCGACCTGATGATTCTGACGATCCTCGTGCGCGAGCCGATGCACGGCTATGGGGTTTCGCAGCGACTTGCGACACTCAGCGGCGATCAGTTCCGTGTCAATCCCGGCTCGCTCTTCCCGTCGCTCTACCGTCTGGAACAGGACGGCAAGCTGAAAGCGGAATGGCGGGCGACCGAAAACAACCGCCGTGCCAAGTACTACCGCCTGACGGCCTCCGGCCGGCGTCAGCTCGACCAGCATCGCGAGCGCTGGAATCGCGTCTCCGTCGCCGTCGCCAGTGTGCTGGAGGGCGCATGACGCTCTGGCATCGTCTCGTCTCAATCGTGCGATGGATATTCCGGCGCAACCGCGCCGAGCGCGATCTGAACGACGAACTGGAAGCGTTCGTCGACATGGCGGCGGCGGATGAAACCCGCGACGGCGCAACGCCCGCCGAGGCCAGACGTCGAGCCGTGCTCCAACTCGGAGGTCTCGAACAAACGAAAGAATGCGTTCGGGGTGCTCGCCATGGCGCCTGGCTGGATGTGGCCGGGCGGGACGTGCGCTACGGATTGCGGCAGGTTCGGCGCAATCCGGCGTTCTCGGCGATCGCCGTCGCGACCTTCGCGCTCGGTATCGGCGGGCTTGCGGCAATTTTCAGCGCCTTCGATGCCGTGCTGATCCGCCCGCTGCCCTATACCGACGCGGAGCGCCTCGTCATGATCTGGGACGCCATGGGTCAGACTGACATCACGGCGAGACACAACTCGACGCCGGCAGAATTACTCGAGTGGCGCCGGCTCAATTCCGTCTTCACGGATCTTGCGTCCACGCAACCTGGGGATGCGACGCTCTCGGGCGGCCGTGAGCCCGAACGCGTTCCCGCGCGGAAGGTCACCTGGACATTCTGGAGCGTCCTTGGTGTCGGGCCAATGCTTGGCCGCGTGTTCACCGAGAACGAGGACAACAACGGCGCGCGCGTGATCCTGATCAGCCACGGACTCTGGCAGCGGCGCTTCGGCGGGGCATCGGACGTCATCGGCCGTGAGATCTCGCTGAACGACGAACCCTACGAAGTAATCGGCATCATGCCGCAGCGCTTCTACTTCATGCCATCGCGTGAGATCGACATCTGGATGCCCGCGTCGTTTCCACCGTCGATGCGGACGAACTTCACGTGGCACGATGCGGAGATCGTCGCGCGGCTCAAGCCGGGCGTCACGCTGGACCAGGCAAGGCAGTCGATGGAGGCGCTCAGTCTGCAGCTGACCGCGAAGGATTCCCGCGGTCCACATTCGGTGGTGATAATTCCTCTGAGGGAAGAGATCGCCGGCCGAACACGGACGGCGCTGATTCTGCTGCTGAGCGCGTCGGCTGCGCTCCTGTTGATCGCCTGCGTGAACCTGACGAACCTTCTTCTGTCGCGGGGGATCGCGCGAAGCCGGGAAGTCGCCGTGCGCGCGGCGCTGGGAGCGAGTCGCGGAAGGCTGGTCGCCCAGTTTCTCGTCGAAAGCCTGGTGCTCGCGGCGTTGGGTACGGTTGCCGGACTGACTCTCGCCGTCCCGGCGATGCGGTTTCTCGAACGCCTCGTCCCCGAGGCCATGGGCGCTGTCCGACTCACGCTCGACTGGCGCGTGCTGGCATTCTCCACCGCCGCTGCTATCGGAGCCGCGGTGACGTTTGCACTGGCACCCGCGCTCAGAGGGTCACGCGTCGCTCCGCTGGAAGGACTGCGCGACGGTGGACGCAGCATCGCTGGGCCGCGCAGCCACTGGTTCCAGCAGTCGCTGATTGTCGTCGAAACGGCGCTCGCCGTTGTGCTGCTGACCTGTGGTGGCCTGCTCCTGCAGACGTTTCAGCACCTGCGGAATACCGACGTCGGGTTCAGGACCGAAAAGCTCCTGACATTTGAGACCCAGTTGTTCCGCTACAAGGACTTCGACCGCCGCGTCGCGTTCATCAACTCCGAGTTGGATGCCGTACGTGCGATTTCAGGCGTCGTGAACGCCGGCGCGATCAGCCGCATTCCGTTTACGAACCTCGCGGACGCGACGTTCTACTGGCTGGAGGGTCAGCCGAGGACAGAGATCCCAAAGCAGGTCGCGCTCATGCGCAACGTCAGCCGGGACTACTTTGCGACCGTCGGCGCGACACTGCAGGAAGGGCGATTCTTCAACGCGGCGGACCAGGCGTCGACGTTGCCCCTGGCGATCATCAACGAGCCGTTTGCCACTCGCCATTTCGGCAGCCGATCTCCTCTGGGTCAGCGGTTCAAGTTTGGCTCAACAGGTGAGAAGGGTCACTGGTACACGATTGTCGGTGTCGTCAAGCCGATACGCGAGGCTGGCGTGTTGGAGAAAATGAAGCCTGCTGTCTATCGGTTGCACGAACACTGCGATCAGATCGGCACGCTTGAAACCGGCATAGTCGTCCGCACCGCCGTCGAGCCCGCCTCGATCGTCCCCGCGGTCCGTCAGGCCATCTGGTCGCTCGACAAGGATCAGCCGCTCGCGCGGATCCGGACGATGGAAGAGATTGTCGATCGGCAGCTATCGACTCCTACGCAGAGCACGGAGCTGTTAGGCGCTTTCGCGCTGCTCGCGCTCGTGCTGGCCTCGTTGGGTATCTACGGGGTGCTCTCATACGCTGTAACGCAGCGCACCAACGAGATCGGTGTACGCATGGCCTTGGGCGCGACCTCGAATCAAGTCTTGTTGTCGTTCGGCAAACGGGGCATAGCTGTGGCGCTCGTCGGATTGGCCATCGGCATTGTCCTGGCGGGGATCGCATCCCGGTTGATGCAGACGCTCCTCTATGGCTTCCGGCCTGATTACATCACCACCGTCATCGCAGTCTCGGCGATTGTCATCGCGGTCGCAGCACTGGCCTGCCTTGTTCCCGCGCGCCGCGCCTCGCGCATCGATCCGATGATTGCTGTGCGGCAGGAGTAGGACAGGGACCGACCCATCGGCGCGGTATAGTAGCGCTGCATAATGACGATCCCGGCCACCATCGCCGATCTGCAGTCGCGCCTGCTCGAACACGCGTACGTCGCGGACCAGGGTCTGGCGATTTCGCTGTTCCTCGCGCTCCGGTTGCAGCGGCCGCTGTTCCTCGAAGGCGAAGCCGGGGTCGGCAAAACGGCTCTCGCCGCGGCCGTCGCCGGAGTTCTGGAAACGGACCTCATACGCCTCCAGTGCTACGAAGGGCTCGAGGTCAGCCACGCGCTCTACGAATGGGACTACGCGCGCCAGCTGCTCGAGCTCCGCATCCTCGAAGCGTCCGAACACTTCGACGCCGACCGCGCTCGGCACGATCTGTACTCGGAGCGCTTTCTGATTCGGCGTCCCCTGCTGCAGGCCATCGATCCGGCGCGCACGCGCGCGGCCGTGCTGTTGATCGACGAGATCGACCGTGCGGATCAGGAATTCGAAGGCTTTCTGCTCGAACTGCTCGCCGAGTTCCAGGTCACCGTGCCCGAGCTCGGCACTCTCCGTGCGGCGGCGCCGCCGGTGGTGATCCTCACATCCAATCGCACGCGCGAAGTGCATGACGCGCTGAAGCGGCGGTGCCTCTATCAATGGATCGAGTATCCAAGCTTCGACAAGGAGCTGGCGATCGTGTCGCGCCGCGCGCCCGACGCGTCTCGCGCGCTCGCGAGGCAGGTCACCGCGATCGTGCAGGAGCTGCGAACCAGCGATCTATATAAGAAGCCAGGAGTCTCCGAAACCGCCGATTGGCTCGACGCGCTCGTGGCGCTCGACGTCCGCGAGCTCGACGCGGCCGTCGTCGATCAGACGCTCGGCGTCGTGTTGAAGGCCAAGGAGGATCTCGACGCCATGCGCGAGCGCGGCACGGCCGACTTCTTCGATCGGGCGATGGTCCGTGCCACAGTTCCTCGATAACCTGCTCGCATTCGGCCGCGCTTTGCGCGACGCCGGCATCGACGTGCATCCGGGCCGCATGATCGACGTCGTCACGGCGCTCGGCCACGTCAATCTGGCCAATCGCGACGAGGTCTATCACGCCTGCCGGGCGCTCCTCGTGCACGGCCCGGAGCAGATGGCTCCCTTCGATCGCGCCTTCAGCGCGTTCTGGCGCAATCGCGCGCGGTCACCCGTCGTCGGCAACCGGCGCGAGCGCTCCCAGGACCGGATTACCGGCGTCGAAGCCATCCTGGGTCATGCGTCAGAGGCGGCGGAGGGGGATTCGGCACCCGCCGAGGGGGCCGTCAAGACCTGGAGCGATCGCGGCGGCGTCGCCCACCAGGACTTCGCCGCGTGTACCGCCGACGAACAGGCGCGCATTGCCGCCGCGTTGGCCGCGCTGCGATGGACGCCTGGAGAGCGCCGCACGCGGCGCTGGGTTCGCGGTCGCGGTCCGCGTATCGATCTTCGCCGCGCCGTCGCAGCGAGCCGCCGGACCGGCGGCGATGTTGCCGTGCTGCCGCGCCGGCAACGGCGGACGAGACCGCGTCCGGTGATCGTGCTCTGCGACGTCAGCGGTTCGATGGAGCGCTATTCGCGGATGCTGCTGCTGTTTGCGCATGCCCTGACGAAGAGCAGAACGGATGTCGAGGCCTTTTTGTTTTCGACCGAGCTGACGCGCGTGACGCGCCACATGCGCAGGCACCGTCCCGACGCGGCGCTGGCAGCGCTCTCACGCGCGGTACCGGACTGGTCAGGGGGCACGCGGATCGGCGCGGCGCTCCGCTCGTTCAATCAGCGGTGGGCGCGTCAGGTGCTGAGCGGCGGACCGGTGGTCGTGCTCATCTCCGACGGGTGGGACCGCGGCGACCCGGCGCAGCTGGCGCGCGAGATCGCGCGGCTGCAGCGCAGCTGCCATCGTTTGGTCTGGCTGAACCCGCTGCTCGGCACCGAGCGCTACGCGCCGCTGACGAGAGGACTCCAGGCAGCGCTGCCCTACGTCGATGACTTTCTACCGGCCCGAACCCTGGCGAACTTCGCCGACCTCGCCGCGCATCTCAACCAGCTCGCACGGCCGGCGTGGAGAGGCCGATGATCGAGATCGCGCGCACCTACACGTTCGAGGCGCCGCAGGAACGGGTCTGGCGGCTGTTGATGGACACCAGGGCACTCGCGTTGTGCATTCCCGGCTGTCGCAGCCTCGATCCCGATCCACAGGTGGAGCACCAGTACCGCTTGAGCCTTGCGGTGAAGCTTGCCGCCGTCGTGGGAACCTACGACGGTACTGTGCAGCTGGTGGACATCACGCCCATGCAGTCATACGGACTGGTCGTGGAAGGAAGAGGACGCCCCGGCTTCGTCAAAGGCAAGGCGGCGGTCGCTCTCGCCGCCGCCGAGGCGGCAGCGACAACGCTGACCGTATCGGGCGATGTTCACGCCGGCGGCGCGATCGCGCGCGTCGGACAGCGCATCATCACCAGCGCGGCGCGCTTGATGATGGATCGGTTTTTCAAGCGGCTGAAAGCGATCGCCGAAGCACGCAACGCGGCCGGCGTCAGCCTGGAGCTCGCCGAAATCGATGCCGCCCAGCTCGATGTCGCCGAGGAGTTTCTCGACACGCCAGCGGATGATGCCTAGTCACAACCCGCTGAGCGGGTCCTGGCCGTTGACAGCCCCACTTCACTCGACGCCCGAAAAACAACGTCACGGGTAACGGGCGTCGAGCTGAAGCGGGGCGGCCCCGTCAACGGCC
>Ga0207674_10008370_pt1 | contig 11965 bp, 7 predicted proteins | sample KBSCornC72_FD_184303 | JGI IMG/M metagenome (GOLD analysis project Ga0207674, IMG submission 184303) | Corn rhizosphere microbial communities from Kellogg Biological Station, Michigan, USA - KBS Corn C7-2 (SPAdes) (version 2) | ecosystem: Host-associated > Plants > Roots > Rhizosphere > Soil ... | reverse complement strand
CGGTCATCAGTTATGACTTGTGGCAGCGCGTGTTCGGCGGCGACGCAACGGCGCTCGATCAAATAGTCAAAGTCAATGGCGTCCCGGCGCAGATTGTCGGAGTGACGGCGCGCGGCTTCAAGGGCATGTCGCCGGGTGGGTTCCGGCCGGTGACCGACATCACCTTGCCGCTGGCGCTGCAGCCCGTGCTGGTGCCGGGCTGGACGCCGCGTCAAGGATCGCTCTTTACCGATCCGCACACCTTGTGGGTACGGGCGATCGTTCGTCTTTCAGAAGGAGGTGCGGCGACGTTCGGACAGATGGCGTCGGCGTCGCTGCGCGCTCACCTCGTCGAGGCAGGCATCACCGACGGGGCGGGTGCCGCTCCCACGTACGCCCGGCTGCAGGCGGCCGGACGAGGCGTGAATCTCGACACCGCGGGCATGCGGACGTCGATCGCCATTCTGGGGATGGTCTCCGCGGCCATGCTGGTCGTCGCCTGTCTGAACCTCGCCGCTCTACTGCTGGCGCGCGGGCTCGCACGTCAGCGGGAACTCTCGGTGCGCGCGGCCCTCGGCGCGTCGCGCTGGCAACTGATGCGGCTGGCGCTCCTCGAGAGCAGCCTCCTCGCCGGTGCGGGCGGCGCGCTCGGCATCGGCCTGACGTTCGTGATGCGGGATTTGCTCCGCCGCATGCTGTCGGACGGAGTCGGCCCGGTCGTTGGCGACATCGCCATCGACAGGCCGATCCTCGCCGTCACCCTCGGGTTCAGCGTTGTCGCTGCGCTGGCCGCGGGGGGCATCCCGGCATTCCGGCTGTCGAGCCGCCGTATGCACGCGTCGCTATCGGCCCGCCCGGGCGGCACAACGGCACCCCGTCAGCGTCTGGGCCGGGTGCTGCTGGCCGTGCAGATCGCGATCTCCTTGCCGCTGCTGACGGGCGCAGGGCTGTTGCTGCGGACGCTGCACAACCTGACACGCGTCGACCTCGGATTCCGCCCCGAGTCCCTCGTGACCTTTCGCGTCGAAGTCCCGATCCAGAGGGATGGCACGGTCGCGATTGCCGTGTACGACCATATCCTTGCGGCCGTGCGCGACGTCCCGAGGGTCCGCGCCGCGTCGATGGTCGAAAATCCATTGATCAGCGGCGTGCAGTCGAGTCGTACGGTCGTGGCCGACGGGGTCAAGCAGGCGATCTCGACCAACGCGAGCGGCCCCGACCTTTTCGAGGCGCTGGGCGCGCATCTCGTCGAAGGCCGCGGCCTGGAGACGCGCGACGCGACGGGCCCCGAATCCGTTGTGCTGAACCAGACGGCGGCGCGGCGACTGTTCAAAGGATCGGCGCTTGGACGTGAACTCCTGATCGCGGCGGTCGGCGATCATCCGCAGCGCGTGGCGCGAGTGGTCGGGATCGTGGCCGACATGCACTATACGAGCGTCCGCTCCACACCGCCGGCGACCCTCTTCGACCATTACGCGCGGCACGCACGGGAATCGCTGACGGGTTTGACTTTCGTCGTCCGCAGCGACGAGCCGGCGTCGGTTCTCGAACGGCCGTTGCGCGCCGCGGTGGCGCAGGCGTCGCCCGCCACCGGGATCACGGCATACCGAAGCCAGACAGCACAGATCGCGCAAACGCTCGGACGCGAACGCGTTTTCGCGCGGCTGCTGACCTTGGTGGGAGCCTTCGGGCTGCTGCTCGCGGCCATTGGCCTGCACGGCATCGCTGCCTACTCGGTGACGCAGCGCACCAGCGAGATCGGCGTGCGCCTCGCACTGGGCGCGACAACCACACGGGTGCTGTGGATGGTGCTGCGTCAAGTCGCCGGGATCGCGCTGGCCGGTCTCGCCGTCGGCGTGCCGGCAGCGCTCGCGGCCGGACCACTGCTGCGCGCGCTTCTCTTCGATTTGGCTCCGACCGACGCGCCGACTCTCGGAATCGCGGCGGTGACGCTGTTCTCGATCAGCCTGCTGGCCGGATGGATTCCCGCACGCCGGGCCGCCGCGCTCGACCCGCTGACGGCGATCCGCCGCGACTGAGCCCGAATGGTTGGTCTACCGCCTTCAAACGCCCGGCGAACGTGCGAATCAAGCGTCGGCGGTCGGTTCACGCTGGCGGCAGGTTATGTGAGTGTGGCGCTGCGCCTTCGTCACGCGGTTAATGACGAGAGTTCTCCGTTCTTTCGGCGCGATAGGCTGGCCGCAAACGGCACAGATGACGGGCTGCTTCTTTCTGAAGAACATGGCGACCGCCGTCCACCTGAGGATTCTACGCCTCTATTCGGCGGCGGCCGATTGTGAGCCAGAGTGTCAGCATGGGTTTATGCGGTGAGCGTTCCTCAGCGGCGCGGACTGTGAAGAAGACCGCGACGGGTCAAGAGCCGCCCTCATAGCCGCGCCGTGCGGTGACCTCGCCTTTCCTGTTCGTCAGCGTCACGCTGAGGCGGTGCCAGCCCGTGGCGCTCACGTTTCGCGGCGTGTAGGTCAGCACATACCGGCTCCGGAAATCAGTGACGATCTTTGCGAAGGCCCGGCGCAATCCCGCCAGGCTGCTCGTCACACGTGTTCCGCCGGTACGCGTGGCGAGATCTGCAAGGAAGTCGGAGGGGCTGGCGATGGTTTGGTCGGGCGCGAGTCGAATCCCGGAGCGCCGGTCAAGGCTCGGTGGCCGGGTTCGCCACGGGCTGTCGAGGGTCACGCCGTAAATGACGATCTCGGAGCGGGCGGCCAGATCGAGGGCGGCGAAACCCGGAAGCCAGCTGGCCGTATCGCGGCCGTCACTGAAGACGATGAGCAGGTTCCGGCGTCCCGGCTCGGGATCGCGCTGAACCATTGCCGCAAGCGCGGCATCGAACAGGCTGGTGCTGCCGATCGCCTTCAGCCCCGTAATGGCCGACGCAAGCGGCTGGCGGTCGGACGTCCACGGTGTGGCCGTCGTGATCGTGTGGCTGAAGGCGATGAGCGCGGCGCGGTCGCCCGGTTGCAGCGCTTCGAGCGCTGCCCGCGCGCCGTCCTGCAGATCCGCGAGCGGCGCCCCCGCCATGCTGCCGCTGACGTCGAGTGCCAGCATCATGCTGAACGGCACCTCGCCGACCTGCAGGTCATCGATCGTCTGTTTGACGCCGTTGTCGCGCAGGTCGAAGTCCCCAATCGTCAGCCCGCCTACGGGCTGGCGCCCGTCGGTGACCAGGACGTCCACCCGAATCGCGTCGACACCCGTACGGAACACCTGCGCCCCGCCGCTGACGAACGCGCCGAACAGCGCGGCCGCAACCAGCGCCCGGATCATTGCTGAACCTCCGCATACATGGCCTTGATCGTGTCCCCGACCTCGAATGGATTGGGCGGCAGGAACAGCCACCAAGGGTCGAAGGACAATCTGTCGAGATGCGCGGGCGGTGTCCTGGTGACGATGGCGACCGCCTCCCGGCCGCGTCCGCTTCGCGCGAGCAACGCGGCCAGTGCGACCCGCCCGCTCTGTGCGTACGGAAACGCGCTCGACGCCGCCACGTAGTGCCGCTCCGCCGACGCGACATCTCCGTCGCGCTCATCGAGAGACCCGAGGAACAGGTGCGCGAGGTAACGGGTGCTGGGCGTCGACGAAGTAGCTGCCTGTTCAAAGTGGCGCCTCGCCAGCGTGTCGTCTCCCTGCAGCATTCGGAGCCGCCCGGCATGGAGCGCCGCGACGAGGACGCCGGCAGCAGCCCCGCGCTCGAGGTGCCGCAGCGCCAGGGGAAGCTTAGGCGAGTTGAGTGTCTGCGCGTAGATGCCGGAAACCGGCTCCGATGGGGTTACTACTCCGTACTCGAATCGCAGGCCAATCTCCAGCTCAACGATCGCAGCATTCCACGGAAGCGCGGTCCAGGCGCGGCGGACCGTCTTCAGGCGGTCCTCGTCGCCGAGCACGCGCAGCACCACCATGTACCACCGGTGCACGAACCACGCGTGGTCCTGGTTGCGTCCGAGCACCTCACCGAGCTCCCCGCCGGCCTGGATGTGTGCCCACACGCGTTCATCCTTCCGTCTGGCGAGTACAAATGCCGCCTCGAGGTGCACCAGCATCGCCGCCTGAAACTGCACGGGCGTCCAACCGGCGCCGCCGGCGCGCGCGCGGGTGGCCGCCGCCCGGAATTGGGAGGGCGACAGCGCTGTCGCCTGCTCGATCGCACGCTCCGGGGTGCTGCGAAACTGCTCGACGATGGCGGCGTACTGGTCGAGTGAAAGGTCTTGGGCATCTGCGCCGGGCAGGCCGACCCCGATCGCGACCACGAGGCTGAGGATGCCCGCACCCATGAAGCGCACTCTACCATCCCGGGTCAGCGGTTTCTCAACCACGGCGCCTGTAGACTAGGTGAGTAATGCGTCACCTCATCAAGCTGGTGGCGTGGATTGAGTGCCGCCGGCAATGCTCAAGCGAACGCTCGCCTTCGTGTTCACTCTGATCGCTGCCGCCATGTGGTGGTCATCAGAAGCGGCCGCACGGTCGTCTCGGCAGAGCCAATCTCAGTGGCTGCGAAGTGAGAGTCGCCGCTTCGAGGTCCACTACCAGCCTGCGCTCGCCGCTGACCTCTATCGGGTGGTGCGGATCGCCGAAGCTGCGTACGACCAAATCAGCCGGCGTTTGAACTTCGTTCTGGCCACCAAGGTGCCGCTGGTCGTCTTTGCACCATCCGGCGCCATGACGTGGGAAGAAGTGTTGGAATACGCGAGCAGCGACCGGGTCACGCCCCCGCAGCCACATCGCAGCCGCATCGTGCTGCCATTCCCCGACAGCAATCCGCAGCTCGACTCGCGGCTCATTCACGAACTGACTCATCTCCTGATGTGCGCAATCATCCTGCCAGGGCGGGGCGGAGACGGCGGGGTGCCGCGATGGGTGCACGAAGGCATCGCGAGTCACATGGTCGGGGTCTGGTCCGATGCCGACGCGCGCTCGATGCGCGAACTCGTGGCCTCGGGTGAGATCCCCGACCTCTCCCGATTGACCGGCACCGGCGAATTCGCGAGCGCACACCTGAACGACGTGATCGGGCACGCGGCCTTCGACTACATCGAGAGCCGCTGGGGCCCGAGCAGTCTTCGTGGCTTTCTCAACGCGCTCATCGTCCCGCGCGTGGACAAGACCTACGACACCGTTTTCGAGTTGACGCCGACGGAATTCGACGCGGCGTTCCGCCAGTACGCAGAACGCCAATTCAAGCCGCGGCGGCTCGCTGACTGACGCGGCCATTCGCGGCGGAGGAGTATGCTTCCGAGAGCTGTCTGGAGGCGAACGTGACACCTACGAAGTCAACTGCGTTCGGCGTGTCAGCTGGCGTGCTCCTCGCTGGGTCGATCGTGTTTGGTCGTCACCAAGATCGGGAGCTCAGTGGCATTCAGGGCACACCAGTGGAGGGACATGACATCGTCGCGGGCATCGAGGTCGTCGGCACAAAACAGCTCGACTTGTCCCGGCACAAACTCGACGAGCGGTTTCGCGCCAACGGTGCTCAGCTGCGGCTGGGGTGGCCCCTCGAGAGTCAAACGCTGTGTCGCTTCAAGGAGGTGCTGCGCGACGTGCTGAACGAGAAAGGATTTCCCGACGCGGAGATCACCCACGACATGAGGCCGACGTACGGAGACTGGCGGCATCTGACGCTCAAGTTCACGATTGTCGAGGGAAAGCGATCCCGGCCGGCTGCGGCACCCCGGTCCCCGGCGGAACGCTGCATGCGATGAAGCTGCGCGGTCTATTCCTTTTGCCCACCGTTTTCCTGATCCTTGCGGCCGCCACATTCGCGGCTCCGCAGCGGGTGCCGCGCGTCGTGCTCCCAGAGACGCCGCAACAAGACCCGGGGCAAGCCGAGCGACCTCGGTTCCGAGCCGGAGTCACACGTGTGGAAGTGAGTGTCCTGGTGCTCGACCCCGGCGGCAAACCGGTGCCCGGCCTCACACGGGATGATTTCGAGGTCTTCGAGAACGGTGCAGCTCAAGTCGTGCGCTCGTTCGAGCCCTTCTCGTTTAATCCAGATCTTACGCTCGATCCGAATCCGCAGCGCACCGCCGCAACGAGGCTCTCAACCGTGGCGCCGGCGTCGAACTACTACGCATCGGCGTCGCGCGCGTTTGCGCTGATCCTGGACGACCTGCACGTGAACGTCCGTCGGACGCAGGTCGCGCGTGACGCGGCGCGCAGGCTCGTCGAACAGCTCGACCCGACCGACCTCTTGTTGGTGGTGACGACTGGTTCAGCCGAGTCGACCGCGTACTTCACCCGTGACCGGCAGCACGTCCTCCAAACCATCGATCGGTTCACCGGACAGCGGCTGCCCGACAAAGGAATGGCGAGCATGCGCTCTCCAGGACAAGACTTCGAGGCGGAGCGTCTCGATCACTACGAGCGGCTGTGTGCGACGATCCGTGATGTCTCACTCGCGCTCAGCAGCGTCACCGGGCGTCGCAAGACGGTCATCCTCGTGAGCGAAGGCTCCTCGTTCGGCGCCGGCATGTCCGACATGACCGTGAAGATGCCGACTCCGACGAACAATCAGCGGGCGAACGTCCCAACCGGTTCCTCGAGAGCCATGAATCAGGCGCTCGCGGCCGCGGCGGCAGGCGACGTCGCGATCTATCCGCTCAACCCGGCCGGCCTCGATGTGGCCGACGCGGACCTCATCGAGGCGCCGGGATTGATCAGGGAAAACCTGGGACCCGAAACCTACTCGGAGATCCTTACCGAGGCACGGCAGGCGAAGGAGATGGCGCGCGATCTCGCGGCGCTCACCGGCGGCGTTTCCCTTGTCGACACCAACGATCCGCTCGGCGGTATCGATCGCGCGGTGCGCGACGCGAGTCTGCACTACGTGCTTTCGTACGAGCCACAGAAGCCCGCGAAAGGCAACGAGTACCGCAGAATCGACGTGAAGGTTCGTCGTCCCGGGCTACGTGTGCTGGCGCGGCTGGGGTACCAACCGTCAGGCCCAGCTCCTCCCCCGCCGATGAAGGTTCCAGGAACTCTCTCGCCGGAGCTCCGAACACTGCTGTCCGGCATCATGCCGAGCGATGGTCTTCCGATGCGAGTTCACGCGGTCCCCGTCGCTCGGAGTGGAAAGACGTGGACGGTCGCCGTCGTCGTGGAAGTCAATGGCAGCGTGCTCGCCGAACAACGTGGCTCGGGAGCCCTAAAGATTGAGCAAGGCCTGCTCACCGTAGACGGCAAGGGCCATGCGGGCAACGGAACGCGACGCACACTCGAAGTCTCGCTTTCTCCCACACAGTGGGGCGTGCTGATCGCAACGGGTCTGCGAACCGTATGGGCCCTGGAACTCGCGCCAGGTCAGCATCAATTGCGCGTCGCATCTCTCGATGCCGCCGGTCGCGGCGGGTCGGTGTATCTCGGCGTCGATGTGCCGGAGGCGACCGCGCAGCCAAAGGATGCGCTGATTTCGTCGCGGATTCTTTCCCTGATGCCGACGCCATTCAGTGATAAACGGTTAGCGGCCTGGACGACAGTTGCGCCGACGGCAACGCGCGTGTTTCCGCAGGGCGACGTACTGACAGTGACTTCCCCGCAAGACTCTCCGGGTCCGACGAAGGCGAGGTTATCGAATGCCGCCGGCGCGGTCGTATGGGAAGGGTCGGGCACCGAGGTAAAGGACGCGTCCGTGGCGCAGGTGGTGGTGCCGCTCGACCGCCTGGCGCCTGGTGTGTACGACCTTACGATCGAGAAGAGAGAAAGCAACGTACACATCCCAATCAGGGTCGTCGCGCCATTCTGATTGTCGCGGCGATAAACTGAATGCATGTCAGACACGATCGTGGTGATCACCGGCGCGAGCGGCGGAATCGGGGCCGCAGTTGCCGAACTGCTCAGCCGGCAGGGGATGTCGGTCGCACTCGCGGCACGGCGCCAGGAAGCGCTGCAGGCGGTTGCGGCCAGGTGCGGCGGCCCCGCCTTACCTGTCGTCGCGGACGTGACCGTACGCGCGAACGTGCGGCGGGTCGTTGACGAGACGTTGTCGCGCTTTGGGCGAATCGATGTCTGGATCAATAACGCGGGCCTCGGAATCACCCGCCGGCCCTCGGAACTGACCGACGAGGATATCGACGCCATGATCCAGGCGAACGTGAAGTCCGCGCTCTACGGCATGCAGGAAGTGCTGCCCCATTTCAAGGAGCGCAACGCGGGACACATCATCAACGTCTCCTCAATGCTCGGGCGCATTCCGTTTGCGACGATCCGCTCCGCCTACAGCGGCGCGAAGCATTTTCTGAACGCGCTCACCGCGATGTTTCGCGAGGAGCTCCGCGAGTCGTATCCCGGCATTCACATCTCTCTCGTGTCGCCAGGCGTGGTGCGGACAGACTTCGGCCTCAACGCGATGTACGGCGGGCCCGACTCGCGGGAGTTCCCGGGTTCGCAAAGCGCCGAAGAGGTCGCCGCCGTGATCGCCCGAGTGATCGCGACGCGCGCGCCCGACGTCTATACGTTGCCAGGGGCGCGCGAGCGCGTTGCCGAGTATTACGCGTCGCTCGGCGCGGGGCCATCGTAAGGTGGCCGACACCGTTATTCGTACCTCAGCGCGATGGCCGGATCGACGGCCGTCGCCCGCCTCGCGGGAATGTAGGTAGCGACGAGCGCCACCGCCGTCAGAATGGCGGCGACGGCGGCAAAGGTGAACGGATCGCTCGCCTTCACACCAAACAACAGGCTCGCGAGCAGACGCGTCAGGCCGTACGCCAGCACAACGCCGAGCACGACACCGACGAGCGCAAGCGTCATGCCTTGTCGCAACACGACCCTGAGCATCCGGCCGGCGTCGGCCCCGAGTGCCATGCGGATACCGATTTCCTGCTTCCGCTGATCGACCGAATACGACATCAACCCGTAGATGCCGATGGCGGCCAGCATCAGCGCAACGCCGGCGAAGATGCTCAGCAGCACCATATTGAAACTTTGTCGCGCGACGGCGCCGGAGAGCACTTCAGTCATCAGGCGCTCGCGCGAGATGGGCAACTGGCCGTCAACGCCGTGGAGCTCGCGCGCGATCGCCACACGGAGGGATGACGGCTCGATCGCCGTGCGCACGCACCACGACAGCGGGATCACGCTGTTCGCGAGCGCCGTCAGACCCTCGGTCACCTGCGTCTGCGGCACGTACATCACACCCACTCCCGCATTCCCCAATCCGTTCTCGCGCACGTTGCCAACGATGCCGACAACCTGTCTGGGCGGCTCCTCGAATTGCGGCCCCAGTCCCTTGCCGATCACCATCATCTGGCCGAGCGGGTCTTCCTTGGGCCAGTACTTTTTCGCCATCGCGTCATTGATGATGACCACCCGCGAGGCGGCGCTGGTATCCGTCTCGGTGAACGCGCGCCCCCGCAACAACGGGATCTTGAACACCCGGAAGTAATGGGGCGACACCGATCTCCACTGCTCGTCGCCGTTGTACTCGCCGGTCGCCGGCGGCTTCCCGATGATCGTGAACGGCAGATCGACGCCGGCTTCGACCGGCAGAACGATCGTCGCTGCGGCGGCTTCGACCCCGGGCAACATTTCCATGCGTCGGACCACCTGGGTCGTGAAGTTGCTCACGCTCGCCGTCGTCGAGTACGTGCCACCGGCCAACGACGTCTGGAACGTGAACACGTTGTGCGGATCGAAACCCGGATCGACCGAACGCAATCCCACGAAACTGCGAATGAGCAGCGCTGCTCCGACGAGCAGAACGAGCGCCAACGCCATTTCCGCGACCACCAGCACCGAGCGTACTCGCGTGTGCCGGACACCGGTGCCGGAACGACCGCTGGCTTCCTTCAGCGTCGACACCAGATCCGGCTTCGACGTGTGCAGCGCCGGAAAGAGGCCGAACAGCAGCCCCGTCAAGAGCGACACGCCGATCGTGAACGCCGTCACGCGCCAGTCGAGCGCGGGAACCACCATCGCCGCGCCAGTTGCGTCGGTGACGCGTGGGATGTCTCCGGGCACGAGCAGCAACAATCCGCGAACACCCAGGACACCAAGGCCGAGACCAAGTACCCCGCCACAGCCAGCCAGCAGTACACTTTCAGTCAGCAGTTGGCGGACAACCCGTCCGCGAGCAGCCCCCAGTGCAGAACGGATGGCCAGCTCGCGCTGCCGTCCTGCGGCTCGGGCAAGCAGCAGGTTGGCGACGTTCGCACACGCGATCAAGAGCACCAGAGCGACGGCACCGAACAACACCAGCAAAGCCGTCCGCACCTCACCGGTTGTCGCGTCCCGCATCGGCACGACCCCAACGCTTTCCTCTTTGTCCATCCACTTGGGGTTGGCTGCACGAAACCGCTCGCCGACGATCTTCATCTGCGCCTGCGCGGCCGCCACCGTCACACCGGGCTTCAACCGCCCGGCGACACTGAGGTAGTGGCCCTGATTCGTGCTGTTCGGGGCCGCCTGCAACGGAATCCAGACGTCCGCTTCAGGGTCAGGCTTGAAGCCCTTCGGAAGAATGCCGACGACGGCGTAGGACACCCCGTTCAACAGGATTGGCCGCCCGAGCACGTCGTTGGCGCCGCCGAAGCGGGCTTGCCAGACGCCGTAACTGATCACGGCGACGGCCGGCCCGTTGGGCAGATCCTCGCTTGGTGAGAATGTGCGACCCGCGACGGGAGACACGCCGAAGACCTTGAAATAGTCCGCCGAGACGCGGTGCGCCTTCACCGCCTGGGGAGGATCGCCCGAACCGACATTCAGGGCCTGCGCCCCGAAATCGTAGAGCGCCAGGGCTTCGAATACATCGTTTTGCCGCCACGCCATGTACTTCGGAATGGAATTCGAATAGCCCACACCGCTGGGAAAGCGTCGGCCGAGCTTCATGATTCGGCCGGGCTGCGGGTACGGGAGCGGCTGAAGGAGGACGGCATCGACGACCGTGAAGATGGCCGTGTTCGCGCCGATACCGAGCGCCAGCGCGGCGAGCGCAATGGCCGTGAAGCCGACGTTCCGGCGAGCGGTGCGCAAGGCATAACGGAGATCGGCGAGCAGAGTTTCCATTTAGAACCTAGACGCGACAGTATCCGTTTAGTTCCGTCCCCTGGCGAACGCGCGATCGCTCTCAAGGCAAGGCGCAGCCCAGCCACTTCGGCACCCCCGGTGTCTAAGTTTCCGTCGCAACCGTGGAGGCCGGAATGACTCGTATTCTCCTTGGCTTGCTCGTAGCCCTGGTGTTGGTCCTGAACGAATCGGCGCTCTCGTCGGCGCGGGCAGCCAAGAGCACCCTCACGCTTCCCGCCACGCCCTATCGTTACGCGAACGTCGAGCTACCCGCGCACCTGACGCAGCCGGGAGTGAATGACGACAACACCCCGCCCGATAACCCGCTGACGGATGATGGCGCGACACTCGGACGCGTGCTCTTCTATGACCGGCGATTGTCGGCGAACAACACGACATCGTGCGGATCGTGCCACGTGCAGGCGCGCGCCTTTGCCGACGTGACGGCCTCCAGCACAGGACTGCACGGCGGGCTGACCGATCGCCGCGCGATGCCGCTGGTCAATCTCCGTTATTACCCGCGGGCGCGATTCTTTTGGGACGAGCGGGCGGGCAATCTCGAGGAAATGGTCCTGCTCCCCATCCAAAACCGGATCGAGATGGGACAGGATCTGAAGCGGGTCATCGACACGTTCGGGCGTGATGGGACCTACCCGGGACTCTTCGCGCGTGCCTTCGGCGATCGCCAGATTACCGAACCGCGAATCGGCAGGGCGCTCGCGCAGTTCGTCCGATCGATCGTGTCCTACCGGTCACGGTACGACGAAGGGCGCGCCCGCGCGCCGGCGGCGCGCGACGACTTCGACAATTTCTCGCTGCAGGAGAACCGCGGCAAGGCGCTCTTCATGCGGAACTGCAGCTCGTGCCATATGAAGAATGGCAACGAGCACTTCTTCGTCCAGACGCCTGCCAATACTGGATTGCGGGGGAATGTTCCGACGGCGGACGGCTGTCTCGGGGACGTGACGCTCCG
>Ga0207674_10008366_pt1 | contig 11968 bp, 9 predicted proteins | sample KBSCornC72_FD_184303 | JGI IMG/M metagenome (GOLD analysis project Ga0207674, IMG submission 184303) | Corn rhizosphere microbial communities from Kellogg Biological Station, Michigan, USA - KBS Corn C7-2 (SPAdes) (version 2) | ecosystem: Host-associated > Plants > Roots > Rhizosphere > Soil ... | reverse complement strand
AACGCGGCTGCGCGGCTGCCGCCCGGCAGAATGAAATCCTTGAGCGGCTCGAGATGTGCGTTATAGCGGTCCAGAGCCTGCTCGAGGCGAATCACGTGCGCGGGCTGGATGCGATCGTGTCCCGGAATCGAAAGCTCGCCGCCCAGCTCGAACAGATCGTGTTGCGCGCCCGTCAGCACGTCGCTCAGATCAGCACCGAGCGGCTCGGCGACCAACAGCCCGATGCAGCTGTTGAGCTCGTCCACTGCACCGATCGCTTCGATGCGCTGGCTGTTCTTCGACGTGCGCGAGCCGTCGCCCAGCCCGGTCTCGCCGGCGTCACCCGTACGCGTGTAGATCTTGCTGAGTCGGTGTCCCATATTCGGATTGCGGCGCTATCCCGCCGTCTTGGCAGACGGCGACCGTCCGGTCCAGATGCGGCGCCCGCGATTATAGGCGTTCAGGCGACAGCGCGTGTGCAGCGCGTCAGTTGCCGCCGAGCTCGTCGACTTCGAGCTGCAGATAGCGGTGCAGGACGTTCTGGCGATGCAGCGTGGGATACATCGACCAGCCGGCGTAGGCCGGCAAATCGGCCGAGTCGACTGCCTGCATCAGGCTCGCGCCGTCTTTGTAGAGCGTGCGCACCTTCGCATCGAGTGCACGCAGGTACGCTGCGGTTTCTTGGATTTCCAGTTTGCCGCCGACCGCACCGTGCCCGGGCACGATCGCGCGCGCCGCCACCTGCTCGAGTCGATCCAATGCTTGCAGCCAGCCTTCGAGCTTGCCGTCGCGCAGCCCTGGAATGCGGTGGCTCGCGACCAGGCCGCCCGCGAACAACACACCGCTGTCGCGATCGAACACGGCGAGATCGCCCGGCGTGCTGGCCCATCCGTAGAACAGCACGTCGAGCTTGCGGCCCGCGACGTCGAGAACGGTCGATTCCTTCACGGTGCGCTCGGGCACGACCAGCCGCGTTCCGCTCATCGCTTCATCGCCGAGGATCTTGCGTAGATTGCTCAGGCAATGGTCGCAGCGTTGGCGCATCAGCTCCGCGGATTCAACGTGCGTGAGCAGCGGCGCGTGAATCTCGACAAAGGCGGCGTTGCCGAACAGGAACTCCTGCACGGCGTGGGTGATGATCGCGAGCTCGACAGGCAGTGGCGAGACCTTGCGTATCGCTTCGATCATCGCTTTGCCGTGATGATAGGAGATTCCGGTGTCGACCACGATCACACCCGTACGGCCGACGATGAACCCGGAGTTGCCGACATTGCCGCCGTTCGCGGGGCCGATGTCACCTGAGTCGCCGATGAAGGCGTAGACCGTATCCGCGACACGGACCGGCTCCAACGCGCGCGTTGGCGTCGGACAAACGAACATCAGGAAGAGGCAGATGGCCAAACGGTGGTGCATCGGTTGGATTCGAGCTGTGGGATGGAGAACATCGGCGGCCACGTTACTTGAGTTCGACTCTACGGGCAATGCGGCCGGGCCTCGGGATTTGCGATGGAGCCTGGTTTGCGGCATGCTCGCGCGCTTGCGAAGTCCTGACACGATGAAACGCACGATCGGTCTCCTCCTTGCAACTCTCCGGATAGGCGTCGCAATTCTCGGCACAGCCGGCGGCCATCGCGCCGCCGCGCAACCGGAGATTGCGTTTGCCGTCGAAGAGGTCGCGCCGGGCAACTTCGTGCACTACGGCACGCTCGAGGATCGTACGCCCGCGAATCTCGGAGACCAGGCGAATATCGGCTTCATCGTCGGCAGCCAGTGCGTTGCGGTCGTCGATGCGGGCGGCTCGTTGCCGGTCGGACAAAAGTTGCGACAGGCGATCCGCGCGCATACGAGCCTCCCGATCTGCTATGTCATTCTCACGCACGTTCATCCGGATCACTTTTTCGGTGCTGCCGCGTTTCGTGCGGACGATCCCACCTACGTCGGTCATCAAAATCTGCCGCGCGCCCTGCAACAGCGTGGCAAGTTCTACTTGAATACGCTCAAGCGCGATCTGGGCGATCTCGCCGACGGTAGCGAAGTGATCCCGCCCACTCTACTGGTCCAGGACGAGCTCAAGCTCGATCTCGGCGGCAGGACGCTGGTCTTGCGGGCGTGGCCAATCGCCCACACAGACGACGATCTGACCGTATTCGACATCGCGACGCAGACGCTCTGGGCGTCCGATCTGTTGTTCCTGCAACACACGCCGGTGGTGGACGGCAGCATCACGGGCTTTCTGTCGGTGCTCGATCGGCTCGGGGCCACGCCTGCGCAGCACTACGTCGCCGGTCATGGGCGCGCCGATCTGCGGTGGCCGCAGGCGCTCGAGCCGGAGCGGCACTATCTGCAGTTGATCGTGGACGAGGTGCGCCGTGCGCTCAAGCAGCGCAAAAGCATCCAGGACGCTGTCGACACGGTCGGCTTGTCGGAGGAGAAGAACTGGACCAACTTCGATCAGTTCCACCGGCGCAACGTCACGCAGGCGTATACGGAGCTGGAGTGGGAGGACTGAGCGGGAGTGCGCGGCCCATGGAGAGACGGGCCGCTGGGCTATAATCGCAAGGCAGTGCACAGTATCGAGGAGAGCTCCATGCTGTTCCGTTGGAAAGCGATCGTCCTGTTGATTGCCGCGAGTGCTGTGCTTGCGGCCGCGCCGGCGTGGGGGAACGAAAAAGCCGAGCCTGATCCCGCCCAGTCGCCGTACTGGGAGACGATCCGCAAGATCATGTTCGGCGATCGCGAGATCCAGAACGGCAAGGACGTCCTGAGCGTGTTCCTGTCGCTGCGTGCGGATGACGCTTCCACGGTGCCGGTCGCGGTGAAGGCTCTGATCGACCAGAAGCCCGACCAGTACATCAAGACCGTCTACCTGATCGTCGAGCGCAATCCGTCGCCCGCTGCGGGCGTGTTCCATTTCACACCGGACAGCGGCCGCGTCCAGCTCGAGACGCGCCTGCGCTTCGAAGACTTCAGTCACGTGCGTGCCGTCGCGGAGATGAGCGATGGTAAGCTGTACATGGCTTCGCGCTGGGTCAAGGCGGCCGGCGGTTGCTCCGCGCCGAACGGCAAAAACGCGGTGCCCGCCAGTCTGCTCGGTAAGATGAAGTTCAAGTTCGAGGAAGAGACGATCAAGTACAACGAGCCGGTGCTCGTGCAACTCATGATCCGCCACCCGAACGAGTCGCCGCTAGCGGGTGATTTCGATCCGAGCAAGACGCCGCAGTTCGTGCGCAGCGTCACGGTGACCTACGCAGGCAAGCCGGTGATGAGCGCCGAAGTGGATTTCTCGATCAGCGATAATCCGAGCTTCCGTTTCTACTTCGTGCCGCACGAAAAAGGCGAGCTGCGCGTGGAGGTCGAGGACACACTCGACCAGCGCTACACGCAGACGTTCACAGTGACCGATGATTTGAAGCTCCCGGGCGGATGATGGAGCGTATAGGCCGCGGCCTGGCCGATTGACCGGTACCGGCCTATCCGATAAAGTTCGCGCTGGTTTTGCACCCCACAACGACAACGGCGTGCCTGACAAAGGCGCTTTCAAGCCCCCAAGACCAGCTGTCTCATTCTCGATGACCATCATGAGCCTCTCCCGAGCGATTACCGTCTGTGCCATCGGCAGCCTCGCGGCTGTGTCGGTGCCGGCTTTGGCTGACGGCGACCCCGCCGCCGCCGTACGGAAAAAGCAGATGTGCGAGGGATGCCACGGCGTTCCGGACTTCCGCACGGCGTATCCGGCTGTCTACTCGGTGCCCAAGCTCGGCAGCCAGGGTGCCGGCTACATCATCAAGGCACTGCACGATTACAAGTCCGGTGCACGCAAGCACCCGAGCATGATCGGTATCGCTGCCACGCTGAGCGACAAGGACATCGCTGATCTCGCGGCCTACTACTCCGGCGAGGGGGCAAAATGACGACGACAATCTTCGATCGAGCGCGCGCCACGAATCATTGGATCGTGACCACTGCCTGTACCCTGCTGCTCGTGAACGGCGCGGCGCTCGCAGCCGACTACGAAGCCGGGCAGAAGAAAGCCAAGGAAGTCTGCGCCGCATGTCATGGCGAGGATGGCAACAAGCCGCTGACGCCGGAAACACCTCGGCTCGCGGGTCAGTACTACGACTATCTCGAGCATTCATTGAAGGCGTATCGCTCGGGCGCCCGCGAGAATCCTTTGATGAGCCCGATGGCCAAGCCGCTCAGCGACAAGGACATAAAGGACGTGGCGTGGTACTTTTCCAAGCAGCAAGGCCTGGTATCGAAATACTGATCGCGTAACCACAAGTACCGCGCAAAGGCCGGCTTCGCCGGCCTTTGTCTTTTCAGCGTATGGCTGAGCGAACAGTCAGACCTGCAAACGCCGGTCGATACAGCCGAGATAGATCGCCTCATCCGGCGTCGTGCCCGTGCGCTGCGCCTGCCACAGCGTCTCGCCCAAGCACTCCAGGATCGCGTGCAATGCGTCGTGCTCCGAACCAGTTTGCAGTGCCAGCTGGCGATAACGCTCGGCGATTCCGGGCGGCTGGCCGATGGATAGCTGCTCCGCCACGGCCAGATGCAGCGACAGGTGAAGAAATGGATTGATGTCACCGCCTTCGGGTGAGTAGTCCCGTTCGACGTGACGCTCGGGATGTTCCAGGATCGCGTGGTACTCCGGGTGCAGGAGCACCACCTCCAGCACGATCTGCTCCAGGCCGGCGAGCGTCTCGCCGCGACGATACTTGGCCCAGGTGTCGGAGAAGAACTGGCGCGCTTGGTCGCGGCTCGGGGAGAACAGTGCGCTCATGCGGCTTTCGTCTTATGCCGATATTCGCACAGATCGCGGATGACGCAGGTAGGGCAATCGGGCTTGCGTGCCTTGCACACGTAACGCCCATGCAGAATGAGCCAATGGTGCGCGTGCCTGAGATAGGGTGACGGGACTAGTTTCAGCAGTTTTCTTTCCACCTCGAGCACATCCTTGCCCGGCGCAATGCCGGTGCGGTTGGCGACCCGGAAGATGTGAGTGTCTACCGCGATGGTCGCTTCGCCGAACGCTGTGTTCAGGATCACGTTCGCCGTTTTCCGTCCGACGCCGGGCAGGCTCTCCAACGCCTCGCGCTCGCGCGGCACCTCGCCGCCGTACTGCTCGATCAGCATGCGACAGGCGGCGATGAGATTCTTGGCTTTCGTGCGGTATAGACCGATGGTCTTGATGTATTGCTCCAGACCGTCTTGACCCAGCGCCAGCATGGCCTTCGGATTGTCCGCTGCGGCGAACAATCGCGGCGTGGCTAGATTGACACCCTTGTCTGTTGCCTGCGCCGACAGCACCACCGCCACCAGCAATTCGAACGGCGTGCGGTAGTGCAGCTCCGTCGTGGGCTCAGGATTCAACTCTTTGAGACGGCGAAAGATTTCTTCGCGCTTTTGAGCGTTCATCGCGGGCGGCTGATGGCTAACTTAAGTTTGTCTTACGAGGGTCGTTAACAGCTCGCGTTGCCGACGTCCAGTCCTCCAACCTGGTGACGCCTGGCCGAATCGTTCGAAACTCAAGGCATGCCGATGCGTTTCCGGGATCTCCCAATCGCGGTCAAATTCTCGCTGATGCTGTTGCCGGCTGCAGCCGTGCTGCTGACGCTGCTCGCTGTGGTCCAGGCATGGGTCTCCACGACCTCGCTCGAAAAGAAAGGCCTCGCCGAGCTCAAGCAGAAGAACGAGCTGATCGTCGGCATGCTCGATTCGTATAACAAGTCCCTCAAGCATACCGTGACCCGGCTGGCGGATGTATTCGCCTCCTATTATCCGGGACGCTACGAGCTGGACGATGCGCATCTCGTGCAGGTAGGCGACAATGCCGCGCCGGTGCTGCGCGTCGGCGGACATACGGTGAACCTCGACTTCAGCGCGGTCGATCGGTTCAGCGATCTTACCGGCGGCGTCGCGACTGTGTTCGCTCGCAAGGGCGACGACTTCATCCGCGTCACAACTTCGGTCAAGAACGAGAAAGGCGCTCGCATGGTCGGTACCATGCTGACGCCGAACAGCCCGGCGTATCCGAAAGTCATGCGCGGCGAGACGTATGTCGGCAAGGCGCGGCTGTTTGGTCGGGACTACATCAGCCAGTACACGCCCATCAAGTCCGCCGACGGACAAGTGATCGCCATTTCCTACGTGGGGTTGGATTTTACCGAAGGGCTGAAGATCTTCCAGGATCGCATCCGCGAGATCAAGATCGGCGACAGCGGCTTCGTCTTCGTGATCGACGGCACGGAGGGAAAGAACAAAGGGATGGCCGTAGTGCATGCGCAACGTCAAGGCGAGAACCTGTTGGATCTCAAGGACGCGAATGGGCATGCCTTCGTTCAGGACATGCTGCAGACTCGCAAAGGCACGCTGCGCTATGCGATCGTCGATCCGCGCAGCCCCGAGGCCAGCGCGCGCGCGAAGATTGCGGCATTCGATTATTTCGACGATTGGAACTGGCTGGTCGCCTCGGGCGCCTACGCGGACGAGTTTGCGCAAGACAGCGTGGCGGTGCGCAACTACAGCATCATCGCAACGCTGTTGATCATCGCGCTGATGGGTGCGTTGATCTACCTGGCCGCGAAGCATTGGGTCGCCGCGCCGCTGCGCGGGGCGATGGACTTCACTGGTCGGCTGGCGGCCGGAGATCTCACCGCCAGGCTCGATGCGGCTTCCGGCGACGAAATCGGGCGCCTGTTGCGCGCGATCGCGGACATGAATCGGAACCTGGTCGGTATCGTGCGCCAAGTTCACGGCAGCGCCGAAGAGGTCTCGCAGGCTGCGTCCGAGCTGTCGGCGTCGGCCGAGCAGGTCGCGCACGGCTCGCAGGAGCAGAGCGATGCAGCCACCGCGGCCGCCGAAGCAGTCGAGGAAGGAACGTCGAGCATCGCCGCCACCGCCGACACGGCTCAGGAAGTGAGCAAGCTGTCCCTCGGCAGCCTCGAGAGCACGGCCAAGGGCAACGACAGTCTGGTCAAGATGGTGGCCGAGCTCGACCAGGCCGGCGCTTCGGTGCAGCAGATTGCGACCGCCGTAGCCGAGTTCGTGCGCAGCACCAACACCATCACTACGATGACGCGGCAGGTCAAGGAAATCGCTGAACAGACCAATCTGTTGGCGCTCAATGCCGCCATCGAAGCGGCGCGGGCCGGCGAGCAGGGTCGCGGCTTTGCCGTGGTTGCGGACGAGGTGCGCAAGCTGGCCGAGAAGTCGGCGCGCTCCGCGACCGAGATCGATGCCGTTACCGGCACGCTGGGCGACAAGTCCTCGGCGGTGGAGAAAGCGATCGGCAACGGCAAGGACTCGCTCGGATCCTGCCAGGTGCTGGTGAAGGATGTGGTCCTCATCCTCGCGGAAGCCAACAACACTGTAACGCAGGCGGCCGAAGGTGCCGAGCGCATCGCCGCTTCGGTGAAGGAGCAGGCGAGCGCCAGTAGCGCGATCTCACGCAACGTGCACGGCATCGCGCAGAAAGCGGAAGCCAATAGCGCGGCCATTCAACAGACCTCCGCTGCCGCTCGCCATCTCGAGCAGCTGGCTCGTACGCTGCAGGCTAGCGTGAGCCGTTTCCGCGTCGGCTAGTTCAAGCTTTTTCCGTGCGGCGTGCGCGCGCGCGCTCCAGCGCGGCCCGTATCGCTTCCCGTTTGCGCCGCAGGTCGTGCGACGCATTCGCGACATCCACGCGCTCGACCTTGTTCTGCGCCCTCTCGGCGATTCGAGCGGCGCGCTCAGCACCCCGCATCTGGTGAAGTGTGTAGCGCGAGCGCGCCTCGGCGACACGCTGTTCCGCCGTGCGATCGGCGATCGGCGCTCCGCGCCGCGCGAGCTCGCCGAGCTCGACCATCGCGATGCAATCCATCGGACACGGCGGAATGCACAGATCGCAACCGGTGCAGTGCTGCAGCAAGACCGTATGCATCAGCTTTGGCGCCCCGACGATGGCGTCGACCGGGCAGGCCTGAATACACAGCGTGCAGCCGATGCACAAGCTCTCGTCGATCAGCGCCGCCGTGCGATCCCGCTCTGCACCGTTGGCGGGATTCAACGGCAGTACCTCGCGGCCCAGGAGGGCGGCGAGCTTGGTGATTCCGTCTGAGCCACCGGGTGGACATTGGTTGATTTGGGCTTCGCCGCGCGCGATCGCTTCTGCATACGGACGACAGGCGGGGTAGCCGCATTTAGTGCATTGCGTTTGCGGGAGGAGGGCGTCGATTTGGTCGGCGAGGGTCATGAACGTCCCAAAGCATTACCGCCAAGGCGCCAAGAGCGCCAAGAAGACCGAGAACCAGAATAGTGAATCACAGAGATGCTGACTGCATGGGAAAAGAGCGCAACCAGTTGGCTTTTCTATTGCTCAGACCTTCCTTGGCGCTCTTGGCGCCTTGGCGGCTCATTCTCGTCTTGGCAGTTCTCCGCGTTCTCTGCGTTTCCGCGGCAGATCGGTTTGCGCAGCCGCAGTCCGCCTTTGCAGGCGAATCAGACACCGGTCGATCCACTGGGCGGTCAACTTTTCCTGCACCGAGTTCTGCAGCAGCCGGGCTGCCAGCCCTGGGAAGTCGACGCGATCCAGTGGCTGGTCCTGGTTGAAACACGAGAACACGTAGCTGCGCTCGCCGGTCTCGGGATCGAGATGCGGCTGCAGGCACTGCGCGCAGACTTCTTTCATCATGCACTGCATCGGTGAGTTGATCGAGCCGATCGCGAAGTGGTGCGGCTTCATGTGTGCCGCCAGCACGCCATGCCGTGCCGCGCCGACCGCCGCCATCATGCGGTCCGAACCGATTGCCACAATACGGTCAGCGCCGGCGAACGGCAGCGTCTGCTGGCCGAGCTGGCCAGTCGCATACGCCAGCATCGCCTGGACGATGTTGCCAACGAATGTGCGGTCTTGCGGGCGCGTCGGCTTGAACCCCGGCGCTTCGTCGCAGCACCATACGACCACGTCGGCAGCCGCCTCGATTTCCGTGACCTTGTAGCGGTCGATGATCTTCTTGTAGCCGGCGAAATAGAGCACTCTCGACCCGGCCGCGCGCAACGCCGTACCGATCGAGAACAGCACCGCATTGCCGAGTCCACCGCCCGCGAGGATGACGGTCTCGCCGGACGCGATCTCGGTGGGAGAGCCGGTCGGGCCCATCAGCACCACCGGCTCACCGGGCGCGAGCAGCGCACACAGATCGGATGAGCCGCCCATCTCGAGCACGATAGTCGAAACCAGCCCGCGCTCGCGATCGACCCAGGCGCCGGTCAGCGCGAGGCCCTCCATCGCCAGCCGTGTGCCGTCGACAGCCAGTGCATTTCGCTCGAAGTTCTGCAGGCGGTAGAACTGACCAGGCTGAAACCGGCGTGCAGCCCTTGGCGCTTTCACGACGACCTCCACGATGGTCGGAGTGAGGCGAATGACTTCGTGCACGGTCGGCCGCAGCTCGCGATTCAGCCGCGCTTCGAATTCCGCTGCGCTCTCGTGCGAAGCCGGCGCGACCGCTTCGAGCACGCGGCTCACCACCGGGTAGCCCTGCTTGGCGCCGCCCATGGCTTTGACCACGTTGCCGAAGAAAGACGGGTGCAGATCGCCGAAAAAGCTCACGAAGCGCCCATCGCTGTGCCTGGACAGCAGGACGCGCACGTCCCGAGGTTTGGCGCTGGCGCGCTCGGGCTTCACCGGCTTGCCGTCCTCGTCGCACGCCTGAAAATATTTGCCCTCGATCTGGAAGTGCTCTGCATCCTCGCGTGCCAGAACCGTGTTCGGCTGCGTGCCGGCCGCTACCAGGATCGAGCGCGCCGGCAGCAACGTCTCACCTGCTGTTTCGAAAGTATTGCCTGTCCTCTCGAGTTGCACCGCTGCGCGCAGGCCGCTCGCATGGCCGAAGCTGTCGACCTCGACAGCGACCGGACTCAACCCCTCGGCGAAGCGGATGCCTTCCTCGAGCGCCTTCTCGACCTCTTCGTGATTCAGTGTGTACGACGGACTGTCGATGAGGCGCTTGCGATATGCGATCGTGACGCCACCCCAGGATTGCAGCAGCTCGACGATGCGCGGCGCGCGCCCCGACTGGCGTGCGGCTTCGCGTTCGGTGCGCAGCGCACGCCCGTGCTCGATGAACTCATCGGCGACCAGTTTTTCCTCGGCGCTCCAGCGATCGCGCACGGCGGCCTTGCCGCGCTCGCTTACCAGGATCTCGTAGCGCTGCAGAAATTTCTCGACCTGTACCGGGTAGTAGGCCAACGACTCCGTTGCGGTGTCGATTGCGGTAAGCCCGCCACCGACGACGACAACCGGCAACCGGATCTGCAGGTTGGCTACCGAGTCGTTCTTGGCTGCGCCGGTGAGCTGCAGCGCCATCAGAAAATCCGACGCGGTGCGGACGCCGCGCACGAGACCGTTGGGAAGATCGAGCACCGTCGGACGGCCCGCGCCCGCACATAGCGCGACATGGTCGAACCCGGCGTCGAATGCATCGTCGAGCGTCAGCGTGCCGCCGAAGCGCACGCCGCCGAACAACTGGAATGCGCTGCGGCGCTCGAGCAGCAGGCGGATGATCTTGAGGAAGTTCTTGTCCCAGCGTACCGTGATGCCGTATTCGGCTACGCCGCCGAAGCCGGCCATCACGCGGTCGTCGAGCGACTCGTAGAGGTCGTCTGTAGCGTAAATCGGCCGGAACGCGACGCGCTGTCCGGTCGCGGTCACGCCTGAGATCTCCGCCGGCAGCGGCTCGATCTTGAGCCCGTCGATCCCGACGACGCGATGGCCATCGTTCATCAGATGATGGGCCAGCGTGAATCCGGCCGGCCCGGTGCCGACCACGAGCACACGCTTTCCGGTTTCCGGGTTGGGATACGGGCGGCGCAGGTCGAGCGGATTCCAGCGCGTGAGCAGCGAGTAGATCTCGAAGCCCCACGGCAGCCCCAGCACGTCCTTCAACGTGCGCGTTTCGGCCTGCGGGATGTTGACCGGCTCCTGCTTCTGGTAGATGCAGGACTTCATGCAGTCGTTGCAGATGCGATGGCCGGTCGCGGCGACCATCGGGTTGTCGACGCTGATGATCGCGAGCGCGCCGATCGTGTGGCCCTCGGTCTTGACCTTCTGGAATTCCGAGATCTTTTCCTCGAGCGGACAGCCCGCGAGCGTGACGCCGAACACGGTCTTCTTGAACGGCGCTGGCGTCCCGTCTGCGGGCGCTTTGTCCTTGAGGCCGTGCGAACAGGAATCGCGGCCTTGCTCGTGACACCAGATGCAATAGCTGGTCTGATCGAGCGCGCCGACCAGGTCGGTGCCCGCGTCGGTCAACGCAAAGCCTTCGCGCCGGCGCAGGTGACCGAGGCTGAAGCTGCGGAAGCCGCCGCTGTCATCGCCGATGACCGGAACCAGTCGCTGGTAGTCGAGCTTTGCCGGCACCTTGAACAGCACGCCGTTGCGGTGACGCGCCCGGCCTTCCGGCGTGTGCGCAGCCCACGCGGCATAGTGCAACGCGAGCTCGAGATCATCGGCATGCGCAGCCTCGTCTTGCTGCCAGGCAGCGACGCACTGTGCGAATCCGAGCTCGGTGAAGACGCCTCCCATGCGGGCGGCAAGCTGTGGTTCGAGCGCAGAGCCGTCGATCGTGGCCGCCTGGTCGGGCTTGATGCGGTTCATGGCCTTGCGTTGCACGAACACGCGCTTGCAGGCATGCAGCGGTGCAAGCTCGTGATGGCGAGCCGCGAGTGTGGCGACCTCACTCTCGATGCCGAACAGCTCGGCGACGAAATCTTCGAGATGAGGCGACAGCGCGATCAGGAGCCCGGACCCGGCTTTCGCGGTGAACGCGTCCGGTACCGCACGCGCTTCGATGAGCCGTTCGGCCAGAGCTTGATCCACGGCCCGCAGGTAGCGCAGGAACTCGTGATCCAGGCGGACCAGCCCGTCGCGACTGTAGAGATCTTCGAACGTGGCGCCGAAGCGCAGATTGAGGACAGCCGGAACAGGCGTGGTGCGAGGGGCGGTAGCGGA
>Ga0207674_10008364_pt1 | contig 11969 bp, 11 predicted proteins | sample KBSCornC72_FD_184303 | JGI IMG/M metagenome (GOLD analysis project Ga0207674, IMG submission 184303) | Corn rhizosphere microbial communities from Kellogg Biological Station, Michigan, USA - KBS Corn C7-2 (SPAdes) (version 2) | ecosystem: Host-associated > Plants > Roots > Rhizosphere > Soil ... | reverse complement strand
ACGCAGCTAGTTTCACCTCCCCATACGGGATTTGATTACGCGGACGAGCCGGCAATTGGAGACGGGGGATGAAAACTAGGACGCAGCTAGTTTCATCTCCCCATACGGGATTTGATTACGCGGACGAGCCGGCAATTGGAGACGGCGTTTGAGCCGGCCGGCCGCATTCGGGGCAGGTTTCGGGGGTGGCGCGGAGGTCGTAGCCGCAGTGGAGGCATTGGTTGGCGGCGCGGCGGCGGTGACGTTGGCGGCGGGCGTGCAGGCGGCGGTGGAGGGCGAGCGCGGGGAGGAGGAGAAAGGCGCCGAACACGGCGGGCATGGGAAGGAGGAGCTCGGACATCTCCTCGGAGGCGAGGATTGTGCGGCCGAAGAAGAAGCCGGCGACGGGCGGGTGGGCGGCGGGGAAGAGGACGGGGGCGGCGGCGAGCAGGTCGATGGGGTCGTCGACGGCGGTGTACCAGCCTTGTCGATTAGTCTGGCTGGGATCGGCGTGGATGATCGTGACGTAGAACTCGCCTCGGGAGACGCCGATCGTGCGGTCGATGTTGCCGGAGTTAAAAGACAGCCAGCCGACGCTGTATTGGCCCCAGATCCAGAAGACGAGTGCGGCGAGGGCGAGGCAGAGGGAGAACGCGGCGCAGAGTTCGAAGGAGACGAGGGTGAACCGCCGGCGCATGGCGGAGATCGTAACACGGACGGCGAATCGTACGGTCAATAGACGATGGGGTCTTCGACGGTTCGGTCGTGGCGGCCGGCGTCGCGTTGTTGGGGGCGGGCGTCGCCGTTGTGGAAGGTGTCGAGGCCGGGGCCGCCGGTGATGACGTCGCCGGCGTCGTTGCGTTCGCCGGTGGGGATGGGGACGCCGGGTGGGTAGCCAAAGGGCATGTGGTCAAAGTATCCGGCGTCGCCGGCGAGGTCGTCGTCGCCGTCGCCGCCGTTGATGGTGTCGGCGCCGCCGAAGCCGAGGACGGAGTCGTTGCCGTCGCCGCAGGTGATGGAGTCGTCACCGTCCCAGCCGTAGATCAGGTCGTCGCCGGACTGGCCGTTGATCGTGTCGTTGGCATTGGAGCCGGCGATGGTGTCGTCGCCGGCGCCGGCGAGGACGGACATGGGGACGGTGGTGCGGTCCGTCGTGTAGGGGAGGATCGGGCTGGCGGGCTCGCCGTCGACGATCTGGTCGTCCCCCTTGCCGGTGACGATTTGCACTTTACGGACGGCGGCGGCGCGGAAGACGACGTCGTGGCCGTTGAGGTTGACGTGAATCGTGGGGCGGCCCCTGGAGGTGCTGGCGGTGACGGCGACGGCGTCGTGGCGGCGGGTGCCTTCGACGTGGACCGTGCCGTGACTGTCGAGGGTCACGGAGAGGAGTTGGCGTCGTTCCAAAGTTTCCAGCGCGTAGTCCACCGGCATGGCATCACCCCGTGTGTGTGGCATGGTTTTCGGCCCGCTGGGACGTCATTCTAAGCGGGCTGAGGCGGGAACGTAAGAAGAATGTGGAGATTCGGGCGCGCGCGGGCGCCGGTGTGGGTTTTGAGAATACTTCGCGTTGCTCTGCTGTAATCCTAAGAGCGGGACGGGTTCGGGGGCCAAGAACGGCCCCACTCACCCGTGCGCGGACAGACAAGAATGTCTGCCCCACGAAAGACAAGTGAGGATTTCACCAGAGCAACTTCGCGTCTTCAGAACACGGGCACCTGCGGTGCACGCGCCACGTGACGGTTTGGGATCTGAGGGAGCCCGTTAGCGGGCGGACATGATGCCGATGGGTTCGAATATCGGCGCGACCGCGCTGGAGTGGCCGAACTCGGGAACGACGCCTTCGTGCGAGTCGACGTTGGCGACGATGGCGGATTTGACGTGTTGGTAGAGTTGCGGGTCGATGTGGCGGAGGTCGTCGAGGGTGCCTTCGCTGAGTAGGGTCTCGCCGGTGGCGCGAAGGACGGAGTAGACGGGGCCGTGACCGGTGGAGGAGACGACCAGCGTCTTGTCGCGGCTGGCAATGCGGACGATGACGGGGTGGCCGGATTGGTCGAGGCGGCCGGCGGTGGGGGCGGCGGCGGCGGCGGCCGCGGATTGGCCGGCCGGGGCGGGCGTGGCGGTTGCGGGGGACGGCGACTTGTTTGCGCAGCCGGTGAGGGGGGCGGCGGCGGACATCGTGAACGCAACGACGAGTGGGAGAACGTATCGCATGGCTCGGTCACCTCGGCGGGTCAGAGTTTGCAAATTGCGTCGCGGACGAACGTGTAGGCGATCAGTCCCGCGCCCGTCAGGGACATGGCGATGCTGACGACGACGAGGGTCGCCTCGCCAAAGCCGGCGTGCAGGTGGAACGTGGGCAGTAGAAACGCGACGAGCGTGCCGACGATCAAAGCCACGTAACCGGCGATCGCCTTGCCCCAGGGGTTGGTGGCGTCGGCGCGCTTGGCGGCCGTTGGGGTGGCTTGGGGAGCGACCGCGGCGGTGGCCCGGGCGGCGGGCAAGGGTTCGCCATTGTGCGGCGTGCCATTGTGCGGCACGGCGACCGCCGCGGTTGCCACGGGTGACGTTGGCGCCGGCGTCGTCACGACCTCGGCCGCGGCCGCGGCGGGGGAAGCCTCCACGCCCACCGCGACGGCCAGACCGGATTGTTGCGCGCTGGCGGACACCTCAGGCATTATATCGACAGTCTAACACGGTCGTCCTCATGGCGGACACGATTGTTCGCGCAAATTCGCTACAATGGCGCAATGCCCACGCGGTTGATCGAGTTGGTGGAGCGGCTGGCCGGGCGGACGGTGGTGCTGGTCGGCGACCTGATGCTGGACCGATACTTTTACGGGGACGCCGAGCGGTTGAGCCCGGACGCGCCGGTGCCGGTGCTGCAATTCCGGCGGGAGGACGCACGGCTGGGCGGGGCGGGGCGAGTCGCGGCGGACCTGGCGACGCTGGGCGCGTCGGTGCGCGTGGTGTCGATCCTGGGGGCGGACGAAGCGGGGGCGCAGGTGAGAAAGATGCTGGGGGAATGGTCGTGCGATTTATCGGGCGTGGTGGAGGTGGCGGGAAGGCCCTCGACGAGCAAGGTTCGGCTGGTGGGCTTGGCGCAGCACCGTCATCCGCAGCAGATGCTGCGGCTGGATTACGAGGACGCGGCGCCGATCGCGGGAGAGGTGGCGGAACGCGTGCTGGCGGCGGTGGAGCGGGCGTTGGCGGGGGCGGATGCGCTCTGTCTGGAGGATTACAACAAGGGGCTGTTGCCGCCCGAGGTGTGCAGGCGGGTGATCGAGCTGGCGCGGGCGGCGGAGGTGCCGGTGTTCGTGGATCCGGCGGCGATCAAGGATTATTCGAAGTACGCCGGGGCGACGGTGATCACGCCCAACGCGACGGAGACCGAGCTGGCGACGGGGATGAAGGTGACGAATGAGGCGGAGTTCGCGCGGGCGGCGGAGCAGTTGCTGAATAACTTGAAGTTAGAAGCGGCCCTGCTGACTTTGGACAAACGCGGGAGCTATGTCGCGACGCGCGACGGCGAGCGGCGATGGCTGACGACGCGCGAGCGGACGGTGTACGACGTGAGCGGCGCGGGGGACATGGTGCTGGCGATGGTGGCGGCGGCGCGGGCGAGCGGGGCGACCTGGGTGGAGGCGGCGTCTCTGGGGAATATCGCGGGCGGGCTGGAGGTCGAGCGGTTCGGGTCGGTGCCGGTGACGCGGGATGAGATCGTCGAGGAACTGCTGCTCGAAGCGCGGCAACACATGGGGAAGCAGCGGACGGTGCAGCAACTTTTGCCGGAACTGGCGCGGCACCGGGCGGCGGGGAAGCGGATCGTCTTCACCAATGGGTGCTTCGACCTGATCCACCTCGGGCACGTGAAGTATTTTCAGTTCGCCAAGCGACAGGGTGATTTGCTGGTGGTGGCGGTGAACACGGACACGTCGATCCGGCGACTGAAGGGGAACAAGCGGCCGATCATCAGCGAGCAGGATCGGGTGAGTGTTTTGGAGGAGTTGGAGAGCATCGATTATTTAGTCAGGTTTGATGAGGACACGCCGCTGGATTTGATTCATGCGATCAGGCCTGACGTGCTGGTAAAGGGGGCGGATTACAAGAAGGAGCAGGTGGTGGGGTGGGATTTCGTGGAGGGGTGCGGGGGGAGCGTGGCGCTGGCGCCGCTGGTGGACGGGCGGAGTACGAGTGCGGTGATCGAGCGGATATTGGAGGCGTATCGCTAGGGGAATGGTCAGTTGTCCGTGATCCATTGTCAGTTGAAATCTCTCACCCCGGAAGCGCGGGGTCCGGGGTGAGGTGACGCCGATTGATCACGATACGGCGGGACGCGGTGCGGCGAACACGTGACTCAGGCGCGCCAAGGCGAAGGCGCCCAGCGCCAGGCCGACGTCGCGGAGGGCGATGTCGTAGTAGCCGGGGATCAGCAGCAGGTTGACGATGATGCCGATCAGCCAGGCGCAGACGATGTATCCGAAGACGCGTGGCCAGAGGGCGACGCCGATGCCGGCAATGATCTCGATCACGCCGGCGATCAGCATGAAGGTGTGGCCGTGACCGCCGAGGACGCGGCGGGCAATGACGGGCGCGAGGTATTGGTCCCAGTTGACCAGCAGGTGGAAGAACTTGTCGAGGCCGGCGACGATCGGGGCGACGACGAAGGCGACGTGCAGCGCCTGGTACGCCTGGTAGGCCGGATCGGACGCGGTGCGCGTGACGGCGACGGGCGCGAGTCGATCGAAGGGGCCGGTGTTGTGACTGAGGGTGGACATGGCATGACCTTTCGTAAGGTAGACTGGCGGGGTCAGACCGTCGCGCGACCGTCGCGGACGGCCGGAGAAACCTGATCGGGTTTCCCTACGAACGGGGATATCCCGTTTCGACCGCGCGTGTAACGGTCGAAATTCGCCCGCGTCAGAATGGTCGTCCCGTGCCCGCGCGGCGGCCATCATGAGCGTGTGAACGTGGTTGAGTGCGGTTGGACCGAGGCGGGCACAGCCGCGTCGTGGGCGGCGGGTGGGGCCTGGACTATGGGACGGCGAACGCTCTACACGATCGGCCACTCGACGCGAACGTGGGCCGAATTCGTCGGGCTCCTCAAGGCGTGGCGAATCGAGGAATTGGTGGACGTTCGAACGGTGCCGCGGTCGCGGGCGTTTCCGCAATTCGGAACGAAGCACATGGCACGGGCGCTGCCCAAGGCGGGGATCGGTTACGTGCATCTGCCGGCGCTGGGCGGGCTGCGGCACGCGCGGAAAGATTCGACCAATACGGGTTGGCGGAACGCGAGCTTTCGCGGGTACGCCGATTACATGCGGACGCCGGAGTTCGAGGCCGGACTCGACGAATTGAACGCGCTGCGGAAGCGGCGGCGGACGTGCGTGATGTGCTCGGAGGCGGTCTGGTGGCGGTGTCATCGGCGGATGATCGCCGACGCGGAAGTGGCGCGCGGGATTCCGGTGCGGCACGTCATGAGCGCGACGGCGGCCAAGGCGCACGAGATGACGGCGTTCGCGGTGGTGACGAAGCGCCGGGGGCGGGCGCCGGTGATCCGGTATCCGGCGTAACAAGTCCCCCCTGCGCGCGCGGGACGATCAGGCGAGGAGGGCGAGGAGGAGTTGGGCGTCGTCGTAACCGGTCGCGAGGACCCGGCCGTCGGATCGTGTTTGCAGATCGGCGATGGGGAAGTGAGCGTCCTGCGGAATGGCAAGCTCGACCGAGCCGCCGACGCCGAACGTAGGGTCGGGCCGGCCGGCGGCGGTGTAGCGGATCAGGAATTGGCGGACGGCGGACGGACTGACGGAAGTAGCGACGGCGAGAATTCGACCGTCGGGGAGGGTGGCCACGCGGGTGATGGCGTCGTTGGGAAGGCCGGGGGTCGTGTCGGGACCGACGGTGGGGTTCTCGAGCACCTTGCCCCCCTGGCCGAAGGACGAGTCGAGAAGGCCGTCGGGGGTGAGCTTGACCATGGCGCGGCGGCCGTCGCCGCTGAGGTTACTGGAGCCGGCGAAGAGGATCGAACCGTCGGTAAACAGGGTCGCATTGTCGAGGACGTCGGACGTTGGCGCACCGGGGGCGTCGAACGTGACGACGGTTTTGCCGAGCGTACCGTAAGTCGTATCGAGTTGGCCGCCCGCGGTGAGGCGCGCGGCGGCGAAGGCGGCGCCGACGAGGTCGGTGTTCGAGGGGGCCACCGATCCGGCCATAATAATTCTGCCGTCCGGCAGAATCCCGGGCGCGTCGGACACCGTGCTGTAGGCATAACCCGCGAACGAGACGCTGGCCGTGCCACTGCCGTCGCCGAAGGTCGGATCGAGGTCACCGGCGGCCGTGCGGCGCGTGATGACCCACTGCTGCGTGTCGGTGGTGGCGAGGAAGATGCGGCCGGCGGCATCAACGGCGATCCGCGGGGCGGCGGGGGCGGGATCGGGAAGGCGACGAATGCCGCCCGGCGCGAACGAGGTGTCGGGAGAGCCGTCCGGATTGAGCCGGATCAGCGTGACATACGCATTGGGTTCGACCAGATTGATCTCGTGCAACTGGGCGGCGATGACGATCTTGCCATCAGCGCGAACGGCGGCGCGCGCGGTGAAGATGGGATAGGGCAACTGCGGGAAGACGACCCCGCCGACGCCGAACGCATCGTCCGGCGATCCGCTGGCGTCGAACACGCGCACGAACAGTGCGTCGAACTGGTTTTGTTCGTACGTCGAACCGACGACGGCGAGTTTGCCGCCGGGTAGTGCGAGCGTGTCGTCGATCTCGAACCGGGCGGGCGATTGGCGCGCGACGCTCACCTTCCCGTTACCGGCGAAACCGGGGTCGGGTGTTCCGCCCGGCCGCCCGGCGATAGCACTCCCCGGCGTGAGGCGGGCGAGCTTGGCGTGACCGCCGGCGGTGTTGGGCGTGCCCCCGGCGATCACGATTCGTCCGTCCCGGTACATGGCTGACGCCGCGGGGGCGTCGGGACCGGGGCCGATGTCGATGCTGGCAATGCCGTGGTCGCCGTAATCGGTCATGAGGCGCGGCTCGGCACCGTCGCCGACGTTCAAATCGGCGACGGCAAAGCGGGCGTTCTGACCGTCGGTGGCGTCGCTGGGACCCCCGACGACGAAGAGGCTATCGAGGTGGCGGGTGCCGCGGAAGAAGAGGCTCGCGACGACGTCGTGGGCGCCGCCGAAATCGAGGCGCGCCGTGGCCGCCGTGCCGGGTTCGAGACGGCCGTCCTGTTTGAAATGGACGACGGCGACGTCGCCCGCGGTCGAACCGGCGACGTAAACGCCGCCCGGGCCGAGCGCGACGACACCGGTCGCGATTTCGTCGGGTGCGCCGAAATCCGCGGTGGTCATCCCGGACGATCCGAAACTCGGGTCCGCGCGGCCGCCCGGCGTGAGGCGGACGAGGGCGAAATCGCCGCGCGAGCCGCCGGCGGCGACGATCGTGCCGTCGGTGTCGAGGGTGAGGGCGCGGGCGACGTCGTCGTACTTGGTGCCGACGACACTGACGCCCGTTCCACGGTCGCCAAATGTCGTGTCGATCGTCCCGTCGGCGTTGACTTGGGCGAAGAGCATCTGCTCCTGCTGGCGGTGGTGACGCGCGTCGGCGATCCGCACGGACCCGGCGACGAGAACTTGGCCCCCGCGACGGAGCACAGCGGAGGACGTGACGAGCGAATCGCCGGCGACGGGGACGAAGGTTTGGCCGGTCCCGCTTGAGCCGAAGGACGTGTCGGTTGAGCCGTCGGGGCGGAGGCGGAGGAACGCGATCCCGCCGGTGGTCGGGAACGCCAGGACGATCTTGCCGTCGCGTTGGATGACGAGGTCGACGGGTTCGCCGGGGTCGTGAAAGGTGAACGTCGGGATGACGACTTGGCCGGTTCCCTCTCGGCCGAAACCGGCGTCGGCCTGACCGTCAACACGGTGGCGGGTGACCAGCAGGCCGTCGGCCGGGTCGGCACCGGCGAACTGCGGATGATTCCAACCGGCGGCGACGATTGAGCCGTCGCGCTCCAGCGCGACGGCGCTGAAGTAATCGACGTTGTCCGACAGGATCGGCGTGTGCGACGTGCCGGCGGCGCCGAAGGCCGGGTCTAACACGGCCGTTGGAATCACGGAGAGGTAAGCGCGGCGTTCTAGGGTCTCGATCGGAAACAAGCGGTCTCCCCATCTGGTAACTGTTCCTATCGCCGGACGTGCGGAGGCAGGCGGACGTTACAGATGGGTATGGTGATTAGAGACGCGCCGCGCGGGCAAGCGTGGCGGTGGAGGTTACTGATGCTCATCGATCGTTGCGACGAGCCTTGGACGATTGGGGTAAAAGATCCAGAGCGCCAGCAGGCACGCCAGCGTGATGTAGCCGGGGACCGCGTAGAAGGTTTGCCAGTCGATCGATTTGTCCGGGCGGGTGGTCCACTTGCCGAGTTGGCCGCTCAACCAGTTGCCGATGATGACGCCGACGCCGAAGATAATCAGGTTGAAGACGTTTTGCGCGCTGGAGCGGACGTCTTTGGTGGTGTACTCGTCGAGGGTGATGAAGACGAGGAAGAAGAAGCAGCCGAAGACGATGCCGTGCAACGCCAGGGCGGGGATGATCGCCCAGGTGTAGGGCAGGTAGGCGAAGGCGAAGAAGCGCAGGGCGTAGGCGGTCAGGCCGATCGCGAAAAGCACCTTCCGCGGCACGCGCGGGATGATCAGGGGCATGCAGGCGAGCACGATCAGTTCGGACATCTGGCCGACGGTCATCAGCCCGCCGCCACCGACGCCGAAGATCTTGTTGACCCAGGAATCGGGGGGGAGTTCGAGCCGGCCGGCGGTGAGGTACTCGGCGGCGCGGGCGAAGAAGAACGCGTGCACCGATGCCACGATGAAGCTGAGGAGGAACAGCGTGAGGAGCGGCTGGCGGAGGATCTCCTTCATGGCCTCGGCGGGGGCGGATTTTTGCCGGCCGGGCGAGGGCGGGGTCGCCGGCAGCGTGAAGCAATAGAATCCCAACGCGACGCCGAGGACCGCCGCCAGTCGCATGGCGTCGCCCATGTACTTGTACTGTAGCGCGACGTCGTTGCCGGCCTTGAACAGCAGCCAGTGGCCGATCGTGATGCCGGCGACGACCCAGCCGGCGGTGCCCCAAACGCGCACCTTTCCGAAGTCACGCTCGCGATCGGGCAAATGACGGAACGAGATCGCGTTCACCAGCGCCAGCGTCGGCGTCAGGAACAGGCCGTACAGGAACGAGTGGACGTAAAGCTCGTTGGGATTGGTCGCGTAGGCGATGCGGTAGACCAGGCCGGCGGCGATGAAGTGGCACAACGCCATGACGCGCTCGGCGTTGAGGTAGCGGTCGGCGATCTGACCCGCGATCATTGGCGACAGCATCGCCCCGATCGCGCCGACGGCGAGGATGTTGCCGACGGTGCCCTGGTCGATGCCGCGGTGGTTGCGGAGGAAACCGAAGAGCAGCGGCAGCCACGCGCCCTGGATGGCGAACTCGAGGAACATCATCAGGGAGAGGCGGGGGATGATGGCGAGCGGGGTGTCGATTCGAGCGTTGGGCGTGAGCGGGAGGGCGGTCATGGGCTGGTGTCCGTGGTCAGTGGTCCGTTCTCCGTTGCTCCGCACGGCGCGTCAGACGTCGGCGATGGTGGGGGTGCCTTCTTCCGCGGTGCCGGGGCGGGCGGCGGCGGGCACGACGTCCAGTGGGGGCTCGTCGCTGTCGTCGCGGAAGAAGAGCGTGAAGATCACCAGGACGGCGGCGGCAAAGGCGGCGGGCCAGAGCCAGAACTGGCGGAAGTGGGCGAGGCGTCCGTCGGGGGTCGCGGCGCCGTCGAAGACGTGCTGGCCGTAGACGCCGACCAGGTATCCGCCGATGCCCAGGCCCAGGCCGTAGGTGAGCAGGACGAGCAGGCCTTGCGCCTGGCCGCGGATTTCCCTGGGCGCGCGTTTGTCGGTGTAGATGAAGCCGGTGACGAAGAAGAAGTCGTAGCAGAGGCCGTGCAGGGCGACGCCGATCATCGCGATCCAGAGGATCGCGTGGGGCGCGCCGGCGGCGAAGAGGGCGTACCGCACGACCCACGAGAGCATCCCCAGCGCCAGCATCCATTTCACGCCCAGCTTCCGGAAGAAGAAGGGCATGATCAGCATGAAGATCACCTCGGCGGCCTGCCCGATGGACATCCAGGCGGCGGTGGGGTGGGTGGCGGCGCCGGGGTCTTGGTGGGTGAGGATGTCGGTGACCATGCGGCCGGCGTAGTTGTAATAGGCCGCGAGCGGGATGGAGATCAGGAAGGAACAGAGGGCGAAGACGGCGAAGGAGCGGCTCTTGAAAAGCTTGATCGCGTCAACGCCGACGATCTCGCCCACGGTCATTTTCTTACCCTTCAGAGGCGGTGGAGTGTGGGGCAGGGCGAAACTGAACACCGCCAGCGCCAGGGCCGCGCCGCCGGCGATGTAGAACTGGCTGGCGGAGGTGTCGAGGCCCGCGAGGCTGATCGTCCAGTTGGCGACGATCCAACCCGCGGTGCCGAAGACGCGGATCATGGGGAACTGCTTTTCCTGATCGGCGAGGTTGGCGAAGGAGACGGAGTTGGTGAGGTTGATCGTCGGCATGAAGCAGACGCAGTGCAGCAGGATCAACCAGAGGAACGGGCCGGTGCCCCCCTTGGCGGCGACGGTGGGGACGGCGAGCATCGCGACGCCGCCGATGAACTGCATGACGGCGAGCACGCGCTCGGAGGAGAAGAAGCGGTCGGCGATCAGGCCGAGGAAGAACGGGGCGATGATCGCCCCGATCGGGCTGAGCGTGTAGGCGGTGCCGATGTCGGTGTCGCTCATGCCGCGGGCGGCCATGTACGGCCCCATGGAGACGTACCACGAGCCCCAGATGAAGAACTCGATGAACATCATGATCGAGAGGCGGATCTGGACGCCGCGCGCGTCAGCGCCCGCGACCGGTGACCGATAGTCAAGGACGGTTTCGCTCATGGACGGATTACCTCGTTCGCGACGTGGAAGGGGTGCCGGGGCGGGCGCGTGTCCGACACGCGCGGAAGCGCTGGCGGTTACGGGAAGACTTCGGCCGGCTGCGCGTCGCCCTTTTCCGGGCATTGCACCGCCGCCATGACCGCGCCGCCCTCGGGCGAAAGCTGCGAGACCCACTTGGCGGTGGGGTTCTTTGGCGACTTAACCAGGACCTCCAGCGAGCGAAAACGCTTCCGCTCGGTGCCCCCGCCGGCTGCCGGCGCGGCCGTCGCCGGCTTGTCCGCCGATTTCTCCAGGAAACCCACGAACCGCGTCCGACCGCCGTTGCACGAGAACATGTGCACGCGCACGGCCTTGCCCCCGTTGTAATCGAACGGCGTGGGCTTATCGAGTTCGTCCTCGAACGTGGTCTGCCCGTCGTCGATCGTGTAGTACGCCTTGTTCGACGCCGCCTGCACCTTGGGCTTGCGCTGCTGCCAGAAGATGAGCGCGAGGGCGACGACCACGACCCCGACCGTCACCCCGGTGACCAGCCCGGGCTTTTGATTCATCGTTTCTCGAAGACTCACGATTCACTTCCTCCGCGATGGCGCCCGCGGGAACGTCGTCCCGCGCGCTTCTTGCCAGTATGCCCTTTGCGCGTGTGCCGCGCGCCGCGACGTGTATGAGACGCCCAGTCTATTTCAGTGGACAACTTGTGACAAGTTTACGCCGGTGACGCGACCGGGTCCGGGGCGGCTTGGGTCCGGACCCCATGATTTTTGACCTTGTGACCCGTCGCGAGGCGGTCATAAGATGCGACGCAGACATGCGGGGCGCGCGCGTCGCGCCTCGATGGCGTTGCACAAAGGAGTTTGATTATGTCTCGCGCAGACGCAGGAAATCCGGGCGATCAGGGGATCGCGTCGCAGCTCAAGGACAAGGCCGCCGAACTCAAGGACAAGGCCGCCGAAATGGCTTCCAACGCCCGCGACGTCGGCGCCCAGGTGCGCGACGCCGCCACCGAGCACTACC
>Ga0207674_10008363_pt1 | contig 11970 bp, 14 predicted proteins | sample KBSCornC72_FD_184303 | JGI IMG/M metagenome (GOLD analysis project Ga0207674, IMG submission 184303) | Corn rhizosphere microbial communities from Kellogg Biological Station, Michigan, USA - KBS Corn C7-2 (SPAdes) (version 2) | ecosystem: Host-associated > Plants > Roots > Rhizosphere > Soil ... | reverse complement strand
GCCGATGGTGTAGCCCTGGATCATCTCGGTCACTTCGGCGCCGACCATATGTGCCCCGAGCAACTCGCCGGTCGCCTCGTCGAACACGGTCTTGACGAAACCTTCCGGCTCGCCCAGCGCGATCGCCTTGCCGTTGCCGATGAACGGGAATTTGCCGACCTTCACCTTGTAGCCGGCTTCCTTCGCCTTGGCTTCGGTCAGGCCGACCGATGCCACCTGCGGACGGCAATAGGTGCAGCCCGGAATGTTGCGGACGTCCATCGCGTGCGGATGCTGGCCCGCGATCGCCTCGGCCGCGATCACCGCTTCGTGCATCGCCTTGTGCGCCAGCCAGGGTGCGCCGGCGACGTCACCGATCGCGTAGAGCCCATCGACATTGGTGCGACAATTGCCGTCGATCAGGATATGGCCACGCTCGGTCTTCACCCCCAACGTCTCCAGCCCGATATTCTCGGTATTGGGAACGATGCCGACCGCGACGATGACGTGGGTATAGTCCTCGGTCGTGACCTTGCCGTCCTTGTCCTTGATCTCGGCGGTCACCCCCTTGGCCGATGGAGTCAGCTTCTGGACGCCGGTCGACGGGCGGATCTTCATGCCCTGCTTGGTGAGCGCCTTGGTCATGAAGGCGCTGACCTCCTCATCCTCCACCGGCAGGATGCGCTCGAGCATCTCGACCACGGTGACGTCGGCGCCGAGATCGCTGTAGAAGCTGGCGAACTCCAACCCGATGGCGCCCGATCCGATCACCAGCAGCTTGCCCGGCATCGCCTTCGGGGTCATCGCATGACGATAGGTCCAGATCCGCTCGCCATCGGCCTTGGCGAAAGGCAGATCCCGCGCGCGGGCGCCGGTGGCGATGATGATGTTCCTGGCCGAAAGCTCGGTTTTCTGACCATCCTTGGTGACCGTCAGCTTACCCTTCCCGGTCAGCGCGCCGTCGCCGAAATGCACGGCGATCTTGTGCTTCTTCATCAGGCCGGTGACGCCCTGGTTGAGCTGCTTGGCGACGCCGCGCGAACGCTGCACGATATTGGCCAGTTCGAAGCTCGGCTCCACCGGGGCGAGCCCGAACGCCGCCGCATGCTTCATGTGATGGAAGATCTCGGCCGAGCGCAGCAGCGCCTTGGTCGGGATGCAGCCCCAGTTGAGGCAGATGCCGCCCAGCAGCTCGCGCTCGACGATCGCCGTCTTGAGGCCGAGCTGCGCGGCGCGGATCGCGGCGACATAGCCACCGGGGCCCGAGCCGAGGACGATGAGATCATAGCTGTCAGCCACTGCGAGCTCCTTGTGAGTCTATTCGTCGACGGCGCGCGGCCGCCCCTGATCGTCGATCGCGACGAAGGTGATCGTCGCGTGGGTGACCCGTTCGTCCACGAGGCCGTTGCGCGACTGGCGCCAGGCGGTGACGTCGATCTTCATCGACGTCCGGCCGACGGAGACCATATCGGCATAGACCGATACGACGTCGCCCACCTTCACCGGCGCGTGGAAGATCATGCCGTCGATCGCGACCGTCGCCGAGCGCCCCTTGCTGCGCCGCGAGGCCACCGTCCCCGCGGCCAGATCCATCATGCTGACGAGCCAGCCGCCGAAGATGTCGCCATTCGGATTGGTGTCCGCCGGCATGGCCACCACGCGGACCGCGGGATCGCCGATCGGCGGCGCGTCCGCGGTCGCGGTCACGTCGGACGCCATCTCAGGCCAGCAGCCCCAGCGGATTCTCGACCAACCGCTTGAACGCCTGCATCAGCTGCGCGCCGACCGCGCCGTCGATCGCGCGGTGATCGAAGCTGCCGGTCACCGACATCACCGTCGCCGTGGCGAGCGCGTTGTCGACGATATAGGGCCGCTTCTCGCCCGCGCCGATCGCCATAATCATCGCCTGGGGCGGATTTATCACCGCGGTGAATTGCTTGATGCCGAACATGCCCATGTTCGAGATCGAGGCGGTGCCGCCCTGATATTCGGCGGGCTGCAGCTTGCCGTCCTTGGCGCGCTGGGCGAGATCCTTGGCTTCCGCTGCGATCGTGCCGATGCTCTTGCTGCCGGCATCCTTGATGATCGGCGTGATGAGACCGCCCGGGATCGCCACCGCCGTCGAAATGTCGGCCCGCTTATACTGGATCAGCGTGTCGCCCGCGAAGGAGACGTTGCAATCGGGCACCTCGATCAGCGCCTTGGCCAGCGCCTTGATGAGCATGTCGTTGACCGACAGCTTCACCCCACTCGCCTCGATCGCCTTGTTCAGCTCGCCGCGCAGCTTGAGCAGGGGATCCAGCACGATGTCGACGGTCAGGAAGATATGCGGGCTCTGCTGCATCGACTCGGTGAGGCGGCGCGCGATGGTCTTGCGCATGTTCGACAGCTTGACCACCTCGTGCGGAATATCGCTGTCGGCGGCGACCGGGGCAGGCGCCGACTTGGCCGCAGCGGCGTCCGTAGCGGGCGAGACCGACGCCGCGGCAGAGGGGGCCTGCGCGGGGGCGGCCTTGGCGGCGCCATCGAGATCCGCCTTGACGATCCGGCCGCCGGGGCCGGTGCCGCTGATCTGGGCCAGATCGATGCCCTGCGCCTGGGCGAGCCGCTTGGCCAGCGGGCTGGCCTTCACCCGATCGCCCGAACCGGCCTTCGGCGCGGCCGACGCGGGCTTCGTGACGGGCGCCACGGCCGTCGGCTCGGCTTTCGCTTCCTTCGCCCCGGGCTTGGACTCTTCCTTGGGCTCTTCCTTCGCCGCGGGCTTGGGCGCGGCCTTGGCCGGGGCCTCTTCTTCGTCCTCGCCCTGGATAAGCGCGATCACCGCGCCCACCTTGACGCCCTCGGCACCTTCGGGAACGACGATCCGGGCGATCACGCCTTCGTCGACCGCCTCGAACTCCATCGTCGCCTTGTCGGTCTCGATTTCGGCGAGCAGGTCTCCGGAGGCGACCTTGTCACCTTCCTTGACCAGCCATTTGGCAAGAGTACCCTCTTCCATGGTCGGGGAGAGGGCGGGCATCTTCAACTCGATCGGCATATGATATGTCCCTCGGCGCGGGATGGGGTCGATGCGGCCCCCTCTTCCGCGCTCTGGCGGACAAGGTCAAGGGCGGCGATCGATCAAAACCGCTTATGTTGAACCGCAATGGTTAGGGATAGGGGAAAAAACAGGGCATGCGCACCTATCTGGTTGTAATCGACGATAACGAGTCGGCCCGGGTCGCGCTGCGCTTCGCGGCGCGGCGCGCTACAAAGACGGGCGGATCGGTCGAGATATTGGCGCTCGTGCCGCAGCAGGAGTTCGTCCAGTGGGGCGCCGTTCAGGCGACCATGGAGGAAGAGGCGCGACTACGCGCCGAGGCGATGGTGACCCAGGCCGCCAGCGCGCTGATCGAGGAGACCGGCGTGATGCCGTCGATCACCGTGCGCCCCGGCGATCCGGTAGCGGTCGTCCGCGAAATCCTGGCCGAGCAGCCGCATGTCGCGGCGCTGGTGCTGGCGGCCGAAGCATCGGGCAATCCGGGCAAGTTGGTCAGCCATTTCGCCGGCGCCGACGCGGGGCTGCTGCCCTGCCCGCTGATGATTATCCCCGGCTCGCTCGACGACGAGACACTCGACCGGCTGAGCTGAGCGCTTCGCCGCCCCCGGCGAGATCCGGGCTCGCTACAGGCGCCCGCAAACGGATTCCACGCGGCTTCGGCGTCCGTCGCCATGACGGAGATTCACGTGCTGATCCGCGGGCCGAGCACCGCCATCAATTCGGCGCACCCCGTCACGTCCTCAGCGTCGAACCGGTCCTTCACCGGGCTGTCGAGGTCGAGCACCCCGATCAGCCGGCCGCGATGGACGATCGGCATGACCAGTTCGGAGGCCGAAGCCGCGTCGCAGGCGATATGGCCGGGGAAGGCATGGACGTCCTCCACACATTGCGGCTCGCGCGTCGCCGCGGCAGCGCCGCACACGCCCTTGCCGAACGGAATGCGGATGCAGGCGGTCTTCCCCTGGAACGGGCCGAGCACCAGTTCGCCCGCCACGGCGCGGTAGAAGCCCGCCCAGTTGAGATCGGGCAGATATTCCCAGATCAGCGCCGCGGCATTGGCCATGTTGGCGATCGGATCGGGCTCGTCCGCAGTGAGCGCGGCGAGCGCCGCCGAGAGATCGGCGTATAGCGTGGGCTTTTCGCCATGCTTGTCGATGTCGAACTTGTACATGCCCCCTCATCTGGCCCCGTGCGGCTTGCGCTTCAAGCCGCTTGGCCTATCCTCCCGCCAGCGGGGGAGCATGCCATGTCCTATTATCGCCTGATCTGGTTGCTGCCAGTCGCCTTCGCCGCGCATGTGATCGAGGAATATCTCACCGGCTTTCCGGCCTATGCGCTCGTCGTCTCGGGCTATCCGATGGCGATGGCGCTGTTTCTCGGCAGCAACATCCTGTTCATCCTGGTGATGGCCTGGCTGGTCGGCCGGGCAGCGGCGGCACGGACGGCGGACGCCAGCTTCTGGCTGCTGTTCTGGGCGGCCGGCAACCTGTTCTGGAATTTCGTGTTCCACGCCGTCACCGGCGCGCTCTTCGGTCATTCACCGGGCATCGTCACCGCGACCGTGCTGTATCTGCCGCTGTTCCTTGCGGTATCGGCGTCGGCGCTGAAGGAGCATGTCGTGACGGGCGGCGCGCTCGCCCGGGCCACGCTCTATGGCGGCCTCTACATGGGCGCGGTCGCCGCGTTCGCGATCTTCCACGTCCAGGGGTTCTGATCTGGCCAGCCGACCAGCGCAGCTGTAAGGCTCGCCCATGCCGCTCCTCCCCGTCACCCGCTCGATCGCCATCGACAGCGACGAGATCGAGGAGAGCTTCACGCGCTCCGGCGGTGCGGGGGGTCAGCACGTCAACACCACCGACAGCGCGGTGCTGCTGCGCTTCGACGTGCGCAATTCGCCCAACCTGCCCGAAGCGGTGAAACTGCGGCTCGAGGCGCTCGCAGGCAGCCGGCTCACGCGCGATGGGGTGCTGGTTTTGCGCAGCGAGGGCGCCCGTTCGCAGGCGCTCAATCGCCAGGAGGTCCGGGATCGGCTGTTCGATCTGATCCGTGAAGCGACCTTCGTGCCGAAGAAGCGGAAGCCCACCAAGCCTTCCAAGGCCGCGAAGGCCCGCCGCATGGACGGCAAGGCCAGACGCTCGGCCGTCAAGAGCCTGCGCGGGAGAAGCTTCGACTGATCGCCGACGGGGATCGGCTCGCCGACCGCCGTCGCATGTCGCCGCGCTTTGCCGACGGCTCGACGCACCACGCTGGCCGCGTGGCGGCGCATGGGCCAATCTCACCCGACGCACAGAGCCGAAGGAGGAGCATATGCCGAAATTCTGGAGCCGCGAGCATCTGATGCGCCGTGTCGATCGCTACTATCTGCTGGCTGCCGCAGCCAGGCTTCCCGGGCTCAGGAAACATTATCTGGGCTATGCGCGCTTCTATCGGCGCCTGCTCGCCATGGCGGCCACACCGGGGCAGCTGGCGATCCGGCCTGCCTAGACGGCGCGCGACGGACGTCAGGCGAGGATGTTGACCGCCCGCGCCGCCACCAGCGCGATCGTGAGCAGCGAGATGGTCGACTGGGCCATCATCAACAGCTTGACCCGTCCCGAGAGAGGCAGCGTATCGGTGGGCGAAAAGGCGGTCGCGTTGGTGAAGGCCAGGAAAAGATAGTCGACGAACCCCGGCGACCAGTCGTCGGGCGTTCCGGGTGCGGTCATCTGCGCGAACAGGAAATCGGGGCGGCAATGGTGCGAAAGCCCGCGCGCCGCCGGTCCGCCGCGATCGAGCGTCCAGTACCACAGGCCGAAGGCGATCACGTTGATGAGCCAGATCTTGACGGCGTCGAACAGCAGCCGCTCGCCGCTGGACCCGGCATGGCCATGGAGCAGCGCATCGACGACGTTGAGCAGCGACGCGAAATTTATCACGGTGATGAGGCCGGTCAGCGCGACCGCCAGCATCCGCACGGCCCGGCGCCGGCGCTTGACATGATGCCACTGCGCGTCGGCCTTCGCCTTCAAGGCCAGATCCTGCGCCCAGGCCGTGGCGATCGACAGCGGCGCCAGCAGCACCAGTTCCATCGCCGGGGCGAGCCACACCGGCCCCGTCGCGACCCGATCGCCAAGCAGGAGCTGCAACCCGACGATGACGATCACCGAGGCCCGCGCCAGCCAGAAATCCAGCGCATGGGTGCGGATCGCACGCAGAGGATGATGTTCGATGGCCATGACCTGCCCACTCCGGGCCTCCGGCCCATTTCGGCCCGTGTCGGATCGCCACGCTGAAGCCGCCATGAACGATCTGTCCTCGGCCGACGGGCCGACGACGATCGCTTCGCAACGGACTTATTATTCAGCCTCCGTGAAACCGCGTGCGAGAAATCTTTCGGGCAACGGGGCGTGCGCTTCGATCGCGTTCTTGCCTTCGCGCGGCACCACCAGCCGCGAAGCGTGGAGCAAAGTCACGCCGCCCGCACCGCCGCGGCCATAGACCGGATCGCCGAGGATCGGCACGCCGATCCCGCTTTCGGCATGAACCCTGATCTGGTGGGTGCGACCCGTCGTCGGGCGGAACTCGACCAGCGCCTTGCCGGCCGCCACGGCTATGGTGCGCCAGGCCGTGGTCGCCGGCTTGCCCCTGGGATCGCCGACCATCCGCCAGCCCGTTTCGCGGGTCGAGACCTTGCCGAGCGGCAGATCGACCACACCCTCCCCCGCTTCCGGCACGCCATCGAGCACGGCGAGATAGGTCTTCTCCACCCGCCCCTCCTCGAAGGCGAGCGCATAGCGCCTGTGCGCCTTCGGATTGCGCGCGAGCAGCAGGCAACCCGATGTGTCGCGATCCAGCCGGTGTACGGCGCTCGGCCAGCGTCGAAAGCCGAAGCTCAGCGACTGGAGATGGTTCTCCACGCTGATGCTGCCATCGCGCGGCGGATCGACCGGAAGCCCCGATGGCTTGTCGATCACCATCGCCTCGCCGTCGATGAAAAGGATATGTTCGTCCAGCACCGGGCCTCCCTTGCACGCCGGACCGCCGCTGCAAAGAGTCTTCCTTGCTTTATCGGGGCCGCACCGCTATGCGCGCCCATCCCGTTCCGGTCATCCCTGGAGGCGGTACGGGTTTGTGAAACTCATACGAACTGGAGACAAGTTATGAGCGAAGTGCTCGATCTTGTGGCCGAGGTGCGTGAGCGGGCTGGCAAGGGAGCCTCCCGCGCCATTCGCCGCGAAGGCCGCGTCCCCGCCGTGATCTACGGCGAGAAGCAGGAACCCGCCTCGATCCACATCGAGGAGAAGGTGCTGATGAAGGCCCTGCATACCGGCCACTTCTTCAACAGCGTGGTGATGCTCGACGTCGCCGGCAAGAAGGTCCGGACCCTGCCCAAGGACGTCCAGTTCCATCCCGTCACCGATCGTCCGCTCCATGCCGATTTCCTGCGCATCGGCGAGCATACGAAGGTCAGCGTCAACGTTCCCGTCCACTTCAAGGACGAAGAGCTTTCGCCCGGCATCAAGCGTGGCGGCGTGCTCAACATCGTCGTCCATGACCTCGGCCTGTCGGTGGACGCGGCCGAGATTCCTGACGAGATCGCAGTCTCGCTGAAGGGCCTCGACGTGGGCGAGAACATCCACCTGTCTCAGATCGCCCTGCCCAAGGGCGCGACTGCGCTGGATCACGAAGACATCACCATCGCGACGATCGTCGCTCCGTCGGCGCTCAAGAGCGCTGAGGGCGAGGACGCCGCTGCCGAGGATGGCGGGGCGGCCGAGGGCGGCGAAGGCTGAACCCTCTTCCCTGAGAACGAGAAGCCCCGCTGAGCGATCGGCGGGGCTTTTTTTGGGCCCAGGGGCTACCTCCCGTCCCAGCATATGAAGGCTGCCGCCAAGCGCGGCTCCATCGTCCCGGGGCCGGCCTGCGCGGACAGGCGGTGCGGGAGTGGCGAGGCCGATGGACGTTCGGCGAAACGCAAAGTCCTTCCACCACAACCGATCAGGCTCTAGGACGCGGCCAATGCAGATCTGGGTCGGCCTCGGCAATCCGGGCGCGCAATATGCGATGCACCGGCACAATGTGGGTTTCATGGCTGTGGACACCATCGCCGAGGTCCATGGCTTCGATCCGTGGAAGAAACAGTTCCAGGGCTGGGCGAGCCAGGGACGGATCAGCGGCCAGCGCATATTGCTGCTCAAGCCCGCCACTTTCATGAACGAAAGCGGCCGCGCGGTCGGCGAGGCGCTGCGCTTCTTCAAGGGCGAGACCGGCGACGTCACCGTCTTCCACGACGAACTCGACCTCGCTCCCTTCAAGGTGAAGGTGAAGACTGGCGGCGGCACCGCCGGGCATAACGGCCTGCGATCCACCGAGGCGCATATCGGCAACGCCTTCCGGCGCGTCCGCATCGGCATCGGCCATCCCGGGCACAAGGACCGGGTGACCGGCCATGTCCTCGGCAATTATGCGAAGTCCGAGATGGATTCTCTGGCCGACCTACTTGGCGCACTAGCCGCCGAGGCGAGCTGGCTCACCGCCGGCGACGATGTCAGGTTCATGAACGAGGTGGCGCTGCGCCTCGCGGATTGAGAGGAGACTGGTGATGCAGGTGACGCCCTTCCTGATGTTCACCGGCGATGCGGAGGCCGCAATCGGCTTCTATCGCACTCTTTTCGCCGATCTCGAGATTCTCGATCTCAGGCGCTGGGGCCCGGGAGCGTCCGGAAGGGAAGGGACGATCGAGCGGGCGAGCTTCACCATCGCCGGCCAGGCACTGCGCTGCTTCGATAGCGCGCCCGTTCACGAGTTCGGCTTCACGCCCGCGCTCTCGCTGTTCGTCGATTGCGAAGATATCGCGCAGATCGACGCGCTGTGGGACGGCTTGAGCGACGGCGGAAAACTGCTGATGCCGATCGGAGATTATGGGTTCAGCCGCCGCTTCGGCTGGATCGAGGATCGCTTCGGCCTGTCCTGGCAGCTCAACCTGCCCTGATCCGCCCGGCCCGGTTGAAGTCGCCAACCCGGGGCCGTTCACGCTGACGCTTTCCGATCGCGCGGGCCGCCATGCCGGTGCCTGACATTTCCTGACACGCGCTGGCCGCCGCCCCGCGGCCGCCTTATGCTGTCCGCACCATGCGCCTGCTGCTGCTCCTGATCGGCCTGATCGCGTTGCCCGCCGGTCCTGCGGGCGCGACGGCGCGGGCCGTGCTGGTGGGCGTGTCGACCTTCGCCGATCCAGCGCTGCGCACCTTCGCCCTGCCCGGCGCGGCGCGCGATGCCACACGCATGGCCGATGGGCTGGCCGCGCTGGGCATCGATCGCGCGGCGATGACCATCCTGACGGGCCCCGCCGCGACACTGCCCGCAATCCGATCAGCGCTCGACGGCCTGGTCCAAGCATCGCGGGCCGGCGACCGTGCCGTGATCTTCCTTTCGGGGCACGGCACGCAAACACCCGTTCGGGCCGGCGATCCGCTCGAACCCGACGGTCGCGACGAGCTGTTCCTCGCCGCCGACGCCGGCCCTTGGGACGCGCGCACCCGCAGCCTGCCCGGCGCCCTGCTCGACGACGAGATCGGCCGGCGGATCGGCGAGATCCGCGCGCGTGGCGCCGATGTGTGGATCGTCGTCGACAGCTGCACCGGCGGCGGGCTGCTGCGGGGGTCGGGCAACATCGTCAAGGCGATCGCTCCCGAAGTCCTCGGCATTCCGGCCGCCCCGCCGATACGCGGCGCGGTCGACCAATCAGGCTTCGTCGATGGCGGGCTGGCGGGCGGCGGCAGGCTCGTCGCCTTCGCCGCCGCCGGGCCGGGCGCGATCGCGTGGGACGATGGCGACGGCGGCGCCTTCACCCGGGCCCTGGCCGAGGTGCTGCGCGCCCATCCCCCCGCCGACTTCGCGGCGCTCGCGGCAGCGACGAGCGCCCGCCCGCGTGCCGGCGGCACGCTCGGTCCCTTCTGGACGGCAGGCGACCTCTCGGCGCCCCTGCTGTTCGGCGGAGCTTCGCCGGACCTGATCGACTTCGCCCGTGGCCTGCCATTTTTTCCCGCCGTCATCCGGCTGTCGGTGGATCAAGCGGGCGCTTGCCGAGCGGCCGGCGGGCCGCGACGAGACCCACCGGGGGCGCGCGACGACGTCACCCGCCTTCGTCATTGCGACCATGTCCGCGTCGACGTGGAGGAAGTCGGCCAGCCGTTGCGGATCGAAGCCTGGTATCGCGATGCCGGGGGCGGCTATACCAGCCTCACCCCGCCGCTCGGCCTCGTAGCCAGTCCGGGGCGCTGGGCCAGCGTCGGTTTCACCTTTGTGACTCGCGATCCATCCACGGGCCGCGCCCTGCCGCGGGGCGACGAATATCTGGTGCTCGTCGCGCGCGATCCGGCCGGGACGGCGGTGGGCGCGCGGCTGCTCGTCTTTCGCGCCGCCGATGAAGCTGTCCGGAGTCAGGGCGGCAGCACGATCCCAAGCGCCCGTTCGATCTCCTGACGGCCGATCGCGCCGGATTGCTCGATTCCCTTCGCAACGATGAGCAGCATAATCTGGTCCGGCGCGGCGGCCAGTGCCGGAAAGCGCCGATGCAGGCTCGGCCCGGTCGACCGCGCGAACAATGCCACGCTATCGCGCAAAGGAACCTCGGGCCACATCGGCACCGAGGCGCTGAAGGCCAGCCAGCGCTGCGCGGCGAAATCGATCGCGCGATCGATCACCTCCGACACCTCGTCGATACGTTTTTCCCGCTTTTTTACGAACGGCCACATCATGGGTGAGCTTAAGCGCTGTCGTCCTGCCCAGCTATGATCGTGCGCACAGAGCACATCTCGCTACGGGCTTGGCGGAAATGTTACGAATCTCTGTCAATTTCAAGGGATTTCCAGCATAGCCCTGTTGTCCGGCAGCTGATCGGGCCGCCGTGGGGCAGGTGAGGTGGAGCGACTGAACGAGGACGGAGCCGATCGGGACTTCCCGACCGCCCTGGCGGGCGGCATCGGCTATTTCCTGCTCGCCTACGGCACGATCCGGCTGACGAGCGACGGGCACAACGTCGCCGCGATCTGGCCGCCCAATGCGCTGTTGCTCGCAATCATCCTGCCACTGCGGCGGCGGCGCTGGCCGATGAACTTCGCGGCGGCGTTCATCGGCAGCATTCTCGCCAACTGCCTCACCTTCGGGACGCTGATCGCGCCCGTGCTTTACGGCACCATCAACCTGTCGGAGGTCGCCCTCGCCGGCCTGATACTCCAGCGGCTGAGGGCGCAGGGCAATCCGCTGGAAGACGTACCGTCGATCGCGCGCTTCGCGCTGTTCGCCTGCCTGGCGCCAGCGATCACGGCAGCAGGCGGCGCCGCCACGGCGCATCTCGTGTTCGGCCAGCCCTATTGGGACAGCTATCGCATCTGGTATCTTGCCGATGCGCTGGGCCTACTGATCTTTACGCCGCTCTTCCTCGGCATATTGTCGGGCGATATGGGCCGCTGGCTACGCGAGATGGAGGGGCGCGGCCGGATCGAACTGTTTGCGGTCTTCGGCATCGTCATCGCCTGTGGGCTGTTCGTGTTCAAATCGGCCGGCTATCCGATGCTGTTCGTGATGAGCGCGCCGATCCAGCTCGCGACCTTCCGGCTCGGTCAGTTCGGAACCAAGATTTCGCTCATCATCGTCGCCGTGATCGGCATGGTCTGCACGATGGCGGGCGACGGGCCGATTGCCGCGCTCATCCCCGATCGCGGCGATCAGGCGCTGTTCGTGCAATTCTATCTGGGCATGATGCTGCTCTCGACCTTGCCCGTCGCGGCCGAGCTCAACGCCCGCCGCTCGCTCGTCCGGCGGCTGGCCGAAAGCGAGGCGAGCCTTCGACTGCTCGCCTCCGAATCCGCCGACGCACTGATACGACTTTCTGATCGGGGGCGGTGCATCCAGTCCTCGGGCGCGATAACGATGCTGCTCGGCATCGAGACGAAGGCACTCATGGGCCA
>Ga0207674_10008360_pt1 | contig 11971 bp, 9 predicted proteins | sample KBSCornC72_FD_184303 | JGI IMG/M metagenome (GOLD analysis project Ga0207674, IMG submission 184303) | Corn rhizosphere microbial communities from Kellogg Biological Station, Michigan, USA - KBS Corn C7-2 (SPAdes) (version 2) | ecosystem: Host-associated > Plants > Roots > Rhizosphere > Soil ... | reverse complement strand
GTCGTTGGTCTTCGAGGCCACTTCGCGCACCATCTGCGCGCCCATGTTCTCGAACTTGTCCTTGAGCTCGATTTCCTTGGCGACGGTGACGCCGTCCTTAGTGATCCGCGGCGCGCCGAAGCTCTTGTCGATGACGACGTTGCGGCCTTTGGGGCCGAGCGTCACCTTGACCGCATCGGCGAGGATGTCGACGCCGCGCATGATGCGCTCGCGCGCGTCGCGGCTGAATTTCACGTCCTTGGCTGCCATGTGGCTACCCTTTCAATTGGTTGAATTCGTGAATTGCGTGCGAAGGTCAGCCGACAATCCCGAGGATGTCGCTTTCCTTCATGATGATGAGGTCCTCATCGTCGATCTTGACCTCGGTGCCCGACCATTTGCCGAACAGGATGCGGTCACCCGCCTTGACGTCGAGCGGCGTGACCTTGCCCTCGTCGCTCTTGGCGCCGGCGCCGACGGCGACGACTTCGCCCTCCTGCGGCTTTTCCTTGGCGGTGTCGGGAATGATGATCCCGCCCTTCGTCTTTTCCTCCGCGTCGACTCGGCGGACGAGGACACGGTCATGAAGCGGCCTGAAACCCATCGGTTGAACCCTCTTTGATCAGGTTGGTTGAACTTCCTCGTTGGCACTCTCGGCCTGAGAGTGCCAGCGATGGCGCGCATGTGGTTGCCGCCCGCGCGTCTGTCAACGGTCCCGCGCGTACTTTTGGCTAGGCGTGCCCGAGGCGGGTCAGGCCGAGGCGGTTGCGCATGAGCCAGCGGGCGAGCATCAGCACCGCGACTGCGGCGAGGCCGCTGGCGAGGCCGACCCAGATCCCGACCCCCTGCCAATCGGCGGCGAAGGCGAGCCAGGCGCCGATGCCGAGCCCGACGACCCAATAGCCGAACAGAGCGAACAGCAGCGGCCAGCGGGTGTCGTGGAGTCCGCGCAGCATGCCGGCGCCGATCACCTGAGCGCCGTCGACCAGCTGGAAGGCTGCGGCGACGCGGAGGAAGCTGACGGCGAGGCCGACGACCACGGCGTTGGCCGGCACGTCGGCCAGGAACAGGGTGACCAGCTGGCGCGGGACGACCCACATGACCAGTGCCATCGCGCCCATGAAGCCGACGCCGATGACCCACGCGGTCCAGCCGGCGCGGGCGATCCCGGCCTCGTCGCGGCGGCCGAGGGCCAGCCCGACCCGCACCGTCGCGGCCTGGCCGAGCCCGAGCGGGACCATGAAGGTCAGCGCCGCAATCTGCAGCGCGATGGCGTGCGCCGCGACCGCCGGGGTGCCGAGCCAGCCCATGAAATAGGCGGCGAGTGCGAACACACCCATTTCGAGGCCCATGGTCACGCCGATCGGCCAGCCGAGCCGCGCCATCGCCAGCGTGCGCTGGCCGTCGAACCGCCACCAGCGGCCGAACAGGTGGAAGCGGCGGAACGGCCGCCGCAGCGCGGCTACCGCGGCCAGCGCCCCGCAGATGATCAGCCAGGTCAGCGTACTGCCGAGGCCGCCGCCGACCAGGCCGAGCGCGGGCAGGCCGAAATGGCCGAAGATCAGGGACCAGCTCAGCACCGCGTTGATGGCGATGCCGCTCAGGCTCAGCCACAGCACGACCCGCGGCCGCTCGAGCGCCGAGAGGAAGTTGCGCAGCAGTTGGAACAGCAGCCACGGCGCAGCGCACCACATGTAGGCGCGCAGAAAGGTCTGACCCTGGTCCGCCAGGTCGGCCGAAATGCCGAACGCCTGCATGATCGCGCCGACGTGCCACAGCAGCAGCCAGTAGGGCGGCATCGCGAGCGCGATCAGCCACAGGCCGGCGCGGAACGTCCGCCGGACGTCGCGCACGGCGTTGAACCGCCGGCCGAGCGCGGTCGCCATCATCGGCGCCGAGGCGGTGATCAGGCCGAGCAGGAAGATGTTGAAGGTGAAGGTCAGGTTGAGCGCGAGCGTCGCGGCGGCCAATTGAGTGGCGCCGAGGCGGCCCATCAGCAGGATGTCGGTCGCCTGGATGACCTGCTGGGTCAAATTGGCGAGGATCAGCGGCCAGGCGAGCGCGAGCATCGCGCGCAGCTCGTCGCGCCGCGCGCCCCGGTGCCTCGCGGGTGAAATGTTGGCCGCCGAATCCACGATTCGAGCGCCTAGCTGTAAGGCCACCGGTCGAAAAGGTTTGGCCGGCGCCATGCTCGTCGGCTAGCCATGCGCCCGCAACCTCTGGGAATACCGGGACATGAAGTTCGTACGCGCCATCTGGAAGCTACTCGTCGGGATCAAGGACGCGCTCGTCCTGATCTTCATGCTGCTGTTTTTCGGCTTCCTCTACGCGGCGCTCTCGGCGCGCCCGGCGCCGGTCAAGGACGGCGTGCTCACCCTGGCGCTCAAGGGCGCGGTGGTCGAACAGCCGGCCGAGCTCGAGTTTCCCGACCTCGCCGGCGGCAACCGGGTGCGCGAATTCCGCCTGCGCGACCTGGTCGCGGCGCTCGACCAGGCCAAGGACGACGACCGGGTCAAGGCCGTGGCGCTCGACCTCGACGGCTTCACCGGCGGCGGCCAGACGGCGATGTCCGACCTCGCCGACGCCATCCGGCGGGTGCGGGCGGCGCACAAGCCGGTGGTCGCTTATGCGGTCGGCTACACCAACGACGGTTACCAGCTCGCCTCGGCGGCATCGGAGGTGTGGCTGAACCCGCTCGGGGCGGTGCTCGTTTCCGGGCCCGGCGGCTCGAATCTTTATTACAAGGGCCTGCTCGACAAGCTCGGGGTGACCGCGAACGTCTATCGGGTCGGCACCTACAAATCGGCGGTCGAGCCCTACACCCGCAGCGACATGTCGCCCGAAGCGCGGGAAAACTACCAGGCGCTCGGCCAGGCCATGCTCGAAAGCTGGCGGGACGGCGTCAAACGCGCCCGGCCCAAGGGCGACGTCGACCTCTTCCTCAAGGATCTGCCGGGCGCCGTCACCGCCGCCGGCGGCGACATGGCGACCGCGGCGCTCAAGGCCGGGCTGGTCGACAAGCTCGGCGACCGCCGCGACTTCGAGGCCCGGCTGGCCGCGCTCGGCGGCAAGGACGAGCAGGCGCCGGGCGGCTACAACCGAATCAAGCTCGCCTCGTACATCGCCGACAAGGTCGATGAGAAACCGACCGGGCCGATCGGCATCGTCACCGTCGCCGGCATGATCGTCGACGGCAAGGCCTCCTCCGGAAGGGCGGGCGGCGACAGCATCGCGCCGGCGATCGAGGACGCGGTCCGCAACCAGACGATCAAGGCGCTGGTGGTGCGCGTCGACAGCCCGGGCGGCTCGGTCCTCGCCTCCGAGCGCATTCGCCAGGCGCTGGTCGAGGCCAAGGAGCACAAGATCCCGGTGGTCGTCTCGATGGGCAATGTCGCGGCCTCGGGCGGCTACTGGGTCTCGACGCCGGCCGACTTCATCTATGCCGAGCCGTCGACCATCACCGGATCGATCGGCGTATTCGGCATCCTGCCGAGCTTTCAGGGCACGCTGCAGAAGCTCGGGATCGGGGCCGACGGGATCAAGACGACCCCGCTCGCGGGCGAGCCGGACCTGCTCAAAGGCCCGTCGCCCGAAGCGAACCAGCTGATCCAGACCGGGGTCGAATCGACCTACCGCCGGTTCCTCGCGATCGTCGCCGCGTCGCGCCACAAGTCGCCGGCGGACATCGACCGGATCGCCCAGGGCCGGGTGTGGGACGGCGGCACCGCGCACCAGATCGGGCTGGTCGACGGCTTCGGCGGAATCTCGGACGCGATCGCCAAGGCCGCGCAGCTGGCCAAGCTCGGCGACGAGCGCTCTGTGCGCTACCTCGAGCCGCCCAAGGGCTTCCGCGAGCAGTTCCTCGAATCGCTCGCCGCGGACAGCGACGATTCAACCAGCTCCGACGACGCCTTCGCCGTCTTCACCGCGCGGCCGCGTGAGCAGCTCGCGGCGGCGCTCGCCGAGGTCCGCTCGATGTTGTCCGGGCCGGCCATCCAGGTGCGTTGCCTCGAATGCCCCGCGGCCGCTCCGGCGCGGAGCGAGGCGCACGACAAGAGCCTGCTCGCGCTGGTGGAGGAATGGCTGTCCTGATCCGCCTCGCGGGAGCCGAAGACGCCGCGGCGATTGCGGCCATCTACCGGCCCTACGTCGAGGACAGCTGGATCAGCTTCGAGGAGGTCGCGCCCGATGCCGCCGAGCTCGCGCGGCGGATGAGCCGGCCGATCCACCCCTGGCTGGTCGCGGAGGAAGGCGGGCGAATTGTCGGCTATGCGTCGACTTCCCCGATGCGCGACCGCGCGGCCTATCGCTGGAGCGTCGAAACCGGCCTTTATCTGATTCGCGACGCGCAGGGCCGCGGCCTCGGCCGCCGACTGCTAAGCGCGCATCTCGACCTGCTCGAGCGGCAGGGCTTCGTCACCATCGTCGCCGGCATCGCCCTGCCCAACGAGGCGAGCGTGGCGCTGCACGAGACGCTTGGCTTCACCCTGTCGGGAATCGAGCGCGGAGTCGGCTTCAAGCGCGGCCGCTGGGTCGACGTCGGGCGCTGGCAGAAAGACCTCGCGCCGCGGACCGCTGTGCCGGCCGAGCCCCTTTCGGCGGCGGAGATTTCGAATTTGCAAGCACATCCGCGACGGCGCGCATGACCTGCGGTCGTAATTGCACCCCCATGTGGCTGCCCTCGATCTCGATCGCGCGAAGGCCGGGCTCCGACGGCACATAGCAGAGCTGACCATTCACCAACCCGTCGTTGGGGCTCCAGATCGCGCTCGCCGGCACAGGTAGAGGTGCGGCGATTTCCGCGAGTCGGATTCGCGCCTCCGCGGCCGACACGCGCTCCCCGCTCAGCAATTCGTAAAAGCGCCAGACATTCGTCGCGCGCGGGTCGCCCGCATAAGGCGAGGCGATGGTGATGACCTCGCGGACATGCTCCGGCATTCGATGCGCAGCGAGGCGCGCGAGCATCCCGCCGAGGCTCACCCCAATCAGGGTCACGGGTTCACCGCTCGATTGCGCGAGGGAGCGAACCCGACCGAGCAGCTTCTCGGCATCGGCGCCGACCGTGCGGACGCCAAAATTGCGCCCCAGGCCCCACCCCTCGGGGCGATAACCGAGCCAACTGAGATACTTCCGCATTACAAAATTGGACCGATCCGAGTTGGCCAGCCCGGGAAGGATCATGACCGGCCGCCCATCGCCCCTCGGCGCCGCCGCCAGGAGCGACCGCGCAAAGGCCAAGGAGGCGACGGTCAGGACCGCTCGCGGCAGTTCGGCCGCCCACAGAAGGAGCGACGGCGGCCGCAGTTGCTGCGGGTCAGATATGGATCGGCTTCCCGGTCACCGCCATCGCCGCTTCCTTGAGCGCCTCCGAATGAGTCGGGTGGGCGTGGCAGGTGTAGGCGATGTCCTCGGACGTGGCGCCGAACTCCATGGCCTGCGCCGCCTGGGCGATCATCGTGCCGGCGACGCTGGCGATCATCCACACGCCGAGCACGCGGTCGGTCCTGGCGTCGGCGATGACCTTCACGAAGCCGTCGGGCTCATGGTTGGTCTTGGCGCGCGAATTGGCGAGCATCGGGAACTTGCCGACCTTGACCTCGCCATGCTCCTTGGCCTGCGCCTCGGTCAGGCCGACGCCGGCGATCTCGGGCATCGTGTAGACGACGCTCGGGATCACGTCGTGGTTCACGATGCCGGTCAGGCCGGCGATGTTCTCGGCAACGGCGATGCCCTCGTCCTCGGCCTTGTGGGCGAGCATCGGGCCGGGGATCACGTCGCCGATCGCCCAGATGCCGGGGACGGACGTGCGGAAGTCGTGGTCGGTCTCGACCTGGCCGCGTTGATTCGTCTGGAGCCCCGCCTTTTCGAGGCCGAGGCCATCGGTGTTGGGCTTGCGGCCGATCGAGACGAGCACGACGTCCGCTTCGATCGTTTCCGACGCTCCGCCCTTGGCCGGCTCCATCGTCAGCGTCGCCTTGCCGCCGTCGACCTTCACCGCCGTCACCTTGGTGCCGAGCTTGAACTCGAAGCCCTGCTTTTTGAGGATCTTGTTGGCTTCCTTGCGGACGTCGTCGTCGAAACCGGGCAGGATCTGGTCGAGGAACTCGACGCAGGTGACTTTGGCGCCGACCCGGCGCCAGACACTGCCGAGCTCGAGCCCGATCACGCCGCCGCCGATCACCACCAGGTGGCCCGGGACCTGGTCGAGCTCCAGCGCTCCGGTCGAGGAGACGACGATCTTCTCGTCGATCTCGACACCGGGCAGCGGCGTGACCGACGAGCCGGTGGCGATGACGATGTTCTTGGCCCGCACCGTGCGGTCGCCGACCTTGACCGTATCGGCGCTCTCGAACGAAGCGTGGCCCTTCAGCCATTCGACCTTGTTCTTCTTGAACAGGAACTCGATGCCCCCGGTCAGGCCCTTGACCGCGTCGAGGCGCTGCGCGTGCATCGCCGGAAGGTCGAGCTCCGGCGTGACCTTGATGCCCATCTTGGCCATCGCGCCGCCCGCCGCGGCCTCATAATATTCCGACGCGTGGAGCAAGGCCTTGGACGGGATGCAGCCGACGTTGAGGCAGGTGCCGCCCAGGGTCTCGCGACTTTCGGCGCAGGCGGTCTTGAGGCCGAGCTGCGCGGCGCGGATCGCAGCGACGTAGCCGCCCGGCCCGCTCCCGATCACCAGCACGTCGAAATCGTAATCAGCCATATTTTTCTTCCGTCATCCCCGCGAAAGCGGGGATCCCGCTTCTCATCCAGGGCAATATAGGTAGCGGGACTCCCGCTTGCGCGGGAGTGACGAGCTAAAGGTCAATCAACAATCTGGTCGGGTCCTCGATCGCTTCCTTGACGCGCACGAGGAAGGTCACCGCCTCGCGGCCGTCGATCAGGCGGTGGTCGTAGGACAGCGCCAGGTACATCATCGGCCGGGCGACGATCTGGCCGTCCTTGACCACCGGCCGCTCCTCGATCCGGTGCATGCCGAGCACCGCCGACTGCGGCGGATTGAGGATCGGGGTCGAGAGCAGCGACCCGAACACCCCGCCGTTGGAGATGGTGAAGGTGCCCCCCGTCATCTCGTCCATCGTCAGCGTGCCGTCCTTGGCCCGCTTGCCATAGTCGGCGATGGTCTTCTCGATCTCGGCGAAGCTCATCCGATCGGCGTTGCGGACGACCGGCACGACCAGGCCCTTGGGCGCCGACACGGCGACCGAGACGTCGAGATAGTCGTGATAGACGATCTCGTCGCCGTCGATGCTGCCGTTGACCGAGGGCACATCCTTCGCCGCGAGCGCGCACGCTTTCACGAAGAAGCCCATGAAGCCGAGGCGGATGCCGTGCTTCTTCTCGAACAGATCCTTGTAGCGGGCGCGGGCGTCGATCACCGCCGACATGTCGACGTCGTTGAACGTCGTCAGCATCGCCGCGGTGTTCTGCGCTTCCTTCAGGCGCCGGGCGACGGTCTGGCGCAGGCGCGACATTTTGACGCGCTCTTCGGTGCGTTCGCCGGCGGAGGCCGTAGCCGCCTTGGCGGGCGCTGGCGCTTGAGCCGGCACCGCCGGCGCTTTCGCCTCCGGCGCCTGGGCCCCGGCCTGCGCCGGTGAACCGCGTTGCGCCTCGGCTGCGGCGATGACGTCGTCCTTGGTCAGCCGCCCGTCCTTGCCCGTTCCCTGGATTTTCGACGGATCGACATGATGCTCGAGCACCGCGCGGCGGACCGCCGGGGACAGGGTCGTGACGTGATCCTCGGCGTCCTGCCGGGCGGCGACCTCGGGCTCCGCGACCGGCGCGTGTTCGTCGCCGCGCAGGGCCGGGGTCTCGCTTGGGCCGGCGGGATTGGTCGTCGCTGCGGCTGCCGCTTGCGCCGGAGCCGCGGCACCCGCCGTGGCGCTTTCGTCGATCCGGGCGATCGCCGCTCCGACCGCGACTTCGTCGCCCTCGCGAACCAATTGCTCGGTCAGCACTCCGGCGACCGGCGACGGCACGTCGACGCTGACCTTGTCGGTCTCGAGCGTGGCAATGGCCTCGTCGGCCGCGACCGCCTCGCCCGGCTGCTTCAACCATTGGGCGAGCGTTCCTTCGGTGATCGATTCCCCGAGCGCGGGGACGTGGACGTCCGTGGCCATGTGCTTTCCTTATTCCGCGGCGACCGCCGAGCCCTCGGCGCCGCTGCTATGGCCGAGCGCGGCCTCGATCAAGGCCGACTGTTCGGCCGCGTGACGCTTGGCAAGGCCGGTCGCGGGCGACGCTCCGGCATCGCGGCCGGCATATTGCGCGCGCATGCCCTTGAAGCCCGCCTCGGCCAGGCATTGCTCGAGGATATCCTCGACGAAGTGCCAGGCGCCGTTGTTCTTCGGCTCTTCCTGCGCCCAGATCAGGTTCTTGAGCTCGGGCATCGCCTTGAGGCGCTTGAGCAAGGGCTCGGAGGGGAACGGGTAGAGCTGCTCGATGCGGACGATCTCGACCCCGAGGTCGCCGGCCTTGTCGCGCGCTTCCATCAGCTCGTAGGCGAGCTTGCCCGAGCACAACACCAGCCGCCGGGTCTCGCCCGCGGCCGGCGGATTGAGGTCCGACAGGATGCGGTGGAAGTGGCCGTCGCCGGTGAAGTCGGCGAGGCTCGAGACGGCGAGCTTGTGCCGCAGCAGCGACTTGGGAGTCATCAGGATCAGCGGCTTGCGGAAGTCGCGCCGCATTTGCCGGCGAAGGATGTGAAAATAGTTCGCCGGGGTGGTGCAGTTGGCGACCTGCATATTGTCCTCGGCGCAGAGCTGCAGGTAGCGTTCGAGCCGCGCCGACGAATGCTCCGGTCCCTGCCCTTCGAAGCCGTGCGGCAGCAGCATGACGAGGCCGCTGGCGCGCAGCCACTTGGCTTCGCCGGCGGCGACGAACTGGTCGATGATGCTCTGCGCGCCATTGGCGAAATCGCCGAACTGCGCTTCCCACAGCACCAGGGTGCGGGGGTCGGCGAGCGAGAAACCATATTCGAAGCCGAGCACGCCGAATTCGGACAGCGGACTGTCGCGGACTTCGAACCGTCCCTCGCCCTCGACATGGCACAGCGGGATATATTTCTCGCCGCTCTGCTGGTCGACCCAGATGGAGTGGCGCTGGCTGAACGTGCCGCGGCCGCTGTCCTGTCCGGACAGGCGCACACAGCAGCCCTCGGACAGCAGGCTGCCGAACGCCAGCGCCTCGGCAGTCGCCCAGTCGAAGCCCTCGCCGCTGTCGAACATCGCCTGCTTGGCATCGAGGATGCGCTGGAGGGTCTTGTGGACGTGCAGGCCCTCGGGAACCGTGGTCAGCACCTGCCCGAGGCGTTTGACCTCCTCTGGGTCGATCGCGGTCGGAATGTTGCGCCGGCCAAGCACCGGCTCGTCGGGGCGGCCGAGCCCGGCCCAGCGGCCCTCGAACCAGTCGGCTTTGTCGGGCGCATAGGAGACCGCGGCCTCGAAATCGCGTTCGAGGCTGTCGACATAATCCTTGGTGATCTGGTCGATCCACGCCTGGTCGGCCACGCCCTCGGCGCGCAGGCGCTCGCCGTAGATCTGGCTGATCGGGCGCTGCTGCTTGATCGCCGCATACATCAGCGGCTGGGTGAAGCTCGGCTCGTCGCCCTCGTTGTGGCCGAAGCGGCGGTAGCACCACATGTCTATTACAATGTCTCTTCCGAAGGTCTGGCGGAACTCGATCGCCAGCTTGCAGCAGAAGGTAACCGCCTCCGGATCGTCGCCGTTGACGTGCAGGATCGGCGCCTGGATGCCCTTGGCGACGTCCGACGGGTAAGGCGACGAGCGCGCGAACTGCGGGCTGGTGGTGAAGCCGACCTGGTTGTTGATGATGAAATGGATCGTCCCGCCGGTGCCGTAACCGGGCAGGCCGGAAAAGCTCAGACACTCCCACACCACGCCCTGGCCGGCGAAAGCGGCGTCGCCGTGGAGCAGCATCGGCAGCACGCTCTTGCCCTGCTTGTCTCCCTTGTAGGTCATGACCGCACGCGCCTTGCCGAGCACGACCGGGTCGACCGCCTCGAGGTGCGACGGGTTGGGCAGCAGCGCGAGATGGACCTTGATCCCGTCGAACTCGCGGTCGGACGAGGTGCCGAGGTGATATTTGACGTCGCCCGAGCCGCCGACGTCGGCCGGGTTGGTCGCGCCGCCGGCGAATTCGTGAAAGATCGCCTTGGCCGGCTTGCCCATCACGTTGGACAGGATGTTGAGCCGGCCGCGGTGGGCCATGCCGACGTCGATCTCCTCGACGCCGTACTGGCCGCCATATTTGATCACCGCCTCCAGCGCCGGGACCGCGCTCTCGCCGCCGTCGAGCCCGAAGCGCTTGGTCCCGACGTACTTCCTGGCGAGGAATTTCTCCCACTGCTCGGCGTGGATCACCTTGGTCAGGATCGACTGCTTGCCCTCGGGCGTGAACTGGATGGCGGCGTCCTTGCCCTCCATCCGCTCCTGCAGGAAGCGCCGCTCCTCGACCTCGTTGATGTGCATATATTCGAGGCCGACGTGGCCGCAGTAATTGGCCTGGAGCACCTCGACGATCTGGCGCACCGTCGCCGTTTCGAAGCCGAGCACGCCGCAGATGAAGATCGGGCGGTCGAGGTCCGCGTTCGAGAAGCCATGGAACTCGGGCGTGAGGTCGGCCGGAACCTCGCGCCGGGTGAGGCCGAGCGGGTCGAGGTCGGCAGCGAGATGGCCGCGCACGCGATAGGTGCGGATCAGCAGCATCGCGCGGATGCTGTCCTCGGCCGCGCGACGGATCTCGTCGGGGCCGGCCCCGGCTGCCGCGGCCTTCTCGGCCACCGCGGCCTTGACCTTCTCGATCACGGCCTGGGTCGGGTCGAGGCCGAGATTGAGGTCGTCGAGCTCGGATACCGGCCAGTTGGGCCGCTCCCAGCTCGGGCCGGCCTCGCGTTGGATCATGAAGGGTTCGTCGGTCATGCTATTTCGTTCCCCGGCGAAGGCCGGGGCCCAGGCGCGGCGACAGCCGCGTCAAACAGGGTTGGATAGAGGTCGTTCCAGTCAAGATTGGCTTCCTCGATCCTCTTAATTTTCCAAGCACGCTTCCATTCCTTGATCTGAAGTTCGCGCCTCCGCGCTTCCTGCAGATCGTCATGCGCTTCATACCAAACCAACAGCTTGCAGCCGTACTTTCTAGTGAAACCCGGAACCACGCCGTTCCGGTGTTCCCAAACCCGTTTGACGAGGTCGCTCGTCACGCCGGTGTAAATCGCTCCATTCTTGCGGTTCGCCATCATGTAGACGACACCGAATTTCATTCAGTCTCCTACCTCTCGAAGCCTCCGGCTCCTGGGCCCCGGCCTTCGCCGGGGGACAATTATGCCGTAACCAGCAACTCCCTGAGCGTCCTGCCCAATTCAGATGGGCTCGGCGACACTGTGATTCCAGCTGCCTCCATCGCCGCGATCTTGCTCTCGGCGTCGCCCTTGCCGCCCGAGACGATCGCGCCGGCGTGGCCCATGCGGCGGCCCGGCGGCGCGGTGCGCCCGGCGATGAAGCCGACCACCGGCTTGCGGCGGCCGCGTTTCGCTTCGTCGGCGAGGAATTGCGCGGCGTCCTCCTCGGCGCTGCCGCCGATCTCGCCGATCATGATGATCGACCTGGTCTCGTCGTCAGCGAGGAACATCTCGAGCATGTCGATAAACTCGGTGCCCTTGACCGGATCGCCGCCGATCCCGACCGCGGTCGACTGGCCGAGCCCCTCGTTGGTGGTCTGGAACACCGCCTCGTAGGTCAAAGTGCCCGAGCGGCTGACGATGCCGACGCTGCCCTTCTTGAAGATGTTGGCCGGCATGATCCCGATCTTGCACTCGTCGGGCGTCAGCACACCGGGGCAATTGGGCCCGATCAGCCGCGACTTCGAGCCCGACAGCGCGCGCTTGACCTTGACCATGTCGAGCACCGGCACGCCCTCGGTGATGGCGACGATCAGCGGCACTTCGGCGTCGATCGCCTCGAGAATCGAATCC
>Ga0207674_10008359_pt1 | contig 11971 bp, 8 predicted proteins | sample KBSCornC72_FD_184303 | JGI IMG/M metagenome (GOLD analysis project Ga0207674, IMG submission 184303) | Corn rhizosphere microbial communities from Kellogg Biological Station, Michigan, USA - KBS Corn C7-2 (SPAdes) (version 2) | ecosystem: Host-associated > Plants > Roots > Rhizosphere > Soil ... | reverse complement strand
GGCGAACGCTGGGGTCAGACACCGGGGTCAGACCCCGAGGGCGCAGCCCGAGGGCTCTGACCCCTTGGCGCGAAGGAGTCCATTCCCGAGTCACGTGGTCATCCCGAGCGAGCGGAGCGAGTCGAGGGATCTGCACCTGCCTTGCCGCTCTTCAACGACGGAACGCGGATTTTCCCGGATGCACCGGACAAAGCCGGATCTACTCCGTGGGGGCGGAAGGATCTTTCCTCCACGGCAGCAAAGAATTTGTAGTCGTGGATGGAGAGGAGCGGTGCCCCTGAGTACGCACCTCGACCCGAAGAGGCGCAGATCCGGCATCTTCCGCTACATCCCGCCCTTCCCGGGGCCCTGCCGTTGAAGAGCCAACGGTGATCCGGCCCTTGCAGCGCAGATCGTAGTTCAGATCCGCGTTCCGTCGTTGCAAAGCCGACAGAAGGCCCCTCGATTCACGCGAGTGAAGCGAGCCGCACCGGGGCCGGCCGACGCAGCGGCTGCCAGCGTGCGTAGGTCGCGCTTCGCCACAGCCACTCCGCCGGCCCATATCGATACCGCGCGAGCCATGCGCGACTCAGCAGGGCCAACGTGATGAACATCGCCGGCGCCGCCGCGACGATCGCGTACGGTCGGAGCAGCACGCCGAGCCCGTAGCTCGATCCAACGAGGTCGAACACCAGCGCCTGGAGCAGGTAGTTCGTGAGCCCCATCCGCCCCGCTTCACCGACCAGGCGCAGCCGCTGCGTCCACTGCGGTCGGTAGGCGAGCAGGAGCACGACGCCACCCACGTAGGTGAGGCAGAGCCATTGATCCTGCAGCAGGCCGAGGCCGAACCGGATCGGCCAGTCCGCACCCTTGATCGGCACTTCCGGCAGCGCGCGCAGCACCGTCCACGAGAGCGCCCACGACAGTGCACCGAACGCCATCCATCCGACGATCAGTCGAACGTGGCGCTTCGGTGCCTCGAGCACCCCGTGACGCACGGCGAGCAGGCCGAGGATGAACAGCGTGAGGTTCGACCCGGGGAGCAGATCGCCCCAGCGATGCGGGAGGCCCGCGACGAACAGCGACCATCGCGCCGCGAGCACGGCGGAATACTGGTGCAGCTTCGCCGCGTCGTGCTCCATCGTCCAGAGATCCGGACCGGGTGCCGACGCCGCGGCGTGCGTCCACCACGCGTACAGCGCGCTCCCTTCGGCGACGATCGGCCGCAGACACGCCGCGAGCAGTGCGAGCACGAGCAGCCTGCGCGTCGGCCAGCGTCTGATCAATAGAAGGACGAGCCCCCAGCACGCATACTCGAACAGGATCGAGAAGCCGAGCCCCACCGTCGCGATGATGCCGAACACGGCGAGCATCGCGAGCCGTCGCAAATAAATCGGCACGACTGCTGCCTCACGCGCTTCGAGGCGGCGCAGCAGCACCGCGAAGCCGACGCCGAACAGGAAGGCGAACGTCCCCCACGCTTTCTGCTCGACGAGGATCCACACGCCCCAGCCGATGAGATCCTCGGCGCCCGTCACCGGTCGCTCGAGCCGCTGGTGGAAGTGCACGAGGATCATGCCGGCCAGCGCGAGCCCGCGCAGGATGTCGAGCGAGTGCAGGCGCTCGTCCGAGTCGATCGGGGCGAGTGCTCCGACGGCGGCGGTGTACGGCGCAGGTGCGGTGGTGGTCGACATGAGCCAGTGGCTCCTTGCGGTCGCGTTGTGGCAGCGGACTGCGACGGCGACGGGAGCGCGAACATATCACGTCCCTGCGCCGGTCGCGACCACGCGGGTCGACGCACGACCCTGCAACCAGACCGGCGTCCCCGCCGGGACGTAGCCGAGGGCAGGCGCGGCCATTCATATTGTCTGTCTCGTCCGCATCCGAGGCAGCTGATGTCCGATATCTCCCGCCGCGACCTGCTCAAGGCCGCCGCGCTCGCCACCGCCGGAATCGCCACCGCCGGCCCCTTCACCAATGCGATCGCCGAGCACGTCACCGCCGGCTCGCACCCCGACCTGGCGCCCCCGGCGCCCCCGAACCGCAAGTCGATGCGCGCCGTTCCCTTCGCGAAGCACGACGTCGTGCGCGTCGGGATGGTCGGCACCGGCCTCCGTGGCCGGTCGGTGCTCACCGAGCTGCTCGGCGTCGACGGCGTGAAGATCGTCGCCCTGTGCGACGTCGTGCCCGAGAAGGCGCAGATGGCGGCGAAGATGGTGACGGACAAGGGCCAGCCCGCGCCCACGCTCTATACCAGCGGCGATCATGGATTCGAGCAGCTCGTCGCGCGAGACGACCTCGATCTGGTCTACACGGCGACGCCCTGGGAGTGGCACACGCCGGTCATGCTCGCCGCCCTCGCGCACGGCAAGCACGCCGCCGCCGAGTGTCCGATCGGCACCACGCTCAAGGATCTCTGGACATTGGTCGACGCGAGCGAGCGCGCGCAGAAGCACTGCATGCAGCTCGAGAACTGCAACTACGGCTACAACGAGATGATGGTCAACCGGATGGTCCACGACGGGCTGTTCGGCGAGGTGCTGCACGCCGAGGCGGCGTACCTCCACGACCTGCGCAAGATCCTGTTCGAGACGAAGGACGAGGGACTCTGGCGCCGCGCCTGGCACACGCGCTCCAACTCCAATCTCTATCCGACGCACGGCCTCGGCCCCGTGAGCTGGTACCTCGACGTCCATGCCGGCGATCGCTTCGACTACATCGTCGCCGTGTCGACCCCCGAGCGCGGGCTGTCGATCTACCGCGAGGAGACGGTCGACAAGGCGGATCCCCGGTGGCGAGAGAAGTACATCACGGGCGATCTGAATACTTCGATCATCAAGACAGTGAACGGCAAGACGGTCATGATGCAGCACGACGTCTCCAACCCGCGCCCGTACTCGCGCCACAACCGCGTCATGGGGACGAAGGGGACGTTCGAGGACTATCCGCCGCGCATCTATGTGGAAGGGCAGGAGGGTGGCGAGCGATTCCAGCCCATCGCCGACGACCTGAAGAAGAAGTACGAGCATCCGCTCTGGACGCAGCTCGGCGTCAAGGCGCAGAGCGGCGGCCACGGCGGCATGGACTACGTCATGGCGTGGCGCCTGATCCAGTGCATGCGCGAAGGGCTCGCCCCCGACTACGACGTCTACGACGCGGCCGCGTGGAGCGCGCCGCTACCGCTCACCGAGATCTCCGTCGCGAAGGGGAGCATGCCGATCAAGTTCCCCGACTTCACCCGTGGCGACTGGAAGAAGCCGCGCGCATGAGGGCCCCTCGTCCGTGAAAGCGCTGCTCGTTTGCGCTCATCCTCGCTCGGACAGCTTCAACGCTGGCATCGTGGCCGCCATCACGAAGCGGCTCGGTCACCTGGGAGTGGCGACGATCATCCATGACCTGTACAAGGATGATTTCTCGCCAGTTCTCAGTGCGGAAGAATCGCTCCTGGCCAGAGGCGGCGGTGCTCGCCCGGCAGTGGATGACCTGATTCGCCGCTGCCAGCAGGACCTCGTCACCACAGACCTCCTCGTGGTGGTGCATCCCAACTGGTGGGGGATGCCTCCGGCGCAGCTGGTGGGATGGGTCGACCGTGTGCTCGCGCCCGATGTGGCGTACAAGCTGGAAGCTGGCGCCGTCAGCGAGCCGCGTCCGTTGCTCGGCTTCCACGCCCTTGTCATCACCACGGGCGATACCGAACCGGCGCGCGAACGCTCCGTCTTCGGCGATCCGCTGGAGACCATCTGGTGTCGATGCATTCTCCCGTACGTCGGTGCGACGCGATTCGAGCGACTTCATCTCACCCCGGTCAATGGCGTCGATGAGGACACGCGCGCTGCCTGGATCGCGGAGTGCGTCGAACGGGTGGAATCGTTCTGTCTCGACTTGCTTCCGAAGGAGCTGATCTAGGAACATGAGCTCTCCCTTCCATTTCGCCACGCTCGATTGGGTCATCATCGGCGCGAGCATCGCGATCAGCTTCCTGCCGGCGCTCTTCTTCTGGCGCCGCGCGAGCGAGAACACGAGCGAGTTCTTCACTTCCGGACGCGCGGCGCCCTGGTGGCTCGTCGGCATCTCGATGGTCGCCACCACCTTCAGCACCGATACACCGAATCTCGTCACCAACTTCGTCCGCGAGCGCGGCGTCGCGGCGAACTGGCTCTGGTGGAGCTTCCTGCTCACCGGGATGATGACGGTGTTCTTCTACGCGCGCCTCTGGCGCCGCTCGGGCGTGCTCACCGATCTCGAGTTCTATGAGATCAGGTATTCCGGGAAGGCCGCCAGGCTGCTGCGCGGATTCCGCGCCGTGTACCTCGGTTTCTTCTTCAACCTCGTCATCATGGCGACGGTGAACCTCGCCGCCGCCAAGATCGGCAACATCGTGCTCGGCTGGCCGACGGGGCGCACCCTGTTCGTCTGCTCGCTGATGACGATCTTCTTCGCCTCGGTGAGCGGGCTGTGGGGCGTGCTCGTCACCGACTCGATCCAGTTCGGCATCACGATGACGGGGACCATCGCCGTCGCGTACTTCGCGCTGCAGCAGCCGGCCGTCGGCGGGCTCCACGGCCTCTTCGCCAAGGTGCCGCCGCACACGATCGCCCTCCTCCCCGACTTCGGCGACTGGCCGACGGCGCTCGCGGTCTTCATCCTCCCGATCACGATCCAATGGTGGTCGGTCTGGTATCCCGGCGCCGAGCCGGGTGGCGGGAGCTACATCGCCCAGCGCATGCTCGCCTCCAAGACGGAGAAGGACGCCGTCGTCGGCACGCTGCTGTTCAACGTCATGCACTACGCGCTGCGCCCCTGGCCGTGGGTCATCGTCGCCCTCGCGTCGACGATCATCTATCCGCAGCTCTCCGACATCGCCGCGACCTTCCCGCAGCTCGATCGCTCGCTGCTCGGCAACGACATCGCCTATCCGGCGATGATGCGCTTCCTGCCGGCGGGATTCCTCGGCCTCGTCGTCGCCGGCACCCTCGCCGCGTATCGCTCCACGATCGAGACGCACCTCAACTGGGGGACGAGCTATCTCGTCCACGACTTCTATCGCCGCTTCCTGCGCCCGGGGTTGAGCGAGAAGCACTACGTGTTCGCCGGCCGTCTCACGACGGCCGGTCTTATGGTATGCGCGGCGTTCATGACGTACGCCCTCGGCACGGCGAAGGACGCCTTCGAGCTCATTCTCTCGATCGGCGCGGGCACGGGCCTGCTCTACCTGCTGCGCTGGTTCTGGTGGCGCATCAGCGCGTGGAGCGAGATCGCCGCCATGGTCAGCAGCTTCCTTGTAGCGTTGGGCTTCTTCATCGCCCGCAAGAACGGGCTCGAGCTCGCACCGGAAGTGTCGCTCCTCGTCACCGTCGCGGTGACGACGGTCGTGTGGGTCGCCACGACGCTGCTCGCGCCGGCCACCGACGAGGAGACGCTCGAGAAGTTCTACACGCTCGTGCGTCCGTCGGGGCCGGGCTGGCGCCCGATCGCCGAGCGCACCGGGGTGCGCAGCTCCGAGGACTCGATGTCGCAGGCGATGCTCGGCTGGGTGCTCGGCTGCACCTTCGTCTACTCGGCGCTGTTCGGTGCGGGCAGTCTGCTGTACGGACGCATGCCGCAGTTCTGGATGTGGCTCGTCGTCTGCGTCGCGAGCGGATTCGGCATGGCGCGCGTACTGCGCGGCTTCTGGTCCACCTCCGACGTCCCGCCGAGCGCGCCGAACCTGCCGCCGTCGCCGACGTCACCCACGTCGCGCCCGTCGACGACGACGCGGTGACGATGCCGGCTCGGACGACGCAGGCCGTCATCCTCGCGCGCGGGCTCGGCACGCGCATGCGTCGCGACGCGGGGGAGGGCGATGCGTCGCTCTCCCCCGAGCAGCGCGCCGCCGCGGCCAGCGGCTCCAAGGGGATGATGCCGCTTGGCGCGCGGCCCTTTCTCGACTACGTGCTCTCCGCGCTCGCCGACGCGGGGATCACGGACGTCGTGCTCGTCATCGGCCCGGAGCACGATCAGCTGCGCGAGTACTTCAAAGTGACGTCGCCACCGAAGCGCGTCCGTGTGAACTACGCGATTCAACAGGAGCCGCGCGGCACCGCCGACGCCGTGCTCGCCGCGCGCGCCGTCGTGGACGACGCGCCCTTTCTCGTGCTGAACTCCGACAATTACTACCCGGTACAGGCGTACGCCGATCTCGCGGCGCTGGGTGCGTCCGGGTTGATCGCCTTCGAGGCGGAAGCGCTCGTGCGCGAGGGCGGCATCGAGCCGGAGCGCGTGCTCAAGTACGCGCTCGTCGATGCGACCGCCGACGGCTGGCTGCGCGCGATCCGGGAGAAGCCGGCCGCCGACGATCCCCTCGCGTTGCGCGCCGAGCGCTGGGTGTCGATGAACGTCTGGTCGTTCACGCCGGTGATCTTCGAGGCGTGCGCACGCATCCAGCCGTCGGCGCGCGGCGAGCTCGAGATCCAGGACGCGGTGACGCTCGCGATGAACGAGTTGGGCGAGCGGTTCCGCGTCCTGCCGATGCGCGCCGGTGTGCTCGATCTCTCGAGTCGCGGCGACATCGCGCTCGTCGCGTCGCGTCTGGCCGGAGTCGTGCCGCGGCCGTGAGCGCTGGCGGCGAGCGAACGTACGTCGTCCCCGGCCGCGTCGAGCTGGTCGGCAAGCACGTGGACTACGCCGGCGGCCGCTCGCTCACCTGCGCCGTGGATCGCGCCATCACGGCGACGGTGCGGGAGCTCGCCGAGCCGGTGATCCGCGTGCGCGACGAGGGGAAGCGCGGCTTCGTCGAGGCGCCGCTCTCGGCGAACCTCGAGCGCGGCCACGGCTCCAAGCGGCGGGGCACGTACGTCGTCGCCGTCGCGCGCCGCTTCGCGCGGGACTTTCCGCACGCGCGCACCGGCATCGACGTCACCCTGCGCAGCACGCTGCCGCCGTCGGCGGGGCTGAGCAGCTCGAGCGCGCTCGTCGTCGCGATCGCGAGCGCGCTCGTCGCCGCCAACCCGCGCGATGACGACGATGCCTGGAGCGTCATCTTCAGCAATCCGCTGGCGCGCGCCGAATACTTCGGCGCGATGGAGACCGGCGCCCCGTACGGTCCCTTCGCCGGCGACGATGGCGTCGGCGCGCGCGGCGGCGCGCAGGACCACGTCGCGATCGTCTGCGCGCGCGACGGCCACGTCGGCCAGTTCTCGTACGTGCCGGCTCGGCTCGAGCGCTACGTCCCCTGGCCGGCGGACTATGCGCTCGTCATCGGTGTGAGCGGCGTGCGCGCGACGAAGACCGGCAACGCCCGTGCGCGCTACAACCGCGTGTCGGATTCCGCGCGCGCCCTGCTGCGCAGCTGGAACGCCGCGACGGCCCGCAGCGACGCCACCCTCGGCGCCGCCCTCGCGAGCGACCCGGGCGCCGGCGAGCGCCTCGCACGGCTCGCCGCGCTGGGCGCCGGGGAGTTCGATGGGCGCTACCTCGGTCCACGCTTCGCCCAGTTCCGTGAAGAGGTCGAGGTCATCGTCCCCGCCGCCGGCGACGCGCTGCGCGATGCCGACTTCGAGAAGCTGGGATCGGTCGTCGACCGGTCGATGTCGCTCGCGACGACGGCGCTCGCCAACCAGGTCCCCGAGACGATCTACCTCGCGCGCCGCGCCCGCGAGCTGGGCGCCGTCGCGGCCTCCGCGTTCGGCGCAGGCTTCGGCGGCGCGGTGTGGGCGATGATCCGCGCCAGCGACGCCGAGGGCTTCGTCGCCCGCTGGCGCAGCGGGTACATCCAGAACTATCCACGCCGCGAGCCGCACACCGACTGGCTCATCACCAGGCCCGGCCCACCGGCGCGCCTTGCATTGGGGTCAGACCCCGAGGGCAAAGCCCGAGGGCTCTGACCCCTTGGCGCGACTCGGTCAGCCCAACGGCGAGCGGCGGGCGCAGTGTGAGCGAATTGTCATCCCGAGCGAGCGAAGCGAGTCGAGGGATCTGCACTTGGTGTTGCTCACAGAGAGCACAGAGAACACAGAGAACGACCTGGGCGCAGCGATCTCTCCGCCGGACCTTGTTAATCTTTTGGGATTGTGGATTGAGAGGAGCGGTGCTCCTGTGCGACCAACTCGACCCCGAGAGCAGTCCTCCGTGTCCTCCGTGCTCTCTGTGAGAAAACAAGCGCGCGAGCGTGAGCAGCGGCTGACCCTTCCCGCGCCACGCGCCAGTACGCATTAGTTGCTCTTCATGCCCCTCTCGCTCACCCTCGATCAGGTCGCGAAGCTCGCGCCCGACGCCAGCTCGCTCGCCGCGGGCAGAAAGCTCGCCGCGGGCCGCGACTGGCGCGCCGTCGGGCACGACGAGCGCGCGCTCTGGGGAGAATGTCAGGGCTCGGCGCTCTATCAGGTTCGCATCGATCTCGGCGATCTCACGGCGAAGTGCTCCTGCCCGAGCCGGAAGTTCCCCTGCAAGCACGCACTCGGGCTGATGCTCAAGGCGGCAGCTGACGCGGCGTCGATCGGCACGGCAGCCGCGCCCGACTGGGTCGAGGAGTGGCTCGCGCGCCGCGAGGCCGCGGCGGAGAAGCGCGAGCAGAAGAAGACGGTCGCTGCCGCAGCTCCCATCGACGAGAAGGCCCAGGCGCGACGCGCCGAGAAGCGCGCGGCACGGGTCGACGAGGGACTCGCCGCGCTCGATCTCTGGATCGCCGACCTCGTGCGCAACGGCCTTGCCACGATCGCCGATCAGGGGCCCGCGCCCTGGCATGCGCAGGCGGCGCGCATGGTCGACGCGCAGGCGCCCGGCATCGCCGGCCGGTTGCGCCGCATCGCCGGCGTGCCGCGCAGCGCCCCCGACTGGGCGCGCCGCGTGCTCGCCGAGCTGGCGCGCATCTCTCTCCTCACGGAGGCATACACCAGATTGGAAACGCTCGACCCGCCGCTCCGCGACGACGTGCGTGCATTGATCGGCTGGACGCTGAAGGACGACGAGGTCGTCGCGCGCGGCGATGCGGTCGACGATCGATGGCTCGTCATCGGTCAGCGCACCGAGGACGAGGATCGACTGCGCGTCCAGCGCAGCTGGCTGCTCGGTCTCGAGCACGGACGGTACGCGCTCGTGCTGCAGTTCGCCGTCGGCACGGCGCCCTTCGCGCACGCGCTCATCCCGGGCACGGTGATCGACGCGCGGCTGCGCTACTGGCCCGCCGCATATCCGTCGCGCGCCCTCATCGAGGAGCGCCGCGGCACCGAGCCCTGGCAAGGCGCGCAGCGCCGCAGCCCCGATTCATCGCAAGGCGCGCGGCGCCGCAGCCCCGATTCATCGCAAGGTGCGCCCCCCGCGTTCGATTCCTTCGACGAGCTGCTCCGCGCGGGGGCGGCAGCCCTCGCCGCGCAACCATGGATGGAGAGCATCCCGTGCGTCGTGCGCGCGCTGCGCCCAGCGCGCGCCGACGCCGATCGCTGGCTCCTCGTCGACACGACCGGCGCGGCACTCCCGCTCGCATCCCGCGATCACCGCAGACTCGCCGCACTCTCGGGCGGCCATCCCATCGCCGTCGCCGTCGAATGGGACGGCGACACACTCCTCCCACTCGCCGCGATCGTCGACGGGCGTCTCGAAGCGCTGGTGGCATGACGACGCGCGCACTCGTCGAAGCAGCGCTCGTCGGTACCGCGCGCCAGCCCGATCGCGCACTCGCCGCGCTCGGCGCCGAGGATCCGGTCGCGGAGCTCGTCGCCCGGGCCAGCGACGCGATGCCGATCGAGCGACGGCTGCTCCTCGCCGCGGCGGCGAGCGATGCCTGCGCGCGCGCCGGCCGCACTTCCTCGTCCGACATCGCGGCGATCGCGCCGGCGCCCGCCGAAGCGCGCGCCGTGTGCACCGCCGCGGCGTCCACGCTCATCGCGGAGCTGATCGCCCTGCGCCCGCGGCTGCTCCTGCGCGAAGCGCTCGAGCGGCTCGACGCCGCGGGCGGGATCGTCGCACCGGCGCTGCTCCCCGAGCTGCTCGATACGCGTGACGAGCTCCTCGCCACGATCCTGCCGCGCGTGATCGGCGAGCGCGGTCGGTGGCTCACCGAGCTCGCGGGGGGCGGCGACTGGCTCGACGCCGAAGCGCCGGGCGACGAGGAAGCGCGCCGCGCGTGGACCGAAGGTTCGCACGCGCTTCGCACCGCGGTGCTGCGCGCGCGCCGCCGCACCGATCCGACCACGGCGCGCGTGTGGCTCGCCGAGAGCTGGACGAGCGAGTCCGCCGAGCATCGCACGCAGCTGCTCGCCACCCTCGAGGAATCGCTCGGCATCGACGACGTCGAGTTCCTCGAGAGTGCCCTGAACGATCGGAGCGTCGTGGTGCGAAGCGTCGCCGTCCGCCTGCTCGCGCGCATCGCCGACGGCGAGTCCGCCCGCCGCTTCGTCGCGCGTGCCGATGCGATGCTCGACTACGAGCCTCCCGCGAGCACGAGCCGATTGCGCGCGAAGCTCGCGAAGGCGATCGGGCGCGGCGACGCGGGCACCCTCGTCGTGCGTCCACCCGAAGCGTACGACGCGGGCTGGGAGCGCGATGCGCTCGTCGCCAAGCCGCCGAAGGGCGTCGGCGAGCGGGCGCACTGGCTCGTACAGGCGCTCGCGCTCGTGCCGCCGGCGCACTGGCAGGAGCGGTTCCGCGCGTCGCCCGTCGATCTCGTCCGCGCCGCAGGCGCAACGGAGTGGTCGTTCGCCGTGCTGCAGGGCTGGTCGCTCGCGACTCTGCTCACCGGCGACGAGGCATGGGCCAGCGCGCTGTGGGACGCCTGGTACGAGCGGAAGCTCGACGACAGGACGACGGCGCTCGAGGCCCCGGTGCGCGGCACGATGCTGCTCCAGTTGCATCGTCGGCTGCCGCGCGCCGAGGCGGAAGCGCGCGCGCTCGACCTCGTGACTCGCTCGCCGGCGGAGATGCCCTTCGGGCTCGGCACGCTCGTCGACGTCGTGCCGCGCCCGTGGAGCACGACCTTCGCCACGCAGTTCCTCGCACGCGTTCGCGACCAGGTGAACGCCGCGGCATCGGCCGCCCAGTGGACCGCCGGCATCTGGTTCGAGACGCTCGTCCCCATCGCGCTCGCGCTCTCTCCCGAGAGCTTCGCCGACGCGCTCGACTTTGAGCGCCGGCTCGGCGAGCTCGGTGACATTCCTCCCGCCTATCGACGCAAGCTCGACGAGCTGCGCGATACCATCCGTCTTCGTCAACGCATTGATCAGGAGATCCGAGTTGAGCCAGCCCACCGCTGACGCCACCGCCGTCCTCCGTCGCCACGCCGAAGACGAGTTCGCGGAAGAGCTGTCCGAGCTCGCCGCCGCCGACGATCGCGAGCGTCCGCCCAGCTGGCGCCTCTCACCCTGGGCGGTGCGCATGTACCTCATGGGCGGCACCCTGCCGAACGGCTTCGAGATCCGGCCCAAGTACGTCGGCAACGCGCGTCTCATCGAGATCGCGGTGTCCACCCTCGCGACCGATCGCGCGCTCCTGCTGCTCGGCGTGCCCGGCACGGCGAAGTCGTGGGTGAGTGAGCATCTCGCCGCCGCCATCTCCGGCGATTCCACGTTGCTCGTGCAGGGCACCGCCGGCACCGACGAGAGTGCGTTGCGCTACGGCTGGAACTACGCGCGACTCCTCGCGGAAGGACCATCGGAGCGTGCCCTCGTGCCGAGCCCGATGTTCCAGGCCATGCGCGAGGGAAAGCTCGCGCGCGTCGAGGAGCTCACGCGCATCCCGAGCGAGGTGCAGGACACGCTCATCACGATGCTCTCGGAGAAGACACTCCCCGTCCCCGAGCTCGGGATCGAGATCCAGGCGCGTCGCGGCTTCAACGTCATCGCCACGGCGAACAACCGCGACAAGGGCGTGAACGATCTCTCCTCCGCGTTGATGCGGCGCTTCAATGCCGTCGTGCTCCCAACGCCCGCGACGCTCGAGGAAGAGGTGGGCATCGTCGCCCGTCGCGTCGCTGAAACGGGGCGCGCGCTGGCCATCCCGGCCGAGACGCCTCCGGTGGAGG
>Ga0207674_10008356_pt1 | contig 11973 bp, 9 predicted proteins | sample KBSCornC72_FD_184303 | JGI IMG/M metagenome (GOLD analysis project Ga0207674, IMG submission 184303) | Corn rhizosphere microbial communities from Kellogg Biological Station, Michigan, USA - KBS Corn C7-2 (SPAdes) (version 2) | ecosystem: Host-associated > Plants > Roots > Rhizosphere > Soil ... | reverse complement strand
TGCCGCCGCGCTATTTCGAGCGCCTGATGGAAGAAATGGCGAAGGACGAACGCCTCGGCTCCGTTTCGGGCAAACCCTACTTCCCCGTTGACGGCACGGGCGAATTGAAAAGCGAGCGGATTGGCGATGACGTCTCCGCCGGCATGACCAAGTTCTACCGCAGGGCCTTTCTCGAGGATATCGGCGGCCTCGTTAAGGGACTGATCTGGGACGGCATCGACTGCTATCGTGGGCGCATGCTCGGCTGGCGATCGAAATCGATCGAAGACCCTGAACTGCGCTTCGTCCATCTGCGCCCGATGGGCTCGAGTGATCGGGGAATCATGACCGGTCGGCGCCGGCTCGGCGAAGGCTATTGGTTTCTCGGTGCCGCGCCTAGCTTCGTGCTTGCTTCGGCGGTTTACCGCTCGGGCCATAAGCCGGCGCTCATCGGCAGCCTGGCGACGCTTCAGGGCTATGCGAGGGCGTGGCTCAAGGGCTTGCCGCGCTACGACGATCCTGAATTCCGCCGATACCTGCGGCGTTACCACCGCGCGATGCTGACCCGTGGAAGAGCGCGCGCAACGGAGCTGTTTGACCGCGAGGCCGCGCAGACGTGGATCAAGCGAAAGTCGCTGATTCCGCATCCGTCCGGCAAACAGGCAGCGGGAGACTGAGGGCCCATGTGCGGGATTTCAGGGGCAATCGGAGCGCTGAGGCCAGCCGACGTGCAGGCCTGCGCGATGATGAGCGACCGCCTGCGCCATCGGGGGCCGGACGATGCCGGGCTGTGGAGCTGGGATGTTGGCCAGCCGCTCGGTGCCGTTCTCTGCCACCGCCGTCTGTCGATCATCGATCTTCGCACAATCGCGGCGGAGCCGATGGTAAGCCCCGTTACCGGCACGACCCTCGTGTTCAACGGCGAAATTTACAATTTCCAGGAGCTGCGGGCTGAACTGGAGGCGGACGGCGCGCAGTTCATCACCAATGGCGACACGGAGGTCATTCTCAACGGTTACGACCGCTGGGGCGTTGGCGTCTTCGCCCGGCTGCGCGGCATGTTCGCCCTCGTGCTGGTTGATCCCGGTACGCGCCGGGTGGTGATGGCGCGCGACGGATACGGCATCAAGCCGCTTTACTGGACGCGGTTCTCGGGCGCTGGCGGACGGCCCGCATTGGCGTTCGCGTCCGAAGGCCGGGCGCTGGTTGACGCGGGTTTCGCGGAACGACGGACCGATGCGTCGCGCATTGGCCAATATCTGTGGAACGGGTTCATGCCGGGGCCGCGGACCATCTGGTCGGCGATCGAGGAGGTTCCGCGCGGCTGCTATGCCGTCATCGACGAACATCACGTCGAGCCGAAGTTTGAACGCTTCTGGGACGTCGGCTCGAGCCTCCGACAGCGCGCATCCATCGGCATTGAGGAGGCGGATTGGCTGATTGCGGAGACGGTGAAGCTGCACCTGATCGCGGACGTTCCGAAGGTCGTGTTTCTCTCGGGCGGTGTGGATTCGACGGCAGTCGCTGCCGCCGCGGCTGCGCAGACACACGATCTTGAAACGCTGTCCGTCGCGTTCACCGATGCCGCTGCCGACGAGCGCCGATTTGCCGCTGTCGCGGCCGCGGCCATCGGCAGCAAGCATCATGTGGTCGAGCTTTCTGCGTCGGGCATCCTTGGTGATCTCGAGCAGGCCGTCGCGGCGCTCGACCAGCCGAGCTTCGACGGTATCAACAGCTGGTTCGTGAGCCGGGAAGCGGCGCGCCTCGGATTCAAGGTCGCGCTGTCGGGCGCCGGCGGCGACGAGCTCACCGGCGGCTACACATCCTTCCGGCGGGCCGTCAGGGCCGAATCCCTGATGAAGATGCCAGGCAGCAAATTGGCCGGCAGGCTCGCAGGCCATGCGCTGGAACAGTTCCGACCCGACTCCAAGGCAGGGCAGCTTGGACGCGGCCTCGGCACGCTCGAGCACATGTACCAGACGCAATATGCGCTTTTCAGCACCGGAACCCTGCGGCGGCTTCTCGCCGACTCCCAGGCGCTGACTGCATGGGGCCTGGATGAGGAGCGAGCATCCGGTCTTGCTGCGGAAATTTCACCGCTCTCGACGCTGCGCGGCGTTACTGCATTGGAGTCTGAGATATTCCTCGGCGACCGGCTGCTTCGCGACATGGACAGCGTCAGCATGGCGCATTCCATCGAGGTCAGGGTTCCCCTCGTCGACACCTTCCTTTCGGACGCACTCGCAGGGCTCAGCGATGCTGACCGCTATCTGCCGATCGGGCAGAAGAATCTGCTCCGCCGCCAGAGCCAGGCACTGCTGCCGGACAATTTCTTCTCCCGGCCCAAGCGCGGTTTCGAGTTCCCGATGGACAGCTGGATGCGGGGCCCGCTCCGCGGCCTGATTGCGGAAAAGCTGCTCGACAGCGAGCAGTGCGCTGCGCTCGGGCTGAGAGCGAGCGAGATAGCGAAGATCTGGCAGACTTTTCTCGACCGTCCAGGCGCAATCTACTGGACCCGCCCGTGGGCCCTGTTTTCTCTGTTGCAATGGGCTTCGACCAATGGTGTGAGCTGCCACGGCGACGGCATCTGGAGCCGGGCGGCGGCCGGGTAGGTTACGGCATTTCCAGCGCGACCGCTCAGGAGCTCTTGCCGCTCACCCGGCCATATTCATCCTCGAACCGTTCGATGTCGTCTTCGCCGAGATAAGGGCCGCACTGGATTTCAACGAGCTCGAGCGGGACCTTGCCCGGGTTGGCGAGCCGATGCTTGGTGCCGGCCGGGATGTAGGTCGACTCATTTTCCTGGAGGATCGATACCTCGTCGCCGACCGTGACCTCAGCCGAGCCGCGCACCACGACCCAATGTTCGGAGCGGTGATAGTGCATCTGCAGCGACAGCGTCTCGCCCGGATCGACGATGATATGCTTCACCTGGAAGCGCGGGCCGTCGGCGATTGATTCATAGGATCCCCACGGGCGCGCGACCTTCGCCGGCAGGGCGACGCAGTCGCGCTCGGCAGCCTTGAGGCGGTCGACGGCCTGCTTCACTTCGGCGACCCGGTCCAGCGGTGCAACAAAGACGGCGTCGCTCACCGCGATCACGGCCATCTTGTCGAGCCCGAGGGCTGCTACGACCGCTTTGCCGTCACTGCGGAGCAGCGAATTTCGAGTGTCGATGGCGAGCACGTCTCCCTGGGTGACGTTATTGTCCTCGTCCTTCGATCCCAGCGCCCACACCGCGTCCCAAGCGCCGACGTCCGACCATTGCATCTGCACCGGGACGACGACGCCGCGGGACGTCTTCTCCATGATGCCGTGATCGATCGAGATGTTCTCGGCCTGGCCGAACGCATGCGCTGACGGTCGCACAAACGGCCCGTCAGTCGACGCACTTAAAACCGCGCTGGTAATCGCGTCGAGGCTGCCGGGCAGGAATTGCCGCATCTCGTCGAGAAGGGTGGTCGCCTTCATCAGGAAGATGCCCGAGTTCCAGAAGAACCTGCCGCTTGCGACATATTCGGCCGCGGTGGCGGCGTCGGGTTTTTCGATGAACCGGGCGATCGGGAATGCGCCATCGACAGACTCACCGCCGGGATCGCCCTCAATGTAGCCATATTGAGTGTTTGGCCCGGTGGGCTGAGCGCCAAAGGTGACGATGGCGCCATCTTCCGCGTGCGATGCTCCGGTCTCGACAGCGCGGATGAAGGCATCGCGATCGCCGATCACATGGTCTGAAGGCATCAGGAGCATCAACTCGTCGCGGCCGGTCGAGCGCAGCCATGCCGCAGCCAGCCCCGCCGCCGCCGATGTGTTGCGCCCCTCAGGCTCGAGCAGGATCGCTTCGACAGGTGCACCGGCAAGCTGAAGCTGACGTTTGATGAAGAAGCGCTGGTCTTCGCCGCTGACGATGATCGCCGGCGCGAACAAATCGCCGGACACGCGGATTGCAGTCTGCTGGAGAAGCGACTGCTCGCCCGTAACTGGCAGAAGCTGCTTGGGAAAACTCTGCCGGGAGACCGGCCACAGGCGCGTACCGGCACCGCCGCACAAGATTACCGGACGAATGATCGACTTCCCTCCCGAACGCATCGAAAACTGACCTGCTTCAGTGTCAAATCTGGGGCACTCTAATAGAGCGATCCGCTGACCGCCATGTGGGGTGAACGACGTTTACTTCGCGTTTACGTCCGCCCGCGACGAGCCGAGCCGTTCATCCACAGATTTCTCAAGGGAAAGCCGCCAGCGAACCGGTCACCGAAGTCGGTCTATCGTAAATAATAATTAACTATCTCGCGCGATGCTCCGCCACTGTGCAAAAGGGTTCGAAGTACCCCGGGGGGTGGCGGATTTTGGTTTCTGGATTTTCGCTGCGGACAGCAGCTGTACGTATCCTTTGGCGCAGCCGGCGCCTGTTTGCGCTCGCCCTTGGCGCCGGTGCCGCCCTGGCCGCGTCCCCCTCGTTCGCCCAGGTCATGGATATCGCCCCCGACGGTACCGTCTCTGTCCGTCAGGGCTCTGGCGCTGCCAATTGGGAAGTGGTCACCCCCGCTTCCGACAAGACCGTCGATCAGGACGGGGCGCCGATCGTCCCGAGCTACGCTTATTCGAATCTCAGCCCGATTGTTGCGCCTCCGCAGTTCACCGCCGCGCTGACTCAGGCTGCCGCGGCGGCCAACCTCAGCCCGACCTTGCTGTCGGCCGTGGTCTGGCAGGAAAGCCGGTGGAATCCGCAGGCCGTCTCGCCCAAAGGCGCCATGGGCCTTGCCCAGCTGATGCCCGCCACCGCCCGCTACCTCGGCGTCAATCCGGCGGACCCGGTCCAGAATCTGGTCGGCGGAGCGCGATATCTTCGCATGCTGCTTGATCAATTCGACGGCGACGTGGAAAAGGCCTTGGCCGCCTACAATGCCGGCCCAGGGCGCGTGCGCAGCGCCGGCGGCATCCCCGCCATCGCCGAAACCAGAAACTATGTGAGCTCGATCGTGAGCCGAATCTCCGCAAGTTCCACGGGAGCAAGCCAATGACCATCTCGCGCGGCCTCGCCGCTCTTTCCATGATCGCTCTTAGCGCTCCCGCGGTTGCGGCTCAGGCCAACCCGCAAGGCTCCGGCCCGATCGTCAGCGCACTGATGTGGCTGCAGGGCACGTTGCTTGGCAATGTCGCAACGGCAATCGCAGTGATTGCAGTCGCCATGGTCGGTTTCATGATGCTGACCGGCCGCATGAACTGGCGCTTCGGGGCGACCGTGATCATCGGCTGCTTCATCCTGTTCGGCGCCGGCGCGATCGTCAGCGGCATCCAGTCGACCGCGGCTGCCGCGGGCTAATCGATGGCTGTCTCCAGGTCCCCCGTGTTCCGCGCCCTGACCCGGCCGCAGATGTTTGCGGGCGTGACCTACAGCTATTTCATCGTGAATGCGGCGGTCACCACCGAAGCGTTCCTGATCACCCGCAGCTATCTCGCGCTACCCGTTGCGCTGGCGGTTCATGTGATCGGCTATTTCGCCTGCCTTCGCGAACCGCGAATCTTCGACCTCTGGATCACCAAGGTGAGCCGCTGCCCGCGCACCAGGAATTGGAAGCGCTGGGGCTGCAACAGCTACGCACCGTAAGGATGAAAGCTCAGCACATGGCTAAATGGTTGGGACCGGCAGCCTGGAACAAGCGAGAAGCCCGCGCGGGCGACCGGCTGCCCTACGCCTGCCACCTCGACGCCTCGACGCTGCGCCTGAGGGACGGTTCGCTGATGCGCTGCATGCGGCTCGCCGGCTTCCCGTTCGAGACCGAGGACGACGAGGTCCTCAACCATCTGCTTGCGGTGCGCGATGTCGTGCTGCGCAGTGCGCTCAATTCGAAGGCGGTGCTGTACCACCATCTGATCCGACGCCGGGTCGAGGTCGATTTGGGAGCCGTCAACCCGGACCCATTCTCGGCCGAGCTCGATCGCCGCTGGGCCGAGAAGCTCAACCAGGGCCGGCTGTTCCTCAACGAGCAGTTCCTGTCGATCGTCATCCGCCCGCCGCGCGGCAAGGCGGGCCTGCCGGAGCGTCTGAGCAAGCTCGGCTCGAAGCCGACCAACAGCATTTCCGGTTCGGAAGCGCTCGAGCTCGATTCGGCCACCGCCGCGTTGAGCGCTGCCCTCCAGTCCTACGGCGTGCGCGTGCTCGGAACCTACGAGACCAGCAACGGCGTCTACTCCGAGCCGCTTGAGCTGCTTTCGGGCATCTACAACGGCGAGATGCGGCCAGTGTTGCTGCCCCGGCCCGAGCAGGACCTCGGCCAGCACATTCCTTATTCGCGAGTCAGCTTCGGTCTTGATGCGCTGGAGGTGAGGGGACCCGCCTCGCGCGGATTCGCCAGCATGCTGGGCATCAAGGAATATCCGGACGCGAGCCGCGCCGGGCTGCTCGATTCGCTGCTGCGCGTCCCGCACGAGCTCGTCATTACCGAGAGCTTCGCGCCGATCGAGCGCCAGACCGCGCGCGAGCGGATCGATCTCGCGCTGCGCCGCCTCAAGAGCGCCGACGAAGGCGCTGCGACCGAGCGCGCCGAAATGCTCGCCGCCCGCGATGCAGTCGGGGCGGGGCAGCTCAGCTTCGGCGACCATCACCTCAGCCTGCTGGTGCGCAGCGGCTCGATCGAGACGCTGGAGAGCGCCACTGCTGACGCAGCCGCGGCGCTGGCCGACATCGGCGCGGTCGCCGTGCGCGAAGACGTCAACCTCGAGCCCGCATTCTGGGGCCAGTTCCCCGGCAACGAGCAATATGTCGTTCGCCGCGCGTTGATCTCGAGCTCGAATGCGGCGGGTTTCATCTCGCTTCACGGGTTCCCGATGGGCCGCGCGCGCGGCAATCATTGGGGCGAGGCGGTCACGGTCTTCGAGACGACCAGCTCGACGCCCTTCTTCTTCAATTTCCATGAGGGCGACCTCGGCAATTTCACGATCATCGGACCGTCGGGATCGGGCAAGACGGTGGTCCTCAACTTCCTTGCCGCCCAGGCGCAGAAATTCTCGCCGCGGACGATCCTGTTCGACAAGGACCGCGGCTCGGAGATTTTCCTGCGCTCGCTCGGCGGCCGCTATGAGCGCCTGACGCGCGGCGCGCCGACCGGGTTCAACCCGCTGCGGCTCGCCGACAATGCTCTCAATCGTGCTTTCATCCGCGACTGGCTTGGCGCGCTGCTAGAAGCCGACGGCGGCGAGGAAGAGACCGCCATCGCCAAGGCGGTCGACGAGATTTTCGCCCACGGGCCGGAGCTTCGCCGCCTGCGCTTCCTGCGCGACCTGCTCGGCGGCGGCCGCCGTCCGCAGCCTGGCGACCTGCCGTCGCGCCTCGACCCGTGGATCTTCGACGGCGAGCATGCCTGGCTGTTCGACAATCGCGACGACAAGCTCGATTTTAGCAGCCGCGTGCTCGGCTTCGACATGACCGAGTTGCTCGAAGACCGGCGGTTGCGCACCCCGGTCCTGCATTATCTGTTCCATCGCATCGAGCAGCGACTCGACGGGTCGCCGACGATGATCCTGATCGACGAAGCCTGGAAGGCGCTCGACGACCCGATGTTCGCGCAACGCATCCGCAACTGGATGAAGACGCTGCGCAAGCGCAACGCGATGATCGGCTTCGCGACTCAATCGGCCGCCGACGCACTCGACAGCTCGATCTCTTCCGCGATCGTCGAACAGACCGCCACCGCGATCTTCATGCCCAACAACAAGGCGCGTGAAGAGCATTATTGCAAAGGCTTCGGTCTCAGCGCGCAGGAATTCGAGTTCATCCGCAGCCTGCCCGCGCACAGCCGCTGCTTCCTCGTCCGCCAGGCGAACCGCTCGGTTGTCGTCCGGCTCGACCTCAACGGCATGCCCGACGTGCTGACCGTCCTCTCCGGCCGCGAGTCGAGCGTCCGCCGCCTCGACGAGCTGCGCGCCTCGGTCGGCGAAGATCCGGCGCAATGGTATCCGCTCCTGACCCGCGCCCAGTGGCCGGGAGCACCGGCCAGCGACGACTTCTGGCTCGAGGCCGCCGAGTGAACCAGTGCGCGCCTTTCGGGGCCGAAGGGCCGGCCGGCGTCGCCGACGCCCTGTCGAAGGTCGACTGCCTGGCGACCGAGGCGACCAGCGTGTCGTTCGGACGGCTGTTCGGCGCGCACGGCAGCTTCCAGACGGCGCTGACGATCATCCTCACGCTCTATGTGGCGCTGCTTGCGTTCAACTTGCTGACCGGCCGCTCGGCGCTGCGCATCTCGGTCCTGACTCCGCGGATGATGACTTTGGGCCTGGTGCTGACCTTTGCGACCTCGTGGATCGCTTACCAGTCGGTGGTGTGGAACCTCGCCACCGGCGCTCCTGACGAGATCGCCAGCGTGCTGGTCGGAAGCAACGGGTCGGCGACGACATTGTTCGCGCAGCAGCTCGACGGGCTGTTCAGCGCGATCACCGACGCGGTCAGCAATATCAAGCCGGCGGCTGCGGCGATGCCGGGACTTGCTTCGCCGACCAACATCCTGTCGCTTGCGGCGCTGATCCTGTTGCTCGGGACGGTGGGCGTGCTGGTCGTGTGCCGGCTCGCGCTCGCGGCGCTGCTGATCATCGGTCCGGTGTTCATCGTGCTCGCGCTGTTCGAAGGCACGCGCGGGCTGTTCGAAGGGTGGCTGAAGAGCGTCGCCATGTTCGCGCTGGTGCCGCTGCTGACGGTCGTCATGGGCAGCGGGATGCTGGTCGCCATCGCGCCGATGGTCGCGGGCCTTGGTGCGGATGGCGGCGAGATTTCGCTGCGCAGCGCGGTGTCTATCCTCGTCGCCGCAATCATTTACCTGTCGCTGATGCTGGTCGTGTTCAAGGTCGCGAGCATGCTGACCCGCAGCTGGCGGCTCGGCAGGACGGCCGCAAATCAGCCTGGGAATGCGGGCGGTTACGCCGGCGGCCATCAGGAGCGCCCGCTGACCGCGGCTGCTGCACCCGCGACCGCTGCGGCCACCGCCGTCGCATCGGACCGCGTCCGCAGCACGGTCGCGAGCCTCGAGACCATGGCGTCGAGTCATCGGTTGACCGCTCCGGCAATGGCGCGTCTCGCCATGCCGGCTCCGGCGCCCGTCCCCGCGCTTGCCGCGCCGAACGATGCGCGTGGCCAGCTCCGTTACCTTCACCACCGCGTCGCCGGTGCTTCCACCAAAGATTCACGAGAGATGTTGCGATGATCCGCAAGGTTAGTGTTGCCGCGTTTGTGCTCCTGGGCTGTTCGGCTGCCGCGTCGGCTGCCGACAACCGTATCCGCACCCAGGCCTACGATCCGAACGAGATTGTCCGGATTCTCGGCAAGGCCGGGATCCAGTCGACGATCGAGTTCGCCGACGATGAACGGATCGAAAATGTTGCCGTCGGCGATTCCGCCGCGTGGCAGATCACGCCCAACCGGCGGGCAAGCCTGCTGTTCGTCAAGCCGCTCTCCGCCCACAGCCGCACGAACATGACGGTTGTGACCGACCATCGCACCTACATGTTCGACCTCGTCGCGGGAGATAAGAGCAGCACTCCGGTCTACGCGCTGAAGTTCAGCTACCCGCATGACAAGGCGGCCGAGGCGGCAGCGAAGCCGGTACAACAAGCCGCCGCGACGCCGCCGCCGGCAGTGCAGGCGACGATGATCGCTGAAAAATTGCACTTCGACTGGAACACCAAGGGCAATGGCAAGCTGCTCCCGTCGCGCGTGTTCGACGACGGCGCCTCGCTCTATCTTGCGTGGACCAAGGACACGCCGCTGCCGGCGATCCTCACCCAGTCGGAGGACCGCAAGGAAGGCCCGGTCAATTACCGCCTGAGTGGCGAATATATCGTGATCAGCCCGATCCCGCAGAACCTGGTGCTGCGCTACGGCAAGCGTACGGCAGTGCTGTGGCCGTCCCGCCGAATCGTGCCGGTTCAGCGCAGCGCGCCGACTGCCGTCGCCAGTCGCATGGCTACAGCGCAGTCGGTGCAGAGCCAGCCGGCGGTGAGCCAGGCCGTGCAAGCCCAGCAGGCGCCCATCGCTGAAGAGACATCGAAACCGGCGAGCAGTGCGGTGAAGCTCGCCAACATGGCCGCACTTTACAGCGACAAGCTCACGGGTACCGACAATGAACACTGATCGAATCACCATCGACGTGACTCCCGGGCCGTGGGAGCAGCCGCTGCGCGCCGCGGTCCCTGCGACCGTGCCGCTGACCGATCCGCGGCTTGAGCTCAGCGAGCAGGCGCTCGTCGTCGCCAGCCAAAATGCTTTTCCGGTCGTCGCCGGGCAGAAGTCTCGCCGCGACAATCTTGGGCTCGCCGCGGGCGGCGCGATCGCCTTGGTGCTCGGCTGCGCGACCTTCGTGTCGCTGAGCTCGGGCCGCCACGCGCCGGCGGCCCCGGTCGCTGCCGCGCCCGCTCAAAACCAGGGCCCGGGTGCGCTGGCGATGCCGGCGCCGGCCACAGCCAGGCCGATCGCCGTCCCGCCGGCCGGCATGCCGATCGGTGCCGAACCGTCGCCGATGCCCGGGATCGCTCATGCGCCGGGCGCAGTGGTCACGCCAGGCATGCCCCCGGCATCATCGCCGGTGCTTGTCTATGACGGCAGCTCGCCCCAGGCGACGACGGTTGCTGCGGGCCCGAACAGCTCGCGCGATGCCGACGGCACCCCGACGATGTTGGCCGGAGCATCGCCGTCGCGCGGCGCGATCGGCGACAATTCGTCGGTCCGCTCGACCCAGCTTGCAGATCCCGGCAGCACAGTCATCCAGGGCACGCTGATCCCCGCGGTCCTGGAAACCGCCATCGATACCGACATCCCCGGATATGTGCGCGCGGTCGTCAGCCAGGACGTGCGCTCGTTCGACGGCAGCCGCGTGCTCATCCCGCGCTCGTCGCGCCTGATCGGCGAATATAAGGCGGCGACCCAGGCGGGGCAGCGCCGCGCTTATCTGATGTGGACCCGGCTCGTCCGGCCCGATGGCGTTTCGGTCGCACTGGCATCGCCGGCGGCGGATTTTTCGGGCCAGGCGGGCATTGGCGGGCAGGTCAACAGCCATTTCTTCTCGCGCTTCGGCTCGGCGATCCTGCTGTCGATTCTCGGCGGTGCAAGCACGCTCGCGAGCGGCGGCGCGTCGACCGTGATCGTCGGCGGCGGGCAAAACGCAGCCTCGGCCGCAATCCAGCAAAACGGCAATCGCGGACCCACGATCAAGGTCCGCCAGGGCGAGCCGATCCGCGTGTTCACCGCGCGCGACCTGATCTTCAATGACGGGGCCAAGGGGTGAACGCAGAGGCGCAGATTCCCCAGGCCGGGGAAATCGACCCGTTCCTCGAAGCCTATCTCGAGCCGTTCCGGGACTGGCTCGCGCAGGACGACGTCACCGAGCTCTTGGTCAATCGGCCCGGCGAAGTGTGGATCGAACAGCGCGGGCAAATGACCTGCCACAAGGCGCCGAAGGTCGACGATTCGCTGTTGCAGCGCCTCGCCGAACAGGTGGCGCGGGTCAGCAACCAGGGCGTCAGCCGCGAGCGGCCGCTGCTCGCCGCGATGCTGCCCAACGGCGCCCGCGTGCAGTTCGTCGCGCCGACCGCGACTCGAGCCCACTGGGCGCTGGCGATCCGCCGCCACTGCCTGCTCGACCTGCCGCTCGAAGCTTACGCGCACGGGCCGCTGAAACCGGCGGCCGCGGAAGTGCAGGTTTCGCCCGAGGAGGACCCGGTCGGCTTCCTTCGCGAGGCGGTGAAGCAGCGCAAGACGATCCTGATCAGCGGCGGCACCTCGACCGGCAAGACCACCTTCCTCAACGCCTTGCTGCGCGAAGTGCCGGCCGAAGAACGGGTGATTGTTGTCGAAGACACCGCCGAAGTGCAGCTGCACGGCCCCAACGACCTCGGCCTGATCGCGGTCAAGGGGGAACTCGGCGAGGCATTGATCAACACCGACGACCTGCTCCAGGCGGCGCTGCGACTGCGGCCCGACCGCATCCTCCTGGGGGAGCTGCGCGG
>Ga0207674_10008355_pt1 | contig 11974 bp, 10 predicted proteins | sample KBSCornC72_FD_184303 | JGI IMG/M metagenome (GOLD analysis project Ga0207674, IMG submission 184303) | Corn rhizosphere microbial communities from Kellogg Biological Station, Michigan, USA - KBS Corn C7-2 (SPAdes) (version 2) | ecosystem: Host-associated > Plants > Roots > Rhizosphere > Soil ... | reverse complement strand
ACAGTTAAAATTATCGGCGGCGGCTTGGCTGGTTCCGAGGCGACGTAAATAGTAAGCGCGAAGATGACCGTTCAACCGGCGCAGCAGCGTCGCATAGGCCGCGCCGTCGCCAGCCAGCGACCGCACCATCAACGCCCTCAACTCTGCTTCCGCAGCAATCAAGCCGAAGCCTTCAAGGATGATTTCGCAGGAATCGTGGCAAAGGTTACATCGCCGTACGCGGGAATGCCAATTTGCCGGATTTTTGCGCGGCTTTGTAACCAGTCGGACGCTGGCGGCGAATGAGGGTCATACACAAAGGCACCCTCAATGTCGGTACCGACCCTTTACGGAGTAGTATTCGCGCTGGCGCTCGCCGCAGGCAGCGCAGCACAGGCACAGCCCGTCGTTGTCGAGCTCTTTACAAGCCAGGGCTGCTCGTCTTGCCCGCCCGCCAACGCCAGCCTCGCCTCCATCAGCAATCGGCCCGACGTTCTCGCACTCAGTTTCGGGGTCACCTACTGGGATTATCTCGGGTGGAAGGACACGTTCGCGAAACCGGAATTCACGCAGCGCCAAGTCAGCTACGAACGCAGCCTTGGACATGACGGCCCGTTCACGCCGCAAATCGTCGTCAATGGCGCGTCCGATACCGTTGGCAACCGGCTTGGTGACGTCGAGCGCCTCGTCGCGGCTTCGCGGCTGATGGGTCCGCAAATCAGGGTCGACGGAATGACTGTTTCGATCAGCGCTGCTGCGTCCGAGCACGCCGACGTCTGGCTTGTTCGCTATGAGCCGCGCACCATCAACGTTTCGGTCGCACGCGGCGAGAATGAAGGCGTGACGCTGCCACACAGGAATGTCGTGCGTGAGTTGACGCGGCTCGGTTCCTGGTCCGGTCAGGCGGCTTCCTTCACAATTCCACCTGCGCGCGAAGGCCTCGCAACCGCAATTCTGGTCCAAAAACCAAATGGCGGCGCGATTCTCGCCGCGTACAAGGGATGACTGCGCAGTCCACCAAGTTCCGGGGCAACTCGAAACACGTGCCGGCAACGTAAGAAGGAAAGTGAACCAATGAAGACACGTTTGACACTCGCTTCGATCGCATTCGGCCTCACGCTCGCAGCGGGCGGAATCACGGGCGCACAGGCGACGGACGAAATGAAGCCGGCGAAGTCCGGCGACACCATGGCGCCCGCAAATACCATGGCGCCCGCAAATACCATGGCGCCCGCGAACACCATGGGTACCAAGGACACCATGAAAGCCGACACCATGGCGCCCGCGAAACCCATGAAGAAGAACAAAAAGAAGAAGATGGACGCTATGGGCACCAAGGACTCGATGGCGCCCGCTACGCCATCCAACTAAATGGGTCATTCGTCGCACTGATTGCTGCCCATCCCTGCGACGGCGCCCAGATACGGACGGAACGCTGATCCTCCTCGTTCCGTCCGTTTTCTTTTTGGACGCTCGGAGCCATTGCTCAGGCCCGGCCGGCCTGTCTAGCATTAGCCATGATCAAACGCAGACACGGCAATCTTGTCCTTCTAAGGGACCAAGTTCCCGCGGCATCCGAGCAGCTCGAGCGCGATGGCTATGCGCTGGTGCGCAACGTACTTGCGCCTGAAGACGTGATTGCGCTCGGAGCAGAGATCACTGCAGTTTTCGAGAGCTCCGGGCCGGATCGGGCGCAAGACGTCCGCGGTGAGTTTCGCCATGGCATGCTCAACCGTTCACCCTTGTCGCAGAAAGCAATCGCCTCGCGTTCGCTACTCGACGTCATCGAACCGCTTCTGGGCGAGGACTGCCACGTCATAGCCAACACAGCCTGGCGAAATGTGCCTGGCCACCAAGGCGGACCCTGGCACGTCGATGCCGGGCCACACGTGCCGCGGCCAGAGAATGTTTCTTGGCCCGATGCCATTCCATATCCGGTCTTCGCGATCGGCGTGCACATCTTTCTCCAGGACTGTCCGTTGGAAGCCGGACCCACGGCGATCCTGCCCGGATCCCATCGCTCCGGCCGCTTGCCGCCGCGCGACCGCATCGACGACATGGCTCTGACGTTTGAAAACAAATCAGCTGTATTGTTGCCGGCACGTGCGGGCGACGCGATTTTATTCGTGTCGGACGCCTGGCACCGCGGGACGGCAGCAAGACCGGGTTATGGACGGTTTTTCCTGCAGGTTCACTATGCCCGTCGCGACATCGCGCAACGTATCTTCATGACCAGTGAGGTGAGCCATGTCACGGCTGACGCTGCCGAGCGCGCAACAAGCGAGCGCGAGCGAACATTGATCGGATTGCACGCGCCGTTCTTCTACGACGCTTAAGACGACTTCAGATGTGGATGAGTTCCGTGCTGATGCGCGGCTCCGGCGATTGCGCCACCTTGCGGTCGTGATTGATCATTGTGCGGAGATCTTCCATCAGCTTGCACACTTGCGCGCTCTCGATGAAATCGTCGAGCGCAAGATAGATGTCGAGTTCGCCTTTGGATTGGCCCGCACCGGAGACCACGCTCATCTCGCGGATCGGACACTGTTCGCGCAGCGTTTTTTCACTTTGGTTGAGGTCGAACTTCAGCAGCGACAAGCCTTGTTCCGACAACTCGCCGACTTTGACCTTGTAGACGAACATGAATGGTCCTGCGCTTTCACGTTAGGCGTGCTTACAGGCCAGATGGTGCCAAATAATTAATAAGCGCCGGATACCTGAATCGATCGCATTTTAAGTATCGCGTGCGCGAGCTGTGCAAATAATCGTTTTGCTTAAGTGACTCAAATCGCAATGAGATCAAACCGTTCCTGGGGCTCTTAACGAAGGTTAACGCAAATCGTTAACGAGGGGGTTCGCATGTTCTTGATTCTTCTGACTCTTTCAGGTATTTAAGACTTCATTAACCATTAGAGTTTGCGACCAGCGACTCAACGCTTGGCGCAGGTGGTTGAAGCGGTGGGATGTGGCGTGCGCGCCGGATGGTTTTGGCGCAACTGGGGTGTCTTGAAAACGGACGTACAGACGACGGCGCAGTATTCCACGGGGACCACAATGCTCGCTTATGAAGAATTGAAGGGCTCAACCGGCCGACAGATTCGCTTTCGGCCGCAACGCTACGACGCGCGTCTGCTCTTTCCGAATCTCGCGCCGCGGGTAAGTGTGCGCTCGAACGCTTACCGCCTGCACGACATCAGCCTGGGCGGCCTGGCAGCGCTCTCAAAGCATTCCCATGACGACCATCTCGAAATCGGCGAGACCGTCGATCTCAGCATCCAGCAGTCGGGATTGCCAATCTTCGAATCTACCGCCCGCGTCTGCCGCTCGGAGAGCACCGTCTTCGGATCCAAGGTGGCGTTCAATTTCGTCGACCGCTTCATCGAGTTCGACAAGCTTCTGACGCGCAACACTCAGGCGCAGATCGCCGCGCGCTCGCCGCTGTTCGTGAGTGAGACCAGCCAGCTCGTACCGCAGGAATACCGGGCCTTCTGCGCCGACGTTCTCAGGTTGCTGCGGGCCTACCGCTCGGTCCTGGAATCCAATTCGTCCATCGCGGTGGACTTCAAACATGATCTCAATCAGGTGGAAGCGTTTGAGAGCTGCGAGCCGAGGCTGCTGCAGCAATGGCGTTCGTTGTGGCGCACGGGAAACGAATTGACTCACGCGATGGTCAATGACCGCGAAGTCCGCGAGGCAACCAAAGAGTTCACCGAGATGGTGTTGACGCCGGAAATGCGGCTGGGTGCCATCTGGGACCGTTCCTACGCCAAGCCGCTCGGTTATCCCGGCGACTTCGAGATCATGAATCAGGTTTATGACTGGGAACGGCTCGGCCGCAATGCGTACGAGATGTTGATGCACCGCGTCGGCCTGGAGGTCGCCGAATGCATTCGCACGCGCATGGAAGTGGTGCGTTCACATATTGCCGATGTCGTTCATGCGCGCGGCCATGAGCGTCCCGCAAGAATCACGAGCTTGGGCAGCGGACCGGCCCGCGAAGTCGAGGCCTTTCTGAGCAGTCACACGGGATCGGGTCATCGTGCCGAATTTTCCTTGATCGATCAGGAAACTCAGGCGTTGCAATATGCGCATGAGACGACCTACCCCTATGTGCTGAACTCCGATGGCCGCATAAAGGTTCAGGGGCTCAACGTCTCCTTCACCGACGTCCTGCGCGGATCGCCTGGGCTGATCGGCTTGCCCTCACAAGACCTCGTCTATTCGGTCGGATTGCTCGACTATCTGACCGCCCACCGTGCCAAAGCGCTGGTAAAGCGGCTTTATGACCTCCTTGCGCCAGGCGGCCTCTTGATCATCGGCAACATGAATGAATGCTCGCTGAGCAATTTCTGGCCCATGGAGTTCATCGCGGATTGGTCACTGCAATACCGCACCGATGCCGACATGGTGGATTGGGCGGAAGGTCTTGGCGCCGCGGCCGCTTGGACGGAGACCGAGCGCACCGGCCGCGTACGCATGCTGTTCATTCGCAAGCCCTGAACGAGGCTTAGCTGGCGTGCTGCAGAGCGACGACGGGTGACTCGCGCAACCGCTCGGGCGGGAGGCGTACGATGACTGTCGTGCCTATTCCGACCTGACTCTGAATGTCGAACGTCCCACCATGCAGTTCGGTGAGCTTACTCGTTAGCGGCAAGCCAAGCCCTGTGCCGCCATGGCTGCGCGAAAGCACCGTCTCGACCTGTTCAAACGGTCGGATGACGCGCGCAATATCCTCTTGCGCAATTCCGATGCCGGTGTCCTGGACCTGGATCACAATGTCCTGCCCGGGCTCGGCAGCGATGCTCAGCGTCACCTTACCGCCTTCGTTGGTGAATTTGATGGCGTTGGTGAGAAGATTGAGCACGATCTGGCGGATCAATCTCTCGTCGACATGGGCGTAGATCGATTCCGTGGCGTTGGCGAAGTTCAGATTGACGCCGGCGGTCACCGCGCGGCCACGGCACATGCGCATCGCGTCATCAAGGCAGCGCACCAGGTCGATATCTTCTTCCTGCAAGGTGAGCTTGCCCGCCTCGGCCTTGGCCAGATCGAGAATATCGTTGATGATCGCCAGCAAGTGGTTGCCGCTGTCGTTGATGTCCGTGACATATTCGGAATAGCGCGGGTCGCCCAGATTTCCGAAAAGCTGGCGCTTGAGGATGTCGGAAAACCCGATGATGGCATTCAGCGGCGTGCGCAATTCGTGACTCATATTGGCAAGGAATTCGCTCTTGGCCTTGTTCGCCTTGTCGGCCTCGAGAAGTAGCAGATTGGCCGCTTCATTCTTCGCCTCGATCACCTTCTGGGACTTGTAGCTGCGACGGATGTACATCTCCTGAATGTACGCGGAAAACAATCCGACAGCCGTGGCCATCACGAGAAAGAAGTTGTTGTTGAGGTAGTCTTTGAATGGAATCGGATTGATGAGAATCGAAACGACTTGGTAGAGCGCCACCAGGAGGAGCGAGATAAAGACGGAGTTGACGAATCGCAATCGCACGAGCGAGCTGCCGTAAATCACAACCATGATCAAGCCGGCGTAGTACAAGCTGTTGAACGGCGGCGGCATGATGGCCGTCATAATGATGACGCCGATGCCTGGCGCGATCATCGCGATCGACAGCACGGTCTGCGCCAAGGTGTCGAACGCGGGCACATATGTCATCGCGGCGGCGGCGAGGAAGATGGGACAGACGATGGCATAACGCACGAACCAAAGGGTCGCGACCAGGCTGCCGCCAACGACATAGTCGAGAAACCCGAACATCAAATAGAGGAGCGCGGCGGCGACGAGATAAATGCGGATGAGCGTGCGTGCTTCGTTGAGACTTTCGCTGAGATACTGTCGCTCCGTTTGGGAGTCGCGAAAGCGCAACCTCACCCGGTCGATGGCGAAGGCTTGTTCGGCCGGCGACGAGTTTTTCTCGAACTGCAAAGACATCCGCGTTGCCAAGGGTCTGCTGGGCGCCCCGCCGCATGATGGTAGGGCCGAGTAAAGAATTACATAGCGGTGAAGGTTAATGTGTCTTTTCCAAGTTTATTATTTTGCAACGGGTTGGCAGCGCGGCACGGTGTGCTAAAGCACGCCGCGCGCCTGCGCCGAGGGGAGAAAGATTAATGCGCCGAACCGGCCTCGTCAGCGTTGGCGCGATCTCTGTTGCCTTGTTTTCCGCCACTGCGCACGGGGCTGCATTCGGTCTGAAGGAACACAGCGCCGATGCCATGTCGGCGGCTTACGCCGGGGCAGCGGCGAGCGAAAGTGACGCGAGCTATCTGGTTTACAATCCAGCGACGCTTGCCGGCGTTAACGATTTCGACCTCAGCGCGAGTGCGATCGAAGCATTGCCCGGCACGAAGGCGTCATACGCAATCGCGACGACGTCGCTGGGAACACCCACTGGCGGCTCGACGCGAGCGAGCGGCTACATCAGCGATGCAACTATTCCCGCATTCGGATTGCGCCAACGATTGTCCGACAGGTGGGCCATCGGGATTTCGGTCAACATTCCATGGGCCGTGCGCACAGATTATCCGCGCGATTGGGCCGGGCGGTACTACGCGCAGAAATCGGAGCTCTTCACGATCAACGCGACTCCCGTCGCGTCCTATCAAGTCACCCCCGACCTGTCGCTGGGTGCCGGTCTGCAAATCGAATATGCCCAAGGAGCACTCACGAGTGTGATCGATACCGGGACGATCGGTGCGCTCAATTCCATTCCCGGATCCGTTCCGGGCGGACAAGACAGCTTCGCGCGCTTGAGCGGGAGCGGTTGGGCGATCGGTTACGACATCGGTATCGTTGATCGCGTCGGCGCCGTGACGGTCGGCGTGGCCTATCGCTCTTCGCTGCAACATCATCTCGACGGCCCCCTGAAGTTCACACTCGACAGTGCCGGCATCGCCGCCACGATCCGGTCACTGACCGGACTCTTCACAGACTCCAAACAATCGACCCCCGTCACGACGCCGGACATGATCACATCGGGAGCGCGCGTGGAGATTTCCGATCGCTGGACGGCGCTCGCTGAATTGGACTGGACCGACTGGAGCAGGGTGCGAGAAATTCGCGTCCGCGCGATCAACTCGGTCCAACCCGACGAAGTCACGACCTTGAACTGGAAGAATGCATTCTTCGCCTCGCTCGGTGCGGAATTCCGGGTGAGTTCGCTGTGGACACTCCGTGCCGGCGTCGGTTTCGACCAGACACCCGTGACGGATTTGAACCGCGAGCCGCGCTTTCCCGATGGCGACCGCGTTTGGCTTTCGGCCGGCCTGCGCTACAGAGCCACGGACAACCTGGACGTGGACATCGCCGCCGCACATGTTTTCTTCCCGCAAAGCACTGTTGCGTTGAGCCCCGCGATTGCGGGCGCTGCGTTGCGCGGCAGCCTCGCGGGAACGACGCAGGCCTATGCCAACGTCGTGGGACTGCAGTTCAGCTACCACGGTTATTGACCCGGGGCGCCGCCCGGCCTGTACTCTCTTCGAGTACCGCGATGGACACTTACGCCCTTCTGGAACGTCTGCTTCTCGCGCTCGCCATCGGACTCTTGATCGGCGTCGAGCGCGGCTGGCAGGAGCGTGACGTCAAGGATGGCGGTCGTGCTGCGGGCGTACGCACGTATGCGCTCATCGGGCTGCTCGGCGGCATTTGTGCATTGCTCTCCGCGTTTGTCGGAGATTTTTTCTTTGGCGCCGCCTTGCTCGCCTTTGCTGCAAGCCTGGCCATCTTCGAATGGCGTGAAGCCGAGGCAAGCGGCAGTGCATCGGCCACGGGCCTGATCGCCGGGCTCGTCGCGTTTGTGCTCGGTGCCTATGCCGTGTTTGGAAACATGGTCGTCGCCGGCGCAAGCGGCATCGCGGCAACCGTCATCCTGGCAGAGCGCCAGACACTCCACGCCTTCGTGGCAAATCTCAAATGGGTGGAGTTGCGCTCCGCGCTTCTCTTGCTCGTCATGTCGTTCGTCCTCTTGCCGCTCGTGCCCGACCACGCGATCGATCCTTGGGGCGCGCTCAATCCGCGCCAACTTTGGCTGATGATTGTGATCATCGCTGCGCTTTCCTATGTCGGCTATATCTGCGTGAAGCTCGCGGGCGACCGGGCCGGGCTGATCTATGCCGCAGCTGCAGGCGGGATGGTTTCATCGACGACTGTGACGTGGGCATATGCGCGACTTGCGCGCGAACATTCTGAGAGCAGCATGCCCCTCGTCGCGGGAGTCGCTACGGCATGGACCGTATCGTTGCTTCGGATGAGCGCCATCGCTATCGCGCTGGCGCCTGGTCTCGCTTGGCCGCTGCTTTCCGTCTTGCTTTTGCCCGCGCTGTTTCTCCTCGGCCTGACAGCGCTCATGTTCCGACGCTCGGTCGCAGCCAGCGAGAGCTCGCCTCTGCAACTGACGGACCCCTTCAAACTGTCTGAGGTCCTGAAATTTGGGCTCCTGCTTGCGGCGGTCACGCTGGCGGCCAAACTTGCCGGAACCGGTACGCATCAATTTGGCTTGATCCCGCTGGCTGCCGCGTCCGGCTTCGTCGATGTGGATCCGATCACGTTGTCCGTTTCACGCGTCGCGGGCCAGACGATCGCGCTTTCCTATGCGGCGACGGTGATCCTGGTTGCGGGAGCGGCCAATCTCCTTTGCAAGACCATTCTTGCCGTCGCACTCGGCTCGCGCGAGTTCGCGCTTTACCTGGCTGCGGCGGCCGTCGCCGTTATCGTCAGCGCTGCCGCACTCTGGACGGTCCTCGGCTCAATCGCATCGTGATACGTGCGCCAAGGTGCAAGACGATGGTCTCGCCGCTACGTTGAAGCGTGCCATCCCCTCTCCAAAAAATTGTGGAAACGCGCATTTTTCGCGTCAGACGGCCCCCAAGAGTTGCACCACTCAACTGCAAGTCAGGACAGTTCTGAAAAATTGCGACGACCGGGTAAGAGTTCCTTGGCGACGCTTTGGTTGTTGTCTTGCCGCAAAGACTGTCCGGCGCGAGCGTGAAACGACGCGGGTGGGAGAATGTTGCAGCTATGGCGGGACGAATTGCAGCGCTCATCGCGTTCGCGTCTGGCGCAACGCTCTGCCTGAGCCCGTTGGACACGCGGGCGAGCGAAGACCTGCACCTGCATTTCGACAGCCGATCCGATTGCTCCCTTTACGATGTCGAAACACGGCCGGCCTTGTCGGCAACCTGGTCGGGAAGCTGCGCACGCGGACTTGCGACGGGTCGAGGAACGGCCACGTTCGTGCGCGATGACCGAACAGAGGTCACAATTTCCGCAACATTCGCGAGCGGCCGGGCGCAAGACGGCGAGGCCTCGGTGCGCTGGTCAGGTGGAGCGCAATATTCGGGACGTTGGGCGCATGGCGCTCCGAACGGTCACGGCTCGATGACGTGGACGAACGGCGACCGCTACGACGGCGAATTCGTCGATGGAAGAGCGGAGGGAGAGGGACTAGAGGTCTGGGCGAATGGCGATCGCTACGAAGGGCCGTGGCACCATGACGTTCCCGATGGCTCAGGCACATTCACCAAGAAGGGCGGACTCGCGCAAAAAATTGTCTTCGTCGAGGGAAAACGCCAAGTCCCGCCGCGTGTGCAGGACGCGATCACAGAAACCGACGCCTCACATCCCGTTGCTGCTCCAGCCACCAAATTTCTGTTCCTGGATCTCGCGGGAAAAACACTCACAGGCCTCGATGGTTCGAGCATCAAGCTGGAAGCGGCCGATGGTGGCGTCATTCGTACCATGGCAAGCCCCAACGGACAGTCGGATCGGGTCGTCTTCAAGATCTTGAACGGTAATCTCGGCACGATTTCGGCGGCGGGCAGACCGCAACAAGTGACCGGCTTCTTTCGAACAACAGATTCCGCCCTGGAAGCGGAATTCGCCGACGGTCACTTGGAACATTTCACTCTCAATGACGGCGGTGGCTTGACCTCGTTGATGGTCAGCGCGTCGGGCGATGGAGTTTGTCTCTCCTGGTATCCTGACGGGCATCTGTTCAGCAAAGACGAGCGCAAGGCCGCCGTTGTCGCCTATGCGCGCCACCTGGGTGTGTCGCTTCCAACAAATCCTGCCGTGACGCATCCGGCATGCGAGTCGAAGTTGCCCGCGGGCAGCGCTCGAGGTCAGACCGACCCGGCACTCATGCGACCCTCGCCAAAGCCGATCGCGCAACATGCCTCGCTCCCGCCCTACAAGTTGGGAGGAGGACCAGCAAACCTACAGATCGTGCCCGTGCACGATTCCATCGTGCATCCGATCGATCCGCCAGCCATGGTCACCGCAGAGTCGGGCGCAGCTCCCGCGGCCAATGAGGCTTCCGCTTCGAACTGCCTGAAAGTGGACAGCGACGGGAGTTATTGGGGCTTTCGCAATCACTGCGGCTACAGCGTCCAATTCGCCTATTGCCTGCTTCACAGCAGCGACGAGACGCCGTCCTGCGAACCGATCGGCTCCGGAACAGCGACGGGAAGCGTGTCGGCGAGCGGGTTCAGCACGCTCTTTGCGGATACGAGTTTGAGAAGCGTTAACGCGGAGCACGACTTTCGTTGGGTGGCCTGCCGCGGAGGAGCCGGCGAAGTCGTGCCGCGGCTCGACACGGTCGAGCCCGCTTCGGGACGCTGTCTGAAGCCGACTTCTGGTCATCGCCAGCAAGCATCCAACTAGGAGGGAAGAATGAAACGCGCGCTCGCATTCGTTGCCGCCGGTCTGCTGCTCGGCAATCCGGTCGTCGGCGCAGACGCTTTGGATTGCGCCTCGCGGTCGGATCTTGCAGTGCTCAAGACAGCGGCCGTTCAGCAGCAGTTGATGGTCGCCGCGTTGAGCTGCCACGACGTTTATGAGTACAATCGCTTTGTGCTTGGCCATCGGAGCGAATTGATCGACTCCGACGATGCGCTCAAGGCCTATTTCCAAAGGGCCGACAAGCAACACGGAACCGCCACTTATAATAAGTACAAAACCGAACTCGCTAACGCCGCTTCATTACGAAGCAGTCAGGAACCTGACTCGTTTTGCGATGCTGCAGCCCGTGAATTCGATTCAGTTCTGCGTCCCGCAAGTCTCGCAACCATCGTCGCGAGTGCGGATCTGATCGCCGACGCCCCCGGCGCGAGTTGCCCGGCCTACGAGAGCGACCGGCCGATCCTGGCGCTGGCGGCACGACCTGCAGCGCGGCCAACGCCGGTTCCTGACGACGACGCGGACTTTGCGGGGTCAGATCCTGACGACGGCTGGAATTCCGACGAAGAGTCGACAGGTTCGGCGGCGTTTCCCGATGATGACGTCGGGCTTGATGATGGTGGTGCGCCCCCGCCGCACCACACAGTCGACCAGGATTTCGGGCAATAGGGGCAGTCGCCGCGAAGGCTTGCGCCGATTTGGTCGCCCTCGGCGGCGGTTGGCTCGAAGAGTGAGTCGCTGATTCGCAGCCCTCGGGGGGCAAAGGCACTTCCCTGCGGCAGGGTGCGCTCAAATCGCCTCGACTCGACTGGCGTCGCCACGTGACGAGGATGCCGTTTTTTTCATCTCCACGCCGCTCGCAGAATTAGCAGCGAATTCAGCGTTGTACTCAAAACAACTCAATTTAGGAAAACATGATCCGAACCTGTGTGATTTATGCGTAACACCGGCACGAAAAGGTGATTTATTGCGTCTCATTTTGTCTTGGCGATGTAATCTTCTGTGTTAAATTACATCGTCAATTGTTCCACGAGCTCGGGCCGCACAAAAAACGGGCGGAACACACTTGGCTTCCTGGATTCGCCTGGCCAGCGCGTCCGCAACGGGGGAATACCAAAAATGCCGCATTTTTCCGCTTGGACCGCCAGGTCCGTTACGCTTGTCGGCGCGTTGCTTCTATCGACAGCCTTTACGGCACCTGCCTTCGCAGACATTGAAGTTGTCGTGGTCACGGCCGAAAAGCGCTCGCAGGACGTGCAGACCGTCCCCATCGCGATCTCGGTGTTCGGCAGCGAGAAGCGCGATCAGTTGGGC
>Ga0207674_10008349_pt1 | contig 11980 bp, 17 predicted proteins | sample KBSCornC72_FD_184303 | JGI IMG/M metagenome (GOLD analysis project Ga0207674, IMG submission 184303) | Corn rhizosphere microbial communities from Kellogg Biological Station, Michigan, USA - KBS Corn C7-2 (SPAdes) (version 2) | ecosystem: Host-associated > Plants > Roots > Rhizosphere > Soil ... | reverse complement strand
AGCTTCCCGAGCTCGCGCGTCAGGTCGGTCATGTGCGCGCGAACCTCGTCGCCCTTCCACGGCCACGCCCTGTGGCGGAGATCGACACCGTAGGCCGAAGTATCCTGGCTGATGACCAGCAATTCCTTCGTGCCCGCGGCGACCAGCTTCTCCGCCTCGCGAAGGACCGCGTCCGGCCGCCGGCTCACGAGGTCCCCGCGAAGGTGAGGGATGATGCAGAAGGCGCAGCGGTGGTTGCAGCCCTCCGAAATCTTCAAATAGCTGTAGTGACGCGGAGTGAGCTTGAGCCCCGCCTCCGGCACCAGGTCGATGAACGGAGAGGGCACTGGGGGCGCGGCCTCATGGACTGCCGCGACAACCTCTTCGTACTGCTGAGGGCCGGTGACGGCGAGCACGCCGGGGAAGCGGTTGCGGATGACTTCGGCGTCCTTGCCCATGCAGCCGGTGACGACCACGCGGCCGTTCTCCGCGATCGCCTCGCCGATCGCTTCCAGGCTTTCCTCCTTGGCGGAATCGAGAAATCCGCAGGTGTTGACCAGCACCACGTCCGCGCCCGCATAATCGGGCGACATGTCGTATCCGTCGGCGCGCAGCTTGGTCATGATGCGCTCGCTGTCGACCAAAGCCTTGGGACAGCCGAGCGAGACCAGCCCGACGCGCGGGGGCTTGGGGAGTGTCGTGACGTTCATCGGAAGGGCCGCGCCAATATAGGAAGTTTCGGGCGGAATCGAGGCCCTTACGCAGAATCGACGATCTCGAGGATGCCGTCGCCGGCGCGGAGCGCCTGGAAATCGCGGTCGCCGGCAGCGTGGGCGCGGCCCTCGGATCAGCCGCGCCATCCGGCCAGTGCGGACCTGGTCAGGGGCGCGCCCCGCGAACGGCCGGCATCGCGCGACCTTAATCGGCACTGGCCGCGCTGGCCAATGGCGAAAGCGCTGGCTAAGAGCCGCGCGCCCCAGGGAGACAAGGAGCAGGCATGCGCATCGCAATGATAGGTACCGGTTATGTGGGGCTCGTCTCCGGCGCCTGCTTTGCGGACTTCGGCCATAGCGTCTGCTGCATCGACAAGGACTCGGCCAAGATCGACGGCCTCAACGCGGGGCGCATGCCGATCTGGGAGCCGGGGCTGGAGGCGCTCGTCAACGCCAATGCCGAGCACGGGCGGCTGACCTTCACGACCAGCCTGCACGAGGGCGTCAAGGACGCCGAAGCGGTGTTCATCGCCGTCGGCACGCCGGCGCGGCGCGGCGACGGCCATGCCGATCTGACCTTCGTCTTCGAGGCCGTGCGCGAGCTCGCCAAGGTCATCCGGCCAGGCACCGTCGTCGTCACCAAGTCCACCGTTCCCGTCGGGACCGGAGACCGGATCGAAGAGATTTTGGGCGAGGAGGGGGTAACCGACGTCTCGGTCGCGTCCAACCCGGAATTCCTCCGCGAGGGCGCGGCAATCGCGGACTTCAAGCATCCAGACCGGATTGTCGTCGGCGCCGGGGACGAGCGCGCGCAGGAGGTGCTAAAGGAAATCTACCGGCCCTTGTTCCTCAACCGCGCGCCGATCCTGTTCACCGGGCGCCGGACCGCCGAGCTGACCAAATATGCCGCGAACGCCTTCCTCGCCGTGAAGATCAGCTTCATCAACGAGATCGCCAATTTGTGCGAGGTGGTCGACGCCGACGTCCAGGACGTCGCGCGCGGAATCGGGCTCGACAACCGGATCGGCCCCAAGTTCCTGCACGCCGGGCCGGGCTATGGCGGCAGCTGCTTTCCCAAGGACACGCTGGCCCTGCTCCAGACGGCCGACAAGTTCGGGGTCGACCAGCGCATCGTGCGCACCACGGTTCAGGTCAACGACGACCGCAAGGCCGGCATGGTCGATCGCGTCGAGCGGGCGATTGGCGGCGACCTCAAGGGCAAGCGCATCGCCGTCCTCGGCCTCGCGTTCAAGCCCAACACCGACGATATGCGCGACGCGCCCTCCATCCCGTTGATCGAGGCGCTTCTCGAGCGCGGAGCCGAGGTCAGCGCCTTCGATCCGGTCGCGCGCGAGCAGGCCGAGAAGGTTTTCACCGGGATCGAGTTCGCGGCCAATGCCGAGCAGGCCGCGGCGGACGCGGACGCGCTTGTGATCGTGACCGAATGGGACGAGTTCCGCGCGCTCGACCTCAAAAGGATCGCCGGGGCCCTTCGCGGGAAGGTGCTGGTCGACCTCCGTAACGTCTATGACCGCGACGATGCGCAGGCCGCGGGGCTCGCTTATTACGGCGTCGGGCGGGGCCGGCTCGAACGCGACTGAGCGAGCGGCGCGGTCTCTCGAATCCGCAGAAACACCGGAAGCACGCACAAGGCGACAAGCGCGATCATCGCGCCGGGCGCCATGGTCCAGCCGGTTCGCTCGACCAGCCATTGCGCGGCCCACGGTGTCAGGCCGCCGAAGATCGCGGTCGCCATGGTCGCTCCGAGCGCGAGGCCGGTGATCCGCGCCTCGCCGTGGAACTGCTCCGCGGTCGCGACCGCGCCGACGGCGCTGACTCCGCCGGCGACGCCTGCAAGGATCACCGCTCCGAGCAGCGCGCGCGCCTGCGAGCCACTCGCCATCAGGGCGAACATGGTCATGGGCAGGACGGCGCTGGCAGCGCACAGCGCGAGCAGGACGGGGCGGCGGCCGCTGCGGTCCGACCACATACCCACCAGCGGAGTGACGAGGATCACCGCGATCGCGGCGATCGTCGATAGCCACAGCGCGCTCCGCTCGGCGAGCGCTCCCGCCGAGGTTAGGAACGAGGGCACGTACGTGATGCCGACATAATAAGTGATCGAGCCGAGCGCCGAGATCGAGAAGCCGCGCATGATTCCCGCACGATGGTGCTTGAGCGCATAGCGCAGCGGCTCGGCGGGGACCGTGCCCGCTTCCTGCTGCCGACGGAACTCGGGGGATTCGTGCATGGTCGAGCGAGCGACCCACACACTCGCCGCCAGGGCCGCGCCGACGAAGAAGGGGATGCGCCAGGCCCATGTTTCGAGCTGAACGCTGGTCGTCAGGCTGACCGTGATCGCGGAAATCCCAACCGCGAGAAGCGCGCCGACCTCGCTCGCGGCGGAGGCGGACGACGTGATGAGCCCCCGCCGCTTCGCAGGTGCGCCCTCGAGAAGATAGGCGACGACTCCGGTATATTCGCCGCCCACCGAGAAGCCCATCACGCAGCGCAGAGCGAGGAGCAGCCATCCCGCCGCAGGCCCGATGGCGGCACGCGTCGGAAGCAGGGCGGTCACGAGCATCGCAGCGGTCATCATCGCGACCGACAGGAGCATCATGTGCCTGCGTCCGCGGCGGTCGCCGATATGGCTGAAGAAAAGCGCGCCCAATGGCCGCATCAGATAGGCGATCGCGAAGCCGCCCAGCGTGAGCAGCAGCGAACCACTTCCGCCTCCGTAGAAGACGCGGGCGAGCACCGTCGCGAAATAGAGGTAGAGCGTGAAATCGTACCATTCGACAATGGTCGAAAAGGCCGCCACCGCCAGCGAATGGGGCGGCAGGACGGAGTCGCGTTGCTCGCTCAGGCCTGGACTCTCCATGTCCCCCTAACTTTGGTGAAATTCTAACCGAATATAAACCATGCGCGCCTAGTGCTGGCCGGGTGGGAACCATTGGGCGGATTTTGAGGAGCGGGGCAAGCGCCCCAGCGGAAGACGCACGGCCGGAATCGGCGCGGGCCGAAGCGCTGCTCCACGAGTTTGAGAGCAGCGGCAAGGGCTGGTTCTGGGAAACCTCGCGGGAAGGAACGCTCTCCTACATCAGCGAAAGCGTCGCCAGGGCGCTCGGCCGCGAGCCCGACGACCTCATCGGCCGCCCGTTCACCGACCTCACCTCGACCGAAGCCGCCGACGGAAGCGCGACCTCGGAGCGGACGCTGGGCTTCTATCTGTCTTCGCACGTCGCCTTCCAGGATCTGATCGTCCGCGCCAAGACCAAGAACGAAATCTGGTGGTCGATCACCGGACGGCCGGTCCACAACGACCTTGGCCATTTCTTCGGCTTCCGCGGTTTCGCGTCGGACCTCACCAAGATGCGCCAGTCGGAGGTCGAGCTCGACCGCCTGGCCAAGCAGGACTCGCTGACGGGGCTCGCTAACCGCGAGGCGCTTCGCCGCGCGCTCGACGACGCGCTGGTCGGCGCGGTTCGGCGCAAGCATCGTTGTTCGGTCTTTCTGCTCGACCTCGACCGCTTCAAGGCGGTCAACGATACGCTCGGCCATCCCGCCGGCGATACTTTGCTGCGGCTGGTTTCGCTGCGGCTTCGCGAGGTGATCGGACCGCTGGGCCAGGTCGGGCGCCTCGGTGGAGACGAGTTCGAGGTCGTGCTCCCCGCAACCTCGCACCAGGACGAGTTGTCCGAACTCGCGCAGGGGATCATCGACAGCCTGTCGCGGCCCTACACGATCAATGGCACCGTGGTGTCGATCGGCGCTTCGGTCGGCATCGTCACGTCGGATTATGACGATCGCACGTCCGACGACCTGATGCGCGACGCCGATTTGGCGCTCTACGCAGCCAAGGCCGCGGGCAAGGGCTGCTTCCGCTTCTTCGCCGCGGAAATGCACGAAGCGGCGCGCGAGCGGCAAATCATGGAATCGGACCTTCGGGTCGCGCTCGAGAAGGATCAGCTCAAGCTGATGTTCCAGCCCTGTGTCGACGCTTCGAGCGAGGCGGTTACGGGGTTCGAGGCGCTAATCCGCTGGTTCCATCCCGAGCACGGCCCGGTCAGCCCGGCGACCTTCATTCCGCTCGCCGAGGAAATTCAGCTGATCAACGAGATCGGCGAGTGGGTTCTGAAGACGGCGTGCGAGGAGGCGGCGAAGTGGCCGGACCACATCACGGTCGCCGTCAACCTCTCCCCGGTCCAGTTCAAATTGCCCTCGCTCCCCGCGACAGTGCGCGCGATCCTCAACGAAACCGGGCTTCCGGCCAAGCGGCTCGAGCTGGAGATCACCGAGGGCGTGTTCCTGAGCAACGACGAGCATGTCCACGACATGATCGCCGCGCTCAAGAAGATCGGCGTCAAGCTCGCGCTCGACGATTTCGGGACCGGCTATTCGTCGCTGAGCTATCTGCAGCGCGTTCCGTTCGACAAGATCAAGATCGACCAGAGTTTCGTCCGGGGAGCGTCCGACCCGGACAGCCGCAACGCGGCGCTCATTCGGGCGATGGTCGGAATGGCGTCCGACCTCAAGATGCAGACCACCGCCGAGGGGGTGGAGACGCAGGAGGAGCTGCAGCTCGTCCGCGACCTCGGCTGCTCGCTGGTGCAGGGCTATTTCTTCGGCAGGCCGATGCCGGATTCGGAAGCGCTGGACTTGGCGTCGAAGGGGGCGGTGACCCGGCCCGACGCGCACCTGACACCGCGCGAGCCGCGCATGCGCATCATCCGGGCAACGCTCCTTCACCACCAGGGCCGGGTGATCGGCGCGCGCCTGCGCAACATTTCGAGCGGCGGGGCGCTGGTCGAATGCCGCGAGGAGCTTCCGGTCGGAGCGCGGATCCAGCTCGACTTCGCGGCGGGCGGCCTGATCGACGCCGAGGTCCGCTGGACCAAGGGCACCCAGTTCGGCTGCCAGTTCGCCGAGAAGTTCAACCTCAAGCTGCTGCAGCCGGCGAAGCCCGCGGCCAAGGCGCCGACGATGATGAGGCCGGACTTTCTTGCCGGCGGCGCCGACCTCGCCGAGGGGAAATAGTCCTGCGCCCGCCTCAACTGCGCGGGACGCTTTTGACTTACGGCCCGAACCGTGATTCTCTCCGGCTGCCGAGATGAAGCTCGCGATCATCATTGCCGTGGCCCTGTGGCTGCTCTGCGGCGTCGCCGGGGCGTGGCGGCTGGACGAGCTGAACCGCAATCACTGGAAGGCCATTGCAAAAGGCCCGATCACGCTCGCCGAAGCGCTGAACGAGGACCCGGTCAGCTATCCGGGGCCCTGAATCCGGCGATCCGGTGGTGAACTCCGCTTTCCGCGCGGCGGGTCGAGGAACGCGGCCAATGCGAGGCGGTTGAAGGCGCGGAGCTGCGTTTGTCGCTCCAAACCACGTGGCAAGCCCGGCGCGAAAGGCGCCCGGCTCAGGGGGCCACGCCTAGCAGAAGGACCTCGACATGAAACCGAACCTGAGCCTCCTCATGGCGGCTGGAGCGATTGCATTCGCGCCCGCTGCTACGCTTGCAGCACCTCCGGGCGGCGGCGGCGGCGGAGCTGGGGCAATGCATGGCCCGATGAACGGCGCGCCGGCGATGCAACGGGCGATGCCGACCGCAAGGCCGACGACGACCACGACGACCACAACCACTGCTCATTCCCAGACCGGGAACGGCGGCGGGTACAACCACTTGAACTCGCCGCAGCACGCGACCGGCCAGCCGGGCCAGGATTGCGAGGAGCTGATCGCCAGCGGCGAGGGCTCCTTCCCGGGCCAGGCCGGCGAGAACGGCAAGTCCGCGTTCGGCGGAACCGCGGGCGACAAATATGCCGGCTCGCAGCCGCAGAACTCGCGCAACACGGCCTCCGTGTCCCAGTACGACACCGCCTGCGCCAGGCCGCAATAACGGCTCCGTCTCCCGATCGGGGCGCCCGCGCCTGGCGCCGTGGGCGCCCCGGCTTTGACTCCGTCCGCGATCCGTGATTGCCTGAGCTCGATCGAGCGGGGACGGCCATGACGCGGCTAATCGGCATCATCCTGTTGTTGTGGCTGATCGCCGGGCTTGCCGGCGCGTGGATGCTCGAGGGGCGCGACATGCAGCCCCAAACCGTCGCGGCGGGCCCGCTCAGCCTGGTCAAGGGCTATCATCAGGCGAGCCCGACGCATCCGCATTGAGGCCAGAGCCCGTTACGAGTCCTCGCGGCGCTTCGGGCGGCAGCTGTAGCCGCCGATGGCGATGCCGAGCGCGATGCCGATGGCGACCCCGACGCCGATATTGCCCATCGCGACCCCGATCGCCATGCCGACCGCGATCCCGATCGCGAACCCGCTTCCCTTGTTCATGCCGTCTCCTTGCTTTGGTCCATCCATATGGGACGCGCAGCCGCAGTGCACAGGCCGCTCCGCCAGCTTTGACCGCGATCAATCATCGAGCATGACGTCCGCGAGGCTGTAGCAGTGGCTCGCCTGATAGGCGTTGCGGCCGCGGTTCATGTGGGTGAGGTTGAAGCGGCGGATCGCGCGCAAGCCGTGCGGGTGGGCGAGGAAGGCGCGGATCGAGGCGGCGCCGCGGACCTTGGCGATGAGGATTTCCCTGCCGTTCCGCCACACCGCGTGGCTGACATCCTCGGGCCGCTCGACCAGGCTTTCGAGCAGTCCGGTGTCGACCTGATCGGGATCCGGGGAGGCATCGGCGGTGAAATCGGACAAATGGAGGATGAAGCGGGCGCGGAGATCGTCCGCGTCCGCCCTTCGACGCGGCTCGGGACGGGCGTGCAGCGCGAATAATTCCATGAACGACGCGCTGATTCGGGTGAGCGGCTTGTCGGGGCTGCCGGGGAGGCAGGAAACGGACCAGTAGAAGCGCTCGGTCGTGCGCGGGATGGGGATGGCCGTCGCCGCGTAGAGGCGGAGGATGTCGAGGACGTCCCCGGCCTCGGGCCGGCGGAGCAGCTTCTCGAAGCGGCCGGCAAACTTGAAGCGCTGCTCGAGATCGTCGGATTGCGGGCGATCGCCGTCGGGGAGGATGGATTCGCCCTCGAGCCAGGCGCGCTGCTGCTCGCTGTCGAGGAACTGGCGGAGGCCTTTGGGCCGTTTCTCGTCATTCCCGCGAAAGCGGGAACCCAGTCGGCTATTCATTGCTGGGTCCCCCGCGTTGGCGGGGATGACGGCAAGTTAGATCGGGTCAAAACCGAAATCCTCTGCCAGGTCTCGCCAGTCGGGATTTGCGGCCTCGATCAGCTCCAGCTTCCACGCCCTGTTCCACTTCTTGATGCGCTTTTCGCGAGTGATGGCGGAGTCCATCGTCGCGTACTGCTGGAACCATACCAGAAGCTTCACGGCGTAATCGCGGGTGAAGCCGGCGACGAGACCCTCGCGGTGCTGATGGACGCGGGCGAGGAGGTTCGAAGTCACGCCCGTATAAAGCGTGCCGTACCGTTCGGCGTTGCTCACGGCAGGCTTGAGCCGGGCGATTGGGGCGGAGTGCGGGGTGGCGCAGGGGCGGGGCGAAGGCGTTGGTTCTTCCATATGGTTCTCCTTGAACCATATTGGAACATAGATGTGGGGCTGTAGGAAAGTTGTTTTTGCTCTCCGGTCATCGTCGATTCCACGCGAAGGCGCGAAGAAGGAGGAGGAAAGGCGCGAAGGAAACAGCAATTGACAGCCGTTTAACTTCCGTTAACTTCGCACTCGCTCGGGGAAGGGGGTTCCGATGCGAGTCGTCACTGTTGTTGCCTGCGTCGCAGTTCTTGCGGGCTGCGCGCCTTCTCCTACGCGCATTCAAGCTGCGTACGTTTCGCCGGCCATGTACAACAATCTCACCTGCGACCAGGTCGACACCGAGATCATGGCTGTCGATGGCAAGGCCGAGGAGATGTACCGGCGGCTGAAACACACATCAAACAGCGACGCCTGGAAGATGGGCATCGGCTTGCTCGTGACATGGCCCGCGCTCCTGTTCCTGTCAGGCGGCGATGGCGCCGAAGCCTCCGCATATGCGCAGCTCAAAGGCCAGAAAGATGCGCTGATCGACGCGCGGCGACATTGCGCTTCGCACACGCTCACGGGGACTGCTGCGGGGGAAATCCCCGGCACGGTGCACTACGGAAAGCTGACGATCGTGCCGGCGAAGACGCCGTCGGGCCTCTGCATCATCGCGCCGGCGAATTATGTGGGGACTGGTGCTGCCAACATGCCGGCGATCACCAATGCGATGCCGAGGTGTAGCGATCTGCCGCCTGTCAGATAATCCGTACGCCGGTGTTCAGGGAAGGCTTAAAACGATGCGTCAAAGCGCTGTGGCTTTCGCTTTCTTTTTGGCAGCTTGTTCGAGCGAAATCGGCATCTCCGCACCTAAAGAACAACATTTGAAGATCGCTGAGGTTGGTGGGCCTTATATCAGTGATGTCGTTCGATACGAGTCCTTAGGTCAAAAGTCACTCAGACGTGGACAGAAGTATCGCATCACAGAAGAGGGAAATGATCATTCGACGTTCTATTTGATTGCAGATGTCACCCAATTTGTTGGAGGGAAAAAGGGAACTGTCACTCCGGGCAATCTAATCTACATTGAGGATGGTTTAGGAGACTATGACTGCAATGAGTTTATGCCAGACCGAAAGCTTTCAGAGAGCGATGACGATACTCCGGTCGTAAGCTGCAATTTTAAGTTCCTCGGAACAATACCCGTCGTGAAAGGCACGGTAGTTGAGAAAGCGGAATGAGTTGGCCGAACCGGACGATCTTTTGGTCTCAGTTTGCCCCGGTTGCGGTGAATCTATCGAGCAATCGGCTGATGAATGCCCCTCCTGCGGATGCAATTTAGGTGAGATTCCGGCGGAGCCACCAGCGGAGGCCGAAACTCCCCCGAAGAACAACCGCCGTGCGTGGGCGGTCACAGGGACCGCAGCAATCGTCCTTCTAGTTGCCACAGCGGCTTTGTTTGGCTTTCGAGTGCACCGGCCTTCTACGATGACCCAGCCCTCCATCGTGGATTTCGCAGACACGTCTTCGAATACCGATCACGATATCTCCGCAAACGCAGCGGCCAACGCGACCGAAGTAGACGCCGTGGACATGAACGCGACGGATATGAATGCAACCGATCTATTGGACACCACGGACGGACAATTTGCCTCCACAAGTGCGGCACCGGATCCGGGGATGGCGGCGAAAATCGATGATTGGAGTTGGGAAGCTGATCCGGATTACGGGACCGAGGGAGCTATAAAATGGCGTGTTTCAGTCAGAAACCTTTCAAGTCGACCGATCACGAGCGCCAAAGTAGATTTTTCGGCTTATGATGCCGATCACCACCTCCTGACGACCACGTTTACCTACGTGGACAACATTCCTCCTGGCGAAACTCGCGACGAAGAGAGCTTCGCCGATTACCACGGCGGCGAACAAACTGCGCGAGTTGCAGTCACATACCTGCGATTTGGCGACTAATTACGAACCGGGCATCTTACGAGGCCGCAACGCTGCCCTCTCTCGACACACGCCGCCTCAGTGGCTCCAGTACCAGCCTGCCGGGGCCGAGTTCACGGTGACGATGATCGCGGTGATGAGGGCGAGGAGGGCGAAGGCGCCGATTGCTCCCAGCACGAGCGGAAGGTGCGCGCGAAAGCTGGTGTGATGTCGGGTGTTCATGGGTCCGCTCCGGTTCTGGAGCGATTCGGCGAGGTCAGCTTAGCGCGGATTGCCCGGCGGCGCGATGGGGAGGGGCAGTAGGGAGTCCCGCGCAATCGACCGGCGTGGCTTCGGGCGGGTTCGCTCCCGGCGCTGGATGCGCCGTCCTTACTCGTCGCCCGCGGGGCGATCGTACAGCTCGGACAGCGTCCGTCCCGGAACCGGGGTGTTGCGCTTGATGAAGGCTTCGGCCTCGCGCATCGTCGCAAAGGCGCGCTGCGTGGCTTCGCCCTCGTGGTGGGAAAGGGTGACGACGTAGGGCAGGCCGGCGCCCGCGACGTAGTTCACCTGGCCGGCAGTCGAGCTCATGTGGCCGCCTTCGTGCCCGGTTCGAACCTGCGCTTCCTGGCCGGCGGCCGGGGAGTCCGCGGAGCCCGCGGCTTTCGGCCTGGCGGGATCGGGCATCGGCTCTCTCCTCCAAATTTCCGGCGCCGGGGGATCAGGCTCCATGAAGCTTGATGCTTCGCCTGATCGCCGCATCGATCGCCTTGTCCTCCGCCGAGGCTTCGTCGGTTCTGAGGCGAGCGTGCCTCTCGAGCCGTTCGTCCCGTTCGGCGGCGGTCTCGGGGTCGCGTTTCTTCCGCATTGTGCCTCCAGTCAATTCGAACGCCTCCCGTCTCCGGCTTTACCAGAGCAGCTGCGCCGGGCGGCGCCTCGCTCTCGCGCGCTCCCTGGCGATCAGCTTCGGCTTGAGCTTGCGGCGCATGAGCTCGGCGCCATCGACGCTCTTGCAGACGAGGCGGACTCCGCCGGCCGGAAGGGCTTCGATCGCCGACACGCCGACCTTGGCGGCGAGGCAGCGGGCGAGCGCTTCGCTCTCGCTCATCGCGAGCTGCATGGCCCTGCTCATCAGCTGGTCCGCCCTTCGGCCGCCTTGCGAGCGGCATCCTCGACCCGGTAGGTCTGGGTCCTGCGCACCCGGTCCGCCATGCTGTCCCATGCGGACGCGGCGCTGAGGCAGCGCTCGCGCACGTTGGCAAGGCTGGTGAGGTCGGCTTCGGCGCGGCATTGCGCGGCGCGTTCGTTGTAGAAGCTCAATGTCGACATTCTTCAGCTCCTTTTCGAGCGTGGCCCGCTCCGCGACGAATCGCGGAGCGGGAATGCCGAACGTCAGGCGCTCTGCAGGTTGACCGCGCTGGCGCGGCCCCGCTTGTCGTTCTCGAGCTCGTAGGTCACGCGCTGCTCGGCATCGAGCGTGCGCATGCCCGAAGCTTCGACGGCGCTGATGTGAACGAAGGCATCGGTGCTTCCGTCCTCGGGCTGAATGAAGCCATAGCCCTTGTCGATGTTGAAGAACTTTACGGTTCCGGTGATCATTTTGGATATTTCCTTCTGTGGCGGACCGCCAATCGGCCCCCCTTTTGGCTAGGAGAGGCGAGAGAAGGAAAAGGAGCCGCAAAGCACCGTAGACCGACTGATTGCGACTAGTAGCGATCCCTAGATGGGGGTTCGCGCCGGAATATCAATCGGGCGGTGTTTTGGGGGGCGGGCGTCGGTATCTTCTTCGCCGACCGCAGAGGGCGCCGTCACTTGCGTTCGCTCTCACAATTCTGGCGAATTGCTGCCGCTCACTTCGTGACGTCGAACGGGTTCGCTCGGCTTAGGCCTC
>Ga0207674_10008348_pt1 | contig 11980 bp, 12 predicted proteins | sample KBSCornC72_FD_184303 | JGI IMG/M metagenome (GOLD analysis project Ga0207674, IMG submission 184303) | Corn rhizosphere microbial communities from Kellogg Biological Station, Michigan, USA - KBS Corn C7-2 (SPAdes) (version 2) | ecosystem: Host-associated > Plants > Roots > Rhizosphere > Soil ... | reverse complement strand
CCTCGACCCTAATATTCGCACCATGTCGCGTTGGCTCACTTTGATTTACTTGTGCCTGCTGGCAACTTCCCTGCAGGCGGCCCAATCCATCAAGTTCGACTCCCTCAAAGTCGGTTCCCAGGTTTTCAGCAACGTCACCGTCGTGAGCATGAACGCGTCGGACGTCTATTTCACTCACGACAAGGGCATGTCCAACGCAAAATTGAAATACCTCGACCCCGATGTTCAAAAGAAACTCGGTTACGATCCCAAAGCCGCCGCAGCCGCCGAATCGGAACACATGCGGGAAGATGCGAAATTTCAGAGCAACCTCGCCACCAAAGTCGGCACTCGAACTCGAAAAAACGGTGATGCCGCCAACACGCCAGTTTCCTCTGAAGACAACTTTGCCGATCCAGTATCTCCTGCTTCTTCGATAGGCAGGCCGGCGCCCAATATCGACCTCGACAAATGGCTCGGCGAAAAGCCCGATCTCAAAGACAAATTTGTTCTCCTCAGTTTCTGGACGACTTGGAGTTTTCCGGCAAAAAAATTCATCCCGCAACTCAGCGCTTTGCAAAAGAAATTCAGTTCGAAACTCGTCGTCGTTGCCGTTACCTCCGAATCCCAGGACACGGTCGAATCGATGACTGATCCAAAAATCGATTTTCCTTCTGCCATCGACAAAGGCAAACTTCGTTCCGCTTTCCTCGTGACAGCTGTGCCCACCGTGGTTCTTATCGATCCAAAGGGCGTTGTCCTTTATCAGGGACACCCCGCCGCTCTGACCGAAAAACAACTCGAGAGCATCCTATCAAAGTCCGAATAGTCCTCGGATTGCGGCCACGTCGAAAACAGCCGCAGAAAGATTCGACAGCGCTTCGTTGTCGTTACCATGCGGACAGTTCGACTTACAATTTTCTCGCCCGCAGCACGCGTAGCTATTATAAATCCGTCGAAATGAACCAATGACCGTACCACCGTGAAAATCCTTAACTCGATCATCGTCTTCCTGTTGACCGCCGCGTCCTCAACCATCGCTGCGGATAAATTCAACTTCGATAAACTCGACCTCAGCAAACTCCCACCTGCTGCCGAAAAGAGAGACCTCACTTACGCCAAAGACATCAAACCGCTGCTTGAATCTTCATGCCTGCGTTGCCATGGCCAGCAACGTCCCAAAGGCAGTTTGCGGCTGGATAATCTTGAGGGCGTCCTTCAAGGTGGTAAGGACGGCAAAGTGGTCGTCGCTGGAGACAGCAAACACAGCCCGCTTATCATCGCTGCCGCACAAATAGACGATAAGACCGCCATGCCTCCAAAGCGTGGACCCGGCGGACCGGGTGGTGGTCCAAGGCCTCCCGGTGGCGGAGATAATGGCGGTGGCCCCCGTCCTCCCGGTCAAGGTGGTCCAGGTGGTACCGGTGGATTTGGTCCTCCAGCAAAACCATTAACCGCCGGACAGGTCGGACTCATTCGTGCCTGGATCGATCAGGGCGCGAAGTAAGTCAGTTCGCGAAAGCAAATTCCAATTTCAAAGCCAAACGGCGCGGTGCGAACACCGCGCCGTTTCAGTTAAAGATTTCGCGTTGGGCAAGTGCCCAACTGATTTACGCCGCCCTGGCCGTCTCTTGCCCCTTCTTCCACTTCCGCTTCGGGGCTTTAACGACGATTCCCTTCTTAATGGCGGCGGCAGAAACCCGGATGTAACGAACTTCGCCGTCCACGACGGCCTTCACCCGCTGCAAATTCGGCAGAAAACGCCGCTTCGTAATCGCCGTCACGTGCGTGCCGATACCCCCGCTTTTCTTCGATTTACCACTGCGCCAGATGATACTGCCCTTCATGGGGCGTTTCCCGGTCAATTCACAAATTCGTGCCATAAAATTCCTGTCTCAATCAAAGGGACGTGGAAAATAGCACCGAAAAGCAGAGTTGCAAGCTTGAATGTTATCGGATTTGGTGTCCTATTTATGCTGTCAGGGAAGCGACGCTGGCTGGGCCGAACGGAGAAAGACTTAGCTGTATCGCCAATCGCAACAGAGCGTTGAATCCAAAACATCCGGGTTATGAATCCCAAAATCATAGACTATAGAACTGTTCGCGCCTTTGAATCGGAGAAATCCAAATTCGATGACATGGTGTTGGAGGCAATCTGCGCAGGATGGCAGCCGTTTGGCAGCCCTTACACGTTGACGGTTGGGGCTCAAACAACATTTTTCCAGGCGATGGTCAAGTATGAGGAGCCGGGCAATTCTGAGTCCAGGAAGTCGGGCGAGTCAAAAGAGCAGGAACATGCTTAACGTCAGGTGGACGCGACCTCTTGCGGAGGACGACATCAGGTGACCTAACTAACTGAATCTTTGAGTGCGAATCTCGTGGCAGCATCGCTCCTGCTATCAATGATAGTTAAAGTCCTTTTACGTCCTCTTCTGGAAAACAATTTCCAGGCACGTCGTAATATCTACTTTTCCGCGTGCGTTCCAAATTGACCGTCACTATTCTCCCGCCTCTTTTATGGCTTTGATTAAACCTTTTGCCGCTTTGCGGCCGAAACCCGAACTGGCCTCGAAAATTTGTGAATTGCCTTACGATGTGATGTCTTCAGACGAAGCCCGCGATGTCGCTAAAGGCAACCCGCTCAGTTTTTTGCACGTCAGCAAACCCGAAATCGATCTACCACGCGGAATCGACCTTTACTCCAAGCAGGTTTATGCGAAGGGAAAAGAGAACTTTCAACGGCTCATCTCGGACGGCGCATTACGGCATGATTCGAAGCCTTGTTTTTATCTTTATCGTCAAATCATGGGTGCTCACAGTCAGGTCGGATTGGTTGCCGCGGCAAGTTGCGAGGACTATATAAACGGCGTTATCAAGAAACACGAGTTCACACGTCCGGATAAAGAAGACGATCGCGTTCACCACATGGAAGCGCTTGATTCGCAGACCGGTCCGGTCTTCCTGGTGTATCATGCGAATAAGACCCTCGACGCCCTTGTCGCCCGAAAAACCAGCCAGACTCCAGACATTGATTTTACAGCGCCCGACAAAGTGCGGCATACCTCCTGGGTCATCAGCGATTCCGCAGAAATTAAATCAATTGAAGATACCTTCGCTAAAATGGCTGCCCTTTATATTGCCGATGGTCATCATCGAAGTGCTGCAGCGGGACGTGTTTATCAGGCACGAAACGGCGCCGGTCAGAGCGCGTTTTTTCTCACCGTCATCTTTCCGCACAACCAGGTGCAGATACTTCCCTACAATCGCGTGCTGAAAGATCTCAACGGCGCGACGCCCGCGAAGTTGCTCGAAAAGCTCGATGGAGTTTTCATTATTTCACCCGGCCGCTCCGGCCCACCAACGCGCAAGCACGAACTTGGATTCTTTATTGAAGGAAAGTGGCATACATTGAATTTCCGGCCCCACTTCGTAAAAACAACAGACCCGATCGAAAAACTCGACGTGACTTTGCTTCAGAAATATGTGCTCGATCCCATTTTCGGAATCGACGATCAACGCACCAGCAAGCGCATTAATTTCGTTGGCGGAATTCGTGGAACGGCGGAGCTGGAAAAACTGGTCAATTCAGGAGACTATGCGTGCGCTTTTTCGATGTTTCCGACCAGCATTGAAGATCTAATGACGATAGCGGACGCAGGCGGAATTATGCCGCCAAAGAGCACCTGGTTCGAACCCAAGCTACGCGATGGTATTTTTTGTCACATGATTGGCGCGTAGTTATGTTCCAAATTTGGACAGTAGCCCAAATATGGAGCACGAGGTAGAAGACCGCCAAACGGCGGAAGTCGAACGGCTCCAAGATGAGCACGCAAGGTCGTTTCGGACAGAGGAATGCGCTTTTTGATTTGTTTTCGCTCAACGGGTCCGTAAAGACGGCTATCAGCGCTTTCGGGGCGATTATCACCCAGGACAAAATATTGATCTGGGCCGAGCACGAACACCGCCGTGCGCAAACGAGGCAGTGTATAAACCTTCTTTGGCACATACGGCTCGAGTAATATTCTACGATCGATAAAAACGTATCCGCGCCACAAATACACAGTTTCTCCGGGCATTCCTACAACGCGCTTAATTGCATAGTCTCCCCGGTGGTCGTCCATCACTACCACATCCCCGCGATTAACAGAGCCCGAAATTGGAGCAGTATAAACCCGCATGCCTTCAGCCAATGTAGGTGCCATACTCGAACCGGTTACAACGCTGACAGACCCAATGAAATTGCGGCCAATTGCTGTGCCGGCGATGGCTGCAAGAACGGCTAGAATTGGTGGCAGGTAGGTCCGTTTACCCCTTTTTCCCCACAGTTTTTGGTGGGACCCGTGCAAAAACTTCATACTTGCACGCGGCTGTATGCATATTCCTTGCCGAGTCTTGCATCAGCACGGGGATTTTCTGCCTATGGAGGGAAAACCAGCACCATCCCAAGGTACTGGCGCCCTTTCCAAAACGCCGATTTTCGCAATGTTTTGGAGTGTGGCTTTTCTCAGCCGTTTTCATTTCGAAATGCCCAATTACTCCACAAATTAATCGCCCTTTAGTTCCTCCTTTTGGACTTTTTCGAGGTGGCCTTACGCTTGGTCCGAGCAGTTGCTTTCGCCTTCCCATTCGGCGCAGGTTCAACAGGCGGCGGAGTAGCAGGTCGTTTTGGCGCAGTCTTCTCGTGAATCACTTGCCGAACCTGATCCAGTCTTCTTTCGATGCCCGTCTTCGCCCTCTCGACACCGGTCTGGCTCAAATTGATAGCATCGGCGAGTAAAGAACAACCGGCGTGGATGCCCTTGGTGTAACTCCCTTCCTTCAGCTCGATTCCTTTGTTTTTGAGGAATTGGCTGATGTTTTCGTAAAGCTCGTCTTTTCGTATTGGATTCATAATTGGTTCAATCCTGTGTGCTGAGATTCGCAAATCGAAGCACACCCGGCAATTACAGAGGGACGGTCCGATTGTAACCCAGCCATGACCGGAGAGTGCCCGTCCTCGGGCACAGCAAGCTCCGAACAGGATGAATTTGGGATCGCTTCGGCGGTACGGACAGTCGTTGCTGAACCCGACGACGGGCGCTCTCCACCTAAACGGGCACCGAAGTGTTACTCACAAGATGTCTTAGCCCATCCCGTTGCGACTCCTCCAGCCCTCTCAGGACCGCGGAGCCGCCCTTCCCTAAGACCCTGGCAATGTCAAAGCGACTTGAGGTACTCAACCAGATCGTGCTTTTCCTGATCGGTTAGCCCAAGACTAAAACGCGTGTCGTAACTATTCACCACATCAAGAAGCGTCTTGAATCGACCATCGTGGTAAAAGCGTCCCTTATTCTCCGGCTTCATAAACAGCCCAAGTTCGGTGACAAATTTACCCGCCAGATTCATCGTCTTGTAATTACCGTCGGGCGAACGGTCAGCCTGGAAACTATCAATGCGCATTTCGGCGGGCGTATGATCATTCCACCCTGGTTCCGTCCATAGCGGCTCGCGATGGCAACTGTTGCAGTTTGCTTTGCCACCGAAGAGTTCGTCTCCGCGTGCTGCGGCCGCAATATCAAAGTCGATGCCCGGACGCGGCTTAGGCGCGAGCAAAGAAAGTTGATAATAATGCAGCGCCGGCAATTTGGACGTCACCAGGTCGCTGTCGGGATCAACCGAGATGTGACCAAGTCGGGCTGCGGCCGCCACCGGAAATTTGTTGGTGTTATCCAACCGCTCATCGAAGAAGGTGCCGATGCCGTGCAGTTCGAGCACCGCGACAAAGGCATTCCAGTAGGTAACTGTGCCCCAACCACCGGTCCATGTGTGCAGGTTGAAACCGGCCAGACCGTAGGCATTCGGGAGGAGAGTGGCGGCTGAAGTGTTATCGGGTTGGAACGCTTTGCCGTCAAGAATGAGCTCTGCATCGAATTTGCCGGGGCCCCAACTATTGAGAACGGTTCGGACCGTTGCATCGTCTATGGCCGGATTCACCGTCTTCAGCAGGTTCACGAACGGGCTGAGATTCGGAGCGAGAGCGATGATGGCGCCGGAATTGAGGTCGCGATTAGCCCAGCCATCAAGGCGCTGCCCGACACCGGGAGCGATTGAGTCGTTCACCGTCGAGTGGCAGACGGCGCAGGTCAGACCGACCGAACGCAGGGAATTGTCTGAGTTAAAGAAGCCTTTCACACCCACCACCGCGTCCTGCCGCAGCAGTGTCAGCGTAACGGCCGGATCATTCAGGTCTATTCGGCCTTTTTTTAGATCGTTCAAGACTTTCGGAGGCAGAGCGTCGGCATCGACTTTTAATCCCAGGGCGAGCGCATTGGATGGGCTCAAGCCCGCGCCGACACCTCCAAATTGAGCCCCTTCAATCGCCTGATGAAGCCTGAGAGTATCGCCCCAGAACGCTTCATCGCCGTAAGTATCGAAGCGAAAGGTGTTCCGGCCTTCAGCGATCATTTCAGCGGCATTAATCACAACAGGATCTTTGCTCGTAATTGGATGATTATGGTCTGACCCGTGTTTTTGCGATTTAGGCTGAGCTCCTTGCGAAAACGCCCAGGTAGCCACAAAGGCGGCACAGACGAAGGAGAGAATAGAGAGCACGAACGATTTGCCGACAAGTATAGTTTTCATAAGCAATATTCTTCCGTGCGAAGGCGCGAGAATGGCATGTTGGAAAGAAGGCAGGAATTGGGTTATGACCCTATTTCAACGTGGGGTATTCACAGTAGTCAGACCGGATGCAGCCCATCGCATTCGAACTCCAAGAACCTGCTTCAATTTCACAAACGATCATCGTAACTTGCGCCATGGCCGATGCCCGTTTGAAACGGAGCTTGCGAGTCACCCTGGTGGGTTTGGTAGCCAATACAGTTTTGACAAGCGCCAAATTCATTGCAGGGATTCTCGGCCATTCCCACGCTCTCATCGCGGACGCGGTCGAATCGTTGTCGGACATTTTCAGCTCTATAATCGTCTGGCGTGCAGTCGTCATCGCTGCCGAACCGCCGGATGAAGATCATCCCTACGGTCACGGCAAAGCAGAACCTCTCGCCGCCGCAACGGTCGCGACATTGCTCTTGGCCGCTGCTGTTGGAATCGCCATCCAGGCCTTCCGGCAGATTGCCCATCCGCACCCTGCCCCCGCGCCATTTACGTTGATTGTGCTGCTCGGAGTGATTTGCATCAAAGAAGGCCTGTTTCGGTTTGTTTTGCGCGAAGCGATTTCGGTTGATAGTGCCGCCGTCCACACAGACGCGTGGCATCATCGAGCCGACGTCATCACCTCGCTGGCGGCGGGAATTGGAATCAGTGTCGCACTCCTGGGAGGCAAAGGCTACGAATCAGCGGATGAAGTTGCAGCGATCGTCGCGGCCGCCATCATTGCCTGGAATGCGTGGCGTCTGCTGCGTCCAGCCGTTAACGAATTGATGGACCGCACGCCAGATCGAGAACTCAGAGAAAATATTCGCCACATTGCTGAGTCAGTTGAAGGCGTCGATCGTGTCGAAAAATGTCTCGTCCGGAAAATGGGCTATCAGTTTTATGCGGACATGCATGTCGAGGTCGATCCACAAATGACCGTGAAGAAATCCCATGAAATCGCCCACGATGTGAAAGACAGAATTCGCAGCCAAATACCCCGCGTTAAGGACGTGCTGGTCCATATTGAGCCGAGTTCGCAGGATAGGACGCTAAAAACGTCCAAGCGTTAGAACGGGCTGTCTGGCACTACAATCATATCTCAGTTTTCTCTGTTCTCTCCTGTTCAATGAGTTCTGCATCATGGCAAATGGACTTGCGCTGCAAAATTCCATTTCCTACAACACTCGCGCATGTCCAAAAAGGCCACCAGCAAATTACCTCGCGCGAGTTCATTTGACCTCCAAAGTTTTCTCGCCTCCAAAACCGCTGCCGTCAACAAGGCACTGGATCGATTCCTTCCTTCAGAAACTACTAAACCCGCTACGATTCATCGCGCGATGCGCTACTCGCTATTCGCAGGCGGCAAGCGCATTCGGCCTGCCCTTTGCCTCGCCGCCGCAGAAGCCTGCGGCGGAAAAGAATCGGACGCGATTCCGTTGGCCTGCGCGGTTGAATGCATTCACACCTATTCGTTGATTCATGATGATTTGCCAGCCATGGACGACGACGATTACCGGCGCGGCAAACTAACCAATCACAAAGTATTCGGCGAAGGCATTGCCGTTCTTGCTGGTGACGCCTTGCTGACAGCGGCGTTTGAATTGGCGGCCAAAAGCAAAGGCTGGCCACGATACGGGCATCAAAAAGTAATTCTGGAATTGGCGTCGGCCTCCGGCTCGCTTCAATTGATTGCGGGCCAGGTCGCCGACCTTGAAGGCGAAGGAAAAAAAATCTCAGCCAAAGAACTTCAGTATATTCACGAGCGCAAGACCTCTGCTCTGCTCTGTTGCTCTGTTCGACTTGGCGGGATGAGCGCGAATTGCACCCCCGCTCAACTGAAAGCCTTGACCGATTTCGGTTACAACGTCGGCCTCGCCTTCCAGGTCATTGACGACATTCTTGATGTCACCCAAACCAGCGACAAGCTTGGCAAAACCGCTGGCAAAGATACAAAGGCCCAAAAAGCGACCTATCCCGCGATTGTTGGATTGGAAAAGTCGCGAAAAATCGCTGAACACCTGACTGGCCTCGCGTTTGCGGCACTGAACCCGCTCGGAAAACGTGCCACCGCGTTGCATGGTCTGGCAGAATATCTCCTTAAACGAGACCGTTAGCAAAACGCGTTAGCAACAATTTTGAACAGGAGCGAACGGAGACAACAAAGTTCTTTCTCTGTTTTCTCTGTTTCCTCCTGTTGAGACAGATGTCGTTCGACTATGAAGTGATTGTAGTTGGCCTCGGCGCGATGGGCAGCTCCGCGGCGCACCATCTCGCACAAAGCGGTCTTCGCGTCCTTGGCCTCGACCGTTTTCACCCACCCCACAATTTCGGCTCGTCACACGGTTTAACCCGTATCATTCGCGAAGCCTATTTCGAGGACCCTCTTTATGTCCCACTCGTCCAACGCGCCTATGAATTATGGTTCGACCTTGAAAAGAAATCCGGCAAGCGACTTCTCCTTCAAACTGGCGGTCTGATGATTGGCCCTTCTGAAGGCGTCCTCGTCAGTGGCGCGAGCCGGAGCGCTGAACAGCACAACCTTGCCCATGAAATTCTCAACTCCACAAACCTTGCGCAAAAATTCCCCATGTTCCAAGTGGAAGATGCGCCAATGGCAGTCTGGGAGCCGCGCGCCGGAATTCTTTTCCCGGAACGCGCTATCAAAACTCATCTCGATCTCGCTGCCAAATCCGGAGCTCAACTGCGGTTTAATGACCCGGTTCGAAAATGGGAACCCTTTGGAAAAGGCGTCCGCGTATTCACCGATGAATCTTCGTACACGGCCAGCCATCTAGTGCTCTCGCCAGGGGCATGGATGACTTCCCTATTACCCGCAGATCACTTGCCGCTAACCGTCGAACGGCAGGTGCTTTACTGGTTCAAACCGGTGTCACACCAGGAAATGTTTCAACCAAACCGCCTTCCCATCTTCATTCGCCAATATGCTCCAGACCGTTTCTTCTACGGCCTTCCTGACCTCGGTGATGGCGTAAAAGTCGCCTTTCACCATCAGGGCGGTCGGGTCGACCCGGATTCGCTCTCCCAGGAAGTGAAACAGATCGAAATCGATGAAATGCGCCAGGTGCTGAGCCAATATCTACCCGATGCCAACGGCGATCTTCGCTCCACCGCCGTTTGTATGTACACGAATGCGCCCGATGAACACTTTATCCTGGATTATCACCCCGAATTCCCGCAAGTGGTCGTCGCCAGCCCCTGCTCCGGACACGGCTTCAAATTCTCTGCCGTCATAGGCGAAACCATCGCCGCGATGATCAACGGCCAGCAACCGCAATTCAATTTAGATCTCTTCAAAATCGCCAGGTTTTCTCATTAGCGAAAGGTAGGGCGCGGTGTCCCCACCGCGCCGCGCCGAAGGACTGAAAGTGATGCGTTCCACCGCGTCCGTATCCTTTCGAAGCAATTTGAGACGATGTGGAAGTCGTCCTTCCGAGGGTCGGGTACGCCCCGTCCGGGTAGACCCCCCCTGGACCCGCAACATCCACAACATGCCCGTAAATACGAGACGCAATTGAGGTCCGACCCGCAACAAAGCCGCAACAAAAAGGCCACGGAGGTGCAACGCGCTTCGCGCGCGCTAAAACGTTCAAACGTTAAAATTGTTAAAACGGGAAGTTCCCAGGTGACAGCCTGGGTGAACAACCCTCCCGGAATATGTGTTGCATCCAATCCCAACCTACCGGACACTGCTATCAGGCTCTAAAGCTTTTTCGAGGAACACGCGGGAAGCTACCTCTTAAGACCTTCACCGCTTTCGGTTCACGTGATCCAGGCTTCCCGTTTACAAACTGTTCCTGAATGTCCGACACCGTCCGCAGCAAATGTCCCATTATTCACGTTGATGATAATGCTGACGATCGCTTCTTTTTCCAGCACGCAGCCAAAAGGACTGAAACCCCTTTCCATATTCAGCCCTTTTGCTTCGGCGAACCGGCCATCGCCTACTTAAAACAAGAGGCCCCCTTCGCGGACATCGCCGTGTACCCCCCGCCGTACTTTATTCTCTGCGACTACAACCCCAACTCCGCCAAAGGCCATGATCTTGTTATGGCGATCCGCTCCCTCGGCCCGTTAGCCAACCTCCCCGTTATAATGTTCAGCGGCTCGATAGGGACCAATTCCGCCGCCAGATGTTACGAGGCAGGCGCCGACCACTTCTTGCGTAAACCACATGGCACCGGCCGTCTGGACATCGTTGTCCAAACCCTTTACGCCTGCGCGATGTCCACTCCCCAAAGCTTCGATGCCCTTGCCCGCCTCGATGAATATCAGCAGCGATCACTATAGCCCGCGCAACTTACGCTGCGCGACGACTGGCGACTTCGTCGCGAACCGCTCCATCACCTCCGATCACCTGCCCTTCGAAGTTGCTGAGGATAAATTGGGAACCCATTCAAATGCGGAGTGGAAAGAGGGCCATTTCAACCTTGCACCACGCCACCCTATCGACGGTACGCATTCAAATGCAGAATGCAGAGTGAGGTAACACTTGTGGTTCAATACGTCGGCGGTACTCTCGCGTAATGCAACCCCTTCGCTATTCCATCAACGTCACATTGGACGGATGCTGCGATCATCGTGAAAACTTCGCGGATGAAGAATTGCATCGGCACGCAGTCGAGAACCTCGTCCAGGCTGATGCCCTCCTTTTTGGCCGGGTGACTTATGAAATGATGGAGGCAGCATGGCGCCAGTCGGAGCTCAAGGGACCGAGGCCTGATTGGATGAAACCCTGGATGGAACCGTTCGCCCGGACGATCGACGCGGCGAAGAAGTACGTCGTGTCGAGCACGCTGGACCGGGTCGATTGGAACGCGGAGCTCGTGCGCGGGGATCTGGGGAAGGCTGTTCAGCAGCTTAAGCGGGAGTCGGGTAAGGGACTGTTCGTGGGAGGGGTGAAGCTCCCGATGGCCTTGACGGAGTTGGGATTGATCGATGAGTACGAATTCATCGTGCATCCCAGGCTGGCGGGCCACGCGCCGACGTTGTTCGCGGGGTTATCGAAGCATGTTGACTTGAAGCTCGTCAGCCGGCTGGAGTTCCGCTCGGGTGCGGTGGCGATGCGGTATGAGGTCCTACCCGGCCGGGGGACTTAGCCAGTCGGGCCAACGGTCCTACCCCAGACGGGGCAACTAGTCCGGGACTTAACCGAGTCCGCGGCATCGTGGAGCCACTTACTGCACTCGACGCCGCGATTAGTCGCCCCGTCCGAATAGGACTTTGCCGTTGCGGATACGGTTCTTTCGCTGCAAATTCTTCAACCGGCATGTTTCAAAAGCTTCTAATGTTCGTGTGCGGCCTGATCGCCTGCCCTTGCATCTTCGCCGCGGAAAAACCGGTCCCTAAA
>Ga0207674_10008346_pt1 | contig 11984 bp, 13 predicted proteins | sample KBSCornC72_FD_184303 | JGI IMG/M metagenome (GOLD analysis project Ga0207674, IMG submission 184303) | Corn rhizosphere microbial communities from Kellogg Biological Station, Michigan, USA - KBS Corn C7-2 (SPAdes) (version 2) | ecosystem: Host-associated > Plants > Roots > Rhizosphere > Soil ... | reverse complement strand
CGGCGCGATCCTCGGTTCGGGGTTGGGTGGCGTGACGGTGGCGGACCGCGTGCTGATGCTCCGCCTCTCCCCGCCCGAACGAGTCGGCGAGTTCTTCGGGCTGTACGGATTGGTCGGCAAGGGCTCGCAGGTCATCGGGACGCTGCTCTACGGGTTGATCCTGTTCATCTTCGTGGACCGCCTCGGGATCGGCGCGTACCAGGTCGCCGTCCTGAGCCTGCTGGTCACGATGCTCATCGGGGTGTGGCTGGTCTGGCCCGTCCGCGACGACTGGGCGGGCAGCGCCGACGTCGTGCCCGAGAAGGTCGTGCCTGTCCCGGCGGAGGGATAGCGACGCGGCCGACGCCCGGGGACGACAATGACGCCTCACCCATCCCAGGAGGCGGACGATGGATCTCTCGAACGCACGGCTTGTCGCGAACATCCCGGCGCAGGACATCGAACGGGCGATGCGCTGGTATCAGGAGAAACTCGGGCTGCGACCGACGATGGACCTCGGCGTCGCCGGCCAGCTGTACCAGAGCGGTGGGGTGTACTGGCTGATCTACCAGACGTCGGCGGCTGGCACCGGCAAGCACACGGTGGCCAGCTGGGTCGTTCCGAGCATCGACGACGCGATGAGCGACATGCGATCCCAGGGCGTCGTGTTCGAGGACTACGACATGGGGGAGCAGGGCCCGACGACCGAGAACGGCGTCGCCCGTGGGCCCGACGGCGGAGCGTCCGCGTGGTTCACGGACTCGGAGGGCAACATCCTCGCGCTCACGGAACTGCCACCCGGGATGGACTTTCCGGGCTAGTCCGCGTAACCGCCCGGATGGGCCTGGCGCCAGGCCCGCGCCGAACGCACCATCTCTTCGAGGCTCGGCCGCTGCGGCCGCCAATGGAGCACGTCCGCGGCGCGCGTCGCTGAGGCGACGAGGATGGGCGGATCGCCGGGACGGCGCGGTCCGATCCGGTGAGGGATCGTCCGACCGACGATCGCCTCGGCGGCACGCAGCACGTCGAGGTTCGTGAACCCGTCGCCGTTGCCGAGGTTGCAGACGAGGAAGCCTTCCCCGCCGCCGCCATCACCGGCGGTCGACCCGATCGCCCCGGTCGCCTCGATCGCGCGGAGATGGGCGTCCGCGAGGTCGGCGACATGGATGTAGTCGCGGACATTGGTGCCATCACGGGTCGGGTAGTCGCCGCCGAAGATCGTGACGGTTCGACCCGCCTCCACTGAACGGAGGATCGCCGGGATGAGGTGGGTCTCCGGGTCGTGGTCTTCGCCGATGTCGTCGGTCGCTCCGGCGACATTGAAGTAGCGCAGGGACACCGAGCGCATCCCGTAGGCCCGGCCGTACCAGGCCATCGCGGCTTCGAGACTGCGTTTCGACTCGCCGTACGGATTGACCGGCCGGAGGGGTGCGTCCTCGGGGATCGGCGTCTCGTCTGGCACGCCATAGACCGCAGCGCTCGAGGACAGCACGAACCGCATCACCCCGGCGGTACGGGCTGACTCAAGAAAGCCGATCCCGCCCCCGACGTTCTCGCCGAAGTAGCGCGCCGGCTGCTCGATCGATTCGCCGACGAGCGAGCGAGCCGCGCAATGGAGGATCGCGTCGATCGACTCCTCCGCGAACACGGCAGCCGCAGTCGCCCGGTCGGTGTAGTCGCCGACGATCAGGCGTGCGCCGTCCGGGACGGCCGATCGATGGCCGGTCGACAGGTCATCCAGCACCACGACGTCATGACCGGCCGCGAGGAACGCCTCGACCGACACCGCGCCGACGTAGCCGGCTCCGCCGGTCACCAGGATCCGAGTCATCGACGAACCTTAGCCGCGGCGGAGACGGCCGAGGAGCGACCGCTGCTTCGGCTTCGGGGCGGGTGCCGCCTTCGGGATGTGCGCGCCCGTTTCGGGCGAAGGAGGTTCGTGCGCCGCGGGCGTGATGGCTGAGGGATCGGGCGCCGCGTCGGATACGACCTGCTCGACCGCGTCGGGTGGAAGCGGGTCGTCTACCGGCTGGCCTCGGGTCGCGAGCACCTCCTCGAGACGGACGGCCATCCGGCGTGCCGCGTCGTTCTCCGGGTCGATGCCGAGGGCACGCCGTGCCAGCAGGTACGCGCCGAGCTCGTCCCCACGCTCGAGGGCGACCCGGCCCAGCCCGACGACCGCGATCGAGTTCCTCGGGTCGGACGTCGAGACCTGCTCGTAGATCTGCTCGGCCTGATCGAGCTGGCCGAACGACATCGCCCGTTCGGCGTCGAGCAGCCGTTCGATCACGAGCGACCGTCCGCGGCGACGATCGAGCGCGCGACCGACAGCAGTCGATCGCGCGTGTTCAACGTGGGATCCCCGATGACGCGGTCCAGCAGACGCTGCAGGGTCGTGCCGACGATCGGGCCCGGCTGCCAGCCGAACTCGGTCATGAGGTCCGAACCGTCCACGGCGAGCGACCGCAGGTCGAGCGCGGCGCCCGAGTCGAGCTCACGGCGCACGCGCGAGCGGAACTCGGTAAGCCGGCCCGCATCGGGCGGCAATCCCGACCCGACGTTGTCCGCCTCGCGCAGCAGGAACAGGTCATCGAGGGCGCCCGGGCCGACCTTGACGATGAACCGCCGGACCGCGGCATCTGACCAGCGCGGCACGTACCCGAACATGTGCTGACGGATCAGGTGCACCACGAGGTCGCGCTCGGCCGTCGGCCAGTGCCATCGATCGAGCAGCGCCCGGGCCATGTCGGCCCCGACCGATTCGTGCCCGACGAACCGGCCGTCGGCCATCGTCGATGGCTTGCCCAGGTCGTGGAGGAGTGCCGCGAGCCGCAGGTACGGTGGATCCGGGGCGGCGCCGCCGACCGACCGGACCGAGTGATCCCACAGATCCTCGCCCGGGACCTTGTTCTGCGGCACTCCCCGTTGCGCGGCAAGCTCCGGCGCCGCCTGCTCCAGCAGCCCGCTGTCGGCGAGGAGCCGGAGCCCGGCCGTCCTGTCGGTCGCTGCCAGGAGCAACCGCATCTCGGCCGCGATCCGCTCACCCGAGAGGTGCCGGACCAGGTCGGCTTTGTCGCGGATCGCTTCGAAGGTCGCCGGCTCGACGCTGAACCCGAGCGTCGCCGCGAGCCGCACCGCGCGGAGCATCCGGAGGGCGTCCTCGCCGAACCGCGTCGCGGGATCGCCGACCGCTCGCAACGTCTGCCTGGCCAGGTCGTCGCGGCCGTCGTGCGGGTCGACGAGGTGGCGCGTTCCAACGGCCTCGCCGCCCCACGCGATGGCGTTCACCGTGAAGTCGCGTCGGGCGAGGTCGAGCTCGATCGAATCCGTGAAATCGACCCGGTGCGGCCGGCGGAAGTCGGCGTAGTCGTGATCCGATCGCATCGTCGTGATGTCGACATCACCGATGACGTCGTCGCCGGATGGCACGACGACCGACCCGAACGCGTTCTCGTACGCAGCCTCGGGGAAGAGGGCCGCCGTCTGCTCCGGAAGTGCGGAGGTCGTGAGGTCCCAGTCGGCCGGGACCCTTCCGAGCATCGTGTCGCGCAGCGAACCGCCCACCACATAGGCGGCATGGCCCGCCGACCAGAGCCGGTCGAGCATGTCCTGGACGGCCGCGGGCAGCGCCGGCAACGGGTCGACGCGGAGACCCCCGTCGGGGGTCAGTTCCTCCCCAGGAACAGGTACGTCCGCCACGCGTCGTTCCGCTCGTCGGCGAGGTACGGCGTGAACAGCGAGTAGATGTCGCTGCGCGGCTCGAACGGGTCCTTGTTCAGCCGCAGACGCGCCTCGTCGAGGGTCTTGCCGCCCTTCCGGTGATTGCATGTCTTGCACGCCGTGACGAGGTTCTCCCACGTGTGCCCTCCGCCCCTGTGGCGCGGCATGACGTGATCGAGGGTCAGGTCGTTCGTCTGCCGGCCGCAGTACTGGCAGGTGTGCCGGTCGCGGGCGAACACCTCGCGCCGTGAGAGCTTCACGCGGGGACGGGGCCGCTTGATGAGGTGCTGCAGGCGGATGACCGATGGCGCGCGGAATTCCGTCCGCGGCGTCCGGATCATCTGGTGGTCGTACTCGATCACCTCGGCCTTCTCACCGAACAGGAGGCGAAAGGCCCTCGGCAGATTGCAGACGTTGAGCGGCTCGTAGTTCTGGTTGAGAACGAGAACGACGCCGTCCATGGTGGCCGGAGGATAACAAGTTCCCCAGAGCGTGCTTCCTACGGGTGGTGGGTCTCCGGGATCAGGTCTCGCGGTCGGTGGGCTGGCCCGTCTGCTCGTCCCAGCCGCCGGCCTGTCCGACCTTCGTCGCAAGGGGCTTGCCGAGCGCCCCCGCGATGAAGCGCGCCGCACGAAGGACGCTGCCGAGCGCGACGCCGTGCTCGTAGCCGGACGCGTCGAGCAGGTACACGAGGTCCTCGGTCGCGAGGTTGCCCGCGGCGCCCGGCGCGTACGGGCAACCACCGGTCCCGCCGGTCGACGAATCGAAGGTCCGGATCCCCTTGGTGAGGGCCATCGCGACATTGGCGAGCGCGGTCCCGCGGGTGTCGTGGAAGTGGAACGCCTGCCCTTGTGTCGCGATCCCGGCCTCGTCGGCCAACGACACGAGCTCCGCGACCTGATCCGGGACGCCGACGCCGATCGTGTCGCCGAAGCAGACCTCGTCGACGCCGAGCCCGAGGAGCCGCTCCGCGACGGCGACCGCGGCCGCCGGTTCGACCCGACCCGTATACGGGCAGCCGAACGCCGTCGAGACGTAGGCGCGTCGCCACCAGCCGAGCTCCGTCGCACGCGAGAGCACAGGCCGGAACGCCGCGATCGACTCGTCGACCGTCATCCCGATGTTGTGCTGGGTGAACGCGTCGGTCGCTGCAGTGAACACCGCGATCGCGTCGACACCGGCTGCCTCGGCGCGCACCAGCCCCCGCTCGTTGGGGACGAGGACGGGGAAGCGGACGCCGCTCCGACGAGGCAGCCGCGAGAACAGCTCGTCCGCGTCAGCAAGCTGCGGGATCGCCTTGGGCGAGACGAACGACGTCGCCTCGATCTCGCGCAGCCCCGCGTCGATCAGCAGCTCGATGAAGCGGAGCTTCGTATCCGTCGGGATCCGCTCGGACTCGTTCTGGAGTCCGTCGCGCGGCCCGACCTCGTAGATCCGGACGCGTCGGTCGTCGGAGCCCGCGCTCATCGGGGCGGTCAGACGCGAGGCGGATCCATCGCCCGTTCGATCCGGGCGATCTCGACCTCGATGCGCTGGATGAGCGTGATCGCTGCGACGTGCTCCGGGCTGCCCCACGGCGCGTTGTTCCGTCGCGCGCGCGTCTGCCGGTGGAGAGCGAGCAACTCCTCGCGCGTCTGCGGCAGCGGCGTATCGGCGTCGGTGGCCATGGCGGAAGCGTAGCGCGTCGGGTTCAGGCGGGTTCGACGACGGCGAGGCGCTGCCCCCGGGTCACCTGGTCGCCCTGCCGCACGTCGAGGTCGGCGACGACACCGCCATGCGGCGCCGTGACCGCGTGCTCCATCTTCATCGCCTCGAGGATCACCACGGTGTCGCCGGCCGCGACCGTGGCCCCGACCGCGGCTGCGATCGAGAGCACCTGACCGGGCATCGGCGCGACCAGCTCGATCGGCCCGGTGCCCTGGGCGGCGGCAGCGGCGCTCGCGGCCCGATCGACATCGGGCGGTGGCGCGATCCGGAACGCGATGCTGCGCCCGGCGACGTCGACATGGGCCATGTCGTCGACGAGGGCGGTCGTCGTCCTTAGGCTCGCGGTCCCCGGCGTCAGACGAACGGAGCGCGACTCGTCCTCGGCGCTGAGACGGGCCGTCGATGCCGCGTTGAGTCGGAAGCCGTCGGTCGACTCGTGACCCGCCAGAAGGAGGCGAGCGGCGGTCGTCCATGCCGCGTCGGGGATCCGGGCGCGCCGCTCCCAGTCGTCCGGTGGCCAGATCCGCTCGAGGGTGTCGGTCCGGGCCGCCCCATCGCGCACCACCGGCTCGCGCACCAGCCAGCGCAAGAACCGGAGGTTCGTCGTGAGTCCGAGGATCACGGTGTCGTCGAGTGCGCTGGTGAGGCGATCCAGGGCCTCGGTGCGGTCCGAGCCATAGGCGATGACCTTCGCGAGCATGGGGTCGAAGCGACCGCCCACCTCGTCGCCCTCGGCGACGCCCGCATCGACCCGGATCCCGTCACCGGTCGGCCAGCGCAGCCGTTGGATATGCCCGGTCGCAGGGAGGAAGTCGTGCTCGGCATCCTCGGCGTACACGCGGACCTCCACCGCGTGGCCGTCAAACCGGACGTCAGGTTGAGTGAACCCGAGTTGCTCACGGGCGGCGATCCGGATCTGGTCGGCGACAAGGTCACGACCTGTCACGAACTCCGTGACCGGGTGCTCGACCTGGAGCCGCGTGTTCATCTCGAGGAACGTGAACGTGCCACGGTCGTCGAGCAGGAACTCGCACGTCCCGGCGCTCTCGTAGCCGACGGCGCCCGCCAGGGCGAGCGCCGCGTCGCCCATGCGCTGGCGAAGGGTCGCGTCCACCGCCGGCGAGCCGGCCTCCTCGAGGACCTTCTGGTGGCGCCGCTGGAGCGAGCAATCGCGCTCGCCGAGATGGACACCGTTCCCGTGTCGATCGAACAGGACCTGGATCTCGACGTGGCGGGCACCCTCGAGGAGTCGCTCGAGGATCAGCCGGTCGTCGCCGAATGCCGCCTGCGCCTCGCGGCGCGCAGCGGCGAGCTCGGCGGGGAGTCGGTCGAGGTCCCGGACCGTCCGCATCCCCTTGCCGCCGCCGCCGCCGGCCGGCTTGATGAGGAGTGGGACGCCGATGGCCGCCGCGGCGGTCGTCAGCGCGTCATCCGACTGGTCGGGATCGTCGTAGCCCGCAGGTGTCGGGACGCCGAGCTGGGTTGCCAGGCGCCGAGCGGCGGCCTTGTCGCCCATCGCTCGTATCGCTCTTGGTGGAGGACCGATCCACGCGATGCCGGCATCGATGACGTCCTGGGCGAAGTCGGCGTTCTCGGCGAGGAACCCGAAGCCCGGGTGGATCGCGTCAGCGCCGCCGGATCGCGCGGCCGCGACGACCGCGGCTCGGTCGAGGAGGTCGAGCGCGTCCTTGCCGCTGGTCAAGGGGACGATGGCCCGGATGCCGAGCGCGTCGCACGTCCGCCTGATGCGGTTCGCGATCTCGGCGCGGTTGGCGATGAAGACGGTCGAGATCGCTGGCTGGGGCTGTCGCGGGGCTTCTGACGCGTCAAACGCGTCAAACGCGACACGCCAACGACCACCGACACGTCTGGCGGGAAGCCTACCGCTGGCGATCCAGCGCTGGACGGACCGAGTTGACGTTCCGAGGCGCCGCGCGACCTCGCTCGGGCTCAGTTCCTCGGCCATTTCGTCGCGAGTGTCGCATACGAGGCGTGGGACGACCAGTCGTCAGTCGTCGGTCTCTGCCGCCCAGGACGGCCGGCGCTTCTCTGAGAAGGCCTCGAACCCCTCGCGCGCTTCATCACTGACGCGTTGCCGGGCGATGACCCGGGCCGTGTGCCATTTCGCCGATCCGTGCCCGAGGCCGCGAACCTCACGGATGACCGCTTTCGCTGCCCGCGCCGCCGTCGGGCCTGCGGCCAGGATATCGGCGATCGCCGCGTCGACCGCCGCGTCGAGCGCCTCCTCGCCCTCGGCCAGCTCGTGGACGAGCCCGATCCGCTGCGCCCGGACCGCGTCGAACCGGCGGCCTCCCGGGAACAGGGCCCGTGCATGGGACTCGCCGATCTTCGCGACCACGAACGGGGCGATCACCGCGGGGAGGATGCCGAGCCGCGTCTCGGTGAACCCGAATCGCGTGCCGCTTTCGGCGAACACGAGATCCGCGACCGCACAGAGGCCCATGCCGCCACCAAGCGCCGCCCCATGGACGCGGGCGATGACCGGCACGGGACAGATATCGATCGCCTCGTACATGTCCGCCATCGCCATCGCGTCCTGCTCGTTGCCTTCGACGTCGAGTGCCATCGCGGCCCGCATCCAGGCGATATCCGCGCCGGCACAGAACGACGGTCCCTCGCCCGCAAGCACGACGACGCGGAGGGCGGCGGGGTCTTCGCGGGCGAATCCCGCGAACGCCGCGCGCAGCTCCGCGATCAGCGAGGCGTCGAAGGCGTTGTGGACATCGGGCCGGTCCAGCGTGACCCGAGCGATGACGCCGTCGGGCCCGGTGCGCTCGATCCGGAGGGCATGCACAGGGCCATCGTACCGACCCGGCCCAGGCCGGCGGTACGGTCTTGTGGCGAGAAGAGCGGTGCGATGGAGCACCGAAGGGGGTTCCGACGCGCGCGTCGGAGGGTACATTTCGGGGCATGGGTCCCGGTAACCCGTGGTCACCGAATTGGCGGCCTGATCCGACAGGCCGGCGTCTCGCTGCGATCCGTACCGCGCGGCGTGGTGCGCTCCTCGCCGCGATCCTCCTCGGGGGCGTGACGACCGTGGCGGCGATCGTCGCTCCGGAAGCAGACGGCCTCCCGTTGATCATCCCGTTGACGATCACGATGGCCGCGATCCCGGCTCTCGCGCTATTGGGCGCCGGACTCGCGCCAGCCGCGACAGGCTCACGTGTGGACGCGGCAGTGGCCGGCATCGCGTTCGCCATCGGAGCGCCGGTCGCCGCTGCGCTCTCGAGCATGATCGCCGTGTTCGTCTACTTCGCGATGAATCCCGATGTCACGAGCCTCGCGGGTGAGGCTGTGGGCGACGTGATCCGCGTCGGCGTCGGTGCCGCGATGCGCGTGGCGCCGATGTTGGCCGCAGCCGCCGCACTGTGGGTCATCGCGATCCGGCAGCTGGAGCGCCGGTTCGCGCGCTAGTCGAGCGGGACGACCTCGTCACCCAGACGGACTCGACCGGGCTGTTCGACATCGGCCAGCACACCGAGGTCGGCGTGCTTCGCCTCCCGCAAGCCGCGGTACGAGATGATCGTCCGGAGCGTATCGAGGTCGGGCTCGCCCGTGTCGGGATCGTGGGTCGTCATCGCGCATCGAGCATCCGGTTTGGTCACGTGCAGCACGGCGTCACCGATCCGGATCCGCTTCCCGATCCAGGTGTCCTCCTCGTGCGCCGCGGCGTCCTCGAGGTCCATCAACATCCGGAACCGCCTCGCGTCGACCCAGTCGAGGCCGGCGTGCGCCGCGAGCTCCCGGACCGATCCATCCGACAAGATGCTGGCCGGGTTGCCTCGCCGGGTACCGCCCGGTCGATCGCAGCGGATGACCCGCATCGGCATGCCGACGAAATCGGTCAGTGCCTCGCTCCACGGGCCGACGACCCGATGTCCGACGCCGGTGCGCCCGTGGATCGGCGTCTCGACCGCCTCGGCGAGCTCGACCTCGCCATCGACGACGGTCCCATCCGGGAACTGCATCCAAAGGGTCGTGGCTTCGGGGTCGGTCCGCGAAGCCACCTGGACGAGCTTGAAGACGATCAACTGATCGACCAAGCGGTTGTCGTCGTTGGTCAGGAAGAACCGGCGATCCTCGACGACCCCGAGCTCGGTCAGATCGATCTCGGTCGGGTGCTGCAGCCCGAGGCTTCGGACGGGAGCGATGGAGAAGCGGGCGACGCGCGGCATGACCGGATGCTAGCCGACCGACACGTTCCGTAGCTCCAAGGTCGCACCGGGTCGGAACCACAGGACGTCGAACCGCAGGACCGCCTGGACTCGTTCGACGCCATCACGCCAGCCGTGGATGTAGGCGTTGTCGAAGGGCTTCCCGTCACGCTCGAGCGAGCGGAGCTCGAGCACGACATCGGCGTCGCGCAGCGCGAGGTCATCGGGCCAGGCATCCGCGAACTCGAACGTCCCGACGCTCCAGACGCCGTTCGGGATCGACCCCTCCCCGATGACGACCTCCTGCGAGCCCTGCCGGTCGATCGGGATCGATAGCGAGGCCACCCGGATCGGCGACGCCGCCTGCTTTGCCGAAGCGTCCGATGCCGGGACGGGGCTCGAACCCTCCGGGACATCGTGGTACGCCTCGAGGGTGGAACTGATCTGGAGCCGCGGGTCATCCAGGCATGCCGGCTCGTGCAGGACGCCGCCACAGATCTCCTTGTCGTGGATCGTCCCATCCCGGAGCGCGATCCGGACGCGGATGTGCCATCCCGCGCTGAGATGTACGCCACCCGGTGGGGCGTCCGGCACGATGGCGACGGCCGTCACGTCGTCTCGGTTCTTGTCGATGTCCGCGGCCACGATGTCGGTCATCGCGTCGCATCGGGCGACGCTGTACACGACGGCGCACGGCTTCGGCTGCCGCGACTCCGACGCCATCGGCAGCATCGAGCAGGCGCTGGCGACGAACGCCGCGACGGCGGTCATGGCCAAGAGCCGTCGGGTCATCGCAACCCGACGCTCGCGAGCTCGGCCTTCACGAGACGGTCGAACCGGCCACTGGCGAAGTCTCCGAACGGGTCCGGCGTGTGCTCCAGCAATTCTGGATATGAAAGCCGGTTGATCGCCCGCGTCGCGAGCTCGCGCTGGAGCGTTGCGGTAGATACGTCGACCGGCGCACGCCGGATCGCCCGATGCGCGGCACGGATCGTCGCGAGCCGCGACGCCCGCCACGGGACATACCGCAGCAGCCACGGGACGAGGAACACGGCGACGACCAGGATCGCGAGCAGGCGGGCGATGAGGATGAGCAACGACTCCAGCTCGCCGCCGACGTACTGGAACGGCTCGCCCGCCGTCTCGAATGTTCGGCGCGTCACGTCGTCGATCCCAGCGCCGATGAGCGGCAGCCCTTTGAGCGCGTTGCCGAGCTGCGCGCCGGCCGCCTCGATGTTCTCGCCACCGCCACGCAGGACGCGACCGGCCTCGGCGAACTGCGCGATCGCGTCGTGGATGCGCAGACCGACGAGCGCCCAGAACGCGACCCAGAGCCACGTCGAGACGTCGGCGAGCATCTCGCCGAGGCGTGCCGATGGGATCTCGCTGTAGAACTTGAGCATCGACTCCTCCCTCCTGGGCGCGTCTGGGTCGCGCCGGATGTCACATCCGGAAGACCCTGAACCCTATCGGACGAGGCTCATCGAAATATCGAACACGGTGCCTGCTTTCGTGCCCCAGAGGTTTCAAGTGATCGGTCACGCGCGGGAGGTCGGGGCAGGACATGGAACGTAGGTTCACGGGGTCAGCCAGGGTACCCATCGTCGTCGCGAGCGTCGTCGTGGTGATCGCGGCTGTCCTTGTCGTCGCATCGATCCGGCCGGCGGGTTCGTCGCCGCCATCGGTCGCGTCGACGTCGTCGCCTCCGACCGCATCGTTTGGGGCGACGGGTGTCGTACTCGTCGGCGGCCCAGCCGCGGGGTTCGAGATGCGCGTGCCCGCGTCATGGAAGCAGGCGACCCCCATCTCCGCAGAGGCGCAGCGGTGGGTGGGCGGCGACGCCACGGTCATGGTCAGCTATGGCGCGTCCATCTTCGAGGGCGGCGGCATCACGCAGTGTGGTCCGCGGAGTCCTGAAGTGCCCACCTGCATGAAGGAGACGTACACCTACTCGATCCCCTACGACCCCGAGCGAGATGGCGTTGGTCCGTTGGGGATCGATGGGTACCTCCGTGATCGATGCACCGGCGGTTGCAAGGTGAAGGTCGCGGAGACGACGCTCGGTGGGGAGCGGGCCCAACGGGCGTCGACGATCACAGCTGGAGTGCGGGCGACCTACGTCGCGACATTCCACGATCGGCGACCTGTGATCGTGTATTGGAGCGAACCGGAGGAGGCGGTCGATGACATCCGTCTCGATGGGATGCTCGCCAGCTTCCGCTTCATCGATGCGCAGATCCCGTCGCCGACCCCGTTCCTCGATCCCACAGAGCTCGTGCGCTACGAGGACGCGAAGCTCGGGTACGAGATCATGGTGCCCCGGTTCTGGGGTGAGGGGAGCGACCACGTGAACTGGGAGCGTGTCCACGACTTCGGCTCCGGCATCGGGTTCGGCACGCGCAC
>Ga0207674_10008345_pt1 | contig 11985 bp, 11 predicted proteins | sample KBSCornC72_FD_184303 | JGI IMG/M metagenome (GOLD analysis project Ga0207674, IMG submission 184303) | Corn rhizosphere microbial communities from Kellogg Biological Station, Michigan, USA - KBS Corn C7-2 (SPAdes) (version 2) | ecosystem: Host-associated > Plants > Roots > Rhizosphere > Soil ... | reverse complement strand
ACGACCGGAGCGCGCGCGCAGCCCGCGGCCGCTCCGGATACCTACGTGACGTACTGGGACAACGTCGCCAACCAGGCGTTCACCGCGGCTGCGTTGACGCCTCCGGACGGCGCGGTCATCTCCGCTTACGTCGGAATCGGCGTCTACGACTCGGTGACCGCCATCGAGGGCGGCTACCGGCCGTTCATGGTCGACGTCGACGCGCCGCCAGGCGCCTCGCCGGAGGCCGCGGTCGTCGCCGCGGCGCACGCGATTCTCGTCCACTACCTGCCCGACCAGGAGGCGACCATCCTCGAGCCGGCGTACGAGCAGTCGCTCGGCACGATCTCGGACGGACAGGCAAAGGAGGACGGCGTGGCGACCGGCGAGTACGTCGCCCGGGTCCTGATCCGCGACCGCGCGGACGACGGCTTCCGCGCGCACTACGACTACGTCCCGCCGGATCCACCGATCCCGGGCGTCTGGATCCCGACGTCACAGGCACCGCCGATCGGCATCTACATGCCGCACATGCAGCCGTTCAGCCTGCGAAGGCCAAGCCAGTTTCGACCGGCAGGGCCTCCGAGGCTTTCCAGCCGGCGCTGGGCTCGCGATTACAACGAGGTCAAGGACATCGGCTCGAGGACGAGCGAGACGCGGACGCCCGAGCAGACGCTGGCCGCGCGTTTCTGGGGCGAGCCTCCGATCCAGCAGGTGCACGCGGCGTTCCGCAAGCTGGTCACAGACCACGGGCTCGACGTCGCGGACGCCTCGCGCTTCATGGCGATGAACACCGTCGTCGAGGCGGATGCGCTGATCGCCTGCTTCGACGCCAAGTACCACTACGTGTTCTGGCGGCCGATCACCGCGATCCGGGCAGGAGACACCGACGGCAACCCGGACACGGTCGTCGATCCGAGCTGGCTGCCGCTCCTGCCGGGCACTCCGAACCATCCGGAGTACCCGAGCGCGCACTCCTGCGCGACGACGGGGATCGGTCTCACGATTGCGAAGTTCCTCGGCACGCGGACGATCGACCTCACCATCCCGAGCCTCACCGGGCTCGGTGACCGTCACTTCGACACGGTGAGCGACCTCGAGTACGAGGTCACGAACGCGCGGGTCTGGGGCGGCATCCACTACCGCACCGCGATCGAAGACGGTTCCGTGCTCGGAGCGAAGGTGGCGCGCCAAGTGCTCGCCCATCACTTCCACCGGACGAGCTAGAGCCGCCGGGAGTTGGGGGTGGGCCGCAGGGCCCACCCCTCCGTCTCAATGCGAAAACCCCTCGCAAGCTCTGCTGGCTGCAGCCGGCGGCCTGGACAAGAAATGGAAGAGCCCCGCGGTGGCGGGGCTCTTCGTCAGCAGGCCTGTAAGCCGGATTCTGTCGTGGGTGACCATCTCTCTAGGCCACCGGTTCCCCGGTGGCTCGAGCGGTGTACCCGGCTCCTCGGCGGGCCGCGTCGGCGGAGCCTGTTTCACCTTGCACCGGACGGGGTTTGGCGAGCCGCTGCGTCACCACAGCGCTGGTGGGCTCTTACCCCACCGTTTCACCCTTACCGTCAGCGTCTCCGGAGAGTTTTTCGCTGCCGGCGGTCTCCTTTCTGTGCCACTTTCCGTCGGCTTTCGCCGCCTGGGGTTTCCCCAGCGTCCTGCCCTTCGGTGTCCGGACTTTCCTCGAGCCGCGAACGGCTCGCGGTCACCCGGCCTGCACGGTCAATTGTAGCCGTGTCTCTCCGGAGCTCCGGAACTCGGCCTGGCACTCGGGACAGGAGATCGCGCCCCCGCGATGGAGGACGAACTCGCCGCAGACGAGGCACTCCAGGCTCGCGCCGCGCAGGAGCGCGTGGAGCTCCTGCTCGAGCGTCCGGTTGAGCGACTCCACGCTCATAGCTGCCGGAAGACTCCGATCACCTTGCCGAGGATCTGGACGTGTGCGGCGTAGATCGGCTCGAGCGCGTCGTTCTCCGGTTGGAGGCGGACACGGCCGTTTTCGCGGAAGAAGCGTTTGAGCGTGGCTTCGTCGGCCGACTCGTCGTCGCCCGCGAGCGCGACCACGATCTCGCCGTCTCTGGCGTCCTGGGCGCGCTGCACGACGGCGATGTCGCCGTCGAGGATGCCCGCGTTGATCATCGAGTCGCCCTTGACGCGCAGGAGGAACTCGTCGCCGCCGCGCGAGAGCGGCTCGGGCACGGCCAGGTAGTCCTCGATGTTGTCCTCGGCGAGCAGCGGACCGCCGGCCGCGACCTCGCCGACGAGCGGAAGCTTGTGGACGTCCGTCTCTGCCACCGCGGGCGCCTTCGGCTCGCGGCGCAGCTCGATAGCGCGCGGCTTCGTCGGGTCGCGCTTGAGCAGACCCGCGCGTTCGAGGTTCGCGAGGTGCGCGTGCACGGTCGACGGGGACGCGAGGCCGACCGCCTCGCCGATCTCGCGGACGGTCGGCGGGTAGCCGTGGGCGTCCGTGTACTTCGTCAGGAAGTCGAGAATCTGGCGCTGCCGCTCGGTGAGCACTGGGCCTCCTTTCGCGAACATGTGTTCGATCAGGGTAGCCGTGGCCGCGGACGGCGTCAAACACGGGCGCCTGTCGCGTCGTCTCAGCAGGTGTGGTGAAAGGACTCGCCGCTGCGACGATCGCGCTCGGGCTCGTTTCGTGCGGGCATCGCACGAAGATGGCCCAGTACCGCGAACCTCGCGATGGGTGGAGCGTGTCCTATCCGGCCTCGATGACGCCTCGGGCGATCGGCTACGCCAAAGGGATGCTTTCGGCGCGCGGAGTCGTGATCGCGACCTCGCCCGACGTGTCGCCGACTCAAGAGGTCTACTTCAAGAGGTTCCCGTCCGACGCAGCTGCGTTTGGCCTGGTCAGGTTCTTCGGAGGGCCTGCGACCGGGTCCGGCGCGGCGACGGCACTACCGCTCCGGCGCACGAATTTCCGGCGGGTACGAGGAGCGCCGCCGCCGGCGCCGCTCGTCCAGTCCGTGAATGCCAACGGCATGACGTGGCACGTGTTCGTGTGGGTCGGCCCGACGGCATCGCGCCAGGACAAAGAACGGGTCTGGCGGATCGTGCGCTCGATTCAGTTCCCGCAGAAGTCGTAGGACCGCCGCGGCCGGGTTCGAAGATCGAGATCGCGCGAAGTCGTCATGGCTCCGCAGCGGGGCCGGACTTCGCGCGATGAATGCGCTGGAGAGGACTTGAACCTCCACGGGGTCTTAACCCCACAAGGCCCTCAACCTTGCGCGTCTACCAATTCCGCCACCAGCGCGCGAGGGCCAGTGTAGCCAGCCTTGCTGCGGGTGGAAGCGATTCCAGCGGGTCGACCGGTCAGTTCCGACGGCGGACGGGCTGAGCCCGTCCGCCTGACAGCGGCACCGCAAGCGGTGCCTTAGGGTGCACCTGTGAAGGCCCTCGCAGAAGCGGCGGTCGATGCGGCGCTCGGGGCCGGGGCGTCCTACGCGGATGCCCGCGCAGTCTCGCTGCGCCGCCAGTACGTGATCACGAAGAACGGGCAGGTCGACGACCTGAGCGACTCGGAGAGCGAAGGCATCGGCGTCCGCGTGCTCGTGGACGGCGCGTGGGGGTTTGCCGGCGCCGGCCGCCTCGACGAGAGCGGCGCGCGCGACGCCGCGCTTCGAGCCGTCGACTTCGCCCGCGCGGCGCCCGGCCGGCACCGGACGAACCTCGCACCGGTCGAGGCGCACACCGGCGAGTACCGCACCCCTCTCCAGCGCGACCCGTTCGACGTCCCGCTCACGGAGAAGGTCGACCTCTGCCTGAGAGCCGAGGACGGCATGCGTCACGAGGGCGTCAAGGTCACCGTCGCCATGATCCGAGCCCAGCGCGAGCACAAGGTGCTCGTCTCGTCCGAAGGCACGAACGTCGAGCAGGAGATCTACGAGTGCGGCGGCGGGATCGACGCCTACGCCTCCTCGGAGGACGTGTCCCAGATCCGGAGCTATCCGAGCCAGCACTCGGGCGTCAGCGGCCAGGGCGGCTGGGAGTACGTCGAGCAGCTCGGGCTCGACCGCGAGGCCCCGCGCGTGGGCGAAGAGGCTGCCGCGCTCCTCCGCGCTCCGGTCGCCCCGTCCGGCCGGACGACGATCGTCCTTTCACCGGACCAGGCGGTCATGCAGGTCCACGAGTCCGTGGGGCACCCGACCGAGCTCGACCGCGTCTACGGAACGGAGGCGGCATACGCAGGGACGAGCTTCCTCTCGCCAGGCGACCTCGGCAGCCTCCGCTACGGGTCCGAGCACATGAACATCACCGCCGACTCGACGACGCCTCTCGGCCTGGGCACGTTCGGCTTCGACGACGAGGGCGTCGCCGCCGCGCGCGAAGCGATCGTGGAGAGAGGGGTTCTCCGCGGGTTCCTCAGCTCGCGCGAGACCGCCGCGCAGCTCGGCGCGGGCCGGGGCGGCTCGATGCGCGCGGACGGCTGGGCGCGGATGCCGCTCGTCCGGATGACGAACCTCCATCTCGAGCCGGGCGAGGGCTCGTTCGAGGATCTCCTCGCGGACATCGATGACGGCCTCTACCTCGACACGAACAAGAGCTGGTCGATCGACGACAAGCGGCTCAACTTCCAGTTCGGGACGCAGGTCGCATGGGAGATCAAGAACGGCAAGCTCGGCCGCATGCTGCGCGACGCGACTTACACGGGCGTGACGCCGGTCTTCTGGGGCAAGCTCGACGCGGTCGCGGGCCCGGAGGAGTGGATGCTCTTCGGGCTCACGAACTGCGGCAAGGGCCAGCCGGGACAGGAGGCGCACGTCTCCCACGGCGCAGCGCACGCACGGTTCCGCGACGTCGAGGTGGGCGTCTCCGCGTGAGTCGCAGCCTCGAGCTGGCAGAGGCGGCCCTGCGCGCGACGAGCGGCGACGAGGCCGAGGTCGTGGTGCACGCCGAACGGTCCGGCGTCGCCCGGTTCGCTGCGTCGATCGTCCACCAGCCGACGCTGATCGAGAACTCGGTCGTGCGCGTGCGGGTCGCGCGCGACGGCAAGGTCGGTTGGGCGGCGACGAACCGCGTCGACGGCGAGAGCCTGACCAACGTTGCCCAGCGTGCGGCGGAGGCCGCGGACAGCGCGCGGCCCGATCCCGACTTCCCCGGCTTCGCACCTCCCGCGCAGTACCCCGATGTCGTTGGCTACGACGAGGAGACCGCAGAGCTCGACGCGGCGGATCAGGCACGGCTCGCGGGCGCCGCGATCGAGGCCGCGGGTGACATCGGCCTCTACGGCATCTACACGACCGGCGTGACCGAGGTCGCCGTCACGTCCTCGACGGGCTTGGCCGCGGAGCAGCAGACGACGGACGCGGTCTGTCTGTGCCTTGCTGCAGACACGGAGGCGTCGGGTTGGGCCGAGCGAACCAGCTGGCGCGCTGCGGACGTCGACCCTGCGGTGCCTGCCCGCGAGGCCGCCGAGACTGCGGCGCGCACCCGTGGGGGCGTGGAGATCGAGCCGGGCATGTATCGCGCGGTGCTCGAGCCGGTTGCCGTAGGTGATCTCGTGCGCTGGTTCTCGTACGACTCGATGGGCGCGCAGGGCTACCTGGAGGAGCGGAGCTACTTCTGCGGGCGCATCGGCGAGCAGGCCTTCGACCCGAAGGTCTCGATCGCGGACGACGCGCTCGACGCGGCCAACCTGCCGAGGCCGTTCGACTTCGAGGGGACGCCGAAGCAGCGTTTCCCGATGATCGAGGACGGCGTGATCAAGGGCGTCGTCTGGGACCGCGCCACCGCGGCACGTGCGGAGGACGGCCACGTCTCGACAGGACATGCGACGCCGGATGCGTGGCGCTTCTTCGGCCCCTTGCCGAGCGCGTACTCGATGGCGGGCGGTGACGCGGAGTCGTCAGCCGAGCTCGCGGAGCTCGTCGGTGACGGCATCTACGTCACGCGGCTCCACTATCTGGGCATCGTCGACCCGCGCGGAGGTGTGCTGACCGGGATGACCCGCGACGGGACGTTCCGGATCCGCGAGGGCAAGATCGCGGAGCCGCTCGTCAACCTGCGCTTCACGGTCGCGATGTCGGACGTCCTCGGCGAGGTTCCGGGCCTGACCCGGGATCGCCTGCTCGTCAACCTGAACGACCTCTACGAGGAGCGCTTCGCGCACGCCGCGCTGGTGCCTGCGATCGCGACGGCCAAGTTCCACATCAGCGGCGCGGGCTCCGGGCCGGGCTTGTAGCTACTTGAGCAGGTGGTAGAGGATGATCGAGTTGATGAAGAAGATCACCCCGACCACCACCGTCAGGCGCGTCAGGTTGCGCTCGACGATGTGCGTTCCGCCCTGCGACGCCGGGACGTAGCCCATTCCGGCCATGCCTGTGTCGCGCCCTGAGTGCATCAGCACCAGGACGATGAGCATGATGGCCGTGACGAAGTCGAAGAAGACGAACGCCGAACGGCCGAAGCTGTCTGCGAACGCGGACAGAGGCACGGCGACAGAGTAGCCGCTAGTGGTCGGCGGCTTCGAGGATCGCGCCGACGAGCTGAGTCCCGATGCGGTCCTTGGTCAGGAAGCCTGCGACTCCGGCCTGGCGCGCGCGATCGACGTCCGCCGCGATGCTCGAGCCGGTCAGGATCAGGATCGTGGCGTCCGGGAGCTCGAGCCGGATTCTTCTCGCGGCCTCGATCCCATCCAGCACGGGCATCGAGATATCCATGAGCGTCACGTCCGGATCGAGGGCGCGCGCGAGGTCGACCGCGTCCTGGCCGTTGGACGCGGTTCCGATCACCTTGACGCGTGCGTCGTGCTGGAGGAGTGCCGCGACGCTCTCCACGAACAGGGGCTCGTCGTCGGCTATGAGCACGCGAACGGGCCGCGTGCCGGGGTCGTGCGCGGCTTCCATTCGCGGGGTTCTACCCCGGGACGGGCAAAGCTACGCTTCCTCCGTGCCCGACTCTGCGCGTGAGCAGATCCAGAAGCACCTCGTCACGGGCGACAACCGGCTGAAGCAGGGCGTTTCGCCCGAGAAGGCGCGCGAGAGCTACGAGGCGGCGCTGCGGATTGCCGAGGAGGCCGGCCTCGAGGACCGCGTTCGCCCGCTCGTCGAGGTCAGGCTCGCGGGCCTCGAGCGGCTCTGGCCAGGATCGACTCGATCTTCTCCGCCTGAGACCTGACGTCGTGCGCCGCTGCGGCCTCGCGCGCCGCCGGATTCGGGGTCGGCAGCTCCGCGGCGCGGCGCATCGCCTCGATGAGCGCCGTCGTGTCGAGCGGGTCGACCAGGACTCCCGCCTCGGACGGCACGAACTCCGGCGGGCCGCCGACTCGCGTCGCGACGACCGAGCGGCCCGAGGCCATGCCCTCGAGGAGCGCCTGGCCGAAGGGCTCGATCAGCGACGGCTGGCAGAGCACCGTGGACTCGGCGATGTAGCGCGCGACCTCTTCGTGCGGGACGAGGCCGGTGATCTCGACGTTCGCGCGGCCTTCGAGCTCGCCGCGCAGCGGGCCGTCGCCGACGAAGACGAGCCGCCCGGTGCCGAGCCGCGCGAAGGCGTCCGCGAGCCGGACGACGTTCTTGCGCTCGATCAGGCTTCCGACGCAGACGAAGACCGGCCCGTTCCGACCCTGTCCGGTGTGGGACGCCGGAGGTGGCTCGAAGAGCGAGAGGTCGACGCCGCAGTCGATGACCTCCGTCTTGCCGCGTGCTTCCGGGACCTTGGCTTCGAGCTCACGCCGGAGGTAGTCGGAGACCGCGATCAGCGAGGCGGCCCGCCGGGCGACGAAGCGCGTCGCGGCCGCGATTCCCGGGTACGCGCCGATGTTGCGGACGTCGCGCCCGTGCGCGGTCGCCACCAGCGGGGCGCCGCCGAAGAGCGCCGCCGAGAGCCCGGTCGGGACGAGGAAGTGCGAATAGACGACGTCCGGCTCGAACCGCTTCGCCGCTCGGCGCACCTCACGCGCGAGCCGCAGGTGCCGGCGCTTGCCTCCACCGCGGCCCGCCGTCACGACGCGCTCGAGCTCGTGCCCCCGCTCGACCAGCGCGCGCTCGATTCCCTGGACGAAGGCCCCGAGATCGGGATCTCGGGGCCCTGGATACATCTGCGAGACGAGCAGGATCTTCATCGGCAGAGGCGAGGCTAGCGCGTTGCGGCGCCTTCGCTCAGCAGACGACGATGAGCGCGAACGGGATGTTCGGGGCCGTCTGCGTGTACGAGTTCCAGATCGACACGTACATCTGCGTCGCATTGGATCGCGACACAGCGAAGTGATTGGCCATGTTGTACCCGCCGTCGCCAGGCTCGGTCATGTAGCTCGCGATACCGACGCAGTTCGCGATGGACTGGTTGAACGTGACGCTGTAGAAGCCGTTTCCGATCTTGCTCGTCGAGGCGATGCCACTCCCGCGCCTGAGCGTTCCGTTCCAGTTCAGGTAGGCCCAGAGCTTCGTCGCGGACGCGCCGGGAGCGCCGGGGTCGCCCTTGGGGCCTTGGGCTCCGGGATCGCCCTTCGGGCCGGCGGGCAACTGGCCGGCCTTGAAGTCGGCGGCCATGAGCGAGCCGTTCTTGACTTTGGAGCCCGTGACGGCAGCGGCCTTGATCTGGGCCGCGCCGACGGAGTTCTTCGGCAAGAGCCTGCCTGCCGCCTGCCCGATGGGAGTCACACAGAGAACGGAGACGAGGAGTGCGGTCGCGGAGAAGGCGACTGCGAGCTTCGAGGCGGACACGGTGGTGCTCCTTTCGATCGTTGTCATGCCCTCAAGCTCGCACCGGGCCGCGCGCGCGGGAATACGGCCAGCCGGTGTCTCGAGTGCGGTTGCCCGCACCCTCGTGCCTTGGCCGCGCGTGCGAGACAGCGTCCCGGCTCACACGCGCGGCCGTGCCTATGTTCATGCTCTGTACGCGGGTGAGCGCTGAGCTGCCTGACGGCGGGCGCGCTCCCAAATCGACGAGATCCAGGCGATCGATTGGCGCCGGCTGTCGCTCGGCGGCGCCTGAGCTCGACGGTATTCGTCCCGTGCTCGATCGATTCGCTCCCGGCAGTACTGGCGTCGATATTCGTTGTCGTAGTAGTCCACGGTTCCTCCTCTCGGTCACTCGATCTCGTGCCGCACCGAGACCAAAAGGAGAGGTGGATTACGCGCGTCTACCGAAAAATGGGATCGCTAAAGCATGGATCGTTTTAGCAGTCGATTTTTCTGCGTGAAGCGGGTCGATCATGTCTCCGTCTGCTCGATGCAGCCTTACGGTTGAAGTTCCACTCCGAATTGCCTCCTTCCGCTCGCAATTGCGGTGGTCTTCGTGCCCGAAGACCACAAAGGCGACCTCTCGGTCGCCTCGCTCGGACGTTCTATCGCGCTCTTCGCTTAATCACGCAGAGCGCGTCCGAGCGAGTGCCACAGGAGGCCGCACGCAAATCGCACGTGAACAGTGGTCATGCGGGCCTCCTTTCCTCGACTCGGATAGAACGCTCGACAATACAGCAGCGAACGAGAGTTGGCAAGCGGATATCGCTCTGGATTCTTCAGCGCCAATTTTCTGCGGACAGAAGGTCAATGCGGACTGCGCTGAGCGTCGTACGTCCCGAACACCTCACGGAGCTCGTTGCAGATCTCGCCGATCGTGACACGCGCCCGGAGTGCGTCGCGCATCGGCGGGAGCAGGTTGCCTTCGCCCTCGGCGACGCGGCGCACCTCGGCCAGCGTCGTCTGCGCATCATCCGCGTTGCGCTCCGCGCGCACCTTGGCAGTGCGCTCGAGCTGGCGCCGCTCCGCCTCCGGGTCGAGCCGATGGAGCTCGATCGGCTCGGCTTCCGCCTCCTGGTAGCGGTTGACGCCGACGATCACCCGCTCGCCCGACTCGACTGCAGCGGTGTGCTTGTAGGCCGCGTCCTCGATCTCCCGCTGCACGAAGCCCTGCTCGATCGCCTCGACCGCGCCGCCGACGTCGTCCACGCGTTCGATCAGCTCACGCGCTCCGGCCTCGAGCTCGTCCGTCAGCGCCTCGATGAAGTAGGCGCCCCCGAGCGGATCGGCCGTGTCCGTCCCGCCGGCCTCGTGCGCGAGCAGCTGCTGCGTCCGGAGCGCGATCTTCGCCGAGCGCTCCGTCGGCAGGGCGAGCGCCTCGTCGAAGGCGTTCGTGTGGATCGACTGGGCGCCGCCGGCCACGGCGGACAGAGCCTGGATCGCAACACGGACGATGTTGTTCTCCGGCTGTTGCGCCGTCAGCGTCGAGCCGCCCGTCTGCGCGTGGAAGCGCAGCGCCTGCGCCTTCGGGTTCGTCGCGCCGAACCGCTCGCGCATGATCTCCGCCCAGAGCCGCCGCGCCGCACGGAACTTCGCCACCTCCTGGAAGAAGTGATTGTGCGCGTTGAAGAAGAACGAGAGGCGCATGCCGAACTCGTCCGGCGAGAGCCCGGCGTCGACGGCCGCCTGCGCGTACGCGATCCCGTTCGCGAGCGTGAACGCCAGCTCCTGGACCGCGGTCGACCCCGCCTCGCGGATGTGGTACCCGGAGATCGAGATCGTGTTCCACTTCGGCAGCCGCTCGTGCGCGTACGCGAAGAGATCGGTCGTGAGCCGCATCGAGGGCTTCGGCGGGAAGATGTAGTTCCCGCGGGCGCAGTACTCCTTGAGGATGTCGTTCTGGGCGGTGCCACGCAGGGCGGCGCCCGAGACGCCCTGCCCCTCGGCGACGAGCTCGTACAGCAGAAGGAGCAGCGACGCGGGCGCGTTGATCGTCATCGAGGTCGAGACCTCGCCGAGCGGGATCCGGTCGAAGAGGAGCTCCATGTCGGCGAGCGAGTCGATCGCGACGCCGGTCCGCCCCACCTCGCCCGCGGCGCGCGGGTCGTCCGAGTCGTAGCCGAGCTGCGTCGGAAGGTCGAACGCGACGGAGAGGCCGGTCTGACCGCGCTCGAGCAGGTAGCGGAAGCGCGCGTTCGTCTCCTCCGCCGACGCGAAGCCCGCGTACTGGCGGATCGTCCAGGGCCGGCCGCGGTACATGTCAGCGTAGGGGCCGCGCGTGAACGGGAACTCGCCCGGCAGCTCGAGCTCGAGGTCCGCGACGTCCTCGTCCGTGTAGACGGGCTTGATCTCGATCCCGGAATCGGTTTCCCGGCGATCCTCCGTGGTCGCCATGAGCCTCAATCTACGCTACGCCCGTGAGGGTGGTCGTCAAGCTCTTCGCGGGGCTGCGCGAGCTCGCAGGCACGGGTCAGCGCGATCTGGAGCTTCCAGCGGGCGCGTCCGTCGGTGACGTGTGGCCTGCGCTGGGGCTCGGCGCCGAGCCTTCGGGCCTGCTCTATGCCGTCAACAAGAAGTACGCCGAGAGGTCGCAAGCGCTTACGGAGGGAGACGAGGTCGCGCTGATCCCACCGGTCTCCGGCGGTGCTTTTCGGCTCACGCAGGGGCCGGTCAACCTGACCTCGGTCGTCGTCGAGGTGGTCGACGAGCGGGCCGGTGCGATCGCGACGTTCCTCGGGACGGTGCGCGCACACTCCCGGGGCCGCGACGTGATCGCCCTCGAGTACGAGGCGTACGAGGAGATGGCCGAAGAGGTCATGGCCGCGATCGCCGACGACCTCGTCGAGCGCTACGAGCTGTGCAAGGTGGCGATGTCACACCGGCTCGGGCGGGTCGAGGTCGGCGAGACGAGCGTCGCGATCGCGGTCTCCGCGCCGCACCGTCAGGATGCGCTCGCGGCCTGCGCGGACGCGATCGAGGCGCTCAAGGCACAGGTGCCGCTCTGGAAGAAGGAGCTCTACGCCGGCGGCGAGGAGTGGATCGGCCGCGGCTCGTAGGACACACGGGTGAAGACAGGCAGCACGAAAGAAAGAGGGCCGCCCGGAGGCGGCCCTCTTGGTGTTCGGTGTCGGTTTGCCTAGCCCCGACCGACCTTCAGCCTCACCGGGAAGTTCCGGCGCTTGATCGTGCCGGGCCTCGGGGTCTGCTTGACCACGCGGCCGCGGAGCGATCGCCTCGAGCGAACGCGGGTGACGCGCCCGACCGAGCAGTGCGCTGCCCGGATCCTGCGCTTCGCGGCGCCGAGACGCAGCCC
>Ga0207674_10008344_pt1 | contig 11986 bp, 10 predicted proteins | sample KBSCornC72_FD_184303 | JGI IMG/M metagenome (GOLD analysis project Ga0207674, IMG submission 184303) | Corn rhizosphere microbial communities from Kellogg Biological Station, Michigan, USA - KBS Corn C7-2 (SPAdes) (version 2) | ecosystem: Host-associated > Plants > Roots > Rhizosphere > Soil ... | reverse complement strand
CCCGCCGCCGCGGTCACCTCGGCGAGCCGCAGCCAGACGTAGGCTAGCGGATAGGGCTCGGCCGCCGTCTGCCACGCCTCGGCCGCCGCTTGCCACGCGGTGACGTCGACCTCGCCCGCAGCGCGCACGAGTTCCGCGGTGACTAGCGCCCGGTAGCCGCGCGACGCGGCGTTGGGTGCGGTCAGATCCGCGGCGAGCGAAGCCAGCTTCTGGTACCGGGCCGCGGTACCGTCCGGGACCTCTTCCCGCCGGTCACGAGCGCGGGTGGCGCCGTCCGCTTCGGTCCTGCAAGCCAGCCACAGCACCGGCCAGACATAGCGGCCTGACATCGCCCCGCCGTAGTCCGTCAGCCCGTCGGCGGTGAGGCGGCGGGCCGCATCCAGGTCGCCCCGGCCGAGCGCGACCAGCGCATCGGCGTACAGCAGGGTAAGGGCGTACTGCTCGTCGCGGGTCTGGCCGAGGGCCCGCCGCGCGGCGCGCACGTCGGTGTCGGCGTCCTGGTAACGTCCGGTCATCGCGGCCAGCTCGGCGCGCAGGACCAGCACGGTGGCGGCGAAGACGCCCTCCGGCATGGCGTTCACCGCCTGGGTGGCCAGGTGCCCGGCCTCGGTCCAGCGGCCCAGGCGGAGCAGGCTCTCAGCCAGGTTGCCAGCCAGGAAGGCACCCAGGGACCGGGCCAGCCCGACGCGGTCGGCCAGCGCCATCCCCTCACGGGCCGCGTCGGCCGCCTCCTGGTGCCGGCCGAGGAGCTCCAGCACGTCGGAAATGTTCACGTAGGCGCGCAGTGCGGTGAAGTGTGCGCCGATGTCCGTGGCCAGGGCCAGACCCGCCCGGAGGTCGTCAAGACCGGCGTCGTCCGCGCTCAGGTAGCCCCGGGCCGAACCGAGGGTGATGGACGAGTCGGCCTCCTGCTGGACCGCGCCGACCTCGCGCGCGGCCTGCACCGCGCGGGCGGCCAGGCTCATCGTGGCGTCCATGTCGTTGGCGCGCCAGACGGACATGGCCAGCGAGGACAGGACGACCGCATGCGCCCTGGTTACCTGGTCGGCGGGCAGGAGGGCGAGCGCCTCCTCCAGGGCGGCGATCGCCTCAGGCTCGCGCCCGGTGTCCCGCAGGGTGCGCGCGCGCCGGTCGAGCACCAGCGCACGCCGGACGGCGTCGCCCTCGGCCGGGAGTCCGGCCAGGGCCTGGTCGAACAGGGACAGCGAGCGGTCGATGGCGCCCGCCTGGTAGGCGGCCTCGCCGGCCAGGCTCGCCACCTCGGCCTGGTCCAGGCCGGTGCGCTCCTCCGCGTCGGGGACCCGGGGCCAGATCTCCAGCGCCCGCTCCAGGTGGCGCTGCGCCTCGGCCGGGGCGAACGTGATGAGCGCGTGCCGGGCCGCGGCGATCGAGGCGGGCAGGGCGCGCGGCAGGTCCAGGGCCGCGTACCAGTGGTGGGCCAGGGCGGCGGGCACCGCGGCGCCTGCCGAGTCGACCTCTGTGCCGGCCAGGTCCGGGTCGCGGGTGAGCGCCTCGCCGTAGGCGGCGTGCAGGCCGCCGCGCTCGCCCGGGAGCATGTCCTCGTAGACCGCGTCCCTGGTCAGCGCGTGCCGGAACGCGTAGCTCCGGCCGGTGTGGTCGACCACGAGCAGGTGGCTCTCGACCGCCTCGCGCAAGCCGGCGTAGAACTCCGCGTCTGCGACCCCCGCCACCTCGGCGAGCAGTTTGTCGGGCACGCTGCGGCCCGCGACCGCGGCCGTCCGCAGCAGCCGCTGCGCCTGTGGGCTCAGCGCGTCCACCCGGCTCAGCAGCACATCCGCCAGGGACGGGGGAAGATCAGCCGGGTCGCCGCCGCCGCGCACCAGGCCGGCCAGTTCCTCCACCAGGTAGGCGTTGCCGCCGGACCGGTCGAAGACCAGGTCGACGAGCCCGGCGGCGGGTTCGGTGCCGAGGATCGCGCCGAGCTGGGCGGCGACCTCCCCGGGCTCGAACCGGCGCAGTTCCACGTGCTGGACCGTGCGGAGCCGGTCCCAGCTGGCGATCAGCGGCCGCAGCGGGTGGCGTCGGTTCAGTTCGTCGGACCGGTAGGTGGCCAGCAGCACGACCCGGACCCCGCGCAGCGACCTGATCAGGAAGGCGACCAGCTCCCGGGTGGACTGGTCGGACCAGTGCAGGTCCTCGAGCACCAGCAGCAGCGGCCGCCTGGCACTGAGCCGGCCCAGCAGCCCGAGGACCAGCTCGAGCAGCTGGGATACCTGGACCCCATCGGCGGCCGGCTCGGCGGCCCCTCCCGGGTCGAGCTCGGGCAGCAGGCGGCCCAGGCCGCGCCGGGCCGGGCCCAATACGTCGGCTAGTTCTGTCCGCGCCGTGGTGCGCGCCAGCGTGCGCAGCGCGTCGATGAGCGGGGCGAGCGGCAGGCCTTCCGCGCCGAGCTCGACGCAGTGGCCGGCCAGGATCGTGAACCCCGAGTCGGCCGCCTGCCCGGCCAGCTCCGTAACCAGGCGGGTCTTGCCCACACCAGCCTCGCCCGCCACGATCGCGAACCCCGGCTCGCCGTCAGCGGCGCGCTCAAGCAATGCCGTCAGCGACGCGATCTCCTCACGCCGCCCGACGAAGACCGGGCTCTGCATCGGCTGGCTCATACCCTGCACGGTGCCACATCCGGGCCGGGCGCGGGAACCGGGTACTGGCAACACCAGGATCAGCAGGCTCTTAGTACGCGGGGCCGCCAGGACTGAGCCTGGTGATATGACCACGACAACTAATTCGCTGGCGCGGGAGCAAGCCGCGGGGGTAGCGCGCGGCCGCTGGCTGATGCTGATCGTGCTGCTGGCCGGGCAGTTCATGGCGCTGCTCGACGTCACGATCGTCAACGTGGCGATGCCCACGATCGGCCGTACGCTGCACGCCACGGGGGCCGAACTCCAGCTCGTGGTGGCCGGTTATACCGTCAGCTACGCGATGATGCTGATCACCGGCGCGCGAATGGGTGACTTGTTCGGCCGGCGCCGGATGTTCCTCATCGGCGTCCTCGTCTTTACCGTCGCGTCGCTGGCCTGCGGCATCGCGCCCGGGATCGAGATCCTCATCGCCGCCAGGTTCGTCCAGGGCGCGGGGGCAGCGGCGATGATTCCGCAGATCATGAGCGTCATCCAGGTGCGGTTCAGCGGTGCGGCGCGCGCCCGGGCGCTGAGCGCGTACACGGCCGTGCTGTCGTCGGGTTTCGTCGCCGGACAGGTCGTCGGCGGGGTGCTGGTGACGGCGAACCTGTTCGGCCAGTCCTGGCGCCCGGTGTTCCTGGTCAACGTGCCGATCGGGCTGGCCGTACTGGCCCTGGTGCCGCTGGTGATGCCCGCCGACGAGCCTGGCCAGCACCGTCGGCGGCTGGACCTGACCGGGCTGGCCATCGCGGTGCCCGCGGTATTCCTGGTCGTGCTGCCGCTGATGCTCGGGCACCAGGAGGACTGGCCCGGATGGATCTTCGCGTGCATGGCCGGCGGCGTGGTCCTGGCGGCGGTGTTCGCGGGAGTGGAACGGCGGATCGCGGACCGGGGCGGCGATCCGCTGCTGAACCTGGCGGTGCTGCGCGCGCCCGGCCTGGTACCCGGCCTGGCCGCGGTGGCCGTACTGATGATCACCTACGGCGGCTTCCTGTTCAGCTTCGCGCTGCACCTGCAGGCCGGGCTGGGCAACAGCGCGCTGCGCGCCGGGCTGACGTTCGCGCCGTGCGCGGTGGTCTTCGGGCTGTGCGGGTACTTCTGGCGGCGGCTTCCTTCCGGGCTGCATCACCTGATCGCCCCGCTGGGGTGCCTGGTGGCGGTGGGCGGCTACGCCTGGGTGGCGCTCGTCCTGCACTCCGGCGGCCAGGGCGGCCCGCTGCTGCAACTGGCGCTCGTCGTCACCGGGGCCGCGCTGGCACTCGGCTTCAGCCCGCTGGTGACGCACGCCCTGGTGCGAGTGCCGCTGGCGCAGGCCGCCGACGCGAGCGGGCTGCTCACCACGACGATCCAGCTCGGCCAGGCCGTCGGGGTGGCGACGTTCGGCAGCCTGTTCCTGACCCTGGACTCGGCCCCGGGGCCTACGGTGTCCGGGCGCGCGCTGGCGGTGACGTTCGGCTGGCTGGCGGCGGCGATGGTGCTCGCGGTGGCCGCGGGGATCCCGCTGGCCCGGACGGTAGCGGCGGCCGGCGGACGTCCGGGGTGAGGGGCCTGCGGAGGGAGAGCGCGGCCAGGACGGTGGCGGCGCCCGCGACCGCCATCGCGGCCGCGGCGCCGAGGGGCCCGGCCAGCGCGCCCGCCAGCGCGGGGGTCAGGCCCTGCCCGGCCATCGTCCCGGTGGCGCCGAGGCCGAACCCCTGTCCGCGCTGCCCTTCGGGCAGGCTGTCGAGGAAGGCCTGCTGGATGCCGATCTGGTAGGCGAATCCGCCGCCGCAGGCCAGCAGGGCCAGGCAGGCCAGCGGCAGCGGAGGACGGAACACCAGCGCGAGCAGGGGCACGCCCATGGCCGCGGCCAGCGGGAACGCCAGCCGCGTGCGCGTGCCCGGCGCGCAGAACCGGCCGACGAGCAGGTCACCGAGCAGCATCCCGGCCGGCATCGCGGCGAGCAGCGGCGCGGCGGCGCTGGCCGGTCGGCCCAGTGACCCGTTGTACGGCACGATCAGCGACTCGGCGCCGGCCACCAGCCAGGCGGGCAGCCACTGCGCGAGCAGCAGACCCCGGACCGTTCGGTCCCTGAACAACGCGACGTTGCCGGCCACCGTGGCCCGCACGATGCCGCGAGCCGGGCCCCGGGGCGCCCGCGCGGCCCGGCGCCGCAGGCCCAGCCGGGTGATGACGGCCGCGATCACCAGCGCCCCGCCCGCGGCCAGCAGCAGCCAGCGCACCGGCACGGCGGCCAGCACCACGCCGCCCACGCCCAGCCCGGCGATCTGGCTGCCCGCACCGGTCAGGTTGAAGACCGAGCGGCCGAGGACGTAGCGGTCCCCGTCGAGTACCTCGGGCAGCAGGCCGGAGATCGCGGCGGTGAACACCGGGGCGATCGCCGCCGCCGCGGCGACCAGGGCCAGCATGACCGGGACCGGCAACGCCGGCCACAGGCCTATCACCAGCCCGGGCGCGGCGCGGATCAGCAGGGCCGTCCCGATGACCAGGCGAGACGGCAGCCGGTCGGCCAGCGCGGTGAACAGCGCGCCGCCGACGGCCTGCGGTGCGAAGCCCATGCTGAACGCCAGCGCGGTCAGGAACGCCGACCCGGTCTGGGCGAAGATCAGCACCGACAGGCCGAGGAGCTCGAACTGGAAGCCGAGCACGTACATGGTCATCCCGGCGAACAGCACCCGGAACTCTCCGGCCGCAAACACCGAGCGGTACGTGGTCCGGCCCGGCGGTGGTTCGGGCCGGACTGCGGCTGGTGTGGTGGCGGTCATGAACGCCATGGTGCGGGCCGTGGGCCGCCGGGAGTACTCTTTCGCCTCAGGACGAAAGCTGGTGCGCTGTGGTGCTGCGGATCGAGGTACACAACGAGGACCTGACCATGAGCCGGTTCGCGTTGTCCCCGCTGTGGGAGCTGACCCAGGCGCTGCGCCTGCTGGCCAGCGAGCCGCGCCAGCGGGACCGGGCGGTGCTCCGCCCGTGGCTGCTCCGCGCCCGCGACCGGTACGGGGCGCTGGCCCGCGAGACGGACCTCGGCGTGATCGACGCGCTGAACCCTCCCGGCTGGGGCGCCGACTTCCTGGCTCCCGTCCCGGCGAGCGTGCACACCACCATCGGCGACCTGCTCGACCAGGTCCGGTCGACACCCGCGGACCAGGCGCAGCGCGAGGTCGCGGTGGCGCTCGGCCGGCAGCCGCGGGTCGATCCCCGCGTCGAGCGCATCCTGACCAGCGACCAGGTGGCCGGGTACGTCGCCGACGTGCTGGCCGCCGCCTGGCGGGCGCTGCTCGAGCCGGAATGGCGCACGCTGCGCGCCATCTTGGAACGTGACGTGGTGTACCGCGCCGGGCAGCTCGCGTCGAAGGGCTGGGCCGCCGCGCTGACCGACCTGCACGCCGACCTGAGCTGGCGCCAGGGCCGGATCGAGCTGAGCCGCTGGCCCGCCGAGGACGAAGCCGACCTGGGCGGGCGCGGCCTGCTGTTCATCCCCACGGTCTTCGGCTGGCCCCGGATCTCGCTGAGCCTCGATCCGCCGTGGCCGCCGGCCCTGATCTACCCGGCGCGGGGGGTCTCCGCCCTGTGGGAACAGCCGGGCCGGGCCGGGTCCGGCACCGCGCTGCACCGGCTCCTCGGCGGCTCGCGCGCCGCCATCCTGCTCGCGCTCGAAGATCCGGCCAGCACCACCCAGCTGGCCGGGACGCTCGGCCAGTCGCTCGGCGGCATCGGGGACCACCTGGCCGTGCTGCGCGAGGCCGGGCTGGTGGCCAGGGCCAGGTCCGGGCGGTCGGTGCTCTACCGCCGCACGCCGGTCGGGGACGCGCTGGCCGCCGCCGAGCTCTAGGTCCGCCCGCGGCAGCGTGCCTTAGGGGAGGGCGACGAGCAGCACCGGTACGCCGGCCACGGTCAGCGCCCCCGCGACCCGCAGGAACGTCCGCGCGGCGGGCACCGAACGGAGCTGCGCCTTGGGGAAGGCCGCGGCGGGTTCGGCCGCTACGCCGACGATGATCAGTGACAGGACGAACCAGGCCAGCACGGCGTGGCGCCAGTGCCGCGCCCGCCACTGCGCGAGGCGCTGCCGGAACGGAGCCCGCGGCGGCCGCCGGCGCCAGGCGACCGCTCCGGTGCTCCGGCCGCCGTACAGCGGCCTTGCCGCGGTCCGGACGGCGGTGAGGCCCGGGTTCAGCGGGACCGTCCGCCCGATCGCGGGGCTCATGCCCGCGCGGCCGCGTTGCGGCTGCGCTTGCTGGAGTGCGTGGCGCATCATGACCCCTCCCGCCACTGGACCAGTACCTAGTCGGAGGGAGTTCCGGCGTCCCTGATACGTGCCGCGCGCGGCAACTCGCTTGCCGTCCGATGTCTCGCGATATATCGTGCAAAGTACGTGGGGATTCCCCGTTCTTTGCTACGGAGGGCACGATGGCTACGGGATACAACGTGCGCGTCGGGGACGCCGATCGTGACGCGGTCGCCACCCAGCTGCGTGAGCACTTCGCGGACGGGCGACTGACGCTCGAGGAGCTGAACGAGCGCCTCGACCAGACGTTCGCGGCCAAGACCAAGGCCGACCTGAACACCGTGATGCGCGACCTCCCGCACGCCGCGCGGCCGACCGCGGGCACGCCGTACGGGGGCACGGCATGGCAGGGGCCGGCGTGGCACGGCCCGATGGCGACCAGGCCGGGACAGGACTACGGCCACGGCGCAGGCGACGGCCAGAGGCCGCGCGGGCCGGGTGCCTTCGCGCCGATCATGGGCATGGTGTGGCTGTTCGTGATCCTCGGCAGCGTCATCTTGTTCGGCGGTTTCGGTGGTGGCGGCAGGCCGCTGGCGATCGTGCTGTTCCTCGCGGCCCTGGCGCTGGTCAGGCGGCTGATCGGGATGGGCAGGCGGCGCGGTGGCCCCGGTCCGCGCGGTCCGAGGGGCCCCCGGGGGCGTCGCCGCTGGTGATTATCGCTTCGTCCGGGTTCCGCCCCGGGCCGGCTCGACTTATCGTGGAAGGGTGAGGCAGCCAGCCTGGCGAATTCAGGGAGCCGATGACAAGGCGATATGACGTCCGAACCGGAATGGTAGACGAGGATCCCGACGCGGGGCAGCCGCGTGAAGAGCTTGTACCGGGGTGGCACGTGCCCGGCCGCACGCGGTACGACTACGACCTGAGGATCGGCGACGCCGAGCGTGACGTCGCCATGACCCAGCTGCGCGAGCACTTCGTCGCGGGGCGGCTGACCTTCGACGAGCTGAGCGAGCGAATCGACGCCGCCCTCATCGCCAAGACGCAGCGCCAGATCGACCGGCTGACGGCCGACCTGCCCCGGCCGCCCAGGCCCGCCAGGTCAGAGCCGCCGCTGCCGGTCCCGGCCCCGGACGCGGGCCGGTTCCTGGTCTTCGCGATGCTGCTGTTCGCGCTGGCCACCTGGATCCTGATCATGGCCTGGATGTCCCGCTACTCTCACATGGGCGGACAGTACCCGTCGTGGCCTCCGCCGCCTTAGTTCTCCCTGGGCGGTCTCGCTGGGCCGGTCTCCCTGGGCTTGGTCTCGCTGGGCTTGGTCTCGCTGGCTGGAGCCGGGCGGTCAGGCGCCGGCCAGGGTGCGCAGCGGAACCACCAGGTAGCGGTAGTCCGGCGCGGGCTCGTCCCCGTCTCCCGTGCTGCCGGTGATGAGGGCGGGCTTGGTCGGGCTGGTGAACTGCAGGCGGATCCGCGCCTCGTCGGGGACGGGTGTCTTGTCGGCGTTCTGGGCCTTGTCGGCGTTCTGGGCCTTGTCGGCGTTCTGCGGCTTGTCCGTGTTCTGGGCCTTGTCCGCGGGGCCTGTGGCGCCGACCGCCGCGATCAGGGCCGCGCCGAGGCCGTCCATCAGGTAGTGCGGGCTGAACGCGATCGCGGTCTCCTCGCCGGCGAAGTCGGCGGCGACCGTCTCCCGCGCCCGTGCCTGCCCCTCGGTACCCGCCTCGATTGTGACCGTGCCGTGGCCGAACGACAGCCGCACCGAACTGCCCCGCTCCGCGACCAGCGCGACCCGCTTGACCGCCTCGACGAGCGGGATGGCCGGCATGTCACCGTGGCTGCCGAAATCGTCCGGAAACCTGGACATGTACTTGATGTACTCCCCCGCGATCAGCCGGGTGGTCAGCCGCCGGCCGCCCGACTCGAACCCGATCATCGCGTCGGCCGCGCGCAGCGAGTCGCTCTGGCTCGCCTCGGCGGCCAGTGCGCCGCGCATCATGACCCGGACCGGCGTGCCCGGCATCATCATCCGCGCGGCGTCGGACAGGGTCTTGGCCGGCACCAGCAGCGTGCCTGACGAGCCCGGGTGAGCGGGGTTCCAGCCGAGTTCCCTGATCGCGAGCCGGTACCTATCGGTCGCCACCAGCCTGATGCTGTCCTCGTCGATCTCCACGTTCACCCCGGTGATGACCGGCAGTGTGTCGTCGCGGCTGGCCGCGGGCGCGACCTGGCCGATCGCCGTGGCGAGCACGCCGCCGTCGACAGTGCCCGCCAGCAGGGGCAGCTCGGGCAGCCGCGGGTACTCCTTGACCGGCAGGGTGACCAGGGTAAACGACGCCGGGCCGCAGGTCACGGTGACGTCGTCCTTCTCGTGATCCAGCTCGACCGGGAACGGCGGCAGGCTGCGGGTGATCTCGGCCAGCAGCCGCCCGGGCACCAGCGCCGTGCCCGGCTCGGCCACCTCCGCGTCGACCTGAATCCTGGCCGACACCTCGTAGTCGAAGCAGGACAGGGTCAGGCGGCCCGTGGACGCCTCGAGCAGCAGCCCGGACAGGATGGGCAGCACCGGACGCGACGGCAGCGAGCGTGCCACCCAGGCCACCGCCTCGGCCAGCGCGTCCCGTTCGACGATGATCCGCATTCCCTGCCGCCTCCATCCCGCGTGCGCCACCCTCCGCGGGGGCCCATATGCATACTCGCACGGGGCACTGACATTTCAGGGTCCCGCGGAGGTATGCGCCAAGCGGCGGGATAAGCGCGGTCTGCGGGGATGAATCCCCGGCTGACGTCGCTAGATCAAACCGGGCGGTGCCGCGTCCAGGGTGGCCTGGATGGCCTTGGCCAGGGCCCGGGCCGATTCCGCGGTGAGCTCGACCGCCACCCGCGCCGACGGGCCGGCGCCGGGGTCGAGGAAGTCGATATTCAGGGTGTGCTCGGCCTGGGCGTGCACCGGGTGATCGAAGTACACGCTCGCGTCGGTCAGCCGGAACCATCCGGCCGGGCCCTTGCCGCTGCCGCTGATCGAGACCTTCTCCGTCAGGTATGTGCACATGCTCGGCTCCTCTCAGCCTCGGGGCGGTTTACAGGTAACGGCCGTAGAAGTCCCAGATGCGCTGCCAGGCCTCCACGGCCGCCTCGGGCCGGTAGCTAGGCCGGTCGACCTGCAAGAAGGCATGCCCGGCCCCGTCGTAGAGGTGGAACTCATAGGTCTTGCCGTTCGCCTTGAGCGCCTGCTCGAGTTCGCCGACCTCTTCCGGTGACGGGTGCGTGTCCTCCCGGCCGAACAGGCCGAGCAGCGGGCAGGACAGGTCGGCCGCCCGGTTGACGAGAGCCGGGATGCCGTGCAGCGGGTGCCCCTCCGGCGGGGGGTTGACCACCGCGCCGCCGTAGCAGTCCACGGCCGCGTCCAGGGGCAGGCTCACCGCGGCGAGGAACGACTGCCGCCCGCCCGAGCAGTGGCCGATCACGCCGACCTTGCCGTTGGAGTTGCCCAGGCCGCGCAGGTAGGCCGCCGCGCCCGCGACGTCGCCCACGATCCGTTCGTCCGGGACGGGAATCATGCCCTTGGCCCGTGCCGCCGCCATCGCGTCGTCGGGGTCTGCCCCCGGCGCCTCGCGGTAGTAGAGGTTCGGCATCACCGCGTTGAGGCCGCCGGCCGCGAACGCCCGGGCGAACTCCTTGGTCTGCCGGTCGTAGCCGGGCAGGTGGTGGATGACGACAACGCCGCCGACCGGCCCCGGCTGGAGCGTCCGGGCCGAGTACGCCTCGATCTCGTCGCCGTTATCCCCGGCGATCGTCACGGTCTCGGCCAGCATCGCGTCGTACATCCGTTGTCCTCCCTCGGATCGTCCACAGCCGGCACCATGCTTTCACGGGGCCGCCGGCGCGGCATCAGCGGGAGGTGAAAGACTTCCGGCATGACCTATGTCGCGGCCGATGACCGGTACAGCAAGATTCCCTACCGCCGCTGCGGCCGCAGCGGCATCATGCTGCCCGAGGTGTCGCTCGGGCTGTGGCAGAACTTCGGTGATGAAAAACCGCTCGAGGACCAGCGCGCGATCCTGCGCCGGGCCTTCGACCTGGGGGTCACCCATTTCGACCTGGCCAACAACTACGGCCCTCCGTATGGTTCGGCCGAGATCAACTTCGGCCGTCTGATGCGGGAGGATTTCCGCCCCTACCGCGACGAGCTGATCATCTCGACCAAGGCGGGGTACGACATGTGGCCGGGGCCCTACGGCGACCACGGCTCACGCAAGTACCTGCTGGCCAGCCTGGATCAGTCGCTGCGCCGGATGGGCCTGGAGTACGTCGACATCTTCTACTCCCACCGGTTCGACCCGGATACGCCGCTCGAGGAGACGATGGGCGCGCTGGACACCGCGGTCCGCTCGGGCAGGGCCCTGTACGCGGGCATCTCCTCGTATTCCGCCGAACGGACTCAGGACGCGATATCCCTGCTCCGGCAGATGGGCACGCCGCTGCTCATCCACCAGCCGTCCTACTCGATGCTGAACCGGTGGATCGAGGGCGGGCTGCTCGACGTGCTCGGCCGGGAGGGCGTCGGCTGCATCGCCTTCTCGCCGCTGGCCCAGGGCGTGCTGACCGGCAAGTACCTGGGCGGGGTGCCGGCCGGGTCACGGGCCGCGCAAAATGGCTCGCTATCGTCGGATCAGATTTCCGAACGGACCCTGGCTCACGTCCGCGCACTGGCCGAGATCGCCGCGGCCCGGGGGCAGTCCCTGGCCCAGCTCGCGCTGTCCTGGGCGCTGCGAGACCAGCGGGTGACCTCGGTTCTCATCGGCGCCAGCAGCGTCGCGCAGCTGGAGGAGAACCTCGCCGCGGCCGACCACACCAGCTTCACCGACGAGGAGCTGGCCGCGATCGACCGCGACGCCGTCGAGGCCGGCATCAACATCTGGGCCGACTCCAGCGCCCATTGAGCACCCAGCACCCCTGAGCTGCTCGCTCCCCCTGAGCAGCTCAGCTCCCACCCGCCACGCGGCCCACGGTGCTCGCTAGCCCCACGGTGCTCGCTAGCCCCACGGTGCTCGTTCGCCTCACGTCGCGAGCCATTCCTGAGCCAGCAGTGCCCGCCCGAACGCCATGAAACCGGACATCCATGGCGTTC
>Ga0207674_10008343_pt1 | contig 11986 bp, 13 predicted proteins | sample KBSCornC72_FD_184303 | JGI IMG/M metagenome (GOLD analysis project Ga0207674, IMG submission 184303) | Corn rhizosphere microbial communities from Kellogg Biological Station, Michigan, USA - KBS Corn C7-2 (SPAdes) (version 2) | ecosystem: Host-associated > Plants > Roots > Rhizosphere > Soil ... | reverse complement strand
CGCGCGGGCTTCGGCGTCCGAGGAGGGAGTGATGGAGCCGGTGGCCAAGCGCTCGGTGGGCAAACCGGGTCGCGGCGGACGCAAGTGGGCGATGCGGCACCGGGATCAGCAGGGCACAGCGCTATCCGAGCGGGTCAGCCTGTCGCCGCCGGAGCCGGGGCCGCTGGACCGCGAGCTGCTCGTGCCGCTGGTGGAAGACGGCGAGGTGGTGGGCCGTGCGGGGGCCGAGGAGGCGCGGGCGCAGCACCGCGCGGCGCTGGCCGAGCTGCCGCCGTACGCGTTGCAGCTGTCCCGGGGCTACCCGGCCATCCCCACCGTCTTCGACCCCAACGGAGACGAGGTCTAGGCCGCACGGAACAGCCGGGCTCTAACAAGCTGGAGCCGAGCTCGCAGTCGAGCCTGGAGTCGAGTCTGGATCGTTACCAAATTTGCTTGGTAACGGGAGGGCTCTCGGGCGTGTCTAGATACGTGCCTGTCCAAACCGAGGACTTCGCCGAGTTCTACGAGGCCAGCTACCGTCGCGTGGTCGCGCTGGTGGCTGCCATCGTGGGCGACCGGCACCAGGCCGAGGACATCGCCCAGGAGGCCTTTTCGCGGGCGCTGACCAGGTGGCAGCGGGTCGCCCGCTACGACCTGCCCGAGGCCTGGGTGCGGCGGGTCGCGCTGCGGCTCACCGTCGACGCGACCCGGCGGATGCGCCGGGCCAGGATCATGTCGGTGCTGCTGGCGGCGGGGCAGCGGGGAGCGTCCGGTCGCCGCTACGACCCGCACGACCCGCTGGAAGTCACCGCGCTGAGCCTGGCGCTGATGCGGCTGCCGCTGGCCCAGCGCCAGGTCCTGGTGCTGTACTACCTGGCCGATCTCCCGGTTGACGACATCGCACGCGACTGCGGGATCTCGGTGGGCACGGTCAGGACCCGGCTGGCGGCGGCCCGGCACCGGCTGTACCGCGAGCTGCGGGAGTCCGACGAGGAGGTGCCCCATGCTCGATGATCCGCTGCGCGAACAGCTGGCCGCGTGGGTGCACCCGGTCACGTCCCGGCCCATTCCCGACATCCGGGTCCTGCGGAGGCGGGCCCGGCGGCGCGGGATCCGCAGGGCCGTGACCGCCGCCGCGATCGCCGGCGTGGTCGCTGCGGTGGCCATCGGTGTCACCGCCGGACTGGGCGGAGCGGGGAGGTCTGAGGGGGGCCGCCCCGTAAGCCCGCCCGTCAGTCCGCCCGTCAGTCCGCCCGTCAGTCCGCCGGCGTGGCCGAAGGCGCCGGGCACCTGGCACCCGGGTGCCTGGCGGGCGGCCGGCCCGCTGCCCGCCGCCGACGCCGCCCCCGCGGAGCAGCCGTATATCGTCATGCTGCCCGTCGGCCGCGGGACCGCCCAGGTCAGGAACATGTTCACCGGCCAGACCATCGCGACCATCGCGCCGCCGCACGGACAGTTCTTCGTCGGAGTCGCGGCCGCCGGCGACGACCGCACGTTCGTGCTGCAGGCCGAGGTGGGCGGGCAGACGCCGAACTCCCCGATGCCCTTCAATGCCCCCACCGCTGCCTTCGACGAGCTGCGCCTCACCGCCGGTGGCGAGGTGCAGTACCTGACCGTGCTGGGGACCGTCCCGGCCAGGACCGCTCTGTCGGGCTTCGCCATCTCCCAGGACGCCAGCATGCTCGCGTACTTCACCGGGGCCGGCTTCGAGACGGTGTCGCTGAGGACGGGCACCGGCAAGCACTGGCTGCCGGTCGACCATGGCGTCGTCGCTCCGTACAGCCTGTCCTGGGCGGGCGACCGGACGGTCGCGTTCGAGTGGGGGTCGGGAAACAATCCCCATCCGCCGGGCATGGGCATCCGGGTGCTCAACGTCGCCGCGCCGGGCAACCTTCTGCAGGCGTCGCGGCTGGTCGTCTCGTACGGCCGGTACTGCGGGGCCCGTGCAGCGTGCCAGGATGGCCAGCTGATCACCCCGGACGCGTCCAGGGTGCTGGTCACCAGGGTGGCAGGGCCGGACCAGCACTATACGGACAGCATCGTGGAGTACTCCGTCCGCACCGGCCGGCAGCTGGCGCAGGTGATGCCGACGGTCCGCACTCCTTACGCCGGGCCGCCCTGCGTGCCGCTGTGGACCAATCCCTCGGGCCAGCAGGTGATCTCGTTCTGCGGGGGGCACGGGGAGCGGTACGACCATGGCCACCTCAGCCGGCTCACCGTGCATCCGCCGATGTACGGCATGAACTTCGGCGCCGCGTTCGCCTGGTAATTGGTCTGGTAATTCGTCTGGTAACCGGATCCGCCAGCCGCCCGGAGGCTTTTGTCAATAAAACCTATTGACAAAGTAGGCAATTGGCTTAGGGTGATGGCATGGGTCACCGCGAGCCGCTCGTAGCGCACCTGTACACCGACCTAGGGCGGCAGGCTAGCGCGTCCTGTTAGCCCTTCGGGCTGCTCACCGTTGAGCGCTGAAACCGCGGGTTCTGCGCCCGCCTCCCCTCGTCCAGCTCGCTCGATCTGAGGTTCTCATGCTCCTTCCGAGGTTCTCCCATGCCTGAAGCCGCCGACGCGGGCCTCGCCACGCTCCAGGAAGGCCGCGACGAGGCCGCCGGGCTCACGAGCGTCGCGATCGACGGTCCGTACACCGGGCCGAAGCCGGCCGCCGCCGCCCGGCGCCGGCGGCACCGGGGCTGGTACCGGCTGATCAGCCCGGTCGCCGTGGTCGCGCTGTGGCAGCTGCTCAGCTCGGCCGGGCTGATCCCGGCGGACAAGCTGCCGCCGCCGACCACCGTCTGGCACACCGCCGTCAGCCTGGTCACGAGCAACTCCCCCGCCTACGGCACGCTGCAGCACGCGATGCTGGTCTCGCTGGAGCGGATGGCGGTCGGTTTCACCGTCGGCGGCAGCATCGCCGTACTGCTCGCCCTGGTCGCCGGGCTGAGCCGGCTCGGCGAGAACGCCGTCGACCCGCTGCTGCAGATCGTCCGGATGCTGCCCCTGTTCGGACTGATCCCGGTGTTCATCGTGTGGTTCGGGATCGGCGAGCTGCCGAAGATCATCCTGATCGCGCTGGGCGCCGCCATCCCGCTCTACCTGAACACGTTCGCCGGCATCCGCGGCGTCGACGCCAAGCTCGCCGAGGTCGGCCGCGTGCAACGGCTGACCCGGGCCGAAACGATCCGGCACATCGTGCTGCCCGGCGCTCTGCCGCAGGCGCTGACCGGGTTGCGGCAGAGCCTCGGCGTGGCCTGGCTCGCCCTAGTGGTGGCCGAACAGGTCAACGCCAACGCCGGCCTCGGCTTCATGATCAGCCAGGCCACCCAGTTTCTGCGCAACGACGTGATCCTGGTCGCGCTGGCCGTCTACGCGGTCCTCGGCCTGATCACCGACGCGCTGGTCCGGCTGCTGGAGAGGAGGGCGCTGGCATGGCGACGCGGGATTCTGGGCTAGCCGACATAGGAACAGCGGCCGCGCGGGTGCGCGGCCTGACCCGCGCGTTCGACGGGCGGGCGGTACTCGACGGGGTGGACCTGGACATCGCGCCGGGCGAGTTCGTGGCCATGCTCGGCGTGAGCGGCACCGGCAAGTCCACGCTGCTGCGCGCGCTGGCCGGTCTTGACCGGGAGGTCACCGGCGAGCTCACCGTGCCCGGCACGGTCGCGGTCGCGTTCCAGGAGCCGCGGCTGCTGCCCTGGCGCCGGGTGCTGGCCAACGTGGGCCTGGGGTTGCGGGCCCAGGATCCGGCCGCGGCGGCCCGCCGGGCCCTGGACGAGGTCGGCCTGACCGACCGGGCCGGCGCCTGGCCGCTCACCTTGTCCGGTGGCGAGGCCCAGCGGGCGGCGCTGGCCCGGGCCCTGGTCCGCGAGCCCAGCCTGCTCCTGCTGGACGAGCCGTTCAGCGCGCTCGACGCGCTGACCAGGATCGCCATGCACCGCCTGGTGCTCCGGCTGTGGGAAAGCCATAGGCCCGCCGTGCTCCTGGTCACGCACGACGTGGACGAGGCGCTCATCCTCGCCGACCGGGTGCTGGTCCTGGCCAGTGGCCGGATCGTCTTCAGCGGGCCGGTGGACCTCCCCCGCCCGCGCGACCGGGACAACCCCGGGCTCACCGAACTGCGGCACCGGCTGCTGACTGAGCTCGGCGTCAATACGGAAGGACAGTAATGAACCGAACGAACCGGGTACTCGCCCTCGCGGCGGCCGCGAGCCTGGCCGTGCTGACCGCGTGCTCCTCTTCCTCGTCATCGTCTGCCGCGGGCAGCGGGGCTACGGCGAGCTCGTCCGGGACGAGCAGCCCGAACCAGGCCAGCGTGTCCGGGGTGACGCTACACGTCGGCGACCAGGCCGGCACCGGGGCGCAGGCGCTGCTGACCGCGGCGGGGCTGATCGGCAAGCTGCCGTTCAAGGTGGAGTGGTCCGACTTCACCTCGGGGCCGCCGATGTTGCAGGCCATGGGGGCCGGGTCGGTCGACATCGGCGGCGTGGGCAACGCGCCGCCGGTGTTCGCCGCGGCGGGCGGCAGCAAGATCGCCATCGTCGGCGCCTACCAAGCCAACCCACTGGGGTCCGCGCTGCTGGTGCCGAAGGGCTCGCCGATCACCTCGGTGGCGCAACTGAAGGGCAAGCGGATCGCGGTGGCGCAGGGGAGTTCGGCCGACTACCACCTGCTCACCGTGCTGAACAAGGCGGGCCTGAGCGTGCACGACGTGACGCTGACCTACCTGCAGCCGGCCGAAGGCCTGGCCGCGCTCAGCTCGGGACACGTCGACGCGTGGGACATCTGGTCGCCGTTCATCGAGCAGGCCGAGGTGCAGAAGAACGCCAAAGCGCTGGTCACCGGGACCGGGTACGGCAGCCCGTACTCGTTCGCGGTCGCGTCCCGCGCCGCGCTGGCCGATCCGGCCAAGGCCGCCGCGATCAAGGATTACCTCGCGCTGGTGGCGCAGGCGCACGCCTGGGCCACCAACCACCAGTCGGCCTGGGCGGCCGTGTGGGCCAAGGCGAGCGGGCTGCCGGACACCGTGATGGTGAAGGCGGCCAGCGACGACTCCTCGCTGGCCGTGCCGATCACGCCAGCGGTCATCACCTCGGAGCAGCAGGTCTCCGACGCGTTCACCAAGGCCGGGCTGATCCCGGTGCACGTGGACTTCAGCCAGTACGCGGTCACTTCGTTCAACGACACGGCGAGCGTGGGGTTATGACGCTGACCTTCGACTGGTTCCTGCCCACCTCGGGCGACGGCCGGACGATCTACGGCCGCGGGCACAGCCTGCCGATAGCCCAGGCGCAGGCCGCCGACCGGCCGCCGGACCTCGAGTACCTGGGGCAGGTGGCCCGGGCCGCGGAGCAGCTCGGCTTCGCGGCGGTACTCACCCCGACCGGTACCTGGTGCGAGGACGCCTGGCTGGCCACGGCCGCGCTGATCACGGCGACCAGCAGGCTGAAGTTCCTGGTCGCCTTCCGGCCCGGGCTGATCTCGCCCACCCTGGCCGCCCAGATGGCCGCCAGCTACCAGCGGATCTCGCGCGGCCGGCTGCTGCTCAACGTGGTGACCGGGGGCCAGGCCGAGGAGCAGCGCCGGTTCGGCGACCACCTGTCGCACGACGAGCGGTACGCCAGGACCGGCGAGTTCCTGGCCATCGTGCGGGGCGCCTGGTCCGGGCAGCCGTTCGACTTCGACGGCCGGTACTACCAGGTCGAGCAGGCCACCGTGATGGCGCCGCCGGACCCGGTCCCCCGTGTCTACTTCGGCGGCTCGTCGGCGGCCGCCGGGCCGGTCGCGGCCCGCTACGTGGACACGTACCTGACCTGGGGCGAGCCGCCGGTCCAGGTGGCGGAGAAGCTGGCCTGGATGCGAGGGCTGGCCGCCGAGGCGGGCCGCGAGCTGAGGTTCGGCATCCGGCTGCACGTGATCACCCGGGACACCGAGCGGGAGGCCTGGGCGGTGGCGGGCGCGCTGCTCGACCAGCTTGACCCGGAGGAGATCGCCACCGCCCAGCAGATCCTCGGCCACACCGAGTCGGCCGGCCAGGACCGGATGCACGCGCTGCACGCGTCGTACCGGCGCAGCGGCGTGGCCAGCGACCTGGAGGTCTACCCGCACCTGTGGGCCGGGGTCGGCCTGGTGCGCGGCGGCGCGGGCACCGCGCTGGTCGGCAGCCACGAGCAGGTGGCCGACCTGATCGAGGAGTACGCGGCGCTGGGTATCTCGGAGTTCATCCTGTCCGGGTACCCGCACCTGGAGGAGGCGTACTGGTTCGGTGAGGGCGTACTGCCGGAGCTGCGCAGGCGCGGGGTGTGGGAGCCGGCCGGGGCTCTGCTGACTCCGGGGGGGACGACCCGCCCGAGCCCCCCCGAAGCTGGAAGGGAACTGGAGGTGGCCGGGAGTGCCCGCTGAACGGCTGCTGCACTTCAACGCGTTCCTGATGAGCTGCGGGCACCACGAGGCGGCGTGGCGGCTGCCGGAAAGCGACCCGTCCGCGAGCCTGGACGTGTCGTACTGGACGAACCTGGCCCGGATCGCCGAGCGCGGCACGTTCGACTCGGTCTTCCTGGCCGACGGCCCGGCGCTGTGGGGCCACGCCCGGTTCCGCCCGGGAGGAGCGCTGGAGCCGACGGTCCTGCTCACCGCGCTGGCCGGGGCGACCAGCCGGATCGGGCTCATCGCCACCGCGTCAACCAGCTACAACCACCCGTATAACCTGGCTCGCCGGTTCGCCTCGCTGGACCACGTCAGCGGCGGGCGGGCCGGCTGGAACATCGTCACCACGGCCACTGCGGCGGCCGCGCAGAACTTCGGGCTCGACGACAACCCGGCCCACGCCGAGCGCTACCGCCGGGCTGCCGAGTTCACCGACGTGTCGATCCGGCTGTGGGACAGCTGGGAGGACGGCGCGGAACTGGGCGACAAGGCGGCGGGCGTCTACGCCGACGACAGCCGCATCCACGAGATCGACTACCAGGGCGAGTTCTTCAAGGTCCGCGGGCCGCTCAACGTGCCCAGGTCGCCTCAGGGCCGCCCGCTCCTGGTCCAGGCGGGCTCGTCGCACGACGGCCGGGAGTTCGCCGCCCGGTACGCCGAGGCGGTGTTCACCGCCCAGCAGACGCTCGGCGACGCGCAGGAGTTCTACGCCGACCTGAAGGCCCGCGTCCGCCGTGTCGGCCGCGACCCGGACCAGGTCAAGATCCTGCCCGGCCTGGTGCCAGCCATCGGCTCGACCGAGGCCGAAGCCCGGGCATTGGAGGCCGAACTCGAGGAGCTGATCATCCCCGAGTACGGCCTGGCCCAGCTGGCCAAGGTGCTCGAGATACCGGCGGAGCGGCTGGAACTGGACCGCGGGCTGCCCGAGGAGGTGTACGCCCGGCCGCTGGTCGAAGGCGCGCAGAGCCGGTTCGAGCTGGTCACCGAGCTGGCCCGGCGGGACAACCTCACCGTGCGCCAGCTCATCGGGCGGCTCGGCGGCGGCCGCGGGCACCGGACCTTCGCCGGGACACCGGAGCAGGTGGCGGACACGATCGTGGAGTGGGCCGAGGCGGGCGCCGCCGACGGGTTCAACGTGATGCCGCCGGTCCTGCCGTCCGGCCTCGAGGCCTTCACCGAACACGTGATCCCGCTGCTGCGCCAGCGCGGAGTGTTCCGGACCGAGTACACCGGGCGGACCCTGCGCGAGCACTACGGGATTCCCCGGCCGGAAAACGTGTTCACCGCGGCCAGGCCGGAAGCCCGGGCTGACGTCGCGTAGCGTCGATGCCGGAGGGACATCTCGACGAGGAGAAGCCACATGGAGCATTCCGCAGGCCATGACATCGACCCGACCTTCTACCGGAGCCCCGCGGACGCCATCAGCGCCCCGCCCGAGCAGCTCGCCTACGTGGTCGTCTTCGACCGCGCCGCGCAGCAGCCGGATGCGCTCGCCGTGCTCGACACCGACCCGGCGTCGGACCGGTACGGTCAGGTCGTCGGCTGGGCCGACCTGCCCACCCGCGGAGACGAGCTGCACCATTTCGGGTGGAACGCGTGCAGCAGCGCGTTCGCCCACGCCGGGCACGACACCGACGGGCTGCAGCGGCGTTACCTGCTGCTGCCCGGGCTGCGATCCTCCAACATCCACGTCTATGACACCCACCCGGACCCGCGTCAGCCGACCCTGGCCAAGACGATCAGCGCGGCCGAGCTGGCCGCCAAGGCCGGCTACTCCCGCCCGCACACCCTGCACTGCGGCCCGGACGGCATCTTCGTGTCCTGCCTCGGCGGCGGCAACGGGGCCGACGGCCCGGGCGGCATCGCCCTGCTCGACCACGACACCTTCGACGTGCTGCGGGCCTGGGAGACCGATCGCGGGGACCAGTACCTGGCCTACGACGCCTGGTGGCACCTGAACCAGAACACGCTGATCACCAGCGAGTGGGGCACCCCGTCGATGATCGAGGACGGGGTCAACCCCGAGCTGCTGCTCGGCCAGAAGTACGGGCACCGGCTGCACTTCTGGGACCTGGCCGCCGGCAAGCTCCAGCAGACGGTCGACCTGGGCGCCCAGCACCAGATGGCCCTGGAGCTGCGCCCCTCGCACGACCCGGACGCCACCTGGGGCTTCGTCGGGGTGGTGGTCAGCACCGAGGACCTGTCCGCGTCGGTCTGGCGGTGGAGCCGGGACAACGGGAGCTGGCACGCCGACAAGGTCATCACGATCCCGGCCGAACCGGCGGAGCCGGACGCGCTGCCCCCGGCCCTCAAGCCGTTCGGCGCCGTACCGCCCCTGGTCACCGACATCAACCTCTCGGTCGACGACAAGTTCCTCTACGTCTCGTGCTGGGGCATCGGCGAGCTCAAGCAGTACGACGTGAGCGACCCGGCTAGCCCGCGCGAGGTCGGCTCGGTCCGGCTCGGCGGCATCACCGGGCGCGTCGCGCACCCGGCGGCGCCGGGCGAGGCACTGGCCGGCGGCCCGCAGATGGTCGAGGTCAGCCGGGACGGCAAGCGGATCTACCTGACCAACTCGCTGTACGGCTCGTGGGACGACCAGTTCTACCCCGATGGCGTGGGCAGCTGGTTCGCCAAGATCGACACGGACCCGGCCGCGGGCGGCGGGCTGAGGGTGGACGAGAAGTTCTTCCCGCGCGGCGATGATTTCCGCGGCCGCCGGGTGCACCAGGTCCGGCTGGGCGGCGGCGACGCTTCCTCGGACTCCTACTGCTACCCGTCGTGATAATGGTTCGCCGGGGCGGCTACGCCCCGGCTAACCTGCAGCCATGCCAGTCGACTTCTCGAGATTCGCAGCCGTGCTCCGCGACCTGGGCGTCGCGGGCGAGGTGAGGGAACTGCCCGAAAGCGCGCCGACGGCCGCCGCCGCGGCCGCGCAGCTCGGCTGTGAGCTCGGGGCGATCGCGAACAGCCTCGTTTTCAGCGCGGACGGGGCGCCGCTCCTGGTCATGACCAGCGGCGCCCACCGCGTGGACACGGCCAAGGTAGCGAACCTGATCGGCGCTTCCGAGGTGGCACGAGCCAACGCCCGTTCGGTCCGTGAGTGGACGGGCCAGGCCATCGGCGGCGTCGCGCCGGTCGGCCACCCCAGCCCGATCAGGACCCTAGTGGACACCTGGCTGGACAAGTACGACGAGATCTGGGCGGCGGGCGGCCACCCGCACACCGTCTTCCCCACCTCCTACGCCGAGCTCCTGCGCATCACCAACGGCACTCCGGCCGACGTCGGCGAATGAGTGCAACTAGGTTCTGTCCTGGCAGCACCTCTTGCACTCACATGCGTTGCCGGGGCGGGGTGGATAGGTAGGCGGCTACTAGGTCGCCCGGGGACTGGCGGCGAGCCTGACGCTCCCGGTCGTAGCGGCGGGTGGTGCGCGGGTCGGCGTGCCCCATGACCTCCTGCAGGTCGCTGAGCGACCCGCCGGCGTCGAGGTAGAGCGTCGCGAACGAGTGCCGCATCGCCTCCGGGCCGACCCGGCCGGTAAGGTCGTCCGGCAGCCCGGCCCGTGCGGCGAGGCGGCGCATGACCCGCCACACGTCGGCGGCGAACAGCCGCCTGCCGGTCCCGGTGGCGAAGAGCACATTGGCGTCGGGGCCGGGATCGGGCCTCCCGGCCCGGCCCTTGGCGTCGGCCAGGTCCGCCCGTCGGGCGAGGTAGGCGTCGATCCGGACCACGGCCGGCCCGGGAAGCGGAAGGCTCCGGCGGTCACCGTCGCCGCGGGTGACCCGCAGCACCCGGCGGCCCCGCTCGGTGCCGAGGTCCCCGACGTCGGCGCCGATCACCTCGGAGACCCGGGCGCCAGTGAACAGCAACATCGCCACCAGCGCCGAGGTGCGGGCCCGCTGCGGGCCCGCGGCCGTGTCGGGCTTCATTCCGAAGACCGGCCGAAGCGACCTGCCGTCGGACGCCGAGCTTGGCCGCCTGATCCGGGAGCGGATCCGGGCGCAATCTCCTGATCCTGCGCTCCCCGGCCGCGGATGCTCACGCGCTCAGGCCGCAGTCACGGCCCGCGACGGTTCGTGCCATTCAGGCGTCTTGCGCCAGAGCAGCGAGTAACGCCACAGGAGGTGCCGACGGTACCGCACGCCGGGGAGTAGGCCGCGGGCCGCGGTCCGGACCTCGGCCCACGTCATCTCGGGGTTCTTGATCGGCGCGCCCGAGTTGCCCTCGCGGTACAGGGCTCGGTAGAGGAGGTTGAGCGGGATCCCGGACGCGCTCGCCAGGTAGTCGCCGAACGATCTGTCCGCCGCGAGCCCCACCACCGCGAGGCCGCCTCCCGGCCTGAGGGCCCGGGCCATCGCGGTCAGCGCCACCGCGAAATCCATGTGGTGGAGCGAGGTGTTCGCGCAGACGAAATCGAAGCTGGCCGGCGGGAAGTCGTGAGCCAGGAAGTCCGCCTCGATGAACCTGACGCGGGTGTGGTCGCAGGCCTGTGCGCGGGCCAGGGCGATCATCCGGCGATCACGGTCGATCCCGGTCACCTGGGCGCAGCGCTCGGCGAGACGCGCGGCGAGCACCCCGTCGCCGCAGCCGACGTCGAGGGCCGGGCCGCAGCCGGGCGGGACGGCGCCGAGGATGACGGACTGGTAGTGCACATTGTGGTTCCAAGAGCCGGCCCGAGCCATTCACGCCTCCCGGGTCCGGAGGATACCGTTGGCCCCATGCGGGCACTCATCATCGTTGATGTACAGAACGACTTCTGCGAGGGCGGCTCGCTCGGCGTGGCCGGCGGCGCCGCGGTGGCGCGCGCGATCAGCGAGCACGTGGCGAGCAAACCCGGCTACGAGCACGTCGTGGCCAGCAAGGACTTCCACATCGACCCGGGCACCCACTTCTCCGACCATCCGGACTACGTGGCGACCTGGCCGCCGCACTGCGTGGCCGGGACGCCCGGCTCGGACTTCCACCCGAACCTGGACACCGGGGCCGTCGAGACCGTGTTCCTGAAGGGCCAGCACGCGGCCGCCTACAGCGGGTTCGAAGGCGCCGACGAGGCCGGAACGCCGCTGGCCGACTGGCTGCGCGCGCACGACGTGGACGAGGTCGACGTGGTGGGCATCGCCACGGACTACTGCGTGCACGCCACCGCCGCGGACGCGGCCCGGGCAGGCTTCGCCACCCGGGTCCTGCTCGGCCTCACCGTGGGCGTGGCCCCCCAGTCGACGGCCGAGGCCATCGAGGACCTGCGCACCTGTAACGTCAGCCTCATTGGCACCCCGGCGGGCGCCTCCTAGCGGGCGCGCTATCCGGTAGAAAGTCACTCTCTACCGGATCTATCCGGTAGAGAGTCACATTCACTGAATCCGGAGCTGGGAGCTTTGTCGCTTTTGTTCGAGTCAGAAGGCGAGGCTGCGGCGAGGCGTGCAGGTTTCACATTCGGGAGCTAGCGGCCGGAGATGGCCCAGCGGCGGATGGTGTCGATGCGGGCCTGGATCTGGTCGGCGGTGGCCTGCGGGAGCGGCGGGCCGCCGCAGGTCCGGCGCAGCTCGTTGTGGATGGCGCCGTGCGGCTGGCCGGTGCGATGAC
>Ga0207674_10008338_pt1 | contig 11991 bp, 11 predicted proteins | sample KBSCornC72_FD_184303 | JGI IMG/M metagenome (GOLD analysis project Ga0207674, IMG submission 184303) | Corn rhizosphere microbial communities from Kellogg Biological Station, Michigan, USA - KBS Corn C7-2 (SPAdes) (version 2) | ecosystem: Host-associated > Plants > Roots > Rhizosphere > Soil ... | reverse complement strand
GGCTGGCGGAAGCGGTGGGGATGAGCAAGAGCGGCTTGTTCGCGCACTTCGGCTCGAAGGAGGAACTCCAGCTCGCGACCATCGAGAAGGCCGACTCGGTCTTTTCCGCCCACGTGATCGAGCCCGCGCTGGCCGTCGGCCGCGGCCTCGGGCAGTTGCGCACGCTCGTGAGCGCCTACCTTGCCTATCTCGAGGCCGACATCTACCCGGGCGGCTGCTTCTTCGCCTCGGTCCTGGCCGAGGTCGACACGCAGCCCGGCGCCGTTCGTGACCGGCTCGTCCGCTTCCTGGCCGACTGGCTGGGCCGGCTCGAGACCGCGGTCCGGGACGCTCAGGCTGACGGTGCGATCGACCCTGCCGAAGATCCCGCCCAGATCGCGTTCGAGATCGAGGCAGCGCTGCTGCTGGCCAACGCCCAGTACATCGTCAGCCGGACACCAGAACCGATCGAGCGTGCCCGCCGCGCCATAGACCGGCGCCTCGCCGCCGCGGGCGCCGGGACTCCGGCCCCAGCCCGCGACGCCAGCCCGCCTGCCCCCGGCTAGCCATCGCGCTAGCGCGGGTGGTCACAGGTCGAGGACCATATCGTCGCGTGGCTGCGAGCAGCAGATGAGTACGTCGCCGTCGGCGGGGTCATCGACCGGGGCGGGGGAGTAGCGGACTGTACCGGACATGACGGCTGTCTCGCAGGTGTGGCACACTCCGATCCGGCATGACCAGCGTACCGGTACGTCGCAGGCTTCGGCGAACTCGAGCAGGCTGGCGTAGCCGGGGTCCCAGCGCACGTTCAGGTCGCTGCGCGCGAACCCGACCAGCGGGCCGCGGCCTGGCTGGCCGGCGGGCGGGTGCGGGCGGCGGGCGGCCGCGGGCGCGATGCCCGGTGTCAGCGCGGGCCCGGCGCCGAACACCTCGGTGCGGATGCGGGCCGCCTGGATACCCGCCGCGGCCAGGGCCGCGGATACGTCGGCCATGAACGCCGGGGGGCCGCACAGGTAGGCATCGGCGTCGCGGGGCAGGTCCAGCGGGGCCAGGACCGGCGCCGACAGGCGTCCCGCCGTGTCGTAGTCGCGGCCCTGGACGTCGTCAGGGCCCGGGCTGCTGTAGCAGATGTGCCGGTGCGCGCTGGGAAGCGCGGCCAGCAGGGCGCGGGATTCGGCCGCGAACGGCTCATCGGCGCGGCGGCGCGCGCCGTGCAGCCACCAGATGTCCCGGGTGGACCGGGCCGCGGCCAGCGCGTGCAGCATCGCCAGCACCGGTGTCGCGCCGACACCCGCGCTGATCAGCAGAACCGGCGTCTGGCCCGGGCGCAGGGTAAAGGTGCCACGCGGCGCGGCTGCCTCCAGCAGGTCACCGGCCCGCACCCGGGTGTGCAGGAACTCGCTGGCCGCGCCGTGTTCCTCTCGCTTGACGCTGACACGGTAGTCGGGGGCACCTGGGGGTCCCGACAGCGAATAGCTGCGCAGCAGCGGCGGCCCGGCGGGATCAGGGTGCAAGCGCAGGGTCAGGAACTGCCCGGGTAGGGCGGCGGGCACGCTTCCGCCTCCGGGATCGGCCAGGCGCACCGAGATCACGGTCTCGCTCTCCCGGTCGATTCGGGTCACGGCGAGCGGCCGGAACCCGGGCCACGCCGGCGGCGGGCTCGCTTCGGTCAGGCCCGCGTTGCCGGAGGCCTTCCCGGACTGGTCGAGCATCTCCTGGAACGAGGACTTCCACCCGGCGCTGAGCGCCGGGATCCGCAACGCGCGCAGCACCTGCTGCCGGGGATGCCCGGGCAGGTACAGCAGGGCGTCCGTCTCCGCGACCGTCATGCCTTCCGGGCCCGAGGCAACCTTGATAATCTCCTGCCCGGCCTCCACCGTGCCCTCGGTCAGCACGCGGAAATAGAACCCGGGCCGGTGGTGGGAAACCAGCAGCGCGGGCATCCGGGGATCATCCATCCGGATTCCCACCCGGAAGCAGGTGACCCGCGGCTGGGTTACCTCGAAAATCGCGCCGCCGATCCGGTAACGGTCGCCGATGCACACCTGGTCGTCGGCCAGGCCCTGCACGGTGAAGTTCTCCCCGAACTGCCCGTACTCGAAGTCATCCCGGCCCAGTTGTTCCTTCCAGTACTGGTAGGACTCGATCTGGTAGACGAACACCGCCCGCTGCTCGCCGCCGTGCCCGGCCAGATCACCTTGCCCGTCGCCGTCGATGTTGATCCGCCGCACCATCCGCGGCCCGTTGACCGGCTTCTTCCAGACCGCCGTGTGCACCGTCCTGCCGTGCCAGGTCACGTCCTGCGGCAGCCCCACATTGACCGAGAGCAGAACCCCGGCCTGCCGCCCAGAGGTCACCGAGCCAGTCCCGGTGACTTCACGGTCCGTATCGTCCGGGATGCCGCATCCGATCCCGCCTCCTCACGATGAGCTGTGCCGACCGAAGCTTAACCCGCTTACCGCTCACGTCAGCGCCCGCGCCCCCTGCGACCGACGCTCAATCTTGACAATATAGATCTATTTACTAGAGAATCGCCCGAGACATGAAATCTTCGCCACGGGAGGCCCGATGTCACTCGACACGCTCATCGCTGACACCCGCAAGGCCATCGTCGGCGACGCGGCGAACGCGCACGCGGTGTTCACCGCGCAGGGGACGCTGGTCGGGGTCACCGAGGTCGACATCAGCACCGGTTCGCACACCTTCAAGGTGGATGAGCCCCCCGCGCTGGGCGGCGCCGACGCCGCGGCGAACCCGGTGCAGTACGCGCTGGCGTCGCTCGGGTCCTGCCAGGCCATCACGTACCGGTTCTGGGCCGCGCAACTCGGCGTCGAACTGGACTCGATCACGGTGCGGGTCGAAGGCGACCTAGATCTCCGCGGCTTCTTTGGCGTCGACGACGCGGTGCGGCCGGGCCTTACCGCAGTTCGCGTCGAGGTTACCGTGGCCGGCCCGGAGAGTCAGCAGAGGTACGCCGAACTGGCCGCGGCCGTGGACGAGCACTGCCCAGTCCTCGACCTGTTCAAGAACCCTGTGCCGGTCTCCCGCGCGCTCACCACCGCGGACTGAGGTGCCCACCCCGGCTCCCTTGCACCTGGCGGTCGCCCTCGACGGCGCCGGCTGGCATCCCGCCGCGTGGCGCGAGCCCGACGCGCAACCGCAGCGGTTGTTCACCGCCGGCTACTGGACCGAGCTGGCTCGCCACGCCGAGCGCGGCCTGCTGGACTTCCTCACCATCGAGGACGGGCTGGACCTGCAGTCCGACGACCGCTTCCAGGCCGACTCCCGCACCGACCGGGTCCGGGGCCGTCTGGACGCGGTGCTGATCGCGGCGCGGGTCGCGCCCGCCACCCGGCACATCGGGTTCGTGCCGACGGCGATCACCACCCACACCGAGCCGTTCCACCTGTCCAAGGCCATCGCCACCCTGGACTACGTGAGCGCGGGCCGGGCCGGGATCCGGGTCCAGGTCGCCGCCCGGGCCGGCACCACGGCCCACTTCGGACGCCGCGAGATCCCGCCGCTGGAGCCGGACCGCCTCGCGGACCCGGACACGCAGCGGCTGATCGCCGACCACTTCGACGAGGCGGCCGACTACGTGGAGGTGCTGCGACGGCTCTGGGACAGCTGGGAAGACGACGCGGAGATCCGGGACGTCGCCACCGGCCGCTTCATCGACCGGGACAAGCTGCACTACATCGACTTCGAGGGCCGCTGGTTCTCCGTGAAGGGACCGTCGATCACCCCGCGGCCGCCGCAGGGCCAGCCCATCATCGCCGCGCTGGGGCACGCCAGCGTGCCGTACCAGCTGATCGCGCGCTCGGCCGACGTCGGGTTCGTGACCCCTCGTGACGCGGCCCACGCCGCCGAGATCGTTGCGGAGATCCGGACCGAGCAGGCCCGTGCCGGGCGCCCAGAGCAGGCCAGCACAGGGAAGACGGTGCACGTCTTCGGTGATCTGGTGGTCTTCCTCGACGAGACCAAAGCCGCCGCCGTCGCCCGCCGGCAGCGCCTGGACGAGCGGGCCGGCACCGAATACCACAGCGACGCCCACATCTTTACCGGCACCGCCATCGGCCTGGCCGACCTGCTGCAGGAGTGGCAGGCGGCCGGGCTGTCCGGCTTCCGGCTGCGCCCGGCCGCGCTGCCGCACGACCTGACGCAGCTCACCGAGCGTCTGGTCCCCGAGTTGCGGCGCCGATGCCTGTTCCGGGCCCGCTACGAGGCGGACACGCTGCGGGGGCTGCTCGGCCTGGGCCGCCCCGCCAACCGCTACGCCGCTGCATGACAGCGACTCCTCGAGGACATTGACCATGACCAAGCAGATTCATCTGGCCGCGCATTTTCCCGGCGTGAACAACACGACCGTGTGGAGCGACCCCGCCGCCGGCAGCCACATCGAGTTCGACTCGTTCCGCCAGTTCGCCCAGACCGCCGAACGTGGCCGGCTCGACTTCCTGTTTCTCGCCGAAGGGCTGCGGCTGCGCGAGCAGAACGGGCTGATCTACGACCTGGATGTGGTCGGCCGGCCCGATACCTTCACGGTCCTGGCCGCCCTGGCCGCGGTGACCGAGCACATCGGGCTGACCGGCACGATCAACTCCACGTTCAACGAGCCGTACGAGGTAGCGCGCCAGTTCGCCAGCCTCGACCACCTGTCCGGCGGCCGTTCGGCGTGGAACGTGGTCACGTCCTGGGACGCCTTCACCGGGGAGAACTTCCGGCGCGGCGGCTACCTGGCCCAGGGCGACCGCTACGATCGGGCCAGGACGTTCCTGGCCACCGCGCTCGAGCTGTGGGACTCCTGGCGCGGCGACGAGATCCTGGCCGACTCCGGCACCGGCCAGTTCCTGGCCACGGCGGCGCCGGGGACCTTCCGTCACCGGGACGCCTTCTTCGACATCGCCGGGCAGTTCAACGTGCCACGGTCCCCGCAGGGACGTCCGGTCATCTTCCAGGCGGGTGACTCCGACGAGGGCCGCGACTTCGCCGCGGCGTCGGCGGATGCGATCTTCTCCCGCTATTCCACGCTGGAGGCCGGGCAGGCCTTCTACGCCGACGTGAAGGGCCGGCTGCCCCGGTTCGGCCGGACCCGCGGCGAGCTGCTGATCCTGCCCGCGGCCACGTTCGTGCTCGGCGACACTGACGCCGAGGCGGCCGAGATCGCCCGCGACGTGCGGCGGGCCCAGGTCTCGCCGCAGACCGCGCTGATGTTCATCGAGCAGCTGTGGAACACCGAGCTGTCCGGCTTCGACGTCGACGGCCCCCTGCCTTCCTTCGACCCGGTGGTCAGCGACACCCTGATCTCCCAGGGCCGGGCCAGCGTCCGGCAGTTCGCCAAGGACCCGGTCGCGCTGGCCGCCGAGTGGCGGGCCCGGGCCGAAGCCGGGAACCTGTCCGCCCGGGAGGTCGTCATCGAGGTGACCGGCCGGCAGTCGTTCGTCGGCTCGGCGGAGACGGTCGCGACGACGATCAACGAACTCGTGCAGGCTGACGCCGCCGACGGCTACATCATGGTCCCGCACATCACCCCCGGCGGGCTGGCGCCGTTCGTCGACCAGGTCGTCCCGCTACTGCAGGAGCGCGGCGTGTTCCGCGCCGACTACACCGGCACCACGCTGCGCGACCATCTCGGCCTCGCTCCGCTGCGCCGCGCCGAACAGACCACGGCCGCCCGGGCTGTCGCCGCCGGCTGAGGAGGAAGCCCGTATGACCACGACCCCGCTGACCGTCCTGGACCTCGTCCCGATCTCGTCCGGGTCGAACGCGACCCAGGCGCTACGCAACAGCATCGACCTAGCCCAGCAGACCGAACGGCTCGGCTACACCCGCTACTGGTTCGCTGAGCACCATCTCAACCCCGGTGTCGCCGGCACCTCCCCGGCCGTGGTGCTGGGACTGACCGCCGCCGCGACGTCGACGATCCGGCTCGGCTCCGGGGCGGTGCAGATGGGGCATCGCACCGCCCTGGCCACGGTCGAGGAGTTCGGGCTGCTCGACGCGCTGCACCCGGGACGCTTCGACCTCGGCCTGGGCCGCTCGGGCGGCCGGCCTCGCGAGCCGAAGGCGCCCGCGCTGGCGGGCGGCGGCACCGCGGCGGCCGTCGTGGACGGGAGGACGCCGAACGGGCTGCTCATCCCGCCCCGGTTCAACATCCAGCCGTTGCTTGGCTCGCCCCGGTTCGCGATGCAGAAGAGGCTGCTGCAGCTGCCCCACGCGGAGCCGCAGAACTACACCGAGCAGGTCGGCGACGTTCTCGCCCTGATCGCCGGAACCTACCGCTCCCCGGAGGGCGAGGAGGCCCACGTCGTGCCCGGGGAAGGCGCGGCGCTGCAGGTCTGGATCCTCGGTAGCAGCGGCGGTGAAAGCGCCGAGGTCGCCGGCCGCAACGGCCTGCGTTTCGCCGCGAACTACCACGTCAGCCCGGCCACCGTGCTCGAGGCGGTGGACGGCTACCGGGCCGCGTTCCAGCCCTCCGCCGAACTCGGCCGGCCCTACGTGAGCGTGTCGGCCGACGTCGTGGTGGCCGGCACCGAGGCCGCGGCCCGCGAACTGGCCACCGGTTACGGCCTGTGGGTGCGCAGTATCCGTACCGCTGAAGGCGCCATCCAGTTCCCGACCCCCGGGCAAGCCCGCCGCCATGTGTGGAGCGAGGCTGACCGCGAGCTGGTCGCCGACCGCATCGGCACCCAGTTCACCGGCACGCCGAGCCAGGTCGCGGACCAGCTGGAACGTCTCCGCGACGCCACCGAAGCCGACGAGCTGATTATCACGACCATCACTCACGACCACGCCGACCGCGTCCGTTCTTACCAGTTGCTCGCCGAGGAATGGGCCCGGCGCTGATATACCGGGAACGACACCGAGGGAGCAGCCGCTATGCAGACCTGGGACGCCATCCGCGCCCGACGCAACGTCCGCAACTACCAGACCACTCCGGTGCCGGACGCCGACCTCAACCGGATCGCGGAGGCGGCCTGGCGGGCACCGTCGGCGTCCAACCGGCAGCACTGGGATTTCGTCATCGTCACCGACCCTGACCGGCTCCGCGCGCTATCCGCCGTCTGGCGCGGCGCCGGGCACATCGCGGGAGCGGCCGCTGCCATCGCGCTGGTCGTCCCCAGGACCGACGACGACCGCACCCGCCTCCTTGACTACTACGACCTCGGGCAGGCCACCTACGCGATGGCCCTCGCCGCCGCCGATCTTGGCATCGGCACCGGCCACGCATCGGTCGGCGACCAGGACCAGGCCCGCGAGATCCTCGGCGTACCCGGCGATCACGACGTGGCCTTCATGCTCGGCGTGGGCTACCCGGCCGATCGGTCCCTGCGCCCGATCGCCAAGCCGAACCGCCGTCCGATCGGCGAGGTCATCCATCGCGGCAGGTGGTAGCCCGGCCCCTGTAAGCGGAGATATCCCACCCCGAAGACCAGCATGAACGCGATCGCGTACGCGGGCCGGGGCTAAACCGAGTTTTTCAATTGATTTAATAGGAATATGCACGAGCACCACGTGACCGAGGCCGGGCCGGACGGCCCGATCGTCAAGCCGCTGCCCGCGGACGAGTTCCGCGTGTACGGCTCCAACGCCGAGATGCGCTGGGAGGTCATGGGAGAACACGGATACGTCGTGCCGAATGCCAACTTCTTCGTCCGCAATCACACCTCCACGCCCCTGATCGACGCGCAAACCTGGAACCTGCGCGTGTTCGGCACCGGGCTGCGGGGCCCGGCGACACCGGGCAACCCGGTCCGGTTCTCCTACCAGGACCTGCTGGATCTGCCGGCCCGCACGGTTGTCTCATCCATCGAGTGCGCCGGCAACGGCCGGAGTTTCTTCACCACCCAGCAGGACCAGACCATGACCGATACGCCCTGGCAGCTCGGCGCCATCGGGGTGGCGGCCTGGCGCGGCGTCCCGCTGTCCCTCGTCCTGGAGCGGGCCGGGATCACCCGCCAGGCCGTGGACGTCATGCCGTACGGGCTCGATCCGGCCTACATCGTCGACGGGATCGACTACGGGCGGGTCCGGCGGCCGATCCCCGTGAGCAAGGCCCTGGACGACGTGATCCTGGCCTACGAGATGAACGGGGTACCGCTGCCGCCCGACAGCGGGTACCCGGTCCGGGTCATCGTGCCGTACTGGGCCGGGATCGCCAGCATCAAGTGGGTCGGCCAGATCGAGGTCTCGGCCACCCCGCTGGTCTCCTACTGGAACACCTACGCCTACCGCCTGTTCGGCCCGGCCTACCCGCCGCAGGGAACCCCGATCACTACCCAGGTGACCAGGAGCGCGTTCGAGCTCGCCCCGAACGCGCGGCTGCCCGCGCACCGGGACTACCTGCTCACCGGCCGGTCCTGGTCCGGCAACGGCCCCATCATCCGGACCGAGATCAGCACCGACGGCGGGCGCCGCTGGCACGAGGCCATCCCCCGCGACCGCGGCGCCCCGGCCGCCTGGCAGCGGTGGGAGTTCCCGTGGCGGACCCCAGGCCCGGGGTCCCATACGCTACGGGCCCGCGCTACCGACGTCACGGGCGCCACCCAGCCGGCCGCCGTCACCGCCAACACGTTCGGATACCTCTTCGACGGCATCGTCAGGCACCCGGTCACCACCGCCTGACAGCGGCGCCCGCCGCCTGCGCCGGCTGCCGGCGCGGGGCTGGTGGGGGATCACGGTGACAATTTTCTAGTATCTCGATAGGATAAATCAACTATAGAGATACGGCCCTGCGGGAGGAGGCCAGGATGGACATCGATCCGCGAAGCCTGCGCGTCAGCGCCCTGATCACCACCGTCGTGCTGGCCGTGGTCCTGGTCACTGGCAGCGTGTGGTTGCCGGCGGCACAGGCGCTAGTGTTCGCCGTCGGGGCCGCCCTCGGCCTGCGCTACTCACCCTACGGTTTTCTGTACCGGAAGCTGATCCGGCCGCGGCTGGGGCCGCCCCGCGAGCTTGAGCCGGAGACGCCGCCGCGGTTCGCGCAGGCGGTCGGCCTGGTCTTTGCGGTCGCCGGGGTAGCCGGCTATGCGGCGGGCGTGCCACTGCTCGGCATGGCCGCGACCGCGGCCGCGCTGGCCGCCGCGTTCCTGAACGGGGCCTTCGGGTTCTGTCTGGGCTGCGAGATGTACCTGCTCATCCGCCGGTCGCCGCTGACCAGCAGGCTTGGCGCGTGAGCCGCCACATCTGCCCCTGATGACCGAACGAACCGAGGTCTCACGCCCGGGCAGCAGCTCATCGCAGCGAAGGTGACGTCATGAAGATAGCCGTGGTCACTGGCAACCCGAAGCCCGCGTCGCGCACTCACGGCGTCGCCCTCGCCGTGGCCGGTGCGTTGGCCGCGGCCCTGCCGGGCGCTACGACCCACCCCGTGGTGGACCTGGCCGAGCACGCGCCGCGGCTGTTCGACTCCTCGGATGCCGAACTGTCCCGTATAACCGCGGCGGTGGCCGCGGCGGACGTCGCGGTCTTCGCGTCGCCTACCTACAAGGCCAGCTACACCGGCATGCTGAAGGCGTTCCTGGACCGCTACGGCAGCAACGGCCTGGCCGGGGTGCTGGCGGTGCCCGTGATGACCGGAGGCTGGGCCGGTCATACGCTCGCCGTCGAGGTCCACCTGCGCCCGGTTCTCGTCGAGCTTGGCGCGACCGTCCCCGTCCGCGGCCTCTACGTTACCGAGCCCGCGCTCACCGACGTGGATGCCGCCATCGCCGGGTGGGCGGCCGCCGCGGTCCCGCTGATCCGCGTGCTGGCCGGCTACGAGGCGAGCGAGGCGTAGCCGCCGCGGAAGAAGACGAGCGGGGCGGCCGGGGCGGTGCTGGTTTCGACGTGCCGCACACGGCCGATCACGATCTCGTGGTCGCCGCCGGGCAGGCGGTGCTCCACCGTGCACTCCAGGACGGCGAGCACGCCGTCGAGCCGGGGACTGCCGGTCGGTCCGTGCCGGTGCCGGACCCCATCCCAGGCCGCGGCCAGCCCGCGCCGGGCGAAGTTGGCGGACAGCTGCCGCTGCGCCGCCGCGAGCACGTTCACCACGAACGCGCCGTGCCCCTGGATGGCCCGCAGCGTCACGCTGCCGAGGTCGAAGCAGACCAGGATGAGCGGCGGATCGAGGGACAGCGAGGTGACCGCGTTCGCGGTGGTACCTACCGGCGTGCCGTCGGCACCGACCGACGTGACCACCGTGACACCGGTCGCGAAATGGCTCATCGCGTTCCGGAACTCCTCGGCCGGGACCTCCCTATCCGGCACCTGACCGGCTGACGCCATACTCAGATCTGCCCGTGGACGGGCGGCGTGCAGGTGAGCAGGTCGCGCCGCTCGCCGGCTGGCACGGCGGACCTCCGGTCAGCTTGCGGCAGCACCATACACCCCACAATGCAGTCACCCAGGCTAGTAGTCAAGTATTTTGGTAGATTTAATAGAGTTTGACGATCCGCAGAACTGAGCGACTTCAGCGGCGGGCTACGCCGGGGAGGCTATCTTGGCTGGTGCCGGCTAGTGTATTGTCGAGCACCCCCATCGAGAATATGGGGAAGTGGAGAGGGGAATAAGCGAGATGACCACGGTTACTAACGGTGTCAACGTGCAGGCGCTGCTCGATGCGCGCGAGGTACTGAAGGGCGCGCCCGAGGCCGCCCAGTTCACCTGGCGGGCGTCTGCCCAGTGGCAGAACGGCGTCCACAGCCAGATCAAGGTGAACAGCTTCTTCGGCCTCGGCGAGGAGCACAACCATCTGCAGGAGTCGGTGTTCGAAGCCGACCACCCCGAGGTCTTCGCGGCCACGGACAACGGCATCACGCCAATCGAATACCTCATCGTCGGCCTGGCCAGCTGCCTGACGGCGGGCGTGGCATCGGTCGCGGAGAACCGCGGCATCCAGCTGCGCTCGGTCACCTCGACGGTCGAAGGCGCGCACGACATCCGCGGGATCCTCGGTGCCGACAGCGACGTCCGCAACGGCTTCAACGACATCAAGGTGACGTTCAGCATCGATGCGGACGCGTCGAGGGAGGACATCGAGGCGCTGGTGGCCCAGTCCCAGAAGCGTTCCGCCGTGTTCGACGCCCTGACGAACCCGACGAACGTCACCGTCGAGGTCGCCTGAGGGGTTTGGGGGACCAGGCCATCGAACGCATAACCACCGTCGTCGTCGGCGCGGGGCACGCGGGCCTCGCCGCCAGCCACTTCCTCGGCGAACGGTCGGTCGACCACGTCGTGCTCGAGCGCGGTGAGGTGGCGAACTCGTGGCGCCGCGAACGCTGGGACTCGCTGCGGCTACTCACTCCCAACTGGCAGAGCTGCCTGCCGGGCCTTCGCTACGAAGGCCCGGACCCCGACGGCTACATGACGATGGGAGAAGTGACCCAGTTCATCGAGCGCTTCGCCGCGGTCTCCCGCGCTCCCGTCCGGACCGGCGTGAACGTCACGTCGGTGTGGCCTGCGGACGACGGATACCACGTGATGACGACGCACGGGGAGATCCGCTGCCGGACCGTGGTCATCGCGAGCGGTGCCTGCAACCAGCCAACGGTGCCGGGGTTCAGCGAGGCGGTGCCGCCGTCCGTCGAGCAGCTGACGTCGTTCGACTACCGTGACCCCGCCAAGCTCCCCGACGGCGGCGTGCTCGTCGTCGGAGCGTCGGCGACCGGCGTGCAGCTGGCCGCCGAGGTGCAGCGGTCGGGGCGGCCGGTGACCCTCGCGGTGGGCGAGCACGTGCGTCTGCCGCGCACGTACCGCGGCCGCGATGTGCTGTGGTGGATGGACGCGTCGGGGCTGTGGGACCAGCGATACGACGAGGTCGACGACCTGACGCGGGCTCGGCGGCTGCCGTCGCCTCAGCTCGTCGGGACTCCCGAGCGTTCGACGCTCGATCTCAACCAGCTCGCCTCGATGGGCGTCGAACTGGTCGGCCGCTGGGCGGCGGTCCGTGACGGCCGGGCGCTGTTCTCCGGCGGCCTGCGCAACGTGTTCTCGCTCGCGGACCTCAAGATGAGGCGCCTGCTTGAGACG
>Ga0207674_10008336_pt1 | contig 11991 bp, 18 predicted proteins | sample KBSCornC72_FD_184303 | JGI IMG/M metagenome (GOLD analysis project Ga0207674, IMG submission 184303) | Corn rhizosphere microbial communities from Kellogg Biological Station, Michigan, USA - KBS Corn C7-2 (SPAdes) (version 2) | ecosystem: Host-associated > Plants > Roots > Rhizosphere > Soil ... | reverse complement strand
CCCAGCATCAGCCGGCCAACTGCCCGGTAGAGTTTCGTCGCCTTGACTTGCAGCAAAAGATGCAAGCTATACGCATTAGCTTGATGGACTCGCGCGTCGATCAGTTGAGTCTTGCCACTCCTGAACATCCACTCCAAGTGGGTCGACAAGACATAGCGGCGTTTCATCACGCCGATTTTCTCAAGAATGGTGCTGGAGCCGATGCTTTTGGTGGTGATCTTTGGGACTGGACGCACCTGCAAATTGTTACAGGTTATAACTGGTGCGAGGCGCCGGCATGCAGAAAGTAAACTCTAAACGCTTTTGGTGGCTGCTCGTTGGCATTGCGTTGACAGCCTGCGCGAAACAACAGGCTTACAGCATCGATGGCGTTAAGGACAAATTTTGTGTACCTAAAGGATATCCGCCAAAGGACGCTTGGTTTATTCCTAAAGCCAGCCCTGAAGCGCCTCGAGGGTTTTCATTTATGGGGTGCAGGCTTCTAGATGAGGAAACTCGAAAGGCCTGTGCGCTGCCCGACGTGCTGATTAGTGCAAGTGCCATTCCGCTATCGGTGGATGTTAATCAGACTTGGGATCGCCTGAAAGGCGCCGCCGTACTTCACTCTGTGGTTAGTAGCCCGGGAGTAACATACGAGATCGATTCTACGTCCAATAGATTGAAGGTATATAACGAACAAGCCTGGCCTGCCTGGTTTGTGTGGAGAAAAGCACCTTCTAGTGATGGAGCGCAGGCGACTCTGGATGACTCGGACGAGCTGATAATGTCTTGCTCCGGCGCGAATACTTTTCCCGGCGGAGATGGTGGCGTCGGAAGCAAAGGGGAATTTGTGTGCGAGCGTTATGTCAGGGGAAAGGAGTACGCGCTCAAGTACAAATTTATCTCCAAGGATCCTATTCCTACCGACGAACGAACTCTCCATCTAGAGGGCGAGCTGTTCGGACAGATTGATCGCTGGAGATGCCAGGACTGACTTCTGATGCGTATCCTGACCTGTCAAATTACTTAGTGGGATGCTGGTCAGTGAGAGCTTCACTGGCGAGATGAAGGTAACGGCGGCGCTATTGCTCGAGGGGAGCGATTGCCAAGAAAGAGTTGCTTGAACGCAAGATGGTTGAGCGGGAACTCAAGCACGACGTGCGCAAAACTGAGGGCGAGCAGCAGCAGGAAACCCGCCGCGTAGTCGTAAAGATAGATCACGATAGAGGCGACCCACAGGCTGATAATGGCTGCCCAGCGCGTGCTCGACATGCGATGCCATGGGATGACCGTCGGCTTAGAGAACCAATTGAGGTAGTGATACGTATAGGCAAGCGCGAAAAAACGCGTCAAACAGATGCTCCACGGGGAGGAGAAGACGGCTTCGGCATTCAGTGCATATCCGTTCGCGGAGAAGGCCGTCTGATTGAGTTTGGAGAAAGCCAGCTGATAGTTGGCCATGGCCCACGAAGCTGGCGAAGTGCTCCAGGATGCTGGTACTCCAAAACAAATGAGGGGGCACAAAACGAACAGAGCAAGGAATAGCGCGCCTTCGCGATCCGGTTGGCGGCGAATACCGTTCCAGACGAATATCGCCGTGAATACGAACACATGAATGATAGTAACGAGGTACACGCCGACCAGTGCATCAAGTAGGCGGCCACGGAGCAGCATCCACAGAGTTGCTAGGACGACGATACCCAACAACCGATGCACCCAGCTACTAGCCAACGCCAGTATCGCCGCTCCACCAAAGATCAGAAAGAGTAGCAGCACTCGGTGCGGCTCTAGCAGCGAAACGCCCGGAAGCTCACCCAGACCGAGAGCAAGTGGCAGCAGCAGAATGAGTCCGCCAATCAGCAGCCATCGTGACAGGCGCTGCTGTAGGAAATATTTCCGGTCATGCAACCAGGATATTTCAGTCAGGTAGTGAAGCGGCCCCAGAACGGCATAAGAGACGAGAAGTGTCTCGAATGGGGCAATGATGGAAAGGGCAAGCGTAACCACCAGTAGGGCGCTATTGAGGTTATGCAGCCGTGCGCCAGTGAACGCCCTCATACCCCTCTTCCTTAAATGGATTTAGCCCGTTTGTGCAATGTTAGGAGGAGGCGAAACCGGGCGTCAAGAAAGTTGCATAGCGCCTCTCTGCTTTGGTATCCAGCATCGACGAACAATTGCCTGAGCAAAGCGTCGAGGTCATCGTCGGAAAGCCCCTGGGATTTGCCTGGGCCGCGCCAGTGCCAGGTCAATTGCATGGCCTCGCCTGTCAGTCTAGGGGACTCGTCCCCGAGCAGTTCTCCAAGGCGAACATTTCCGACTGATGGGTCTGAAGCGATGATTTGCCGGAAGACGACCGTAGGCCGCTCACCATCCAGAATGCCTTGCAACATTACGCCTCCTCTTGATGTCCGCTTTGGGTCGGAAGCAGACGTCTCAATCAACCCCAGGGTTCGGGTTGTCGTTCAAAATCCATTGAAAGCGCGCCTTAAAGTCGTCGATACATTGCTGGCAGACCCAGTGCAGCCTATCCGATGTACACCATCCCACATGCAATTCGCCGGGCACACCCAGTTTCGCGAACTTGGCCCAGCAGAGTGCGCAATGGTCATGATCGTCACGAACAGAAGCCGGAGTCCATTCGCGATGTGTAAGCGTGACGCCGATTAGGTGATCCGCCGGATCGGTGAGCCAGCTGTCGTCCTTCTCGGCCATATTGTCCCCTTTGAAATCTGTCCGCTTCGGGTCGGAAGCGGACATCGCGTGTAAAGCAACCGAGCTCATTGAGTGACTGGCTTAACTAGGCAATCATCGCGACTAACGCTGACCTCATACGGCTCAATCACTTGCGGGAATGGTCGCGAATTGACCCGAAATGTAAGGAACGTGCCCGCGCTGACCGTTGGATCATATGACGTAACGTGAAGCGACGAATAGAACTTGATCTTGTCGATCTTGAAGAGCTTCATGTGCTCGGGCGACCAATCATTGGTATCCCATACCGCAACGTAGATCGTTGACGCCGGACAACCACCTACACAGTTTCCTTGCTGCTGAACCGTCAGTATCCGGTATCTAGTTCTCGATCCCCTAGGGAGGTCCAGGGCGCTTTCCGATTCGACGGTCGATGTTGCAATGAGGTATGCGAACTGCGCCCCGTCAACGGGTGTCGCGTGTACTACATTTGCATCCGATGGTGATTGCTTTGAGCACCCCAGAAACATGAGGACCGAGAACGCTAGGAGCGTGCACTTCCATATGAGGTCTTTCATTGAGCCTCGTTCGTCAAAGTCTGGTTAATGGCCTGTAGGAGAAACGGAGTCTTGTAGGTTTGCGATGTCCGCTTCGGACAGGAAGCGGACACTTCATAGTCAGCTAAATAGATGCAAATCCCGTACTCAATCCCTCTGTTCCCCGCTGCATGCAGCCGTACCACCGCGAATCATCGAAGGTGCAGCTTCCATTGAGGTTGTCAGGTAGGAATCGGCAGTCTTCGAATTCACATTCGACGAACCGGCATCCAGCGAACGAGCACCCTCGAAAGTCACAGTCGTGGAATTTTGTTCCGACGAAGGTGGCGATATTGAACAATGCCCAGTACATGTCGCATTGCCTAAATGTGCAGTCGAGGAAGGCAGAGGTGACATGCAAACCTTCGCCTTGGATACCCTTGAATTCACAGAAAATGAAAACCTGCTCCTCCCAGGTGACCCTCTTCCGAAAGGCGCTTCTCAAAGACTTCGCTAGTGACCTGCATTCAGCCTTCCCATCCATGAAAGTTGGTTTGTCGCTACTTGTCGATCGGCAAGGCGATGTCCGCTTCGGGCCGAAGGCGGACATTAGTACGAATCGTAGAGCGACGGTCCGGCCGAGCGTCCGCTAACGGCCACGAATAGGTGTTTATCGATTTCCCTGCACTTCTATGCCCATAAGGATGTTACGCCAAACCGCGACTGCTCCTTCACCGTGAATCCACATCTCTTGGTCGAAATTCAGGTTGAAGTCGCCCAGGTTAAAACTCGGGGCGGCGGAGCCTGGGTCTCCTCGGGCATCAAGGCCGACAGAATAACTTCGATGGTGTGATTCACCACGGTTACGGTCACAGGGTTGTTGGGAGGCAATCCTTCTTGGCGGGTTGAGTTCGATCGTATCGTGACTGCCAGGTGAGCTTGGTGGCCATAGAAAAATCTGCCCGTTCCACTCTCGGGACACAACGGTCTCGCAGTCCTCTTGATGCGGAGAAAATTTTTGCGTAGCCGCAGAACCTACTCCACTACCCGAGTCCATCCTAATGATCTCCTCGGCGACCTTAAACGACTACGATATCGATGCTGAAGCAATAGAGCGCATGCTTCTTCAACGGATATCTACCGGTGATCGCGCAGCACTAGGGCAAATGTATCGAAATTATCACGGTACGTTATGTCGTTTGCTATCTCGATTGACAAGACGATCCGACATAATCGATGAAATCATCAACGACTGCTTCTGGATCGCATGCCGAAATGCCGATAGCTTCCATGGGGATTCCCGTGTTTCCACATGGATCCTGAGTATTGCTTATCGATGTGGGCTCCAGGCTCTGCGTCAACACGACGAGCTTGGTGAGGACGACGCTTTGCAGGGGCAGAGCATCGACACCAGTGAGTCGGGAGAGGATCGCGAATTACGCGACTGGTTGAGCAAGGGGTTCGATCACCTGCCGCTGAATCAACGGGTCGCGATCGAACTAGTCTACGGTGTGGGCTATTCGCTGGCCGATGTCGCCATCATCATGGAATGTCCTATAGATACGGTAAGGGCGCGTCTCCTCCACGCACGGATCAAGCTTCTCAACGTTCTATCGACCTGAAGAAGTCCGCTACGGGTCGAAAGCGGACATCGTCATTTGGCCGTTATCCGCTTCAGCTCCCGGTCGTAAGTCAGGGCATAGTCCTCCGCGACTTTGATCAAGCGTCCATGCTTCTCACTTTCAGCGGCGTCACTTGTTCCATCGAGACATCGGATGCCCACCCGAGGCGATGGCAGGCTGTTCTCCTGACCGGGGATGCTGCAAGTGAATCCATATATCCCAACCGGCCTCAAGTCACCCTGCGCCACGCGCGCTTTAGCGTCCGCGCCTGGGTCCTTTAGATTCAAAGACGAAAGCGTGGCCCTGAGGCGCGCGGTCTGAGCGCCAGATTGTCCCGCTGAATGACCGCCATTTGAGCATGCGGCCACAAGGATGCAGAGTGGGATCACCAAATGCAGCCGCCTCAAGGTCAATCCTGTTCTCCAGTAGTTTGGGGGGCTTACTAATGTTGCTATGGATCGGAAGCGGACATTGCTTATTGGGAACCGTCGTATAGAGGATCGTCCAAATCGTGGGGTCAAACAGATAGCCCGGGCAGGTCGACCAGCCACCTACCCTCCACTCAAGGGCTGTCGTTTGGTGACACCTCCCGATAAGCGCCCGACGTAAATCGAGCCTTGGTTGAGGGCCGCCAATCCGAACTGGTGCATTCATCGCCGTACAAGCTCATGGTGCCAACGGCGCTAGTTGATGTCGTTTGTTCCAGGGTGACGTAATTTCCAGTACGGCGCCCGGTCGCTACTAGTTTCATTCCAGCTGCCAGTCCGTCGTTGGCGCCGCGATCCAGTTTCAGCCGATATTGGCATTCGAACTTGTCGGCATCGTTATTGTGCAGCCGATTCGCTGAGACCACGCCGACTTCCAGCGGCACTTCGCGAATCAGCGACTGCTGAGCAGGCGGAAGGACAGGTAGACCGTGTACCTTGCGCCGCTCATCTCCGCTACGCATAAGAAACGAGCCGTAAGCGCCTTTCCGCGGCTCATCACCCAGATTCACTGCGCTGGCGAACGCGGGAAGTTCCTTCTCGGAAATCATGTACATGCGCTCGCCCCAGGGGACAGGCACTAGGTGGTCAGCGAAGCCGAAAGCCCTCTCATCGTTCGGCTGCTCAAACTTCAGCAGCAGACTGCCGTCTGCTTGGGGAATCACCGTTCCCTTGTTAGCGCTGTAGGTACCAAGACATCCCTGCCATGTGGCAGCCACGCCGGAATGGCGCGAGAGAGATACGGATACGTTCTGGCCGGTACCATCGCCGAAATAATAGTCGCCAGCCCAGGCAACGCTTGGACTTGTCGAATTTTCTTTGTCTATCGCGTCGCGCTGTGCGTCAACGGCGTATCCGAAAGCTCTTTGTGCTGCAATGTCTTGGAAGTTCTCCGCCTGAGGTGAGGCGGGTTGGGGTGAGAATGCGTAACCAGGGGACGCGCTCCCGAGCAGCGCCAAGGTTAACCCCGATAGAAAAAGGCGGCGGCCTTGCGCAAGCGAGTGCATGATCCCTGTCTCCCCCGTGACCTGAAGCGGCACAGTTGCCATCCTTCCATGGTAGATCAGACTATCAGTCCAGAGATGTGCCGGCTCCATCATGGATCGGCAGTTGGGTGGCGCGACTAGGGACCGCAAAAAAGGGGACGAAAGTGATTGGCCTGGATGATCCACGTTGGCGCGAACTAACGCATGCTTATGGGGCGGCCGGAGACATTCCGGCGCTTCTCTCCTAGTTGAATTGCCTCCCGGCGGCAATGAGGAATGCCGAGCCTTGGTTCTCCTTGTGGAGCGCCCTGGCTCATCAGGGTGATGTCTATCCGGCGTCCTTCGCTGCCGTACCGCACGTCGTCGAGGCACTCGCACGCGCTCCAGAAAAGGCGGATGCCACTTACTTTCAATTTCCGGCATGGGTGGAATGCTGCCGCGTCCGCCGGAGCATGAAAGTGCCTTTCGAACTGGCGGAGGCCTATAAATTCGCGCTGGCCCGGCTGCCGTTCCTGGTAGCCGAAGCCAGTCGGCGCCCATGGGTGGAGGATGGATTCATGCAGTGTGCTTTGGCCGCGATTGCCGCTGCGAAAGGCCAGGCGCTGGTGGCTGAAGCGGTACTGGAGCTTGACCAGAACATGGCCCAGCCTTTTTTTGATTGGTGCCATACAAGCCGGGATGGCTAGGGTCAGGGGTTCTATTTCGGCAAGGTGATGCACCCGCTTTCGCCAAAAAGTGAAATGCTTACCCCCTCAGCTGCGCAGTTACCCCCCACCGCACCCGCGCACCCTTTGGAGACCGATTTCGACGAACTTGTCCACAAGCCGCACGCCGCTAGCCGCAACGTGCCTGTGGTGAGCATCACCTAGTTCGTGCGACGCGATTTGACGCAGCGACACGGCAGAAACCGGCGATGCCATTGGAACAGGTGGAGGTTGCAAGGGCGCCCTGCGCCGTCGGCCTTAGACATGGGTGGCGCCGTCAGACTGGATGAATACGATGCGATCCAAGGCGATCTTCAACGCGTCGCGATCCGCCCAGCCATGATCCGCGGACCGATGGTGGTGTTAGGTAACTGCGCTATTTGTTTGTCATGGGTGATCACCATCCGGTAAGGCGGCCGCTGATCATGATCAACAACCGGTCTAAACCGACGGGCAGCACGATACCGAAGGTTGAACGTCCGCCCCATTGACTTGGGCGAACGCGACCATTGTCGTGACCGGGTACATTCACCTTGGAATAGGCTATCCGCCTGCGTGGTCGTTACCACCGTGCGCCGCGATGAACATGGCGACGGCCGACCGGCAATAGGATTCGATTTCGTTGTCATCCTCGGCTCTTGCCTGATCGAAGCGCGCGATAAGCAGGAGATCGGATCCTTTGAAAAGCGCGGCAAACAAGCGGGCGGACCGGAGAGGATCGGGCACGTTCAGAAGCGCCTTCGCGTGCAACTGACGCAACAGGGCCTCGATTTGGGCGATGACATGGGCGGGGCCGGCTTCGTAATGAAGTTTGCTTAACGAGCTTTGATTCGTCCTGTCGGCCATGACCATGGCTTCGACACTGCGGACGTCTGATCTCAACAGCGTGCGAAGCAATAATGATCCCACCGCCACCAGCCGATCTTCGGCCGAGCCGTCGACGCCTTCAAGAAGGGGCTGTGGTGCAAACAACTGATAGCAGCCGGCCGCAATGGCCGCGCTGAACAGCGCCTCCTTGTTCTCGAAGTGCCGATAGATGCTGAGCTTGGAGATCTTCGCTCGCTGGGCGACCTTGTCCAAGGTCGTCGCTTGAAAACCCAATTCCACAAAGAGTTCGCGCGCGGCGTCGACGATCGTTTGGCCAAGCGCCTGGTTGGCGGGCCGGCCGCGCCGGCCCTGGCTGTTTGCGGTCACGACCATTGCAGTCCTTGACAGTATCCTAAATTCATAATTAGGATACTTTGCAGTATCCAAATGTGCAAGCCAGCTCAACCCAGCCCCTCACACACACGGAGTCCGTCACCATGGATGACGTCATCATCATCGGCGGCAGCTTTGCCGGTCTCGCCGCCGCCCTGCAGCTTGGGCGCGCCCGCCGCAAGGTCACCGTTCTCGATACCGGCTTGCCGCGCAACCGCTTCGCCGGCCATTCGCATGGGCTGCTCGGCCACGATCACAAGCCACCGCAGGACATCCTGGCCGAGGCGCGACAGCAGCTGGCGCGCTATCCCACGATCAGGCTGGTCAATGCTCGGGCCGACAGCATCTCCGGCGCCATCGACGATTTCTCCGTCGTCACTGGCGATGGCGAACGCCTTGGGGCGCGCCGCCTAATCCTGAGCTATGGCGTCGTCGATCAGATGCCTGATGTTCCGGGCTTTGCCGAAGGCTGGGGAACCTCCATCGTGCCCTGCCCCTATTGCGACGGCTTTGAAGTCGCCGGCCAGCATTGGGGCCTCGTGTGGTCCGGTCCGCAGTCGCACAATCAGGTCAGGCTGTTCCACGATTGGACCGACAGGTTGACGGTCTTCGCCAATGGTCACGACATTCCGCCTGATATCCGGGCCGATCTAGCGCGCCGCGACATACCTGTCGTCGATGGCCAGATCACCAAGATCGCCCATCACGGGGGCCATGGCGCCGTCGTCAATCTCGATACCGGCCCCCATGTCGCGGTCGACATCTTATTCGCGCATCCGCGCAACAAGCCGTCCGCAAGCCTGCATGCATCACTGGGCCTCGCCACAGTCGATACGCCCCTCGGCATCGTCCTCAAGGTCGACGAGCGCCGCGAAACCAGCATGCCCGGCATCTACGCTGCCGGCGACCTCGCTACGCCCTTTCTGCCCTCGGTCACCGTAGCGTCATCGCAGGGCGCGATGGCGGGTATCTTCGCCCAGCAATCGATGCTGGCTTGAGAGCACGGATTTCCTTCTGACGCGGGGCACGGCGAGGTGATGCATCCACTTCGTCCAGAAATGGAATGTTTACCCCCTAGGTTGCGCAGTTACCCCCACCGCACCCGCGCTCCCTTTAGAGATCGGTTTCGACCAACTATCCACGGCCCTCCAGAGCCGGTTTGGCGCGGTCTGACGAACATAGAAGGCGAGACGGCCGCGACGCGCTTTGACGCACGCCATAGACTCCAATAGGCGGCCGCGTGATCGTTCACGATGGTGAATCCGCAGGCTCATGCACGCGCCAGCGAAAGGACACGATAGTGCCTATCTATAGAACCAGCAGCAGCGCTGATGCATCTCCGCCCCCAGTTTCGCCAAGCTTCCGCCCTCATATTGAGGCCCGCTTCGGGTCGGAAGCGGATACTAGACACTGCTCGAAATCAGGATCGGATACGGCTACGCAGCCGCTCCAACTCTGTCCAATCAAGGTAGCGCATCGCGACCTTCAATGTGGCGCGGACTTGGTAGCGTTTGACGATCTCGATCAGATATTCGAATTCAGACAAAACATGAAGCGCACCACACCAGGTCACGGCGAGGTGAGATTCAATAGCAAGGTCGCGGTCGACATGCTGATGCCGCCTAGGTATGTAAGCTCGAAGATGGCGTGGAGCCACGACTTCAAGCCTAATAGTTCCGTGCTCGCCTATATATGTGATCTCAAGAGCACGCCCTAGCTCCCCCTCAAAGAGGGCCGTGACTTCCTCGGGCGAGAACATGCTTCCCCCTGGCCGGGATAGAGGTGTGGCTACGTCATAATCATGGCGCAGCCACATGCCCCTTCCCTATGTGGACTCGATACGTTCGCGGCGCAAAGCATTGAATCAAGTCTTGTCGCGAATATCCGTCGTCGGACCATTTGTCTTTACGGACGCAATGCCGTTCTCCATCGCTGACTCTGACGAGTACACCTCGCTCTTGCCGATGGTCTCGTGATTGGCCGCCTTGAGCACAAAGTACGGCTCATCAGCCTTGGACGTTTTTCGCTCGTAACGCGAGTCATCGGGACTGTTCTTCTGCACGGATGCGATACCGTTTGTTGCACCCGCCTTCGCCGTATATCTCTCGCTGGTAAGGATAGTCTCTCCATTACCGGCCTTAAGATTGAACATGAATTGATCGCCGCTAGCCTTCAGCTCATACCAACCTGCCATGGTCGTCTCCTTGCTGAGTGATGGTGGCTGCCCTAAGCCTCAAATATCCTCAGTCGGGCTGCATGAAGATCGCTGAAAAGCACGCAGCAGTCCATAGGACGCCACCAACATCTTCCTGGTGGTAGGGTAGGCTCGCCCTCGCCTCTGAGGAGTGACCTGTGAAAATACGATTCGAAGGTGGAGTTTTACACGGAAAAGCGGTCGATACCCTAGACCCGCCCCTGTTCTACCGCGGAGCGGTACTAGAAGGTGATCAGCAGATGACCACAGACTACATGCTAGTCCGCTGGGAAATTGATGGGGTGCCCGACTGCGCTTATCGCCCTAGGGATTTGACGGAGGACGAGAAGCAAGCACTTAGGAACACTCGTGGGAACGCCTGATCGCCGAGAGCGCTCAGAATGGCTCCGGATCGGAAGCAAAGGGGATTGCAAATGCAGGAAGTTCAGGATCAGTCGGTAGCGCCACACCGTTCCACTGGGGCAGTAATTGCCTTGGCAATTTTTCTGGCCTTTGCGGCAGGCTTTCTAATTGGGCAGGCGGTCGGACCATTCCGTACCCTGGCGGATCCGATAGAGGCAGGCAAGCCATGACCAAGTCGCCCGGAGGCAATTCCACGAAGAAGGAAGTGGTTCTAACGAACTGGGAAGATGCTGCGGACTTCTTCACGCAGCAAACGAACACGGCGCTAGAAGCCATACTTCGGTTGGATGCTCAGCAGCGGGTTGACCAGATGGTCATAGGGGTGCTGTTGATAGCGCACCCGAACATCGACAAGGCTGCTGAAGCGTTCCGGCAGATGGCTGCCGAGGCCAGCACGAACACTCTACTCCATGGGATCGCGACGGAAACACCGGACGTAGCGCAAACCGCATATTCCGACCGCATCGCGTTCTGGTCTCGAATCTTTCAAAAGATCGCAGCTAGCGACCAGCAGTAGTTATTCGTCGGCAGGTCGCGGAGACTGAAAAATTTCGTAGTCATTCTCTCCCCTGTCGCCTTACCGCTCGCCTCTAATGTCTGCTCTGGGTCGGAAGCAGACGTTTCAATCGATCCCAGGGTTCGGGTTGTTGTTCAAAACCCATTGAAAGCGGACCTTAAAAGTCGTCGGTACATTGCTGGCAGACCCAGTGCAGCCTATCCAATGTACACCATCCCACATGCAATTCGCCGGGCACACCCAATTTCGCGAACTTGGCCCAGCAGAGTGAGCAATGGTCATGATCGTCACGAACAGAAGCCGGAGTCCATTCGCGACGTGTAAGCGTGATGCCGATTAGGTGAGGAGTGCCGACGGTCGAGGGACTGAGCGATCCGGTGCAGCGAGTCCCCGCGCTGCTAGCGTTCCCACATCTGGGTCTTCTCGCTATCTGTCAGGTGTCTGCGAAGCCTGGGTGCCATACACCACTCCTCACGCCTGAGCGCTTATAGCGTGTTGCAACGACCAGCTGAAGCCGCAGTCGAAAGCAGACACTTCGACTAGTGAATGATCTTCACATTGATGAAGATTGGAAGAGATCCGCCCTTTGCGTAGCCAGGCAACTCTGGAAACGGAGCGCTAGAAAAACCGGCACGAAAGCATCCGGACATCTCC
>Ga0207674_10008333_pt1 | contig 11993 bp, 14 predicted proteins | sample KBSCornC72_FD_184303 | JGI IMG/M metagenome (GOLD analysis project Ga0207674, IMG submission 184303) | Corn rhizosphere microbial communities from Kellogg Biological Station, Michigan, USA - KBS Corn C7-2 (SPAdes) (version 2) | ecosystem: Host-associated > Plants > Roots > Rhizosphere > Soil ... | reverse complement strand
GCGCGCCACGCCAAAAACGCGGGTGTAGCTCAGTCGGTTAGAGCGCCGGCCTGTCACGCCGGAGGTCGCGGGTTCGAGCCCCGTCACTCGCGCCACTTTTCACCTGTCGACAGAGTGAATAGACGGCCGGAACATGGCCGGTGATGCGTCTCCTTATGCCACACTCGGGCTCGAACCGGGCGCCGACTGGAAGGCGATCGAGAAGGCCTATCACAAGCTCATTAAACGCCATCACCCAGACCGTGCGGGCGGAGATGCGGCGCGTGCTGCCGAGATCACCCGGGCCTATCGCGAGCTGAAGCGGGAAAGGTCGGAGGGAAGAGCGCTCGTTCTTCTCGACGAGCTTGAACCCGTCGATCCAAATAGGACTTGGCCTCGCTATGCGTTCCTCGCTGCTGGAGCCGCTCTACTTCTTGTTGCGATCCGCGGAGCGAGCCTGATCGAGACTTTATCGGCGTCGGAAGCCAGCGGCGCTCGCGTCGCGCACTCAACGATCCCAAAAGACGAGCCAGACCCAATGGATCGGCCATTGGCGCTTTCGGCGATCGATGGAGCAATCGCGGATGCGATGCGCACGGCCCGCATGAAGGATGAAGTCGCGCTCGCCTCCGCCAGCGGTGATTGCCATCGCCGCCTTCGCATTCAACCCTCGATGGAACAGCTCGATCGCTGCGCCGCGTTCGACGACGCGGTGGTCGAGCTTCAAAATCGCGATCCGCTCCGCGACCAGGGTCCTTTCAGCGAACTTGCTGTGACCGGAAGGCAGATGAACGCCGCCGCGATGCTGTCGAACGATTATGTGGCGATCGACGGACGGCTGGATCGCATACGATTGCGCGTGGAACTGGTGATAGCACCGGCATTGCCGACGACGCCCGCAAATCACGGGATGGAGGATTAGTGGTCAGCCGCTCCATCGGTGGCAGAAGACGCAGCTACAGGCTTTCCTAGCGGCTTCTCGCCGGCGGCGACGACGTCGCTGGAGAGCGACCAACGCAAATTGTCCGACGCAGAGAACTTTTCGACATATTCCTTGTGCGGGGCCTCGGCTGCAGCCTCGCGGCCCGCGAGGTTGAAGCGGATCGCCACCCTCTTGTCGCCGCGCATCGACGGGGTCAGCGGAAGCGCCTGCGCTCCTGGAATGTCGGCGACCGCCTGGGCCACCTCGCTCGACCTTGATCCATCGCCAAGGACATGCTCGACCGCGAGTGCCGCGTTGCGCAGGGCGACTGCATTGGGCTCATGGCCCGGATAGCTCTTGCTGAACGCCGCCGGCTGGCCCCAGCTCCCTGCCCAGCGATAGAAGATATGCGCACCGACGATGGCATTCTTGGCGAGCGTCGAGGCCCAATAAGGAACGACATAATCGGCGTGGTAATGGGTCGCATAGCCAACCGGCGTGAAGACGTAGCCGTTCAGCGCCTGCTCCGCGATCCGATAGGCGCGGCGCCAGCCGTCCAGATCGGGCGCACGGTAAAGCGAACCGTCACAGGTAAAGGTGAACTGACATCCGGTCGCGCGTGTCGAGCCCTGATAGACGACCGAGCAGACGCTCGCCGGAAAGGCGGGATGACGAACTCGATTGAGCACGACTTGAGCGACTGCACGCTCACCATTTTCGTCCTGGTTGCCGGCTTCGTAATAGACCGCGCTCGCGAGGCATTCGAGTGCCTGGGTGCGGGCCGCGCGGTCGCCCTTGAAGACGAACGGCTGAGCCGCAGGATTTGGCCCCGACGCGACCGGGATCGTGCTGTTGATCTGAAGCGCCTGCTCCGGCGCGACTTGCTTGAGGATCAGCGGCGGTGGCGCCGGAGGGGCCGCCGATCGCGGCGCCGGCAATTCCGGCATCGAATTGGCGACACCCGCAATGGCGGCAAAACCGATGACGCCGAACACAGCCAGGCCGACCGTTTCGCGCGGATAGTTGCGCCACAGCTTCTCTGCGCGCCGGCGCCACTTGGCCGCACGAAGTTTCAGGCCCCGAGACGGGCGGAAAAGGGTCAATGCTTCGGCCATCAATTTCGACGCTGATATAGTCGGCTAATACACTAATTTCAACTTCGGACGCCTGCACTCACTCCGTGGGCAGTTTCCACCTGCCGGTTTCGATCCATCGGATCAAAGGCCTGAGCGGAACGATCCACAATAGTCCCATGGCAAGATAGAATGGCGCCTGCAGGAGAATAGGCCAGCGCCCGACGATCTGCGCCAGGCTTGCGACGAATGTCGCCCAGACCACGATCAACAGCAGAATCAGCCCTATTCCGATGAGTTTTCGGGGGCTTGGGTCACTCATTTGCCAAACCATTCGAGGCTGTCCGGCGACGCGAAGGCGTCAAGCGGGACGTCCCATTCGTCGGCAGGAATGGTGTCCGCGAGACGCTGGAGTTGCCAGCCTACGCCAATGAGGCGCGCGCCATTCTTTTTCAGGCCGATCAGCGCCCTGTCATAATGCCCCTTGCCGCGGCCAAGCCGAGTGCCTTCAGAATCGATCGCGATTAGCGGGACCAGAACAAGATCGGGCTGGACGACGGGGTGCCGCTTGGCCGGCTGCATCATCCCGAATGGGCCCGGCTCGAGCGGGTCGCCGGCAAGGAAACGGAACGCCTTGGCCGGATTATGGAAACAGGGGTAAGCGACGATGGCGCCGACCGCGCGAGCTTCCTCGGTGGCGGGAAGGGGACTGATCTCGGATCCGAGCGGGCAATAGCCGCCGACGACCGTCACGCCGGCGAAGAGGGAAGTGAGTTTTTCGGCGAGGCGCTGTTCCAGCAGGGCTCTTTCGGCATCCGAGAGCGTGCGCACAAAGGCCTTGCGTGCGTCCAGCGCCGCCTGACGCAACGACTCTTTCGAAAGAGGCGCCATCTCAGGCTGGAAGCCCGGGGGATGGGGAGGTGACGGGACCACCTTGGCCGTTTGCCCTAAAATCCTCTGACGCCACAAACGTCAGGTGGGCGCCGTATGATCCAGACCAGGGTCCAGGCAGGGACAGCTCCCTTTTGGATTCTAAGCCTCAGGGATTTTCCGAAGGCTCGCACCGGGCAGTACCCGTCACGACCAACTTAGGGGTTCGCGGCTTGACGCTCAAGGGCATCGGCGAGCGATTCGAGCCGCGACGCCAGCGCTTCCGTACGGCGCGTGGCTTCCGGGTCCGGTTCCGATGGCGGTGGTGGAGCCGCCTCCGGCCGATTCTCGATCATCTGGTCGGCCAGCAGGAGCGACGCGAAAAGAAATTGGCGGGCCTCGGATAGCGTGCCGAGGCCTGACAGCGCCTCGCGGCTCTTCGAATCGACCAGACGCGCGGCGGCACGGAGATTCTCTTCTTCACCCTCACGGCACGCGACCTGGTAGGTGCGGCCCGCGATCGAAATGTCGATGAGCGCGGCCATCAGTGCGCAGCTTCCCGGATCAACTGGTCGAGCTCCGCGACCGCTTCGCGGACCTTGGCACGCAGCTGCTCATCGCGTCGAGTGTCGTCGCGGCGAGTGGCGAGCGCGCGCTCGACCCGTTCAAGCGCTCGTTCGGCGCGCTCCATAGCTGCGGAAAGCCCTCCGTCGTCCATCCTATCCGACTATGCGAGATGACGATTCCCCGCAAGCATTGACGCCTAACGGCTCACCTTCCAAAGGGCGCGTGCGATCGGCCTGAGTCCTTCGGCCGACAACCCCGCCGCCGGAGACCCATGCAGCCGACCCAACGCCGTCTCGCTAACGCCATTCGCGCTCTTGCGATGGATGCGGTTGAGGCCGCCAACAGCGGCCATCCGGGCATGCCGATGGGCATGGCGGACGCAGCGACCGCGCTTTTCACAAAGCATCTGAAGTTCGATCCGTCAGATCCCCGTTGGCCCGACCGCGACCGGTTCGTGCTTTCGGCTGGTCACGGATCGATGCTGCTGTACGCCTTGCTTTACCTGACAGGGTACGCGCAGCCGACGCTCGACGACATCAAACGCTTCCGTCAGCTGGGCAGCCCCTGCGCGGGACACCCTGAGAATTTCGAAATGCCCGGAGTGGAGGTTACGACCGGGCCTTTGGGCCAGGGCCTCGCGATGGCGGTCGGGATGGCGATCGCCGAGCGGCATCTCAACGCGGTCTATGGCGACGAGCTGGTCGATCACCGCACGTTCGTCGTCGCCGGCGATGGATGCCTGATGGAAGGCATCAACCACGAAGCCGTCGGCCTGGCGGGCCATTTGAAGCTCGGGCGGCTGATCGTGCTGTGGGATGACAACAACATCACGATCGATGGATCGACCGAATTGTCGCGAAACGAGGATGTCGTCGCGCGTTTCCGCGCTGCGCAATGGCATACGGTCGAATGCGACGGCCTCGACGCAGGCAAGGTCAGCAAGGCCATCGTCCAGGCGACGGCTGATCCGCGTCCGAGCCTTATTCGTTGCAAGACCATCATCGGCTACGGCGCTCCTCACAAGCAGGGGACAGCCGCGACGCATGGATCGCCCCTTGGAGCCGAAGAGGTCGCCGCTGCGCGTAAGGAGCTTGGCTGGACCGATCCGCCGTTCGTGATCCCGAACGACCTCCTTTCGGCCTGGCGCAACTTTGGTTCTCGCGGAGCGGGCGCTCGCGCCGAGTGGCAGAAGCGGCTCGATGCAAGTGGGAAGAAAGACGAGTTCCTCGCGCGCATGGCGGGCCAGGTCGATGATTCCTGGCTCAAGCCCTATCTCGACAAGCTGCTCGGCGAACCGAAGCCGGTCGCGACGCGCAAGGCTTCGGAGATGGCGCTTGAGGCCATCAATGCCGCTATTCCCTCGACGATCGGCGGTTCCGCCGACCTCACCGGTTCGAACAACACGAAAACCAAGACTTTGGAGCCGCTTACGCCGGACAATTACGGCGGCCGCTATATCTATTACGGCATCCGTGAATTCGGCATGTCCGCGGCGATGAACGGAATGGCGCTGCATGGTGGGGTGATCCCGTACGGCGGCACATTCCTCGTCTTCACCGATTATGCCCGGCCCGCGATCCGCCTGTCGGCGCTGCAGCGCGCAAGGGTCATTTATGTGATGACCCATGACAGTATCGGACTTGGCGAGGACGGACCGACCCATCAACCGATCGAGCATCTGCAATCGCTTCGCGCCATGCCCCAAATCGAGGTTTATCGCCCGTGCGATGCGGTCGAGACGGCGGAGTGCTGGGCGCTTGCGCTGCAAAGTCAGGAGCCGTCGATCCTCGCGCTAACCCGCCAGAACCTCACACCGTTACGCACGAAGCCCTCGAACGAGAATCTCTGCGCACGCGGCGCTTACCGCCTGAAGTCGGCCGGGAACGCCCGAAAAGTCATCCTTCTCGCTACGGGGTCCGAAGTCGAAATCGCGCTCGGAGCGGCCGATCGCCTTGAACAACAGGGTATCGGGGCCGACGTGGTGTCCATGCCTTCAACGGAACGGTTCGATGCACAGTCCGCCGAATATCGTGAGGATATCCTGCCGGACGTCAGCAATCGCGAGATCCTGCGTGTCTCGGTCGAGGCCGGGACGACTTTCGGCTGGGAACGCTACACGGGCCTCCACGGCCTGCGCATCGGAATTGATCGCTTCGGCGTCTCGGCTCCGGCCAGCGACGCCTACGAGTTTTTCGGGATCACGCCGGAAAAGGTCGCGTCAAAAATCCTGGAGCGATTGAAGATTTAGCCTCCCGTTCGCCCTGAGCTTGTCGAAGGGCTGCACTTCATTCTTGAAGGGACGGAAATTCAGAAAAGACAGGGCTTCGACAAGCTCAGCCCGAACGGAGTTTTGGAATGACCAAGGTTGCAATCAACGGCTTCGGCCGGATCGGCCGTCTGGTGGCTCGAGCGATCCTCGAGCGCCCCGATTGCGGGCTGGAGCTTGTCAGCGTCAACGACCTTGCCGACGCCAAGTCGAATGCCTGGTTGTTCAAGCATGACAGCGTTCACGGCAAATTCCCCGGTGAGGTGACGACCGACGGCAATGACATCGTCGTCAACGGCAAGCGTATCCATGTGACCGCCGAAAAAGATCCTGCGAACCTCCCGCACGCCGCCAATAATGTGGACATCGCCCTGGAGTGCACGGGTTTCTTCACCGACCGCGACAGCGCCCAAAAGCACATCGAGGCCGGCGCGAAAAAGGTTCTGATCTCGGCTCCAGCCAAGGGCGTCGACCTGACGGTCGTCTATGGCGTCAATGAGGACAAGCTCACCGCCGAGCACAGGATCGTTTCGAACGCGTCGTGCACGACCAACTGCCTTGCTCCAGTCGCGAAGGTGCTTAACGACGCACTTGGCATTGAGCGCGGGCTGATGACGACGGTCCATGCCTATACCAACGACCAGAAGATCCTCGACCAGATCCACCCCGATCTTCGCAGGGCGAGAGCCGCCGCGATGTCGATGATTCCGACCACCACCGGCGCGGCGCGAGCGGTTGGCGAAGTGCTTCCTGAGCTCAAGGGCAAGCTCGACGGCTCGGCGATCCGCGTTCCGGTGCCCGATGTCAGCCTCATCGACCTGACCTTCACTCCGGGCCGCGAGACGAGCCGCGACGAGGTCAACCAGATCCTGAAGGCCGCTTCGGGCACTCAGCGGCTCAAGGGCATCCTGGATTATACGGACGAGCCCCTGGTCTCGATCGACCTCATGCATTCGAGTGCCAGCTCGACGGTCGACAGCCTCGAAACCGCGGTTCTCGACGGCAAGCTGGTCCGCGTCGTCAGCTGGTACGACAATGAATGGGGCTTTTCGAACCGGATGGTCGACACCGCGTGCGCGATGGCGAAGCTGGGTTGAGCCACCAGCATGTGTCCTACACGTCGTTTTTGCGCTTATGGCTCCCTTCATGATCAAGGGTGATCCAGATGATGTTGGTGTCCTCACGCGTGCCCGCGCGCGTGCGCGCGCGTGTCGCTGCCAACTTCGGCAACTTCCGAGCCGTTGAGTGAGCGCATTCAGGACCCTCGATGACCTGCCGGAGGATCTGACCGGCAAGACCGTGCTGGTGCGCGTCGACCTCAACGTGCCGATGGACGGCGCGACGGTTACCGACGACACGCGGCTCCGGGCGATGCTCCCGACCGTATTGGAGCTCAGCGACCGCAGAGCGATCGTGCTCCTGCTTTCGCATTTCGGCCGACCGAAGGGCGAAACGCGCCCCGACATGTCGACCGCCCAGCTGGTTCTCCCGCTGCACCGGCTGACGGGACGTTCGGTGAGGTTCATCGAGGATTGCCAGGGTCCCGAAGCCGAGCGGGCGATCACGACGATGCTTCCGGGCAATATCGGCATCCTCGAGAACACGCGCTTTCACGCAGGCGAAGAAAAGAACGATCCTGCCCTCGCCAAGGCGATGGCGGGGCTCGGCGATTATTATGTCGATGATGCCTTCTCGACGGCGCACCGGGCGCACGCTTCGACCGAGGGCATCACCCATTTCCTTCCGAGCTATGCCGGCCGGGCGATGGAAGCCGAGCTGAAAGCGCTCGAGCGAGCGCTCGGCAATCCGGAGCGTCCGGTGGCTGCTGTGGTCGGCGGGGCGAAGGTTTCGACCAAGCTCGCGGTGCTTGGCCATCTCGTGGGCAAGGTCGATCATTTGATCATCGGCGGAGGGATGGCGAACACCTTTCTCGCCGCGCGGGGAGTCAATGTCGGCAAATCGCTGTGCGAACATGAGCTGACGGGCGAGGCCAATGGGATTTTCGATCGCGCGGATGAGGCCGGTTGCACGATCCACCTCCCTTACGATGTGGTTGTCGCGAAGGAATTCGCGCCGAATCCACCCTCCGTCCGCACCTGCAACGTGCATGAAGTCGCGGCGGACGAGATGATTCTGGACATCGGCCCGGCCGCGGTGGAAGCGCTTGCCGATGTGCTGAAAACCTGCCGGACGCTCGTGTGGAACGGACCGCTCGGCGCTTTCGAGACCCCACCTTTCGACGAAGCTACTGTCGCGCTCGCCAAGACCGCGGCGGCGCTCACGAAGGAAGGGTCGCTCGTTTCGGTGGCGGGAGGCGGCGACACGGTCGCAGCGCTGAACCATGCGGGTGTCAGCCAGGATTTCACCTTCGTCTCGACCGCGGGCGGAGCGTTTCTCGAATGGATGGAAGGGCGTACGCTTCCGGGCGTCGCCGCTTTGGAGCAACAGGGATCATCATGAATCAGTCTGAAATGACCGCGAAAATCCGGCAGGGCGACGGCTTCATTGCCGCGCTCGATCAATCGGGCGGATCCACACCGAAAGCGCTCAAGGGCTACGGAATCGAGGAGGGCGCCTGGTCAACGGATGAGGAGATGTTCGACCTCATTCACCAGATGCGAAGCAGGATCATCACCTCACCCTGCTTCGGCTCGGGGAAGGTGATCGGTGCGATCCTGTTCGAGCGGACGATGGATGGCACGGTCGGCGGCAAGCCGACACTGCAGGCTTTGATCGACCTCGGGGTCGTTCCTTTCATCAAGATCGACAAGGGCCTGGAAGACGAAGAAAACGGCGTCCAGATGATGAAGCCGATGCCGGAGCTGACTGGCCTGCTCGAGCGCGCGAAACAGCTCGGCGTTTTTGGCACGAAGGAGCGATCGGTCATCAACTCGGCGAATGAAGCCGGGATCGCCGTCCTGGTCGCGCAGCAGTTCCAGGTGGCCAGGCAGGTCCTTGGGCACGGTCTGGTCCCGATCATTGAGCCAGAAGTGAACATCAAAAGCCCGGAGCGCGGCGAATGCGATCACCTTCTGCTGGCGGCGCTCCTTGAGGAACTGGACGAGATTCCTGAGGGCCAGCAGGTGATGCTCAAGCTCTCGATCCCGCAGGAAGCGGATCTATTCGATCCGCTCGTGCATCACCCGAAGGTGCTTCGCGTCGTCGCGCTTTCAGGCGGTTTCTCCCGCGAGGAAGCCTGTCGCGAGCTCGCGAAGAACCCGGGAATGATCGCGAGCTTCAGCCGAGCACTCCTTTCCGATCTGCGTCACGGCCAGAGCGATGACGAATTCAATCGCACGCTTGGAACCGCAATCGACGAGATCTACGAGGCCTCGACCGCGAAGGTGCCCGCCTAGGCTCCGTTTGCTGCGACCGCGGCTTTCACCAGCGCCTTGAACGCGGAGGCGTCAATCGTCTCGCCTTCGCGGAGGTCGATGGCGCGCCGGGTGCCTCCGTCTAGACTGGAGTTGAAGAGGCCGCTCGGGTCTTCGAGCGCCGCACCCCTGGCGAAGGTCAGCTTCACCTTGTCCTTGTAGGTCTCGCCAGTGCAAATGATCCCATTGTCCGACCAGGTCGGGACGCCGGCCGGATTGCTCGGCTTCTTCCATTTTCGTTCTTCGACGACGTTCGGGTCGGCCTCACGAATCAGGCCGCGCACCTTCTCCAGGGTTTCGGCACGCCAATCGTTACTGCTCATCGTTCCTCCCTACGTTGCGGCTGGCGCTAGCACAGTTTCGCGTTAGGAAGCCGCATGGTTTCAGACGAGGTCACACAAGAATTCGCCGAAGCGTTTGCACCGAGGGATCGCGGGACGTGCGGCCTGTATCTCATCAGTCCACAGGATGTCGGGGGCGGCTTTCCTGATCGGCTGAAGGCGGCGCTCGAATCTGGAGTGGCGACGGCGTTCCAGATGCGGGTGAAAGACAAGGATGAATATCAGTTGGTCCACCTTGCGGAGCCGCTGCAGCGAATTTGTGCCGACGCGGGGGTCGCATTCATCGTCAACGACAGCATGGCGCTGGCGAAGCGCATCGGCGCCGACGGAGTGCACCTCGGCCAATCCGACGGCGACATTCGGGAGGCGAGGGCTCTCCTCGGTCCGTCCGCGCAAATCGGCAAGACGTGCCATGACAGCCGGCATTTCGCGATGGAAGCGGGCGAGGCGGGTGCCGACTACGTGGCGTTCGGTGCTTTCTATCCGACGACGACCAAGCCGTCGCACTACCGCCCGGACCCATCGATCCTGAGCTGGTGGTCGACTCTGTTCGAGATCCCCTGCGTCGCCATCGGGGGGATTACGCCGGAAAATGCAAAGCCGCTGGTCGATGCCGGGGCGGATTTTGTCGCGGTCTGCCAGGCCGTGTGGGGCAAGGATGATCCGGCGGCCGCCACTGCCGCGTTCCGTGAGGTCCTCACGCCTTAAAAAGCGAAACCAAGAGTACTCACGCATCGTTGCAACTCCGGACCACCGTTTCGAGGAGAGTTGCGTTGCGTAGGCTTGTAGTGTTGGCATTCGGACTCACAGCGGCAGCTGCTGTCGCACAAAACGCGGACAAGCCGGCGGCGGCGGATCCAAAGGGTTGGGTGGCGCCCGGGACAGCCGGATCGCCCATCGATGGACAGCTGTTCCACGCCCAGGTGCTGCTCGATTCGGCAGGTTTTTCGCCGGGAGTGATCGACGGCAAGAACGGCAGCTCGTTCAAGGAAGCGCTGCACGGATTCCAGGAGGCCAACGGCCTCGACGCCACCGGCAAGCTCGACGGACCGACCCGCGGCGCTCTTCTCAAGGCCTCGAGGCCGTCGACGGTCTACGTGAAGCTTGGTCCCGACGACGTGAAAAGCACCTACGTCTATCCGCTGCCGAGCGACCCGGAGAAGCAGTACAAATACAAATTCCTCGGCTACCGGAACATGCTGGAGAAAGTTGCGGAACGCTATCACACCACGCCGGCGACGGTGGTCGCGCTCAACGGCCCAGAAAAGCTGATCGGCCCGGGTCAGACCCTTCGCCTGCCCAATGTCGTCCCGACTTCGCGAGATTATGGCGGATCGAAGGATAATGCGGCCCGACTCATGAGCCTGCTGAACGTCGACGGAAACCAGCCCAAGGGCGATTACGTCGTTGTCGACAAGAGCGAAGGCGTCCTCAAGGTCTATTCGGGTCCGAAGCCCTCCGAAGGCGAGGTTCCGAGCGGCGGGAGCCTGGTGGCGCAATTCCCCGTGACGATGGGATCACAGCACGACCCGTTGCCCATCGGCGCCTGGAAGGTCCAGACTTTCTCCTTCCTTCCGCCATTTCATTATCAGCCGAACCTCTTCTGGGACGCGAAAGACACCGCCAAGGAGCATATGCTCGCGCCCGGTCCGAACGGTCCGGTGGGCGTAGCCTGGCTCGACCTCACCAAGGAGCATTACGGGATCCACGGCACTCCCAACCCGGAGAAGATCGGGAAAACGGAAAGCCACGGCTGTCTTCGAATGACCAATTGGGACGTTATGCGGCTCGCACGGATCATGATGAAGCCGGGCTTCCCCGCGATCATGCAGGACTAGGATGGCGAAGGTCGCAGCCACCGCTGTTGTGACTGCGGTCCTGACGGCGATCGTCACCAGTGTTTTCTGGATCTGGTTCTACAATTTCGTGCCGTCTTCGCCGCCCGCTTCTGTGGCCCGGAGCGGCAATGTCGTCACGGTGAAACCCGACCAGGCCCCTCCGGTCGTCGTTTCTGAGCAGGTCTTGGTCGGTCCCTCGGGTCTTGCGCTTCCGGTCGTCGGGGTCAGGCCGGACCAGCTGGTCGACACCTACGACGAAGCACGGGGACAGGGACGCCGCCATGACGCGATCGACATCATGGCTCCCGAAGGCTCGCCGGTGATTGCGGCCGCGGACGGGACGATCGAGAAGCTGTTCAACAGCGTTCGCGGCGGAATCACCGTCTATGAACGGTCACCCGACCGCAAGTGGATGTATTATTACGCTCACCTTTCCACCTACGCTCCCGGGCTTCACGAGGGTCAGCAGGTGAAGCGCGGTCAGGTCATTGCCCAGGTGGGCCATACCGGCGATGCGAGCGCCGCGGGTCCTCACCTGCACTTCGCGATCAATTCCATGGCTCCAGGCGACGGCTGGTGGCTGGGGAATGCGATCAATCCCTATCCTTTGCTTGCCGGAAAACGGGCCAGCGGCTAGGGGCTGCCGCGGCTCTTTCCCAACACATTCTCCGAGAGAAGACATGAAGATCAGCGGCGTGGACATCCGTCCCGGCAACATCATCGAATATGAGGGCGGCATCTGGCGCGCCGTGAAGATCCAGCA
>Ga0207674_10008330_pt1 | contig 11994 bp, 11 predicted proteins | sample KBSCornC72_FD_184303 | JGI IMG/M metagenome (GOLD analysis project Ga0207674, IMG submission 184303) | Corn rhizosphere microbial communities from Kellogg Biological Station, Michigan, USA - KBS Corn C7-2 (SPAdes) (version 2) | ecosystem: Host-associated > Plants > Roots > Rhizosphere > Soil ... | reverse complement strand
CGAATAATCCGGAGGACCCGTCGGCGGGCTCGCGCAAGGTGCCGTTCTCGCGGGTGGTCTACATCGAGCGCGACGACTTCATGGAGGAGCCGCCGAAGAAGTTCTTCCGCCTGGCGCCGGGACGCGAAGTGCGCCTCCGCTCCGCCTACTTTCTGACTTGCACCTCGGCGGTGAAGGACGACGCGGGCAACATCGTCGAGCTGCGCGCCACGATCGATCCCGCCACCCGCGGCGGCGACGCCCCCGACGGCCGCCGCCCGAAGGCCACGCTGCACTGGGTCTCCGCCGCGCACGCCGTCGACTGCGAGGTGCGCCTCTACGACCGCCTCTTCCGCAGCGAGAATCCTGAGGAGAGCGGGAACTTTCTCGACGACCTCAACCCGCATTCGTGCGACGTGGTGCCGCACGCCAAGCTCGAGCCGTCCGTCGCCGGCGCTGCGCCCGGGACCCGCTATCAGTTCGAGCGGCTCGGATACTTTTGCGTGGACGCCGACTCCACCGCCGGGAACCCGGTCTTCAACCGGACGGTGACGCTGAAGGACGCGTGGGCGAAGATAAAATAACGCCTCATCACTCTTTACTCTTCACTTTTTCATCGTTAATATCGCGACAATTAACGATGGCTGTTTGTTGGCGCTGCCCGCAGTGCAGCGAGGTGAGTTGCGAAGAGGACGCGAGCGCCACGGGCCACCCCGTGGCCTGCGATCACTGCCAGCGCCCCTTCCCGCCGCAGGAGACGCTCTGCGCGGTGTGCGATGCACCGAATCCCTGGAGCCGCCGCGACACGCTGCACTTCCTCTGCCGGGAGTGCGGCACCTCGCAGACGTACTTCAGAGGCGCCCCAGCCATTGCCAGCCCGTGACGCGGACCAGGAGCCGCGTGAGCGTCCACGGCCCGCCGGCCGTGCCGAGGATCAGCAGGTTGATGGCGAAGAAGATCAGGTCGTAGTGCCATCCCTGCGAGCCCTTCCCCCAGAAGCCGCTCTTCCAGACGAAGATCTTCCGGTGCATCGCCCCGAGCATGGTGATCATCAGTCCCAGCGCCGAGAGCCGCGTCAGCACGCCGAAGCCGACGCCCAGCCCGGCGAGCAGCTCGACGATGCCGAGCAGCCGGGCGAGGGCGGGGCTGAAGCCGAGGTCCTTCCCGCTGGCCACCGGATCCTTCGCGTGACCCCAGCCGCTCCAGACGAAGACGATCATCACCAGGAAGCGAAGCAGCAGGAGGGCGATGTCGGTGATCACGCCGAGAGTCTATAATCACCGCATCTGCAAACGTTGAACTGAGCTGCGGGAGGGTGTGATGGGCGAGATCAAGCTCTTTCAGATCTGCTACGAAGGGGAGCTGACGGCGGGGGTGTCGCACGCCATGCGGCGCCTGGGCGCGGAGCCGAACTTCGATCAAAGCTGGTTCGTGTGGCTCTCCGGGGAGCGGCACGCGGCGCCGCTGGTGCGGTGGCTGCGGTCGCAGGTCGACGACGACGCGCGCCTGCTGGTGGCGTGCACGCAGTTCACCATCGCCCGCGACTTCCTGCTGATCCGCCACAGCCTCACGCCCGACGCCGACTACAGCGAGCTGCACGACGCCGTCCAGCGGCTGGGGGTGGTGGTGGCGCTGCCGTTCGAGTCGACGTTCGTGATCCAGTCCGGCGACTGCACCGACGTGCAAACCCTCGGCCGGGCCCTCGGCGAGCTCTGTCCCGACGACGCGCTGATGGTCACCGGCATCAGCCACGACTGGGCCTACAGCGACGCCGGCGTGAGCCAGATGTGCGTCGCCGCCGCGGCCGACGCGTTGCAGTTCCGGGCGTTCTGACGCGTATCATCCCGGCGTGACCGCCCGCCCCGACCTCTCCGCGCTGCGCATCGATCGCGGCGATGAAGATGCCCCGCGGCGCTCATTCGGGTGGCTGATTGCGATTCCGGTCGCCGTTGCGCTGGCGTGGTTCGCGTGGGTGCGCTGGGTTGTCCCGGCGCGCGCGCCGCTGGTCGAGGTCATGGTGGCCAAGCCGGCGATGAACGTCTCCAACCCGCCGCTGCTCACGGCGACCGGCTACATCGTCGCCAACCGGCAGGCGAAGATCACCCCGAAGTGGTCGGGCAAGGTGGTGCGCCTCAACTTCGAGGTTGGACAGAAGGTGACGCGCGGCCAGGTGCTGGCGGTGCTGGAGAGCAGCGATGTCGAGGCCCGCCTCGAGGAAGGGCGCGCCGCGCTGGCCGACGCGCAGCGCGAGCTCGACCGGCAGTCCGCGCTCTGGAAGCAGGGCGTCACCAGCCGCGCCCTGCTCGACAACGCCGACGCGCGCCTTAAGGCGGCGCGGGCCCGCGTGGCGCAGATCGAGATCAACCGCACGGACATGGTGGTCCGCGCGCCGTTCGACGGCACGGTGGCCACCAAGTCCACCGAAGTCGGGGAGGTCATCTCCTCGGTGATGATCGGGCAGGTCGCCGGCACGCTCCCGGCCGGCGCGATCTGCACACTGGTCGATCTCGCCACGCTGGAGGTGGAAGCCGACGTCAACGAGTCGAACATCGCGCAGTTGCACGAGGGGCAGCCGGCCGAGGTGACCGTCGACGCCTTTCCGGGGCGGAAGTGGCGCGGCGCCGTGCGGCAAATCATCCCTACCGCCGACCGGGCCAAGGCCACGGTGAAAGTGAAGGTGAAGATCCTCGATCCCGGTGACCGCCTGCTGCCGGAGATGAGCGCCACCGCGGCATTCCTGGAGCGCGAGCGCAGCGAGGCCGAGCTGCGCGAGACCCCGCGCATCTGGCTGCCGGCCGCGGCGGTGACGGGCGGGCGGGTAGCGGTGGTCGGCGACGAGAAGCATGTCGCGCTGCAGCCGGTCACCACCGGCGCCACGCACGACGGCCGCGTGGAGATCACCGGTGGGCTGAAAGGCGGCGAGCACGTCGTCATCTCCACGCCGCGGCCGCTGAAGGATGGGGAGCTCGTTCGGGTGAGCTCGTGACGGATCTGGTCGAGATTCAGAACGTCCGCAAAGTCTATCGCCGCGACACCTTCGACGTTCCTGTCCTCAACGGCGTGTCCCTCGGCGTTCCGACAGGCGACTTCCTCGCGCTCATGGGGCCGTCGGGATCGGGGAAGACCACGCTGCTGAACCTCATCGCCGGGATCGACCGGCCGACGAGCGGCAAGGTGGTCGTCGGCGGCAAGGAGATCTCCCGCTTCACCGAGACCGCGCTGGCGGCGTGGCGGGCGCGGCACGTCGGCTTCATCTTTCAGCTCTACAACCTGGTGCCGGTGCTCAATGCGTACGAGAACGTCGAGCTGCCCCTGCTGCTCACCAAGCTGTCGAAGAAGCAGCGGCGGGAGCACGTCCAGGCCGCCCTCGGCATCGTCGACCTCGCCGACCGGATGTTCCACTACCCGCGCCAGTTGTCAGGCGGGCAGGAACAGCGGGTGGCCATCGCCCGGGCCATCGTCACCGACCCGACCCTGATCGTGGCCGACGAGCCGACCGGCGACCTCGACGCCCGCAACGCCGAGGAGACGTTGGAGCTGCTGCGCCGGCTCAATGAGGAGTTCGAGAAGACCATCGTCATGGTCACCCACGACCCCAAGGCGGCGCTGCACGCGCGGCGCACTCTGCATCTGGAAAAGGGCCTTTTGGTGGAGGAGAGCGCGGCCGGCGAACCGCGGCGCGAAATGTCCGTATAAGCTGAGGTCCATGCAGAGACCCATGCTGCCGGTGCAGACGACCCCCGAGCCGCCACCCACCCGGCGCGCCGGCAAGCTGTTCGTGGTCTGGATCATCGCCATCGCGGTCATCGTCGTCGACACCCAGATCTCCAACCTCCTCGAGAAGTTCAAGATCTCCACCGGCATCTTCACCTTCCTCTCCTTCCTGGCGGCGCTGATCTTCATCGCCGTCACCATGTACGCCTTCGCCGTGGTGGTCCGCTGGATGCTGCGCAAGCTCTTCTGGCGGGTGGGGCGGCGCCTCTTCCTCAGCTACGTGATGATCGGCGTCCTGCCGTTCTTCCTCTTCGGCATCCTGCTGCTGACCATCGGCTACATGATCGCCGGGGTGATGACCCAGGCGGCGCTGCGCGGCGAGCGGCAGGCCAGCCTGGGGCAGCTGGAGTCCGCCGCGCGCGAGTACGGGCTGACCGGGAAGAAGCCGCCCGACGCCCTCCCCACCCTGGAGATCTACGACAGCGCCGATGCCAGCGGCGCGAAGCTGCCCGATTGGCTGCGGAAGTCGACCTTCAGCGGGATGGCCTGGCGCGACCGGCAGCCCATGCTGGTGGTGTCGCGGCAATTCCCGGAGGCTAACCGCAACGTGGTGTTCGTGCAGCCGCTGGACCGCGCCTGGGCCAAAGACCTCGAGGAGCGCGACGGCATGGTCGTGCGCATGACCCGCGAGGGCGACATCGACGATTCGAGCCGCCGCTCCGACCGCAGTCAGCGCAAGCGCGGCGGCGGGATCAACATCAACATCGACGGCCAGGACGACGACTTCGACAAGCTGATGGTCAACTCCATCGGCCGCAAGATCATCTGGCCCGACCTCACCGACCTGATCCATTGGGAGACCGGCGGCGCCAGCACGCACAAGCTGCTGACGCTCATCATCAATCCCGTCCCCAACCTGCTCAACTTCTATTTCGGCGCCGAGGGGAGCAAATATCTCGACGGGCTACTGAAGGCCATCCTCATCCTCACCGGGATGCTGATCCTGATCTACATGGTGGCGGTGATGTTCGCCGCCGTGTTGATTTACTCCATCACCCGCGCCGTGAACCGCATCGAGAAGGGGACCAAGGCCGTGGAGCGCGGCGACTTCACCTACCGCATCAGCATGCGGCCGCACAACCAGCTGGGGGAGATGGCGCAGTCGTTCGACCGGATGACTGAGTCCATCGGCTCGCTGCTGACCAACGTGGCGGAGAAGGAGCGGCTGCAGAGCGAGATCGAGATCGCCGCCACCATCCAGCGCAATCTCTTGCCGAAGGAGGGGCCGCTGTTCCGCGGCGTGTCGTTCTCCGCGCACTTTGAGCCGACGACGTCGATCGGCGGCGACTACTACGACGTCTTCAATCTCGACAAGACCCGCCTGGCGGTGGCCATCGGCGACGTCTCCGGCCACGGCCTCTCGACCGGCCTGGTGATGGCGATGGTGAAAGCCGCCATGACCACGCTGGTCGAAGAGGGGGCCGACGAGGTCTCGCTCTTCCGCCGCCTCAACGAGCTGGTCTACCGCTCCACCGAGCGCCGGGCCTTCATGACCCTGGCCTTCACCATCTTCGACCTCGGCCGCGGCACGATCCGCCACACCAACGCCGGGCATCTCTACCCCTACCTGCTCCGCGTAGGCCAGCCCCCCGCCGGCATCGAAGTCCCGTCGCTCCCGCTTGGTGTGCGCAGCCAGATCATGACCCACACCGCGGAAGTGGAACTGCACGAGGGCGACGCCATCGTCTACCTCTCCGACGGCATCGTGGAGGCGCAGAACGAAAGCGGCGACCCATTCGGATTTGACCAGCTCGAGTACCTGCTGGCCACCGCCGACGACCGCTCGCCGAACGCCATCCGCGACCGCATCCTCGACGCCGTGGCCCGCCACTCCGGCACCCGCCCCGCCGACGACGACCGCACGGTGATGGTGCTGCGTTTCGACAACTTCCGGACGCTGATGATCGCGACGCCGGAAGCGGCGCTGGCGGAAGCGACGGCGTGAGCGTAAGAGGTTCGACCTCTTCCGCTCTCCCGGTATCATCGTCCCCGGTCCCTCATGAAACACCTCGCCGCCGCGCTCTGTCTCGCGCTCGCCGCGCACACGCTCGCTGCTGACTCGCGCGTCGGCCTGGTCTCCTTCCAGCGCATCGTCATCCCCGACGACGTCCCCGCTCATCTCTGCTCGGCCCTGGCGCAGGACGGCGACGGCTTCCTCTGGATCGGGACGCAGGGCGGGCTGGTTCGCTACGACGGCTATCGCTCCGGACCTGGCGCAGCGATCCCGCGAACCCGGCGACCATCGGCGGCTCGTACGTCCGCGCGCTGCTCGCGGCGCGCGACGGACGGATGTGGATCGGCTTCTTCAGCGGCGGCCTCTCCGTCCTCGACCCTGCCTCGGGGCGCATCACCCGCTACCGGCACGACGATCGCGACCCCGCCACGCTCTCCAACGATCGCGTGGAGGGGCTGGCCGAGGATCCGTCGGGAAAGATCTGGGTTGCCACCAACGGCGGACTGGATCGATTGGATCCGCGCACTGGCCGCTTCGAGCATTTAATCGGTGACGTCGTGCGTGGCCTCTTGGTCGACCACGCCGGCGGGTTGTGGGCCGGCACGCGCGCGGGACTCGTGCGGTGGCGCGGCAAGGGCTTCGAGCGCGTGGCGCCGGACATGGTCACGAAGCTGTACGAAGACCGCCGCGGGAGGATCTGGATCGGAACGGCGGAGCGTGGCGCGGCGGTGCTCGATCCGGCGAATGGATCGCTGCGGCGGTTCCTGCCGAAGACCGAGGACCCGAAAGGGCTGAGCCACTTCTGGGTTTACGGCATCACTGAGGGGGCGGACGGGGAGGTGTGGATCGCCACGTTCGGCGGAGGGATCGACGTCGCCGACGCGAGCACACTCGAGATCGTTGATCGCCTGCGGCACGACGCGGCGCTCGAGAACACCATCCCGGCCGATCGCATCGGCGCCATCCTGCGCGATCGCTCCGGCGTCATCTGGGCCGGCTCGTGGGGCGAAGGCATCGCCCGCCACGATCCCTCCACCCGCGCCTTCCGCGCGCTCCGCTTCTCACCCTCGATCGCCGGCGGGCTGACGCATCCCTCGGTGGTGCGCGCCCTTGAGACGCGCGACGGCCGGATCTGGGCGGGGACGAACGGCAACGGCATCGACGTCTTTGATCGCGACCTCCATCGCGTCTACAGTTTTCGTCCCGACGCCCGCAATCCCGCCGCGCTGGCCGACGGCGCGGTGACCTGCCTGGCGCAGGCGCCGGACGGCGACGTCTGGGTAGCCACGCTCGACGGCACGCTGCACCGGCTGCGCAACGGAAGCCGGAGCTTCGAGCGACTGACCGCCGCCGGTGGCCCGATCCGTACCATCGCTTTCGATCGCGGCGCGGTTTGGGCGGGCTCGGCGTTCGGTTTGGCGCGCATCGATCCTGCGACGCATGGAATCACGAAGTACGGTCACGATCCGCTGTCCGGCACGGCCGTGGAGGCCATCGCCGTGGCGCCGGACGGCAAACTTTGGATCGGCACGGACAACGGCCTCGATCTCTTCGATCCCGCCACCGGCCGCGCTATCCCCATCCACGGCTTGCCCGACAAGTGGGTGCCCGACCTGGCGTACGACCGCAAAGGCCGCCTCTGGGTCGGCACGCACGGCGGCGCCGCGGTGCTCCGGAGCTTCGACGGCGCGACCGCGCGGTTCGACGTCGTCGCCGCGAAGATCGGCCGGCCGCTGCCGCCGGCCGAGGAGTTGATCGAGGACCGCGACGGGAAGATGTGGATCGGCCCGCGGCTGCGCGTCGATCCGGAAACGTGGACCGCGGAAGAATTCGGCCCCGCCGACGGCAGCGCCTTCCGCAGCATCTTCATCGCCAGCCGGGCCATCACCAGCGACGGCCGGCTGCTGTTCGGCTCACCGCAAGGGTTGCTGGTGGTCGATCCCGCCGCGATGCGTCGCTGGACCTTCGCGCCGCGCGTGGTGGCCACCTCGCCGCCCGCCACCCGGCTCGAGCCGGGCGCGCGCGATTTCCGCCTGGAGTTCGCCGCGCTCGATCTCACCGCGCCGGACCGGATCGTCTATCGATACAAATTGGAGGGGCGCGACCGCGCCTGGACCACCGCCGACGCCACGCAGCGCTCGCTGGCCTACACCGGCCTCGCGCCGGGCGCGTATCTGCTGCGAGTGGCGGCGACGAACCGGGCCGGGATGTGGAGCCCGCACGAGCTGCGCATCCCCATCACCGCCAGGCCGGCGTTTTTCGAGACCCTGCCGTTTCGGCTGCTGGTCGCCGCCGCCGCCGCGGCGCTCATCTACCTCGCCTACCGGCTGCGCGTCCGCCAGTTGCGCGCGCGCAGCGCGGCGCTGGAGCGGACGGTTTCCGAGCGCACCAGCGAGCTGCGTGTGGCCTACGCGCGGATCGAGGAGGCCAGCCTCACCGACGCGCTGACCGGCCTTCGCAATCGCCGCTATCTCGAGCAGACCATCGAGCCCGACCTGGCCATGGCCGCGCGGCAGGAAAGCGATCTCGTGTTTCTGCTGGTCGATCTCGACCACTTCAAGAGCGTCAACGACACCTACGGCCACGCCGCCGGCGACGCGGTGCTGGTCCAGGTCGCCGAAATTCTCCGCACCACCTTCCGCACCTCGGACTCGATCATTCGCTGGGGCGGCGAGGAGTTCGTGGTGGTGGCTCGCTTCGTTGACCGCCGCGAAGGTCCGGAGCTGGCCGAGAAGCTGCGCCTGGCCGTCGAGTCACACCGCTTCACGCTGCCCGACGGGACGCAGCTCGCGAAGACCTGCTCGATCGGCGTGGCGTGCTGGCCCGCCGGCGCAATGAGTTGGGAAGCGGTGCTCGCCGCCGCCGACGCCGCGCTCTACAAGGCAAAAGAGAGCGGGCGGAACAGGTGGATCGACGCGACTAACGCGACGAGCTATCGGCAACGCTCGGTGCCGCGGCCGGCATAGCCCTGCGGATGTGCTTGGCGATGCGATTGATGTAGGTGATCGTCTCGCGGAATGGCGGGACGCCGTTGTACTTCCAGACGTTGCCCTCGCCGGCGTTGTACGCGGCGACCGCCAGATCGGCGTTGCCTTCGAAGGTCTGCAGCAGCCAGCGGAGGTAGCGCACGCCGCCGTAGACGTTGGCCGCCGGGTCGTAGGAGTCGGTGACGCCGAAGCGCAGCGCGGTACCGGGCATGAGCTGCATCAGCCCGCGCGCGCCCTTGTTCGAGACCTCGCGCGGATCGAAGTCCGATTCGGCTTTGATGACCGCGGAGACCAGCGCGGCGTCGACGTCGAACTTCTTCGCCGCCTCGACGATCAGCTTGTCGAACTTCGTCTTGAAGATCGGCCCGCGGCTCTCGTCATACCGCCACGACCGCTTGGGGAAAATCCCCTCATGCTCGACCGCCTTCTTCACCTCGGCCACGATCTCGACGGAGACGACCTCGTCGTCGACGATGCGCTCGACGCGCTCGAGCGGCATGGTCAGCCGCCCGCCGCTCTTCAGCGTCAACTGGATGCCGTCCTCGTCGACCACCTTGTACGCCTCGATCTTCATCGAGCGGCCGTCGGTCAGGAGGGCGATGTCCGCGCCGGCGGGCAGCGCCGCCGCGAGGAGGAAAAGAACTGCTGTGGTCGCCTTGATCATGTGACTTGCGAACTGTGAACTGTGAACCGCGAACCGTTATGCCCCGATGGTGTCATCCCGAGCGTTAGCGAGGGATGACATCACGCCCGCGGATGAAATTGCTCGTACATCCGCTGCAGCCGGGCCCGCGAAACGTGCGTGTAAATCTGCGTGGTGGAGATGTCGGAATGGCCGAGCATCATCTGCACCGAGCGGAGGTCGGCGCCGTTCTCCAGCAGGTGCGTGGCGAACGAGTGCCGCAGCACGTGCGGCGAGATCCGCGAGGTGATCCCCGCCTGCCGGGCGTAGCGGGTGATCTTCATCCAGAACGACTGCCGCGACATGGCGCGCCCGCGGTTGGAGAGGAAGAGGTGCGGGTCGGGCGATTTGGCAAAGTGCGCGCGGCCCTGCTCGAGGTAGGCGACGATGGCGTCGCGGGCGCTGTCGCCGAAGGGAACGATGCGCTCCTTCGACCCCTTGCCGATGGTGCGCAGGAAGCCGGCGTCCATCACCACGCTCTCGATCCTGACGTGGATCAGCTCTGAGACGCGCAGGCCGGTGGCGTAGAGCAGCTCGAGCATCGCCGCGTCGCGCAGGCCCTCCGGCGTGGCGCGGTCGGGCGCGGCGAGGAGCGCCTCCACTTCGCCCGGCTGCATCGACTTCGGCAGCGTCGTCCACAGCTTCGGGTTCTCCACGTTCTCCGTCGGATCGTGTTTCAGGTGCCGCTCGGCGACGAGAAAGCGGAACATCCCGCGGATCGCCGCCAGCGCCCGGGCCACCGAGCGCGCCGAGATCCCCGCCCCGCGCAACGCCTGGAAGTAGCGGATGATCTGCAGCCGCGCCACGCGCTCGAGCTCCATCCCCTGATCGCCGAGCCAGTGGCCGAAGTGGCGGAGATCGCTGCGATACGCCGCCAGCGAGTTCTTCGCCAGCCCCTTCTCGACCGCCAGGTAGTCGAGGTAGATGGGGAGGTAGGTGACGAAGAAGGGGCCGCCTTCTTTCGCCTCAGGATCGATGTGCCGCGGTTTGGGCTTCATGCGCAACCACGTCCGCCATGTAGGAGCTTCGCACGAACGGCCCCGAAAAGACCGCGCGAAGGCCCATGGCCTCGCCGATGGCGCGGTATTCGTCGAAGACGCGCGGCTCGACGTACTCCACCACGTCGAGCTTCTCGCGCTTCGGCTGCAGGTACTGTCCGATGGTGACGATCTCGCATCCGGCATCGAGCAGGCGGGCCAGGACATCGATCACTTCCTCCCGCCGCTCGCCGAGCCCCAGCATCAGGCCCGACTTTGTGACGAGGGTAGGGTCGAGACGTTTCGCCTCGCGCAGCACGGCGATGGAGCGCTCGAACCGCGAGCCGGGGCGCACGAAGTCGTAGAGCCGCGGCACGGTCTCGACGTTGTGGTTGAAGTAGTCCGGCCGCGCTTCCACCACCACCCGCACCGCCTCGGCGTTCCCATGAAAGTCCGAGGTCAGCACTTCCACGCTGGCCGCGGGGAGGGCGTCGCGGAGGGCGTGGATGGTGTCGGCGAACTGCCGCGCGCCGCCGTCGCGGAGGTCGTCGCGGGTGACGCAGGTGACCACCACGTGCCTGAGCCCCATGCGCCGCGCCGCCTCGGCCACCGCGCGCGGCTCGTCCGGCGACGGCGCCGCGTACGGGCGGCCGGTGGTGACGTTACAGAAGCCGCAGGCGCGAGTGCAGACGTCGCCGAGGATCATGAAGGTGGCGGTGCCCCGCGTGAAGCATTCGGTGCGGTTGGGACAGGCCAGGGACTCACAGACCGAGTGCAGGCTCTTCTCGCGTAGGAGAGATTTGATCTCGTGGAGGTTGGCGAGGTTTAGTTTTTTCTCGCGGATCCAGTTCGGTAGGCGTTTCATCGAAATGCAGAATGCAGAGTGCAGATCACTCAGCTCAATTTCTGCATTCTGCATTCTGCATTCTGCATTCGCAAACAGAAACGCCGCCCGAAGGCGGCGTTCGTGGATCGATGCGATGAACGTCAGTGCGCGAGCGAGCGCTCGAGCGACTTCTGAATCAGCTTCTCCGCTTCCACTTCCGGGATTCCCTTCACGATCGCCACTTCGGAGACCAGCAGGTACTTGGCCCGGTCGTACATCTTCTTCTCGCGGAACGAGAGGCTCTTCTTCTTCTGCACTTCGTTGAGGTTTTTGAGCACTTCGGCGACGTCTTCCAGCCGCCCGGTCTTCATCTTCTCCATGTTCTCGCGGTAGCGGCCTTTCCAGTCGGTGTGCGCCTTCTGGGTCCGCTCTTCGAGAAGTCCGATGAGCCCTTTGATCTGCGTCTGCTTGTACAGCGGGCGAAGCCCGACGCGGTCAGTGTTTCGGATCGGCACCATCAGCCGCGAATTGTTGGCCAGGAGGCGGAGATGGTAGAACGTGTCGCCGGGCCCCATGATCGGCGACTCGCCAATCTGCTCGACGATGGTTACCCCGTGGTTCGGATAAACGAGTTTCTCGCCGACCTTGAAACCAATTTTCATTGTGGACAACTGAAGCTCCTTTCGGAAGATAGAACAGCAAGAGGGAGCGGCATGATACGCCAGGCGGCGATGTGCGTCAAACCACGTCAAAGCGACGTATCTGAGCCTAACAGACTCAGGGATTGGCACTTGTGCGCCTTGTCAAGGTCTAAT
>Ga0207674_10008326_pt1 | contig 11996 bp, 18 predicted proteins | sample KBSCornC72_FD_184303 | JGI IMG/M metagenome (GOLD analysis project Ga0207674, IMG submission 184303) | Corn rhizosphere microbial communities from Kellogg Biological Station, Michigan, USA - KBS Corn C7-2 (SPAdes) (version 2) | ecosystem: Host-associated > Plants > Roots > Rhizosphere > Soil ... | reverse complement strand
CGGGAAGATGATGATCACGAGCACCCACAGCAGTCTCGAGTTGCCGGTGATCTCCGGGTTACGGAACAGGCTGAGCAACGCGGCGAGCGCGAGGATGACCGAGAGGGCGGCGAGGACCGTGAAGCCGCCGGCGAGGAGGCCGATCGCGAGTGTCGCCGCTTCGGTCATGCGAAGTCGGGCGAACGATACGCCCGTGACTGGGCGTACGAGCTGAGATCGAGCACGACGCCGAGCCCGACGAGGATCCAGCCGGCGACGTGGATGCCGCCGACCGGTGCGTCGACGAGCACGTACATGAGCGTCGTCCAGGGCAGGAAGACGAGACCGAGGAGCGGGAGGAAGAAGCCCGCGAACGCCTTGTCCACCCAGGGCGTGAAGAGCCAGAGCAGCAGCAGCCCGAGCCGGGGCGAGAGAACTGCGACGAGTGCGAACAGGCAGGGCATGTCAGGTGGCCGGCTCGGGCGAGTCCGGCGCGGGCCCGGAGGCCCGCGCCGTCATCCGCCTTGAAGCCTTACTCGAGGTTGTAGACCTCGTTCCAGCGCACGGTGAGCGCGTAGAGAACGACGATCTCGAGCGCGACCACCGTCAGTGACCAGAGGGGATACCCGGAGTTGCCCAGCCAGCTCAGCTGGCTCAGCAGGTTGATCAGGAGGACGACGATCGTGAACCAGCGGGCCCAGCCGCTCTTCGCCGCGAGCCCGAGGGCCGCGCAGAACAGCAGGATGCCCCATAGCAGCATGATCCAGCCCCAGGTGGAGACGTCGAACAGGAAGACCTGCTGCCGGGTGACGACGTAGTAGTTGTCCCGGATGACCGCGATCAGCCCTTCGAAGAACGTGATCGCGCCGATGAACGCCATCATGATCGCCGCGAATCCGACCCAGCCGGTCCAGGTCGTGGACATAGACATGTCCTGGCGCCTTTCCATCGTGCTCATGCACTGCTCCTTTCTCGGCCGCCGCGGCCGCTAGCGGCCCGGAGCGACGGTACGGGGGTCAAATCCCAGATCTCCTTTCGTGTTCCAGCGGATACATCCTCGTTTACTGCTCTGACGGCGCGAGCGCTTCGGCTTCCTCGGCCGCGATCAGACCAACGGCCACGAGATCGAGTGGGTGGATGAACGTGTCCGCGATCGGGAGCCCGTGCGCGCGGACGACAGAGTCGCGAAGCGGGATCGCCCAGCGATGCTCGAGCAGGATGATCGCGGCCGCGGAGTCTGGCGGGATCTGCTCGATCACGTCGAGCGCGTCCTCCGCGTTGAAGAGGTTGACGCCGTCCCGGGTTCGCTCCGCGCCGAGCTCTGCTCCGACTTCCGCGCCCTCCTCGCCCGCGACCCCGATGCCGATCAGCGCGCCGACCGTCGCGCCGAACTCGGTCGCCTCCTCCTCGCTGAGGTCGGTCCGCTTGAGCACGGTCACCTCGCCCTGGGCGTCCTTGTAGACCGCGAGGCCGTCGATGACGCGGGCGATGTCGTTCTCCTTCAGACGATCGAGCTCGGCGAGGATCTCGCCTCTGAACTCCGGCCCGTCGAAGCCGAGAACGATCAGTTGAACAGGTCCAATTGCCACCAAACCCTCCTTGGTTCCGCTGACGGGAAATGGTCCAGTGGTGCCGGAATCAGAACATCACCCGCCTGGGATGAATCGGTCGGGATCATTCTCTCTCGCTACGGCCTCGTCGTGAAGGACGATCGTTCCCGCGAGGTAGTCCGGTAGCGCGCGCCTGCGTTGGTCGAAGAGCGCCGGGACGAAGCCGGCGAAGAACGGGATGATCGCCAGCGCGAGGCCGATCGCCCGCACGATCGCCCGCCCGACCGAGATGCCGCCTCCTTCCTCCCGCCGCACGCGCAGTCGCATGAGGCGCATGCCCGGGGTCTGGCCGGCCGCGCTCCAGAAGAGGACGAAGTAGCCGCCCGCGACGAGGATCCACTCCGCGCCGAGCAGCGTCCCTGCGAGCCAGTGCGGGTGGATGCCGCCGACGAGCGACGCGATCAACGCAACGACCGCGCTTCCGAGGACGAAGATCGAGAGTGCGGCGAGGGCGTCGACGGCGAGCGCGGCAGCTCTCGTCGCGATTCCCGCGTACACGGGTTGCGCACGCTGAGCCGGTCGTGCGACTCGCTCGTCGAGCCGCCTCGTCGACCGCCGCACGCCCGCGACGACGTCTTCGGCGAGCCCGGCCGACTGCCGCTGGACCGCGCGCCGGAGCTCGGGGCTCGACGCGACGCTCTGCAGCGCGCGCTGCATCTCCTCGCTCGCCAGTACCCGGTCGGTGAGCTCGATCGTCCGCGGGCTGCCGAGCGACTGCTCGATCAGGCGCTCCAACTCTCCGCTCGCCGCCAGCTCGGCGACGATGCGCTCGATCACGCGGTGCCGGACGAGCGAGCGCGCGATCTCCTCGGGCAGCGGGCCGGCCAGTGCGCTGTCCACGATCCGCGCCAGCTCCGGCGCGGCCACGACGTCCTCGGCCGCCGACTCGATCCGCCCCCGCCACGCGCGCGCGGCGACGCGGGCCGGGTAGAACGCGGCGCGGCCTGCCGAATCGGCGATGCCCGCGCGTTTCCGAGGCGTCGACATGCCGGGTTCAGAGGACCAGAAATGACCTAGCTGGGTCAAGCGGCCCCGCTGCCGGCCGCGCGACTCTACGGCCATGGACCTTGGCTACGGACTCACCGAGACTGTCCAGTTCGAGCTGCCCGACCTGGCCGGTGCGGCGCGCCTGGCGACCCTCCTGCGCTCGAGCTGGGCGGTCTCGGTCAACGAAGAGGACGACGTCGCGCTCGTCGACGTCTACATCAGACCTTCACGCACGGACCTCGCATCGCTCATGCGCACGGTCGAGGACTGGGTGGCGCGGGAATCGCTTCGCGCCATCCGGTTCGAGCTCGACGGGCGCGTCTACATCATGGAATCGGGCGAGGTCAACTGGGCGGTCGTTCCTCGCCCGACAGTCGAGGCCGAAGCCGCCTGACTTGACGCGGCTCGCCGCCGGACCGCACACTCGGTGTCAGTGCCGAGCTTGCGTGACATGGGGACCGACGTCACCGGCGCGCTGGAGAAGGTTCGTGTCCCGTCGTATGTGATCGACCGCCACGGCATCGTCCGCTGGGTGAATCCCGCGGCGCGCGACATCGTCGGAGATGTGCGCGGCCGGCAGTTCACGTCGGTGCTATCACCGGAGGAGACTCGGCGGGCCAAGGAGGTCTTCGCGCGCAACATCTCCGGAGCCGTCGAGCGCTCCGACAACGAGGTCGTCGTCGTCGGGCCGAACGGCGAGCGGATCATGGTCGACATCAGCGCGGTTCCACTTCGAGACGGCGACAGGGTGGTCGCGATGTTCGGGCAGGTGGTCGACGTCCGGGTCGACGAGCCGCCACCCACGGCTCACCCGAACCTGACCCCGCGTCAGACGGAGGTGCTGCGCCTGCTCGAGCACGGGCGCTCGACGAACCAGATCGCGAACGAGCTCCATCTGAGCGTCGAAACGGTCCGGAACCACATCCGCCACATCCTGCGCGCCCTCGGCGTGCATTCGCGTCTCGAGGCCGTCGCCCTCACGCGGCGTGAACATCTCCTGGAAGAGAGCTAGCCGGCGGTTCTTGCGGCGGGAAACTCGCGCACCGTCTCGCGGTGCAGCATCGCGACGCCGAAGAAGAGCAACCCGCCGAGGAGCAGGATCCCCCACCACTCGCGCGTCGCCCGCGTCGGCCCCCACGCGAGGAGGAGAAGGAAGAGAACCGCGACCGCGCCGTAGACCATCCAGGCCTGGTCCTCGAAGACCGGGGCGAGGCGTTGGCGGATCGAGGTCGCCCAGCGCGTCGGCCCGGCGAGCCACGCGCCGATGAGGCCCGCCACGCCGTAGAGGACGAGCGCGTACGCCACGTTGCGCAGCAGCTCGGTCCCGATCCCCCAGGCAGCGCTACCGGCCGGTCGGATCGCGTCCGTCTTGATCAGCGAGTCGATGACGACTCCGCCCGTGACCTTCTGGATCACGAGAACGAGCACGCCCACGACCAGGAAGCTGACCGCGGTCGCGCGCAGAACCCTGCGCCGGTGCCCGCGCGCGAGGTAGATCGCGAGCCCGTACAGGAAGAGGACGAGCAGGAGCAGGAAGACCGAGAGCACCTTGATCGCCTTGAGCGCGCGCTGCGCGTTCTTCAGCTGTCCCGACTGGAGGATCGTGATCTTCCCGGCGTCGGGCGAGGCCTGGATGCCGAACCGATCGCTGACGCGCTGGACGAGCGGGCTCAGGTCGAGCACGACCTGGCCGTTCTCCGTCTGGAAGCGCCGCACGTCCTCTCCGTTCAGGACGGCGATCAGGTTCTGGTGCGCCCGTCTGTTCGCGTCCTCCCAGAGCGCCTGCGCCTGTGGCGTCTCGAGGATCCGGTCGGTCGCCTGGATGGCGACGTTCTGCAGCGCGCCCGAGATCAACGGTGCGAGCCCCTGGCGGTTCGCGGGCAGCGACTGCTGGATCTTCGCCGTCGCGTCGGTGCTCGAGAAGAGCGAGTCCACGAGGTAGATCGAGAGCTGCTGTCGGATCTCGTCGTTCGCGAGCATCTGGCCCGACGCGTTCGTCCAGGCGTCCGTGTCGAGCGCCTGCCGCTTCACCCAGATCGTGAGCGACGCGATCAGCATCAGGAGCGACGCGACGACGACGAGCGACCAGACCGCGATCGCCCGTCCGCGCGTGAGCGGCGCGCTCTCGGCGCGGGTCGGTGCTGCCGGGGTCTGGGCACCGCTCGCCATCGGTGCGATCATCCCACTACTCGGGGTGGGCTGTCATCACCCCCGATGGGTGAGCCGTCGAATTGAAAGCGAGGTGCTGAGTGTTCTTCCTGCTCGGGATCGTGCTGCTGATCTTCGTTCCCTGGCCCTGGAATCTGGTCAGCGCCACGGCGTGCCTCGTGCTCTTCTGTGGCGAGCTCTGGTTCTGGAGCCATCGGATGCGCGGCCGGCACAGGGTCGTCGGCGCGCAGACGCTCGTCGGTCGGGAGGTCGAGGTGCTCGCGCCTTGCAGGCCGACGGGTCAGGTGCGGGTCGGCGGCGAGATCTGGGAGGCCCGCTGTGAGGCCGGCGCGGACGCCGGCGAAACCGTCCGCGTCGTCGGCCTCAACGGGCTTACGCTCCTCGTCGAGCGCGTCTGATCAGACGCGCTCCTTCATCGTCACCCACGTGATCAGGGCCACCGGGAGGCCGGCCATGGCGACCATGATCCCGAGGACCCAGTGGTCGACGTGGTAGAGCCAGGCGCCGATCACCAGGCCGCCGATGAGAACGCCAAGTGCCGCGAGTCCCGCCATCGCACTGCTCCTCTCATGTTCCGAGCGTGAACGCGAACATGATCTCAGAAATCCCAACGAGCGAGCAGTAGCCTCGCGTGATCGGGATCAACCTGAAATCGCGTCACGTGCGCCGCTTCGGGATCGGCGCGGTCGGCCTGGCGGTCATCGTCGCAACGTTCGCGTTCGTGCTGCCCCGGATCGCCGACTACCGCGACGTCTGGGACGTGGTCAAGGACCTGTCGTGGCCGGAGATCGGGGTGCTCATGGCCGTGACGGCGCTCAACCTCGCGACGTACGCGCCACCGTGGCAGGCGGCGTTGCCCGGCCTCAACTTCCGGAACGCGTTCGTCCTCTCGATGTCGAGCAGCGCGTCGACGTACCTGGCTCCCGGCGGGCCCGCGGTCGGCGTTGCGCTCTCGTATGGGATGCTCCGGGGCTGGGGCTTCAAGCGGAAGGACGTCACGCTCGCGGTCGCGCTGACGGGGACGTGGAACCAGTTCATCATGCTCGGGCTGCCGAGCCTCGCGCTCGCGCTGCTCACGATCGTCGGCGAGCACCACGCACTCTTGAAGACGGTCGCGCTGATCGGGCTCGGCGTGTTCGTGATCGCCGCCTCGTCGTACGCCGCGGGGCTGTCGAGCCGCCGGCTCGCTCGCTGGGCCGGGAACTCCAGCGCGCGGATCGTCTCCTGGGGGCTGAGGATCGTCCGCCGCGGGCCGGTCTCGTGGACCGGCGAGACGTTCGCCGGTTTCCGCGCGCAGGCGGTCGAGCTGCTCAGCCGCCGGTGGCACTTCCTCACGGCCGCGACGCTCGCCGGTCAGTTGACGGTGTTCCTCGTCCTCCTCGCGTGCCTGCGCGTCTTCGACGTGCCGGCGGACCAGGTGACCGTGATCGAGGCGTTCGCCGCGTGGGCGCTCGTTCGCCTGGTCGGGTCGATCCCGATCACCCCGGGCGGCCTGGGCATCGTCGAGCTCGGCCTGACGACGGCGCTCGTCGGGTTCGGCGGCGGGAACGCCCAGGTCGTGACGGCCGTCCTCGTCTACCGTTTCCTGACGATCGTCCCCACACTCGTGCTCGGCCTCCTCGCGGGCGCGACCTGGAAGCGCCACCGCCCGCCGCAGGCGCTCGAGGAAGCCTCCGCTTAGGCGGCGTCCTTCCGGATCAGACGCTCGATCTCGGCGAGCCGCTCCTCGATCCTCGCCAGCCCGGGCTCCGCATCGCTCGCAGCCCGGCGGTGCACCAGCAGCGAGGCCACGAAGCCGGTGAGCAGCGAGAGCGAGGAGAAGCCGACGATCATCAGCGCCGTGGCCACGAGCCGTCCGGGCACGGTCGTCGGAACGATGTCGCCGTACCCGACCGTCGTCACCGTCATCACCGCCCACCAGAGCGCGAGCCCGATCGTGGGGAAGTCGTGCGGATCGACCAGCCGGATCAACACCGCGGCGCTGACGGCGAACCCGACGATGCAGAGCATCAGGTAGAGGAGGATGCGCCCGCGCTCGAAGGACTGCTGGAAGCGCCGCATCGCAAGCTCCTGGAGCTTGTACAGCACGTCGAGGAGGTAAGCACCGACGGAGGACGGCACGCCGTTCCTGCCGAAGTACGTTCTTTCATGCCTGAGCAAGCAACAAAGCGCGAGCTGATCATCCCGATCCGGACGATCCTCATCGTCTCGGCGGCGATCGGGATCCTCGGCGCATTCGTCGCGATCGGGAGCACGTTCCTGATCGTGTTCGTCGGGATCTTCCTCGGGCTCGTGTTCGAGTTCCCGGTGCGCTTCGTGATCAGGCGGACGGGCTGGTCGCGAGGCCTCGCCGCGACGGTGACCGTGCTCGGCACGGCCCTCGGGGTCGTCATCATCGGGCTCCTCTTCCTCGTGCCGATGGTCGGGTCGGTGCGCGACTTCCTGCACGAACTGCCGCAGACGATCGACCAGCTGAGGAGCTCGGACGAGCTTTCCTGGCTCGGCGACACGGGACTCGGGAAGAACCTCCAGGAGGGCGCGAACCAGACGGCGGTCTCGGTCCCGGATGCGGTCTCGAGCGTGCTCGGGATCGCGGGCGACTTCTTCGCGGTCTTCCTCGCCGGCTTCACGATCCTCTTCATCTGCCTGTTCTTCCTCAGCGACGTGCCGAATCTGAAGCGAGCGCTGGGGAGTGTCCTCATGCCCGGCGAGGACGAACGCTGGCTCGGGGTCTGGGAGCGCGTGACCGAGTCGGTCTCGCGCTGGGCGATCGGCGTCGTCGTGATCGCGACCATCGCGGGGACGACTCAGGGCGTGACCGCGTGGCTCCTCGGATCGAGCTTCGCGCTCGGACTGGGAGTGATCGCGGGGCTGCTGGACATGATCCCGAACCTCGGCGCGACGCTTGCCGGCTTCATCCTCGTCCCGACCCTCTGGGCCGAGTCCGGGATCTGGGCCGCGGTCGTGATGCTGATCGTGATCCTCGTCTACCAGCAGGTCGAGAACAACATCCTCACGCCGAAGATCCAGGGGCGCGCGGTCAACCTGTCGGGCTTCTTCATCATCGTCGCGGTCACGCTCTTCGGCGCGCTGCTCGGCGTGCTCGGGGCGTTGACGGCGGTCCCCCTCGCGGCGACGGTTCAGATCCTGACGCAGGAGCTGACGAAGGCCCGGCGCGAGAAGGTCTCAGCGACCCGCGCCGCCGCCGGCCCGTCCTAGAGCTCGAGGCGCTGGCCCGGTTTCAGGACGCGCACCTCCACGTCGGGCGCCGCCTCTGCCATCTCGCGGACGAAAGCGTCCGCAGGCTCGGTGAGGAACGGCGGGTCGCCTCTCACGCCGTGGTGCAGCGGGCGGTACGTGCCCCAGTGGATCGGGACGGCCAGGCGCGGGCGGAGCATCCGGATCGCTTCGGCGGCGCCCGCCGGGTCGAGGTGCTCGCCGGTGCCGAGCGTCGGGCCCCAGCCCCAGATCGGGATCAGTGCCAGATCGAGCCCCGGGACGAGGCCGTCCATCTCCGGGAAGAGGGACGTGTCGCCGGCGAAATAGATGCGGTGCGAGCCGGAGATGGCGTACCCGAGCGTGGCGCCGCGCACGTTGCCGATCCGCCGCCTCTCGTCGTGCTCCGCGTGGGTCGCGGAGACCTCGACCGGTCCGAACGAAACCGACTCGCCCTCGTCGATCTCGAGCAGGCGTTCGAAGTGGACCGGCTCGACGACCTCAGCAAGCCCGCGCGGGACGACCGCGGTCGCCGTGCGGTCGATCTTCCGTAGCGACGGCACGTCGAGGTGATCGCGGTGTGCATGCGAGATGAGCACCGCGTCGGGATTGCGCAGCGGCTCGAGGTCGATCGGCGAGCGGCGATGAAGATGCAGGACGCGGCGCCGTAGCAGTGGATCCGTCAGAAGCCGGACACCGTCGAGCTCGATCAGGACCGTCGAGTGCCCGACGTAGCGGATCGCGGTCACGAGCGGAGGAGCCCCGAGCGCGCGAGCCGGCCGATGAACGTCGCGTCACGCTCGCCGAAGCGGTGCCGGAAAACGCGGTACGCATACGGGAAGTCCGCGCGTGTCACCGCGAGCCGGGCGCGCGGCCGGACCGGCGTCGGGCTGATCCATTCGGCGTCATAGGTCTGTGTGAACGTATCGGGCGGGAGCAGGTAGACGGCCCCGTCGGTCCAGGACTCCGGCGCCTTCGGATCGGTGTCGATCGCGAAGAAGTACCTCCGCCGGTCGCCGCGGACGTTGCACGCGTTCCTCAGCGACCAGACGGGCGGCCGCGCGACGAGCGCGAAGAAGAGCACCCAGATCCCGTCGTCGGTCGCGAACACCGCCTCGACCGGGTCGCCGGTGTACGTCTCCTGCGTGCGTGGCTCGAACTCCGCGATGCCGGTGTCGTTTGACCCGTGGAGGAGGCAGCGCTGCCCCTCGCCGAGGTAGCGCAGGAAGCGATGCTTGGGCCGGCTCGAGGTGTAGTCGATCCAGTCGCCCTCCTCAGTTGCGTCGAGCACGGAGTCGAACTCTGCAGCCGTCTCTGCGTCGATTGAGAGTGCGCTCACCTCGGGCAGCCGGAGGACGTTCACTCTCCCCCGCGTGCACTGGTCGTACACCCGCTCCATCAGCGAGGCCACCGGGCTCTTCTAGCATCCCGTCCGTGGGCAAAGCCTCGGACTGGCTCCGCGAGGAGCGGCGCAAGACCCTCGGCGACTGGGTCGCGTTCTGCCTGGCGTGTGGATTCGCGCAGCGCTACTTCGACGAGTCGGAGGGCGAGCTCCCGACCGAGTGCCCGCAGTGCGGAGGCGAGATTCGCTCCCGTTGCCCCGAGTGCGACGCGCGCTTCAGCTCGGCGTTCGCAGTCGAATGCGAGGTCTGCAGCGCCGAGCTGCGGCCGCCGACCGCCTTCGGTGGCCCGATCCGCCGCGCTAAGCCCGGATCTCGGAGAACCGGATCAGAGTGACGATCTCGTCCGCGGTTACTTCCCGGTTGTAGAGCTGACCCAGGAACGTCGCGAGCTCCTCGGGGCGGCGCACCTCCGGGTTGTCGTGCTCGATGTCCCGCGGCGACAGGTCGCCGAGCCTCTTCACCTCGACCTTGTCGACGACCGCGTCGAACACCTTCTCGCGCGGCCCGTAGCGCGCCCCGACGAGCACCTGGACGACCATGCCCTTCTTGTACTTCTTCGACTTGTCTCCGAGACGGATGGTCGCCGTCTTGCGGCGCGACCGGAGTTGGTCGGCCACGATCGGCGAGTAGAAGTTGAGCGCGTACATGAGCGGCGGAGACCTACTGGTCCTGGGGCGCGAAGATCATAAGCCGTTGTCTCGGACGAAGGCGAGTGCTTTCTCCGCCATCTGGCGCTCGCCGCCGTATGCGAGCAGCTTCGGGGCCTGGTCGAGCGGCAGCCAGCGGGCCTCGTCGACCTCGATCCGCATCTCCGGCTCGAGCTCTCCGAGACGCCCTTTCGAGTAGCGCAGGAGGTAGAAGCTGACGACCTTGAAGACACGCTCGCCCTCCCACGTGTAGACGTAGCGGATGTCGCCGAGCTTCGTCACGAGCCTCGCCTGGATGCCCGTCTCCTCCTCGGTCTCGCGGAGCGCAGTCGCGTCCGGCTGCTCGCCCTCGCCGATCAGCCCCTTCGGAAGCGCCCAGACGCCGGGCTTCTTCCCGCCGGGACGGATCGCCGCGAAGACCCACTCGCCGCGCAGGCGCCTGATCGCGACCCCGCCCGCGGAAAACTCCCGACGCATCGAGAGTTTGTAACACGTCGCCGCAGCCCCAGGTCGACCGAGGTTTCCACCTCACGACGATTCGGCTTGCACAGCGAGGAGCAGCGCGGTTACACTGCCCTGGCACTCGCTATAGAGGAGTGCCAGATACTGTCACAAAGTACGCAGAATAGGAGGTCCTGAATGGATCTGCAGCCGCTGGGCGATCGTCTGATCGTCGAGGCAATCGAGGAAGAGGAGACCACCTCGAGCGGCATCGTCCTGCCCGACACCGCGAAGGAGAAGCCGCAGCGCGGCCGCGTCCTCGCAGTCGGCCCGGGCATGCGCAACGACTCCGGTGAGATCGTCCCGATGGAAGTCGCAGTCGGCGACGAGATCATCTACTCGAAGTACGGCGGCACCGAGATCAAGCTCGGCGCCGACGACGTTCTGATCCTGCGCGAGTCGGACGTGCTCGCGAAGGTCGCAACCAAGGGCGGCGCCAAGTCGAGCAAGAAGAAGCAGCTCGCAGGCGCGGCCGCCTAACCACATTCCTTGAGGGAGGTACTCAATGGCTCATAAGGAGCTGAAGTTCGACGAGGAGGCGCGGCGCTCACTCGAGCGCGGCGTGAACGTTCTCGCCGACGCGGTCAAGGTCACCCTTGGCCCGAAGGGTCGGTACGTGGTGCTGGACAAGAAGTTCGGCGCACCGACGATCACCAACGACGGCGTCACGATCGCGCGTGAGATCGAGCTCGAGGACGTCTTCGAGAACCAGGGCGCGCAGCTCGTCCGTGAGGTTGCAACGGCGACGAACGACGTCGCCGGCGACGGCACGACGACCGCGACCGTCCTCGCCCAGGCCATCGTCCGCGAGGGCCTGAGGAACGTCGCGGCCGGTGCGAACCCGATCGCGCTCAAGCGCGGGATCGAGGTTGCCGTGGAGCAGGTCGTCGCAGACCTGAAGAAGCAGTCGAAGGAGATCTCGGGCAAAGAGGACATCGCCCGGGTCGCGACCATCTCGGCGCGCGAGCGCGAAATCGGCGACGTCATCTCCGACGCGATCGAGAAGGTCGGCAAGGACGGCGTCGTCAACGTCGAGGAGGGCCAGACCTTCGGGCTCGAGCTCGAGTTCACCGAGGGCATGCAGTTCGACAAGGGCTACCTGTCGCCGTACATGATCACGGACGCCGAGCGCATGGAGGCCGTCCTCGAGGACCCCTACATCCTGGTCGCGAACCAGAAGATCGGGGCCGTCAAGGATCTGCTGCCCGTGCTCGAGCAGGTCATCCAGTCCGGCAAGCCGCTGCTCGTCGTCTCCGAGGACGTCGAGGGCGAAGCGCTCGCAACGATCGTCGTCAACAAGCTCCGCGGCACGTTCACCGCGGTCGCCGTCAAGGCGCCCGGCTTCGGTGACCGCCGCAAGCGGATGCTCGAGGACATCGCGATCCTGACCGGCGCCGAGGTGATCACCGAGGAGATGGGCCTCAAGCTCGAGAACACGAAGCTCTCGCAGCTCGGCAAGGCCCGCCGCGTCGTCCTCGACAAGG
>Ga0207674_10008320_pt1 | contig 12004 bp, 8 predicted proteins | sample KBSCornC72_FD_184303 | JGI IMG/M metagenome (GOLD analysis project Ga0207674, IMG submission 184303) | Corn rhizosphere microbial communities from Kellogg Biological Station, Michigan, USA - KBS Corn C7-2 (SPAdes) (version 2) | ecosystem: Host-associated > Plants > Roots > Rhizosphere > Soil ... | reverse complement strand
TTGTAGATCGCCATCGCGGCGTGCTGCAAGCCGACGGTGCTGTGCGCCATCACCGCCAGTGGCTTGCCTTCCATCTTGGCGTAACCGTCGGCCATGGCGACCGACTGCTCCTCGTGGCAACAGGTGATCAGCTCCGGCGCTTTGTTGCCACCGTAGTTGATGAGCGACTCATGCAGAGCACGGAAGCTCGAGCCCGGGTTGGCGCAGACATACTCGAAGCCCAGCGACTTCAGCACGTCGACCATGAAGTCCGAGCCAGGGCGGTCGGCCGTTAATACTTCGACGTCGGTCGCAACCGGTTCGGTCTCCTTAGCCAGCGCCGTGGCGGAGGGCACCGCGACATTGCGGCGCGTTTCGGGCGCTTGCGCTTTCAGCGGCGACTGGCCCACCAACGCCGCCGCGCTCGCCGCGGCCGCGCCCTTCAAAAAGCCACGCCGTCCCGAGGGATTCTTCGATTTCGCCATATTAACCGCCGCCTCCTACCTGCTGATATTTACTGTGAACGATAGTCTTGGGATCTACATCTTTGCCGACCACTACTCCATAGAACGGGTTCATCATTTCTTCCCACGTCATGGTTCCGTAGTATACCGTCTTGTTCGGATTGGGATTGAATTTGTTGTTCACGGAGTTGTCGAAATGTGCGTCGACATGGAGGACGGTTCCCTTGGGAACCTTAATCGACGTGTTGTAGCCGAGCTGCCAGTTGAAGTCGTAATGCGGGACGCTCAGGATGGTCTTCTGGGTGCCGTCCGGGAATTCCAGAATGTAGGTCATGTCCTTGCCGCGGAAATGCATGTGCGGCATCAGGTAGACCAATTCGGCCTCCTGCAGGAAGGTGACCTCCGCCGGCGGGCTTAGCCAATTCGGATCGTTGGGCGGAATTGCGAAGCGCTTGGCATCGGTGGGCGAAGTGGTCAGGAACGAAACGTAGCGGCGCTCCGGGGCTTTGTCCAGAATTGTGAAGCCGACCTTTACGTGATCCGTCACGGCGGTTCCGTTGGGTGTGTAGTGCAGGTTGAAAGTAATATCCGATCCGGCGGGGATCAGTTTGGCGGCGTTGATCGAGCGATAGTCGGCAGCGAAGTTTCCAGGCAGGTAGCAGTCTTCGGCGCCTCCGGGAGGCTGCGAGCTGTCACGTGAACTTCCGCTATCGCTACTGCGGGGTGTTCCACCGCCGAGGAATGTCGGGCCCTTGTCGGGGAGCGCGGAGCCTTCTTGGTCGCGCTCCTTATCGGCCCAGTAGGCCACTCCATATTTGTAGTCCGGATTGTGCGGCAAGTAGCCGATGCAAATGTGATGTGTGACCGCGGGGAATTCGGGCTTGATCTGCACCGAGGTTACCCAAGTGTCTTTAGTGAAACCCGTGGGCATGATCACGGTGATCCATTCGACCACGTTATTTTTTGGGCTCGCGGGTACGTCGGTGACGGGTCCATCGACGATGACGTCGGGCTTGATGGCCCAACCCTCCGGCCACGTGACGGCGACGGGCGTATCCTTGGCGTCTCCTTCGGGTGCGCCGGCGTCGGCCCATTTCGCGATAGTATCGATGTCGTTTTGTTGGAGAGAACGGTCGTTCAGATATGGTCCATGCTGGGGATCGGCGAACCACGGCGGCATCTTGCGCGCGACCACCGCGGCCTTCATCGCTTTAGCCCAGGGGCGGACGTTTTGATACGTCAGGAAGGACATGGGCGCGACTTGCCCGGGGCGGTGGCAGGTCTGGCAATTGCGCTGCAGGATCGGCTCGACATCTTTGTGAAACGTGACGGGCGCGTCGGCAGCAAGCGTCACGGTCGCGGCCATCAAGAGAGTCAAGCCGATACTGAATGAGCGGACACGCATGCTACCGCCTCCCGGTCCGGGCGCTTTCCAGACGTTTGATTTTCCTACCAAAACCTGCCGGGCGCAAGCGGCTGCGGGCTATTTTTCTCCGCCTGACGCAACTTTGGCGCGGTCGGGATGGAGCGTTACTTTCTGGACTCGCCAGTTATTCATGTCGGCGATGAAGAGGGTGTTCTCGGAGGGGCACGCCATGCCGTGGATCCAACTGAACTGGCCCACGTCGTGCCCGGATGCGCCGAACATTCCGAGAATTTTGCCGTCGAGCGTCAGTTTGTAGACACGGCCGGGTTCGTTGTCGGAAGTGTAGAGATACTGCGTGGGGCCTTGCGTGATGCAGATGGTCCAGGGAGCGGTTTCGTCGGGGGGATTCGCCGGCATGTTGCCTAGCACCGGATGGCGCTTCTTGTTGTAGGGTACTTTCAGCAAAATGAAGCGCTGGAAGTTTCCGTCGCGATCGAAGACTTGGATGCGGCGGTTGCCGCGGTCCGCGACGTAGACGTTGTTCTGGCGGTCGATGCCAATGTTATGCGGGGTGTTGAACATGCCGGGGTTCTCGTTGGCATGCACCCCGCCCAGGCCGCGTTCGCCCCAGGACTTGATCCAGTTGCCGTGCTTGTCGAATTTGGCGACGCGCGAGTTGATGTAGCCGTCGCTGATATAGATGTTGTCGTCGGAATCGAAAGCGACGTCGGTGGGAGCGCGGAAGTTGCCATCGATGTGCGGAAGAGCAGGAAAGACTGAAGTCGCTGCGCCGCCGCGGCCTAGGCCGTTGCCCTTATAGTAATCGGGTTCGTCGGGGCCTTCGGGACGGCGGCCGAGATTCAGCGTGACCATGCCCGCCGGGTTGAAGCGCATGGCGGCGTGCGTGCCTTTGTCGACCACCCAGAGGTTGTCGTATTTATCGAAGCGGACACCGTGCGCGTACCCCAATCCGTAAACGCCTTTGCCGAGTTCGCGGATGAGTTTGCCAGTGGAGTCGAATTCCAGAAGCTGCGTGGTGGCGTTGCCGTAGAGCGGGCCGGAGGTGGCGCTGCCGGGGTGATTGAGCACCACGATCGTGCCTTTGGAATTGACGGCGACCCCTAGGACTTCGCCCAGATTCAACTGGTAGTTGAGCTTGAGAAAGTTGGGGTCGGGATCGAAAGGAATTGTGGGCACCGCGGTTTGGGCGACCGCGGGCAGTGCCAATAGCAGGAGTGTTGCGTAACGCATTTGGGAAATCCTTTCTGGCTTATTTGGGAGCGCCGGCTGTCATATCGTTGCGAATCACTTTTCCACCCTTCATCACGAACTTGACTCGCTGGAGTTCGGTGATGTCGGCGAGAGGGTCGCCTGAGACCGCGACCAGATCCGCGTACTTTCCTTTTTCGACGGAGCCGATTTGATCTTGCCATCCCAGGGCTTCGGCGTTGACGATGGTTCCGGATTGAATGGCGTGCGCGGGAGTCATGCCGGCTAGTTTCACTAGTGCTTCGAATTCGAGGGCCTGGGTGCCGTGGGCGAAGGTGGAGCCGTCGGCTCCGCTGCCCACCATAACCTTAATGCCTTTGGTGGCGGCTGCCATGGTGGCGGCCTTCGTGAAAATCGGGATGATGCGGTATTTGCCGGCCGTGTTCTTTTTGTCGTTGTCGTCCATGTAGGGCTCGGTGTAGCGGACGATGGTGGGGTCGTAGAAGAGGCCCTTGACGACCATCATATTCACTTGCTCCTGATCGAGACCGAAGCCGTGCTCGATGGTGTCGCAGCCGGCGATAATGGCGTTCTTCTGGCCTTCACCGCCGTAGACATGGCAGCCGTTCTTCTTGCCGAGGCGATGCGTTTCTTCGACCAGGGCTTGCACAACCGGTAAGGGGTAGGTGACCTCGTAGAGATCTTTGCCGGCGGCGTTGAAGGAGTAGGCGCCGGCGGGATACAGCTTGATCCAATCAGCGCCGTGGGCGATTTCTTCACGCACGGCGGCCCGCGCTTCTTCTACCGTGTGAACGGCGATGGGGTTTAGCGGGTTCACGGGAACGGCGGCGTCCACGGGGGCTGCGCTCCACACGATGCCGCGCGTCGATACCTGGTAGCGGGGGCCGTCGAGGCGTCCTTGATTGATCGCGTCGCGAACGGCGACGTCGCCGTAGCCGTTGCCGTGCGAGGTCATGTCGCGCGCCGCGGTGAAGCCCGCGCGCAGGTCGTTTTGCACGTTCTGGACGGCGATCAGCATGTAGTCTTCGGTGGTCCCGTTGGGTTTACGCTGATTGAACATGTGGGTATGGGCGTCGATCAGGCCGGGTAGCACGGTGGCTTGGCTGAAGTCGATCACTTCGCTGCCGGCGGGGATTTTGACTTGGGATGCGGGACCGACCTCGGCGATGCGGTCGCCGGTGATGAGCACTACCTGTTTCGTCAGCATCTGGCCGGTCTTGCTGTCGAACAAGCGGCCGGCGCGCACGGCGATCGAGCGGGGCGCGGGAGCGCATTTATAGATGCCGCCGTCGGAACCGACGCAGGGCGTGGGGCCCGCACCGCGCCACGGTGCTGGAGGCGGTTGGGGCTGCGCCCACAGCGCGGCTGCACCTAACAAGATTCCGAAAACCAATTTCATCGCTTGACCTCCTCTAGTGCCCGCACGAAGGCGGCGGCTTTGTGACTGCTCTCTATAAACTCGGTATGGGGATCGGAGTCAGCCGTGATGCCGCACCCGGCATAGTATCGCACTTGGCCGTCGGACGTGAACGCCGTGCGGATGGCGACTGACAACTCCATGTTTCCGTCCATCGAAATCCAACCGATTGCGCCCATGCAGGGGCCGCGCAGTTGGCTTTCTTCGCGCATGGCGGCGCGGATGGCTTCGATCTTGGGGGCGCCGGTGATGGAGGCGGCGGGGAAGGCGGCGCGCAGTAAATCGACCAGTCCTTCGCGAAGACGGCCTTTTACGGTCGAATACAAATGATGGACGGTGGGGAGGGTCATCAGCGCGGCGTGTTGGACGACTTCAACCGATCCGGTTTCGCAGACTCGGCCGAGATCGTTGCGCACTACGTCGACGATCATGGCGAGCTCCGCGCGATCTTTTTCGCTGGTGAGGAGGTCGGCTGAGAGGGCTTGGTCTTCGGCGGCGTCGTGAGCGCGCGGGCGGGTGCCTTTGATGGGTGACGATTCCACTGTTCCTGCGTCGACCTTCAGGAACAGTTCGGGGCTTATGGAGAGAATGGCGCGCTGGTCGTCGATTTGGATGTAGGACTCGTATTGCGCGGGACTGATGGCGCGCATTCGCTGGTATAAGTCCCACGCCATGGCGGGGTCCAGATCGGCTTCCAGGCGGCGGCAGAGATTGGTTTGAAAGATATCGCCGGCGCGGATGGTGGCGACGATTCGCTCGACAGATGCCTCGAACGATGCGCGGTCGGGGCGGCTGCGGAGCGCCGGTGGAGTTCGCCAAGCGGTAGTTGCTGTGTGGCGCCATTGCTTGTTCTCAAGCGTCAATGCGGAATCGTATAGGGCGAAGTAGAACTGCGGGAAAGTGAAGTCCGGCGGGGGGACGGGGCCGAGGTCTTCGATTTCGGTGGCCAGGTCGTAAGAGAGGAAGCCGGCAAGAATGGCCTCTGAGGGGCCACGCCAGGCTTCGAGCATGGCTTCTAGCACATCGAAGGCGAGGGCGGAAACTTCGATGTTGCTTACGGGGCCGGTGATTACGGCAGATCCGTTGGAGTAGGTTATGGTCGCTAAGGGATTGTGCAACAGCAGGGGCTTTGTGCCAGTCACCGATGTGAAACCAGGCGCGAGGTGCAATGGTTCCTGCACTTGATCGAAGCTCGCCGTACCGCGGAAGCTCGGCGCGGGGAGCACCGAATGCAGTTTTGCGACCAGTGCGCGCAAACGCTCGGGAGGGGTGCGATCAGACCACATGCAGAAAGTTTTCGAAGATGCGGGCGCCGTGTTCAGTGAGGAAGGATTCGGGATGGAACAGCACGCCCTCGACGGCGCGATCCGGCAGGCGGACGCCCATGATGTGGCCGTCTTCACTCCAGGCGGAGATTTCGAGTTCGGCGGAGACGCTGGCGGGGTCCACTATTAAAGAGTGATAGCGGCCGCCTGAAAAAGGATTCGGCAAGCCGTGCAGGAGACCCTTGTCATCGTGACGGATTGGCGAAGCTTTGCCGTGAACGGGGTGGCCGGACGGGCGGACGTAGGCACCCGACATCTTTGCGATGAGTTGCATGCCCAGACAGACTCCCAGGATGGGGACGCGGCCGGAGAACGATTTCATGACCTGGGGGCAGATGCCAGTTTGATCCGGCCCAAAAGGCCCGGGGGAGATCACGATGCGGTCGGGCGCGTGCGCATCCACTTCAGCCAAGGTGATGCGGTCGGAGCGGTGGACCACACAAATACCGCCAGCGGTTTCCAAGGCCTGCACCAGATTCCAGGTAAAGGAATCGTAATTGTCGAGAACCAGGACCTTCAATGCGAAGCTGTGCGCCAACCTTTAGCGTACTCTTCGCGGGCGACTTTAGAGTAAGGCACGGGGCTGACGATGGCGCGGATCTCGGCCTGCTTGTGGCGCTCCACCGTGGTTTTCTTCGAACCGCCGTCCTCTTCGCCCCAGTAGAGCGTGACTTCGTTACCAATGGCGACGTCGGGATCGACTACGCCTAGCGACAGCATCGAGCTTTCGTTATAGCTATAGCCGCTGAACATCGAGATGCCGACCGTCTTGCCGCCGTTCGTTACCTTGTCGTAGGAAGCGGACGAGTAGTTCGACAACGGCAGGTCGATGTATTTGTACTTGGGGCCGGCGTCGAGCTGCGAACGGAATACTTTGCCGACGTCATCGGCGTTCCAGGCGAACGTCACTTTCCGGCGCTGCGGCCTGTCGGCGATTTTTTCGAGGGCTTCGCGGCCTATGAAGTCATGGTCGAATTTTACGAAGGGGCCATAGCCTAGTTCGTAAGGTGTCAGATAGTAGTCTTCGATGTTATTCGAATAGAGACTGCCGCCTAGCGAGCCGGTGCCTTCGTAGCCGGTTGCGGGCAGCCACTGCCGGTAAGCTTTCATTTTTTCGCCGGTGTAGACGGCGGGCAGCGGCGACGGAATCCAGCCGGATTCCAGAGTGTTGGTGGCGTAGGCGCGGCTTCCAACCTGGTGCAGGCCGAAATCCTTGCCGGCTTCGACGATCGCGGCGCGGATTTCTTCACCCTCGGCGTAGGGGCCGAAGACTTCGAGTCCAGGAGCGCCGGCCATGCCATGACGCAGCGCACAGACCTTGCGTCCGGCGATGGTGATGTAATCCATGTTGAAAAACTTGATGTCGGGGATGGGGCCGCCGTTCAGCTTTTCGATCACCTGCTTGGCGTTCGGGCCTTGAATCTGGTAGCGGTAGCGCTTGCGGATCACGGGCTTGCCACCGGGGCGGGAGGGCGAGCGGTCGTCCTTCTCGGTGGTCACGTTGTAGCCGCCGGTTTCGGCATGGAATTGAATCCAGTTGGCGGTGGGCGCGCGCCCGACGAACACCAGTTTGTTCTCTTCCATGTGGAACAGAATGCCGTCGCCAATCACGTGGCCGCTGTAGCTGCAGGGCACGAATTGTTTGGCGCGGTTGACGGGGAACTTGGCGAAGCTGTTGATCGCCAGATGCGACAGTAATTTGAGGGCATCTGGGCCCTCGATGTTTACATCCACCATGTGGTGGGACTGGTCGAACAGCACGCAGGTATCGCGCCATGCGCGTTGTTCGTCACGCCAGTTGGTGTATTCGCCGGGCACTACCGGATAGACGTAGGCTCCGATTTGCGAGTTACGGAGCAGGTTCACGGGATTCCCGACGGTCTGTAATAACGCTTCTAGATTTTGTGCGCTCATAACCACAGATGAGAATAACACGCCTGGGTCACGGTCGCTGTCTTGGGCGTCAGGGTAAAATGGAACGGTCGTAAATTAAGGATACTCATGCGCCTCTATCGTGCTGTGTTGCTTCTTGCCGTGGTTAGCGGGGTGCCGGCTTTGGCACAACCTGCGCCGGCTCCATTCGTCCCAGTGACTGACAAAATTTTACAGAACCCCGATCCGGCCGACTGGCTGATGTGGCGGCGCACGCTGAACAGTTGGGGCTTCAGTCCGCTCACCCAGATCAATCGCGCCAACGTCGGCAAGCTGAAGATGATCTGGACCCGCGGCATGGGTCCTGGAATTCAGGAAGCGACGCCGCTGATCTACAAGGGCGTGATGTACCTGCCGAATCCCAGCGACTACGTGCAGGCGATCCAGGCGGCCACCGGCGATCTGATTTGGGAGTATAAACGCAAACTGCCTGAGGATCTCAATAAGTTTCTGATCGTCCCCAGCATCAACCGCAACCTGGCCATTTACGGCAACATGATCATCGACACCAGCGCCGACGATTTCGTCTACGCGCTGGACGCGCAAACGGGCAAGATGGTGTGGGAAAACCGAATCGTCGATTACCGCGAGGACTCGGCGCAGGAGACTTCGGGGCCCATCATTGCCAACGGCAAAATTGTTTCGGGCCGCGGCTGCGAATACAAAGCCACGCCGAACGGCTGCATCATCACGGCTCACGATGGTAAGACCGGCAAGGAACTGTGGCGCACGCACACCATCCCGCGCCCCGGAGAGCCTGGGGACGAGACCTGGGGCAACATCCCTTACGAAAAAAGGCGTCACGTGGGCACCTGGATGGTGCCGAGCTACGACCCGGAACTGAACCTTATTTATATCGGGACGTCGGTTACGTCGCCGGCGCCGAAGTTCATGTTGGCGGGGAACGATAAGACGTACCTGTATCACAATTCGACGCTGGCTTTGAATGCCGATACGGGGAAGATTGTTTGGTATTACCAGCACGTGGTCGATCACTGGGATTTCGACCATCCTTTCGAGCGCCTGTTGGTAGATACGGTGGTGGCTCCCGATGCGAGCCAGGTGGCGTGGATTAATCCTAAGCTGAAGCCCGGCGAGCGGCGCAAGGTGGTGACGGGCATTCCGGGCAAGACGGGGATCGTGTACACGCTGGATCGCCAGACGGGTGAATTTCTGTGGGCCACTCCAACGGTGCGGCAGAACGTGGTTTCGTCGATCGACGGCGCGACGGGGAAAGTCACAGTGAATCCGGAAACCACTTTTTCGAAGGCAGGCGAAGAGAGGTTCGTTTGTCCCACGGCCAACGGCGGCAAGGACTGGCAGGCAGGATCTTACAGCCCGGCGGCGAACGTAATGTTTTATCCCTTGCAAAACGCTTGCGAGACGGTTTCGCCTTTGGACGTGGCTCCGCTGACGTCTTCACTGTACGCGATTCGAGGCAAGAATCAGATCGCGCCAGGGACGGATAAGTTGGGCACGGTCTACGCGATTTCCGCCGAGACCGGGAAGACGGTGTGGAAGTACGAACAGCGCGCCGGGATGATGTCGCTGGTGGCAACGGCTGGCGGATTGGTCTTTGGCGGCGATACCAATGGGCACTTCCGGGCGCTCGATCAGGACACCGGCAAGGTGCTGTGGGAGGTAAACCTGGGCTCGGCGGTGACGGGCTATCCGATCGCCTACGCGGTGAACGGCAAGCAGTACGTCGCGGTCAGCACCGGAGGCTCGCTGGTGAGCAACGGGCTGATCACGCTGACGCCGGAGCTGCATCCGAGCACCTCGAACCAAGTCTTCGTATTCTCGCTGCCGGACGAATAAAAACTAGTTCTTCCGCGCAATAGGCCGATACATATCAGCGTGTGGGCACGATTGCTCGGGATCTTCGTCAGCGCGGCGGCTGCTGCGCAAGTGCCGCCTGCAATCTGCGATGGCAAGACCGATGCGCGCGCTACGCTGCAAGACGTATTGACGCGCAACGGCGGCAAGACCATCGTTTTGCCTGACGGAGCGGTCTGCGTGATCACCCCTGTCGCGGACAAAAGCAAATTTCTGAGCTTGCCGGCGGGAACGGTGCTGCGCGGGAGAGCTACTTTGAAAGTGGCGAACGCTTCAGCTCCGTACGACTCGGTGCTCTACTCGACGAACTGTAACGGATGCCAGATGGCGGAGATTACGATCGATGCGAACGTCGCAAACAACCCCATCGCGGATGGTGCGGAGATTTACGCTCACGCCAGGTCGGAGATTGTGCTGTTTGGCGATGACCTTTCATTTCGCAGCATCACCATCATGAACAGCAGCTCCATCAATTCCATTGTCGCCACCGGTTCACGCATCACAGTGGAGGATTCCACATTCAAATCGATTGGCGACGACCCTAACCATATCGCTCACGATCACAGCACGCTGTATCTGAGTGGTTCACAAATTCTGGTTCGTGGAAATCATTTTACGGCGACCGGGCGAGATTCGCCGGCGGGAGTCACGGCCATTGAGACCCATGGCACCGGCCAGTCGATCGTGGGCAACGCTATTGCAGATTTCACGAACGGGATCAATCTGACTGGCGTTAGCAGCGAAGATTCTGAGGCGGGTGTAGTGAGCGGGAATTCCATCAAGGGGGTCCTGTACTGCATTACCTTGTGGTCCCGCGCTTACCGCGGGCACACCACTGGGTATGGAATCAATGGGCTGGTGGTTTCGGGCAATTCGTGCCGCTTGAACCAACTCACCTACAAACGCGGGCCCGGCGCGTCGTCGACGAGTGGAATCGTGGTGGAGCCCGGAGCCACTTTGCCTATCGCGAATCTGATCATTAGTAATAACGTCGTGGTTTTCGATTTAGAAATGGCGCGCCGTCCCGGGAATACTTCGAGCATTGGCCTGGGCTGGTGGTCTGCTAACAATCAATCGGCGACGAATGTCAGCATTGAAAACAATATCGTCGACAACGCTCCGGTGGCTGGAATCCGCATGGCCCTGGGGGCCGCGGCGGGTTTGGAGATTCGCGGGAACACGATTCGCAATGCCGGATCTTCGCTCGATGCTTCGGTTAATGCGGGGTATAAGGCGCCTATTCTGGTGTTGTCCACTACCGGGACGCTCCAGGCGGACATCCAAGGCAACACGATTATCGACGCTCTGGCTGCGAGTCGAATGGTCCATGCGATGACCTTGGGCGGAGCCGCGAACGCTGCTCATCACGTCCGGGTTCTAGACAATTCAATTCACTTACTGGGGGCAAACACTGCCAGTTTTCACTCCTACGTATCGCTGCTTGACAACGACTTGAAACCCATCGTGCGCATGATCGTAACGGATAAAGCTTGGGATACTGCGGTTTACAGGCACCAAATGGCCCCTGGCTCTGCAGTGATCGATGCTATTAGCGGCATCCACTATGACTTGCAGGCGGATGGGATTACCTGGATTAAGGATCATACGCATCTGAGTAACTGATATTTGCCTCGCGTTTAGTCAAGAAACGTTACCTCCGTGCTACTATTTGGAACAATGTGGTCATCTGCCCGATTCGCTCGATCGCGGTGGGCGAGGCGTGGAGTCGAGGCGTTGCTCTGGTGTGTCTTTGCGGTGGCGAGTTTCACGTTTCTCGCACGGGTCATCGCCGGGTTTCTGTCTCCCTTGCCGGCAAGCCGGGCGCTTCTGAATGCCAGCAGTTTCGCGTTCCTAGCATTCATTCTCCTCACGGTTTCGTACGGACGTGACTCCGCAGCCGTCAAGCGAATCTCCTCGCGAAATTACGGTGCACTGGCTTTAGGCCTGATCGGGGCCGTTGCGGTCGTGTCGTACCTGCACGGTCTCCGGGATCCATTTCTCTTCGATGACTACACGCATTTGAGCAACGCTGCGCGGCAAACTTGGAGCGAAATGCTGGCGAGTGCCCTTTTTACGCACCCTACCGCGGGCGATTTTTTCTTTCGTCCGGTTGGCTATATCAGCTATTGGCTGGATTACCGTTGGGCGGGTAACCATTCCGAGCGCTGGCATTTGTGGAACGTATTGGTCCATGCCGCGAACAGCATCTTAGTCTATCTTTTCAGCCGCCAGTTGCCATTGTCTCGGCGGGGATCTATCTTTGCCGCTTTGGTATTTGCGGTCCACGCCAGCCATGCGGAGGCAACCGGCTGGATGGCGGCCCGCTTCGACTTGTTCGCGTTCCTGTTTTCTTTGCTGGCTCTGATCGCGCTCCATCAGTTCCTAAGTCACAGGAGACCTGTCTGGCTTGCGGCGATGGTGCTTGCTACTCTGCTCGCCGTACTGAGTAAAGAAT
>Ga0207674_10008319_pt1 | contig 12005 bp, 8 predicted proteins | sample KBSCornC72_FD_184303 | JGI IMG/M metagenome (GOLD analysis project Ga0207674, IMG submission 184303) | Corn rhizosphere microbial communities from Kellogg Biological Station, Michigan, USA - KBS Corn C7-2 (SPAdes) (version 2) | ecosystem: Host-associated > Plants > Roots > Rhizosphere > Soil ... | reverse complement strand
GCAGACCACCAAGACCAGCGTGCACGGCGCGATCAACCTGCTGGGCCTGGCCAAGCGGCTGCATGCGCCCATCCTGCAGGCCTCCACCAGCGAGGTCTACGGCGACCCGGACTGCCATCCCCAGCGGGAGGGCTACTGGGGCCATGTCAACCCGATCGGCCCGCGGGCCTGCTACGACGAGGGCAAGCGCTGCGCGGAGACGCTGTTCATGGACTACCACCGGCAGCACCGCGTCGACATCCGCATCGCGCGCATCTTCAACACCTATGGCCCGCACATGCACCCGGGCGACGGACGCGTGGTGTCGAACTTCATCGTGCAGGCGCTGACGGGCGAGCCGATCACGATCTACGGCGACGGCCGCCAGACGCGCTCGCTGTGCTACGTCGACGACACGGTGGAAGGCCTGCTGCGGCTGATGGACACGCCCGACATCACGGGGCCCGTCAACATCGGCAACCCGATCGAGCTGAGCATGCTTCAGATCGCCGAGACCATCCTCGAGCTGACCGGCTCGGCGTCGACGCTGGCCTATCGTCCGTTGCCCGCCGACGACCCGCGCCAGCGCTGCCCCGACATCTCGCAGGCTCGGGAGCGGCTCGACTGGACGCCGCAGGTCGCGCTGCGCGACGGCCTGCGCCGCACGATCGCGTGGTTCGACGCGCACCTGCGGCAGCGGGGCGTGCTGGAGACCGTGCGACTGGCGACCGGCGCGTCGTCGCGCGCGGTCGTCGCCTGAGAGGCGCCGCTTCCACGCGACCGATGGCGCTCGATCCGCAAGCCACCGTCACCGACGCGGACCTCGAGCTCGCGCGGCGCTGCCTCGTGCGCGACTCGGGCTGGGCCAGCGTGTGCGGCGCGCTGTTCGGCGGCGTCGTGCTGGCGGCGTGGGCGATCCGTGCCGGCGCCGGGCCGTTCGCGATCGGGCTGCTCGCCGCGATCCCCTACGTCACGCAGGTGCTGCAACTGCCGGCCACGGTGCTGGTCGACCGCCTCGGGCGGCGCAAGCGGCTCGTGGTGTGGCTGCTGGCCGGCGCGCGCGTCGTGATCTTCGGCCTCGCGCTGGTGCCGCTGTGGCCCAACAACGCGGCCACCGTGCCGCTGCTGCTGCTGGGCAAGGCGGCGATCTGCGCGCTGTCGGCCGTGGCGGCCTGCGCGCTGAACTCGTGGATGCACCAGCTGCTGGCGGGGCGGGCGCTCGGGTCGTTCTTCTCGAACCGGCTCATGGCCGGCACGCTGCTGGGCTGCATCTTCACGCTGGCCGCCGGCTTCCTGGTCGAGCATCCGCCGGGCGGCGACCCGAACACCGCCTACTCGCTGGCCTTCGCGGTGGCGGCGCTCGCGGGCCTGGCGAGCTGCGCGTGGCTCGCGCGCTGTCCCGAGCCCGAGCAGCGCGCCGCGGGCCCGGCCGTGACGCTGCGCGCCAAGCTGGCCGCGCCGTTCTACGACCGCGCGTTCCGGCCGCTGCTGGTGATGCTGGGCGCGTGGAACTTCACCAGCAACTTCGCCGCGCCCTTCCTCACGCTGTACCTGATGCAGCAGCTGGGCTACGGCATCGTCACCGTGACCGGCCTGTGGGTGGTCAACCAGGTGTTCAATGCGGCGACGATGGTCGCGTGGGGTCGGGTGTCGGACCGGTTGTCGAACAAGGCCATCCTGTCGGTGGCGCTCCCGGTGTTCTTCGTCTGCACGGTGGCGCTGGTGTTCACGCGGCTGGGCGCGCCGTTCGGGCTGCAGCTGGCCCTGCTGGCGACGGTGCACGCCGCAATGGGCGTGGTGGGCGGCGGCATCGGGCTGGCCACGGGCAACCTCGGCATCAAGTGCGCGCCGGCGTCGCAGGCGACGTCGTACCTCGCGGCGGTCGGGCTGGTCTCGTCGGCGGCCGGCGGGCTCGCGCCGCTGGTGGCCGGCGCCATCGGCGAGTGGCTGCAGTCGAGCCAGCTCGCGCTGGTGCTGCGCTGGATATCGAACACGTCCACGCACGAGCTGTCCGTCGTGCGGTTCGAGCACTATGAATTCCTCTTCGCGATCGCCGGCCTGATGGGCCTTTACGTGATGCACGCCCTGTCGCGCGTCAGCGAGGGCGAGGAGGTCAGCGAGCGGCGCGTGGTGCAGGAATTGCTGTGGGAGGCCCGCCAGACGGTGGACCAGCTGTCGTCTCTGGGCAGCCTGCTGGGCAGCGTGTTCGCGTTCGAGCGGCTCAACGAGCGCCGTGCGTGGTTCCGGCGCCGGCCGCTGAGCGCCGCGGAGGCCAGTGCCGGGCGGGGAGCGACGGACCGGGCGGCCGGCTAGCCGCGGCGCGGCGGCCGCCCGTGGACGCCGGGCTCGTCGCCATCGGGTTGCGTCGGCGGCGGCTCGCTGGATTGCAGGCCGCGCAACACGTCCCGCTGGCGCAGGCGGAGGATGGCGATGGAATCCTCCATGGAACGCAGCAGCGAATGGGCCAGGCTGTTCTCCAGCCCGAGCTTGGCGAGGCGCTCGCAGAGCAGGCGCTGTTCGTCGAGGTGGTACTCGGCGAACGCGAGGCGGGCTTCGATCTCGCGCAGGCGCTGCAGACGCGGTTCGAGGGCGTTCATGATGAGTCTTGCGCGGCGACGGGACGGTACGACGACGTCGACGACATGGAGCTCGAACGAGCCGGCTTCAAGAGGCTGGGCATCCTACGCGCATCCAGTGCTTGACGAAAGCCCGCGCCCGGCCCGAGCGTCCCTTCGCGGCCGGCCGAACGAGCGTTCCGGGACCGCCGGCCGCAGGGCCTCGCCCAGGATCTCGACGAGGCCGAGTACGGCGGCATGCCGCGCTCGGCCATCGCCACCGGCATGGTCGACTGGGTCCTTCCGGTGGCGGAGATGGGCCGGCGGGTGGCGCGCTACGTCGCGTCCGGATCGCATCTGCGGCTGCCCGAAGTCGGCCCGGAAGGCAGCGCGCCGTCCGGATCACCGCAAGGTCCGGGCGAGCAGGAACTGCGCGACGTCCTGAACCTGCTGCGCGCGCGGACGGGACGCGACTTCGCGCGCTACAAGCGGGCGACCATCATTCGCCGCATCGCGCGCCGCATGCAGGTCAACGAGGTGCAGGACTTCGGGGACTACGTGAGCTGCCTGCGAACCCGGCCGGGGGAGGCCGAGGCGCTGTTGCAAGACCTGCTGATCAGCGTCACGAACTTCTTCCGCGACGCCGAGTGCTTCGCCGCGCTCGAGCGCGAGATTCCCGCGCTGTTCGAGGGCAAGGCCGCCAACGGCGCGCTGCGTGCGTGGGTCGTGGCGTGCGCCACCGGCGAGGAGGCGTACTCGGTCGCGATGCTGCTGGCCGAGCACGCCGCGCGTCTGCCCGCGGCGCCGACGGTGCAGGTCTTCGCGACGGATCTGGACGAGCAGGCGATTCGCGTCGCGCGCGAGGGGGTGTACCCGCTGTCGATCGCGGCCGACGTCAGCGACGAGCGCCTGCGCAGGCTCTTCACGAAGGAGCACCGCGGCTACCGCGTCCGGCGCGAACTGCGCGAGCAGGTACTGTTCGCGGCGCACGACGCCCTGCGCGACGCCCCGTTCTCGCGGCTCGACCTCGTCTCGTGCCGCAACCTGCTCATCTATCTGGATCGCGACGCCCAGCGGCGGTTGTTGGAGACCGTGCATTTCGCGCTGCTGCCAACGGGCCGGCTGTTCCTCGGCGCGTCGGAGACGGTCGACGACGACAGCGCGCTGCTGCTGACACTCGACAAGAAGAACCGGATCTACGCACCGCGTCCCCTGCCGCGCGCCAATGTCGGCGGCCCCGGAGGACGCTACGCGCTTGCGCATGTCCTCGAACTGCACGAGAGCGCGCGGACCAGCCCGGTGCTGCCCGGCCCCGCCTTTCTTGGCGCGATCGAGCCGCGGGGTTCCAGTCAAGCCCTGATGGACTCCGACGGCCGGCCCCTGTCCTGGACGGAGCTGCATTTCCGCATGCTGGAGCTGCTGGCGCCACCGTCCATCGTGGTCGATGCGCAGCACGACATCGTGCACCTGTCGCCCCATGCGGGACGCTTCCTCCAGTTCGCCGGGGGCGAGCCCAGCCGCAACCTGCTGCGCGCGATGCACTCGTCGCTGCGCATCGAACTGCGGGGTGCGCTGTTCCAGGCCGAGCAGCGCCAGTCCCGGGTGGACGTCGCGGCGCTGCCTGTGACGATGGACGGACAGGCACTGTCGGTGCGCATGTCCGTGCTGCCGATGGCCGACCTGTCGCCGGGCTTCCTGCTGGTGACGCTCGACGCCGTCCGCGAGGGCGCCCCTGCCACGCCGATCCCGGTCGTGGGCAGCGACAACGAGCCGTTGACGCAACTGCTCGATCGCGAACTCGAACGGCTGAAGTCGCACCTGCGCGACACGGTCGAGCAGTACGAGGCGTCGACGGAGGAGCTCAAGGCCAGCAACGAGGAGTTGCAGGGCATGAACGAGGAGTTGCGCCCGGCCACCGAGGAGCTGGAAACCAGCCGCGAGGAGCTGCAGTCGATCAACGAGGAGCTCACCACCGTCAACCAGGAGCTCAAGGCGAAGGTCGACGAACTCGGCCATGCGAACAGCGACATCCAGAACCTGATGGATGCGACCGCGATCGCCACGGTCTTCCTCGATCGCGGGCTGCGGATCACGCGCTACACGCCCTCCGCCGTCGAGCTCTTCAACCTGATTCCGAGCGACCTCGGCAGGCCGTTGTCGGATCTCGGCAACCGCGTGAACTACCCCGAGATGGAGGCCGATGCGACCTGCGTCCTGCAGGGGCTGGTCCCGATCACGCGCGAGGTCGCGCACGCCCACGGGAACTCGTTCCTCGTGGGCGTGCTGCCGTACCGGGTGGGCGAGGACCGCATCGCCGGCGTCGTGCTGACGCTGGTGGACATCACGGAACGCAAGCCCCACCAGGAGGCGTTGCGGCTGTCCGAACAGCGCTTCGATGCGGTCGCCGACAAGGCCGCGGTCGGCCCGCTGGAGTTGTCCGAAGGCGGTGTCGTCACGTACGCCACGACCGCGGTGCGCCCAGTTCACGCTGCGCGCGCGGTGGACGCGATGCGGGCGCTGCTCGACGACCTGCATGCCGCGAAATATACCGACGAAGGCGGCCGGATCGAGCTGCGCGCGTTCGTGCAGGACGACCAGTGCCGCATCGAGGTGGCGGACAACGGCAAGGGCCTGGACGAGGCGGCGCGGCGCTCGATGTTCGAGATGTTCTGGCGCGCCAGCGAGCTCGACACCGGCAGCGCGCAGGGCATGGGCATCGGCCTGGCCGTCGCGCGCAGCGTGGTGCAGATGCACGGCGGCAGCATCACCGCGGAGAGCGAGGGCCCCGGCCAGGGCACGACGGTCGTCATCACGTTGCCGTTGGGCGAGCCGGCGGCCCTGGCGGCGCCGGCCGAGGCCGGCATGTCGACAGCGTCCGCGCAGCCCCACGTGGCGCGGCGGCGGCGCGTGGTGGTGGCCCGCGAGCGCTCGTCGAAGGCGGGCTTCGATGCCCACCTGGTCAAGCCGGTGTCCGTCGAGGCGCTCTGCGCGCTCATCGACGAGTGGAACCCCTGAGCGTCGCGGCGCTCAGCCGGCCGGGCCGGCCGCGTCGCCGCCGCGCTGCCGCCGTTTCTCGAGCTCCCTGCGTGCCTCGTCGGACACCGGCGGTCCATCGGGGCGCTCGACGTCGAGGCCGGTCGGCGGTGGATCGGCGGGGCAGGGGTCGGCGGGGGGCGTCGTTCCCGGTGCGCGCGGCGGGTCGGTCATGGCGTCCTCCTGCGAAAGCGAGCCATGGCCTTGGCGCGGCAAGGCGCGCGCCGGTCGACGGGGTTCGAGGCCGGCGATGTCCGATCGATATACATGGTTAGGTATTCGACTTGCCGCCGGAAGGTCGACGTCTCGACGTCGTTCGGTCCGCCGGCACGCGCCGGCATTCAACCTCCAGGAGCCCATCATGACCTCGCAACAAGGCAGCAACTCCGGCAATCAGCAGAAGCAGCAGGATCAATCGTCCGGTTCATCGAGCCGCAGCCAGCAGGGCTCGCACAGCAAGCAGTCGGACAACCAGGCGAGCGACCGGCAGAGCCAGCGCGGCGGCAGCAGCGAGCAGCATTCCAACGCCGGCCGGCAAAGCCACAAGAACGAGCGCTGAGCCGCGCGATCGTTCCGGAGGACGGGCCTTCGCGGGCCCGTTGTCGTGTCGGCGCCGGTTCGGGGCGTTCGGGAAACGACGGCAATGCGGCGGGGCTCTCGGGGCCGGCAAGGGTCGCCGGCGCGGCGGGGAACCGGTTCCAATGCCTGAAACAAGTTGTTTCCTGTTCCAGCCCGTCGAGGCATGGCTTCGCTGGACGGGAATGTCCGCGTCGTCGGGCGCGTCGGCGCGAAGAGGGAGGAGGGAGGTGCGAGCGGGGAACCCGTCGCATCAGTGGCGCGCCGTGATCGGCGCTGCGCGACGCCCGCCTAGCGGCCGGCGTTGTTGACGTCGTAGTCGAAAGCCCGGCGGCCCGTTTGGGGGAGCGCTTCCTGCGCGCTTCGCCAGGCGTGCAGCGTGCAGGACACCGCCGCGCCGAGCACCACGGCCAGCCAGGCGGCGACAGCCCACCAGGCGCCCTGGGAGCCGCGGATCGCATACCCGATTGCCGCAAATCCTGGCGTCAGCAGCAGCGGGGCGATGTTCAGTCGGGGTCGGTACGTGCCAAACACCCTGGCCTTGGACATGGAGGGGCTCCTTGCCGGTCGTTTCACCGAGTGTGCCGGGTTTGGCAATTGTCATGCCGGTGACTTGTTTCTAGATGTATCACGCCGAGCCGATTTCGCTTCGGCCAAGCGGTGTCATCACGGCATTTGTCACGGTCCGACGAGCAGCTCCGTCACCACCGGGCGGTGCTCGGACCCGTCGCGGCCGCCCGGCGCCGCCGCGCGCACGCCGATGTCGGGGCTGACGAGCACGTGGTCGATGCGCAGGAAGCTGAAGCCGGGGCGCAGGTCGTGGCCCAGCGTGTAGCCGTAGCCGATGGCCGCGCTCGAATACGCGTCGCGCAGGCCCGCGGCCAGCAGCCGGCGCACCACCGGGGAGCGCTCGTCGGCGTTGAGGTCGCCGGCCACGATCACCGGCCCCTTCGCGCGGGCCACGGCCGCCGTCAGCTGGATGGACTGCGCCATCCGGTCGCGGAAGTTGTCCTTCCACTCCAGCAGCCCGCCGGACGCCTTGCCGCGGGCGGCGTTCAGGCCGTCGCGCGGCGACACGAAGTGCGCGGTGAACAGGTCGATGTCCTTGCCGGCGAAGCGGAGCGTGCAGTGCACGAAGTCGTCCTCCTGGCCGGAATACGACATGTTGCCCGGGCCGCAGTGCGACAGCGGGTAGCGGCTGGCGACGATGTACTGGTCCTGCACGTAGACCTGGCGGCCCTTCAGCGCGGCCTTCATCGGCGCGGGCAGCTCGTCCGCGCGCTCGATCGTCTGGCCGTCCTGCATCACGATCACGTCCGGATCCTGGCTGGCGATCTCCCAGGCGATCTTCGCGTAGCCGTCGGGCGTCCGGCGCGCGAGGTAGGCCTTGATGTTGTAGGTCATGAAGCGCAGCCGGCTGCCGCCTTCGTCGGGCCATCCGGCCGCCAGCCCCATCAGCTCGGTGGCGACGACCAGCGGCGCCAGCAGCGCCAGGGCACGCCAGCGCCAGCCCAGCGGCCATGCGCAGCCCACCAGCAGCAGCGCCGGCCCCAGGTAGGCCGGGAACGGGACGTAGCGTGCGATCTCGATCCACCACATCGCCTCGCTGCCGAAGCGAAAGCCCAGCGCCAGCACGCACACGACCACCAGGCCGAGGACGACCAGGAAGGCGAGGAGCCGGTGGTGGCGCGGACGAGGCGCGGGAACGAGGGCGGGCGAGCGGTGGCGGTGGCGGCGGGGAGGGATTTCGTGCACTTCTTCTCGAATCTGGGCCAGGAACGACACCCTACGACTTAGGGGGAAGTCTTGAGCAACCGCAACGTCCGTGCATTTGTTCCGGCCCCCCCATCCGGGCGGATTGCCCGCCAAAGGTTACGGCTCGTATCATGCCATTCGACAGCCCGCCTTAAGCATTCGCACTGTACCGCCAGAGCCGGGAAGAACGGCCATCGCGCGGCGGCGGAAGCAGAAGTCGCGCCCGAGGGAGGGCGCGCAGGTCGGCGCGACCACATTTTTGGTGTAGCACGGATCCGCGCGGATCCCTGCTGTTGGAGGACACCCGCATGGACGAAACGACACCGCGCCTGTTCGAGGTCGACTGGTCGGCGTTCGACCCCTGGAAGGTCACGCCGGTTCGGCACCGCATCACCGAGCATCCGCTGCTGCAGATCGACCAGCTCGTGCAGCTGAGCTCGCGCCTGGCCAAGCACGGCCGCATCCGCACGCACAGCAGCGAGGCGTACGCCGGCACGGCGTTCAACCACGCGCCGATGCTGTACCCCAACCAGCGCTCCCCCGAGGAGACGCTGGCCAACATCGCGTCGGCCAAGGCGTGGATGTCCCTGCTCAACGTGCAGACGGACGACGTCTACCGCCGCCTCGTCGACGAGATGCTCGACGACGTGAAGCCCGCCGTGGACCGCGTGGACCCGGGCATGACCTACCGCGGCGGCTGGATCTTCGTGACCTCGCCGAACACGGTCACGCCGTTCCACATGGACAAGGAACACAACTTCATCATGCAGATCAAGGGGCACAAGCGCCTCTACGTCTGGGAGCCCGACGACATCGAGGCCGTGAGCGAGGAGGCGCGCGACCTGTTCCACGCCAACCACAGCCGCGACCTCGTCAACTGGCGCGAGGAGCTGCGCAGCCGCGCCCACGTGTTCGACCTCGAGCCGGGCATGGGCGCCTACATGCCGTCCACCGCGCCGCACATGGTGGAGAACGGCGACGGCCCGTCGGTCACGGTCAGCTTCACGTACTACACCGACGCGACGCGCCGCGATTCGCGTCTGCACGCCACGCACCAGCGCCTGCGCGGCTGGGGCATGCGGCCGGCGCCGGTCGGCGCGCACCCGGTGATGGACGGCCTGCTGGACGCCGGCTTCGGCGCCGCCAGGCTGCTCGGCCGCGCGGTGGACGCGATGCGCGGCCGCACGACGCTGTCCGACCGCGTGCCGTATGCGCACGCGGCCATCGTCTGACCCCGCAGCGAGCCGGATCATGAACGCCGCTCCAACCCGCGAGGCCGCAGCCGTCACACCGGCGCTGCAGGATGGCGCGACGCGCCCGCTGGCGGCGTTGCTCGGCACGCGCGCGAGCGCCGCGGGCGCGGCGCCGCGCGTCCATGCGCTGGCGCTGCCCGCCGGCCACCTGCGCGCGCTCGCCGCGGCCGCCGACCGCCTGCCCGACACGCCGCTCGTCGCCGCGTGGGCGCTGCTGCTGGCGCGCTGGAGCGGCCAGCCGTCGGCCAACTGGGTGGAGCTGGACGGCGGCGTGCGCGTCGCCGGCGCGGTCGTCGAGGGGACGGCGGGCGAGTTCCTGGCGGCCGTGGACGCGGCGCGCCGGGCGGCGCGGTCCGGCGCGGCCGTCGACTGCGAATGGGCGTGCGGCGCGGGCGCCGCGCCGACCGGCGTCGAGATGGTGCTGACCTTGTCCGGCGAAACGCTGGCGCTGCGGCTGCCGGCCGACGTCGACGCCGACCTGGCGGCCACGCTCGCCGCCCGCGTCGCGGACGTCGCGCTCGCGATGTGCACGTCCGGCAGCGCGAAGCTGGACGAGATCGACGCGATCGGCGACGCGCAGCGCGCGCTGCTGCTGCACACGCACAACGCGCCGCTGCACCCGGTCGACCCGCAGGCCAGCGTGCACGGCCTGTTCGCGCGCGTCGCGGCGCAACGGCCCGACGCGCCGGCACTGTGCTTCCGCGGCGTGATCACCACCTACGCCGAGCTCGACGCGCAGTCCGGCCGGCTCGCCGGCCAGCTGCGCGCGCACGGCGTCGGCCCCGGATGCGCGGTGGCGATGGCGCTGGAGCGCTCGCCCGTGGCGATCGTCGCGGTGCTCGCGATCCTGAAGGCTGGCGGCTGCTACCTGCCGGTCGACGCCGGCCATCCGCCCGCGCGCCTCGCGTTCATGCTGGACGACGCCGGCGCGTCGCTCGCGCTGTGCTCGCCCGAGCATGCCGGCGCGTTCGCGCAGGCCGTCGGCGTGCGCGTGCTCGCACTCGCCGACGACGGCACGATCCCCGTGCCCGCCGGCACGCCGGCGCCGACGCACGCGCGCGACGCGGGCGCCCGCGACCAGGCCTACCTGATGTACACGTCGGGCTCGACCGGCCAGCCCAAGGGCGTGCAGATCGCGCACGACTCGATCCTGCGCCTGGTCGTCGACGCCAACTACGTCCAGCTGGATGCGCAGACGCGCTTCCTGCACGCCGCGCCGCTCGCCTTCGACGCGTCGACCCTGGAGATCTGGGGCCCGCTGCTCAACGGGGGCTGCTGCGTGCTGCATCCCGAGCACATGCCCACGCCCGCGGGCCTGCAGGCCGTGATCCGCGATGACCGCGTCGACAGCGCCTGGCTCACCGCCGCGCTGTTCAACGCGATCGTCGACGACGACCCGCTGCACCTGAAGGGCCTGCGCCAGTTGCTGATCGGCGGCGAGGCGCTGTCGGTGCCCCACGTGCGCCGCCTGCTGGATGCGCTGCCCGAGATCGACCTGATCAACGGCTACGGCCCGACGGAGTGCACCACCTTCGCGGCGACGCTGCACATCCCGCACGACATCCCCGCCGACGCGCGCGCGGTGCCGATCGGCCGCCCGATCAACGACACGCATGCGTTCATCGTCGGCCCGGCGATGGAACTGCTGCCGCGCGGCTGCGTCGGCAAGCTGTTCGTCGGCGGGCGCGGCCTCGCGCTCGGCTACCTCAATCGCCCGGAGCTGACCGCGGAGCGCTTCGTCGCCAGCCCGTTCGCCGCCGGCGAGCGCCTGTACGACACCGGCGACCTCGCGCGCTGGCTGCCCGACGGCACGATCGACTTCCTCGGCCGCGCCGACCAGCAGGTCAAGATCCGCGGCTTCCGCATCGAGCTCGGCGAGATCGAGACCGTGATTGCCGCGCATCCGGCGGTGCAGGCCTGCGCGGTGGGCGCGATCCAGGACGCCGCCGGCAACACGTCGCTGGCCGCCTGGCTGGTGGCGCAGCCCGGCATGGCGGCGCCCGAGGCGCCGGCGCTGCGGGCGCACGTCGCGCGCGAGCTGCCCGAGTTCATGCTGCCGTCGGCGTTCGTCTGGATGGAGCGCCTGCCCATCACCGCCAACGGCAAGCTCGATCGCGCCGCGCTGCCGCGGCCGGCGAACGACCGGCCCGAGCTGGCGACGCCGTTGCGCGCGCCGGCGGATGCGCACGAGCAGCGGCTGTGCGCCGCGTTCGCCGCGGTGCTGGGCCTGGGCCGCGTCGGCGCGGACGACAACTTCTTCGAGCTGGGCGGCAACTCGCTGCAGGTGCTCAAGGTGCTCGCGCGCCTGAAGCAGGACGGCGGCGGCGCGCTGAGCGTCGCCGGCTTCTTCCGCCATCCGACGCCCGCCGCGCTGGCGCGTCAGCTCGGTTCCACGGGCGACGCCGCCGCGCCGCGCGTCGCCGAGTCGCCGGACGCCGGGACGCCCGCGCTCGGCGGCGACGACGACGAGCCCGTCGCGATCATCGCGCTGGCCGGCCGCTTCCCCGGCGCGCGCGACGTCGAGCAGTTCTGGGCCAACCTCTGCGAAGGCCGCGACAGCATCACCCACTTCGGCGAGGGCCAGCTCGATCCGTCCCTGGCGGCCTCGCTGGTGTCCGACTCCGACTACGTGCGGGCGCGCGGCATCGTCGACGACGTCGAGATGTTCGACCCGGGCTTCTTCGGCATGACGCCGCGCGAGGCCGAGCTGATGGACCCGCAGCAGCGGATCTTCATGGAGCTGTGCTGGGAGGCCCTGGAGCGCGCGGGCCACGTGCCCGACGCCGACGAGATGCCCATCGGCGTGTTCGGCGGCATGTACAACGCCACCTACTACAAGCATCACCTGCAGCCG